>Ga0126314_10000642_pt1 | contig 16655 bp, 13 predicted proteins | sample Plot105B_FD_92535 | JGI IMG/M metagenome (GOLD analysis project Ga0126314, IMG submission 92535) | Serpentine soil microbial communities from UC McLaughlin Reserve, CA, USA - Plot105B | ecosystem: Environmental > Terrestrial > Soil > Grasslands | place: USA: UC McLaughlin Reserve, Lake County...
AGCTCGCACCAGACTTGGGGCAGTGGCATCATGCTCGCGCCGGAAAGGCGCACACAAAGGAGGATCCATGACCGGCACCGAGAAGAACAAGCAGACGGTGCTCGCCTACTACAATCTGGCGTTCAACGACAGGAAGCCCGCCGAGGCGGCAGAAAAGTACGGCGGACCGCACTACATCCAGCACAACCCCCAAGCACCAGACGGCTTCGAGGCGTTCGTCCAGTTTGTAGAGGGCTTCGTGGAGCAGTTCCCCCAGTTGAGCCTCGACATCAGGCGCGCCGTAGCCGAGGGTGACATGGTCGTGACGCATAGCCTGATAAAGACCTCGCCCGAAGACCGCGGCACCGCCGCGGCGGACTTCTTCCGCCTGGAGGACGGCAAGATCGTCGAGCACTGGGATGTTCTGCAGCCCGTACCTGAGAGCGCGGCGAACGACCACCCCATGTTCTGATGGCCCCGGAACTCCGGGGGTGCGGTGGAGCGCCCCGTACTCGGGGGGCGAGTAGAACACGAAGACGATTTCCCCTACACCAGCGCAAGCTCCACCTCGGGAGCCTCTTTGTTCAGCAAGGCGCTGAAGCGAAAGGTAGGAATTTGGTTAGTCGGGAACCTACGTGTTGAGGTAGTAGCCGGGTGCCGGAGTCAAGGGGACTCCCCTATCGGTTGATCGAGAGGCCGTTCTGGCCACCCCAAGGTAGAACGGTCTACATAGTTACCATCGTAGCCCATAACCTTCAGTAAAATCCGGTTGAACAATGTTTGGTAGGACTGCTTTTTGTTGAGCAACTCTTGGTAGGCACGCTCGTCGAGAAACCCTGACGAACCATGAGCCATGCGGTTCCTCGCCCCTATAGCCTTTCGTTCACGCTCTCCCACGGGCAGTCCTATCTCCTCGAAGAAGAAGTCGAAACTCTCGTTGACACCCATTTGGAAAGTATTACGCATCCGCCTCAAAATCCGGTCTCCGTACTCTACACCTTCGAGCCTCGCTTCGATAGCTTTGAACTCGTCTTCAAGAAGCTCGTCGAACTTTGCCTTGGGCATGTAGGTTCCTTTGCTTTTCGACTTCTTGCTCTTGTACCAAGCGTTCTTGAGGATCTCGATGCTGGTCGCAAGCACCGGAAGATCGTCCCCCAGGGGCAGTTGATCGGCAAGCCAGTAACCCTGCAGAACCTCGTCAAGGTTCAGCTCTTCCCTCAGAGCCAGATAGCAGGGGACCATCTCCTGGAGAAGGCCCTCCAACATAGCAGGTGGCTTGCGCTGCTCAAGGTTAATGGGCGGCTGTTCCGGCCTTTGGCACATGGCCACGAGGTTGTCTGCGCGCGGGTTTATGGCCACCTGCTCGATAGGGTAACCGCGCCCGTCGTAGGCCGTATATCCAACGTCTACAAGTGGCCGACCCATAAGGAAGCTGAGAATGTTAGCAATAGCCTTCCTGTCATCGGCGTTTGGGACGCCTCCCCATTCGAGCCGGTATTCTATTCCCAGGCACTTCGACCAAGGAGGACCGAGTTCGTTAGGCACAGGTTGAACGAGGAAGCTCACATCTGGGGTCTCGACGAAGGCACACCGCCCTAATGCACCCTTCCGGTAGCCCTCGAAGGTAATTTCCTCGCCCAAGAACTCTCTTTCCTTTCGATACTCCTCTTTCAGTTCTCTTTTCACAGGGCGAGGATAGAGGAGTGGCGTGTTCCTACTGTAGGAGTTCAGGTACCACTCAGTAAGCCAAGCCATCTCCGCGGATTCGCGCTTGAGGAAACGCCTGCGCACGCGATGGGTGACCAGATCCGCTTCAAAGCTCTCGTTGCCTCTCTGCGAAGTACTCTTGACCGCACAGTTGGACAATTTATAGTCGATCGTGCCGTACAGGTCGGATCCGTTAAGCTCGACGCTTGGAACGAGGGTACCAGGCTCTAGATAGTCTGGAAACATGCCCCCGAGTGCATCGGTAGGAGTGCCGGTGACTTTCGCTTTGAGCTTGTACTGTTCGTCCCGCCATACCTCGATCTTTTGGGATGCTGAGGGCAGAATTGAAGATTCCTTACGTTCTTCGATCTCCCACTTACCCTGCAAACCCTCCCACTCGATCCTGGAGAGGTGAGGGCCATCTTCACCTTTCTCCAAACCTATCCTTTCCGGTTCTACTTCCGTCACGCGAGAAGTGGATCGTGATCCTCTAGCTGATGCGAGTAACCCTATCGTACTTTGCGTCCTTATCCAGCCTCAAATCGTTCGGCTCGACGTTCCGCCTTCCCCTTCCTGAATCCCGAATAAGGGAGGCCGGGAGACCAAAACCTCCGCTAGAGAGTCACAAGCTAAATCGTACCTCCGGCATTGGTGCGTGAGGCTAGCCAGAGCTGTAAACCACAACCTAGACGACTTCCCCGTACTTGCCTGCATTGGTGTACTACTGGTGTACAAATATGGGTGAGAGATAGTGAATCAGGAGGTCCAGGCTAGGTTAGTAGAGTCGGCGGAGTTACTAGCGTGGAGTTGGAGGAGCAGGCAAAGTCCCTCGAAGGTGCCACCATGGCCGACGGCTTAGTGCACGACTAAACGCATGCTCTAACGTTTCTAAGTTTCCGAGAAGGCATAGCTCTAGGTAACTCGGTGAATAGAAGCATCCTACTGCCTTAAGGCACGAGCTCTTATGCGTGATTGGCTAGAACTAGGCGTTCCGTTCTCCCCAGTATGGGGGTATAGTCGAAGTGTAGGGACCCTACTACAAGGAAAACGAACCGTATGGCGGACGAGCGGCACCTCGATGTTCTTGCCCAAGGGGTGGAAGCTTGGAACTCGTGGAGGAAACAGAGCGATCCCAAGCTGATCGCAAGTGGTCGTCGAGCTTGGGAATTAGAGCCAGACCTCTCAGAGGCGGACCTCCAGGGGGCGAATCTCTCCGGGGCGGACCTCACCCGAGCGAACCTCTCTGGGGCGGACCTCCAGGAAGCGAACCTCGACGGGGCGGACCTTAAAGAGGCGAATTTCACCCGAGCGTACCTCTACCGGGCGAATCTCGTCATGGCAGACCTCAGTTGGGCAAACCTCTCCGGGGCGAAACTCTCAAGGGCGAACCTCCACTGGGCTAACCTCGACCAGGCAGACCTCTACGCGGCGACACTCATAGATGCGTTCCTCTATGATGCGACCCTTCGGAAAGCGAGCCTCTTCCGGGCGAGGCTACCTGGAGCAGACTTTGAGAAGGCAAACCTCTCCGGAGCGGACCTACTCGATGCGAACCTCTGGGGGGCGAATCTCTCTAGGGCGGACCTCACTGGGGCGATGCTCTCCCAGGCGGACCTCTCCCAGGCGATGCTCTCCGGAGCGGACCTCAGTTTGGCGAAGCTCAGTTTGGCGAAGCTCAGTTTGGCGAATCTCCGTCGCGCGAGGCTCTACGGGGCGAACCTCTCAGAGGCAGACCTTGGGGGGGCGGACCTCTCCGGGGCAGACCTTAGACGCACCATATTAGTGAATACGATTCTCGAACGGTCAACGCTTACGGACTGTCGCGTCTACGGGATTTCCGCTTGGAGTTTGCGGCTGGAGGGGGCGCAACAGCTGAATCTCCACATAAGCAATTCTGAAGAACCTGACGTTATGGTGGACAACCTCGAAGTCGCGCAGTTCGCCTACCTTCTCCTCAACAACGAAAAGATACGCGACGTAATTGATACTATTGGGTCAAAAGGAGTACTAATACTTGGACGTTTTACAGAGGAGAGAAAGCTAGTGCTTAATGCGATCCGAGCCCGGCTCCGAGAACTCGGATTTGTACCTATGATGTTCGATTTCGAGAGACCGACCCAGCGGGATTTCAGCGAAACTATCAAAACGCTTGCTGGCTTGAGCCAATTCATCATTGCCGACATCACCAACCCAAGGTCGAGCCCTTTGGAACTACAAGCGACCATGCCGGACTACATGATTCCGTTCGTTCCCATCATCCACGAGGATGAGGAACCATTCGCGATGTTTCGTGACCTACAGCAAAAGTATGGCGAGTGGGTCCTCGATGTGCTGGAATACGATTCGCATATTAAACTTATGGAGGTTATGGACGAGGCTGTGGTTAACCCTGCGCTCGACAAAGCGAACCAACTCATACTCAAAAAGGCGGAAGCAATACGCAAGCGTCATGTAAAGGACTACCAGTAGACGCAGCTTAACGACAGTTTGCACCGAACTTCGGGTCGTCGTGTAGAGGGAGCCCCGATCATCCGAGTCTTTGGGCGCCAAGGAAACGCTCTCGTACAAGCGCATCTTAGCGGCATCTACCATGATAATAGGGAAGAGAGTATAGCATATGCCGGATGAGAGATTTCTCTATCTTCTCACGCGAGGGGTGTCTGTTTGGAATTTGCAGAGGAAACAGAACCCTTCACTGTTTTGCTCTGTAGATCTCTCTAAGGCAGACCTAAGCAGTATAAATATGGCCATTCCCAAAGGCGGCACGTACTATAGAGCTGACCTTCGTCAGGCAGATCTCACTAATGTAAATCTTACGGGGACGAACCTCGAACGTGCAAGACTTACCAGAGCAGACCTCACTGGAGCAAACCTTACCGGAGCAATACTCGTTGGGACAATCTTTCGTGGGGCAAAACTCGTGGGGGCAAACTTAACCAGGGCGTTGTTCTCGGACACAAACTTCGAAAAGGCAAACCTTTCCGGAGCAGAACTTGCCAGGGTAAAGCTGACCAAGGCGGTCTTTACTGACGCGAATCTCACTGAAGCGAATCTCTCCAGAACAGTTATGGCTGGTGTCAAATTCAACAGAGCGACCCTTGCTAGAGCAAACCTTTCTGGGACAGATCTCACTAGGGTCAACCTTGAAGAAGCACAGTTGACCGGAGCGAACCTCGCTGGAGCCAACCTGTCCCATAAGGATCTCTCTAATAGAGATCTCTCCCGTGTGGACCTTAGTAGAGCAAACCTCAAGGGGGCAAATATCAGAGGGGCGGACCTCTCCCATGCGAACCTCTCCAAGGCGAAGCTCGCTGGAGTGGACGTTTCTGATGCGATCCTCACCGCGGCGAATCTCTCTGGGGCAAACCTTTCTAGGGCAGACCTCTCCAAGAAGGATCTCTCAGAAATAAATCTTTCAGGGGCAGACCTCGTCAGGGCGGACCTCTCCCGTGCGAACCTCTCCAAAGCGAACCTCTTTGGGGTGGACTTCTCAGAAGCCGACCTCGCCGAGGCTAATCTCGCCTACGCAGACCTTACGCGCAGTACGTTGGTAGAGACGGTCTTGAGAAGTGCGACGCTTACGGGTTGTAGGGTGTACGGGATTTCTGCGTGGAACTTGAACCTAGCAGGTACTCAGCAAAGGGACTTAATCGTCACCTCCAAAGATGAACCAATCATTACGGCAGACGATCTCGAAGTTGCTCAGTTCATTTATTTACTTTTCAAGAACGAGAAGATACGAAACGTGATCGACACGATAACGTCGAAGGCTGTGCTTATCTTGGGACGGTTCACCCCAGAACGGAAAGGTGTCTTAAACGCCATTGCGGATGAACTGCGTAAATATAACCTCTTACCTATCATCTTTGACTTCGAGCGCTCTGCCTCCAGAGACTTTACAGAAACCATTAAGACACTCGCCAGCCTGAGTCTGTTCATTATCGTAGACATCACTAACCCAAAGTCAGCCCCGCTTGAACTACAAGCTACGGTGCCGGATTACCAGGTCCCTTTTGTCCCGATCATACAAGAGGGGGAAGAACCCTTTTCCATGTTCAGAGACCTTCCAAAATATCCTTGGGTACTGAAACCAGTAGTTACGTATCCTTCGATAGAGGAGTTGTTGCGAGGTTTCAAGCCTGCGGTCATCGAGCGAGCTTGGGAGAAACACCAGGAGCTACAAAAGCAGAAAACGGAGACGACTGCAGTACGTTCAGTCAACGATTTTGTAGAAAGCTCTGGGATAGGATAATGCGAAATCAGTCAGTCTTATGTGTACTCTGCAATTAGTTTCCGAGAAGGCTACTTCTAGAGACTGTCTAAAAAATAGCTAGAGGGCGCCTCAGTACGGCATTTTGTGCCATCAAACGGCATAAAGGGGCCTTCTGCGCTTCGTTTTACCGCCTCGTAAGCCTTTATTGGGTCCAGTAGAGAATTTTTGGACAGTCTCTCTAGGCAGCTAGCTGTATAGAGGCACCTGCCTCCTACTAAGGTATTGGCATAACCTCATTCCGGCTAAGGTCCTCGTTACAGCACCTTGCAGTGAAGTTGGCCCACTACGCATCAGCAAGGGATAATGCTTACTCGGGAGACCCGCCTTAAGAGACGATAGACGCTATGGGGTGCAGCAGGCCGAAGAGCGAGATTGCATGGGTCAATATCATTGCAAACCGCTTTAGGCCTTCTCTTAGCAGGCATCCCCACTCGTCATCATGATGGGTGACGCAACCTCATCTCAAGGCGCTGTGTGTCGATTTAACGAGGATCATGTAGGTCCAAGAGTAAAGGACGCTTGGGGTCAAGAGCTACCAAAGCCGTTTAGCCCATCGGGTGTTACTCGGGTTGCTGCACGGTTGCTGCACACGAGCGTGCTCAAATGGACCTAAATCTGTAACCCTCTGATTAGTAGTCGGTCCCCGTAATGAATACGGGGGACAAAGAGGGATCTTATTCGACCTCCTCATAGGTAAACCCTAAAAGCTAAGTTTTCAAAATGTGTCTTCGAACCTCTTGACAGCTTTGTGTTTTGCGGTCATGGTCGAAGTAGCACGGGCGCATCTTGTTTCCCTGAGAAGTGCTCTGCGAGAAAGGCAAACCTGTCGTGAGGCGGGGGCGCAAAGCTAAGGGCCTCTTTGAGAAGGTAGCCGGGCTGCCGAACAAAGCGGTGGGGTTTGGAGAAAGGCCCCAGGGGAAGGAGGAACAACTAGTTGTGCTGCGATGCTCGTGGACTTTACCGAGAACGATCCAGACTGGGATAGCAAAGTGAGCGGGCTCTGTTGCATCTTTGTCAGCTCCGCCTTCACCGATTTCGAGAATGAACGTAAGGCGTTGCGGCGACACGTTTTCCCTAGCCTGTGTGAATTGTGCTTGCGGCACACCTGTTGCTTCCAGGCTGGCGTCAAAGAGGTGCAGGTGGCGACGGTGAGCTTGGCGGTAAAGTTACCACTTAGTACTTAAGGGAGGTATATCATGTCAGTTTGGGGCGCATTAGCTGAAAGATATGAAGTTCAACCGGGAGAAGAACCGCCGCCGCGTAAATTGCTTGCCCTTGATGGTGGCGGGATTCGTGGAATTCTAAGTTTGGAAGTGCTGCTCCGAATCGAGCAACTCCTTGCCGAAGCCAGGGGGGAAGGCGAAAAGTTCCGGCTTTGCGATTTCTTCGATTACATCGGAGGAACGAGCACAGGAGCTATTATTGCTGCGGGTTTAGCTCGCGGGATGTCAGCCGGCGAATTGTTGGACTTCTATCAGCAAACAGGCCCGGCAATGTTCGACAAGGCATTTATCCTGAACCGCCTAAAATACCTTTACAGATCAGAGCCCTTGGCCGAGGAGCTAAAGAAAACCTTTGGAGAGCAGACGAACCTCCTGCCGGAAAATCTCAAGTGCCTGCTGCTGGTGGTGACCCGTAACGTCACCACGGATTCGCCCTGGCCTATTAGCAGCAACCCTCTGGCAAGGTACAACGACCCTTCACGACCCGACAGCAATCTCAAGATCCCGCTCTGGCACCTTGTTCGCGCCAGCACAGCTGCCCCAGTCTTCTTTGCCCCCGAAGTCCTTCAGTGGGACTCGGAAGATCCGGCGAAAACCTTTAAGTTTGTGGACGGGGGCTTAACCCCATACAACAATCCCGCATTTTTACTGTGGCGCATGGCGACGCAAGCGCCCTATAGGCTGAACTGGAAAACTGGAGAAAGAAATATACTGGTGGTCTCCGTCGGGACGGGTGCGGCGCCGCGACTGGACGCGGACGTGTACTCGCAGGACAATATTCTAGAAAACGTCGCCAACCTTCCTTCGGCTTTGATGTATGGAGCGCAGGTCGATCAAGACATCAACTGCCGGATGATAGGTCGTTGTATTTACGGTGACATCATTGATCGTGAGCTTGGAGACCTGATCCCGCGCGACGAAAACGGAGAGGCCATCCCGCTTTCGCAGGACAGGGGCCGCGCTTTTTTGTACGCGCGTTACAACGCAGATCTGAGCGGTCCGGGGCTGAACAGCATGGGGCTCGGAGACATTGACCCCACCACGGTGAGCAAGCTTGACTCGGTTGATTACATAGACGACCTCCGCCGCATCGGGCAGAGGGTAGGAGAGGAAGTAAAGTTAGAGCATTTCGGAACGTTCGTTGGAGGGTGAGGTAGGAGATGGCTTCTGCTTTTATCATTCGTCCGTTCGGGATCAAGAAAGAGATCGATTTTGATCGCGTACAACGCGAGTTGATCGACCCGGCGCTGGAAGGACACAGGCTCATAGGTCGAACGACGGGAGATACGCTCAAACAGGGAAATATTCGCACGGAGATGTTTCGGCGACTGCTCACCGCCGACGTGGTTATCGTAGACATTTCCATCAGCAACGCCAACGTTTTTTATGAGCTGGGGATTCGCCATGCCCTGCGCAATAAGCGGACGTTCATGATTCGAGGCTCCAACGCCGCTCTGCCTCCCGACGAAGTTCCCTTCGATCTGAGAACGGACCGTTACCTTTCCTATGAGGTGGAGAATCCTGCGGCAGCGCTCGACACGCTGAAGGAGGGGCTGCGACAAACGCTACTCTCGGACGATAAAGATAGCCCCGTTTTTCAGTTGCTGCCCGAGCTTAAAGAGCAGGACAAGGCGCGCTTTTTGGCCATGCCAACAGATTTTCAGGATGAAGTCGAGCGCGCTATCAATCGAGAGAAGAATCGCTACCAGCGGGGCGACCTCAAATTGCTGCAAACAGAGGTGCGCGGGTTTCAGTGGGAAGTCGAAGGGCTGCGAGTCGTGGGCCGCGCGCAGTTTCGCAAGAGAGCCCACGAAGATGCGCGCGACACCTGGGAAGCCGTTCTCGAGAATGATCCGAATGATAAAGAAGCGAACACCCGGCTGGGCACCATCTACCAGAGGCTTGGCAAACCGACAGAGTCAAATATCGTGCTCCAACGTGTTTTGGGACACGAAGGCATAACCAAAGAGGAACGGGCCGAAGCACATTCGTTGATTGGTAGCAACCTGAAAGAAAAGTGGAAACCTGCGTGGACGGGCTTGCCTGCTGAGCAGCGACAGATGGCGGCACTTCGCTCTCCTTTTCTAGAACAATCATACGAAGAGTACAAGAAGGGGTTTATCGAGGACCTTAATCATTATTACTCCGGCATTAACGCCCTGAGCATGCTCACGATGATGGTCGAGATGACAACCGCTTTGCCCAATGTTTGGAAAGAGAAATTCGAAGATGACGAAGAGGCGGAGCGTGAACTCAAGAAGAAGAAAGTCGAATGGACGGATTTGCGCAGCAGCGTAACGCTGTCTCTGGAAGCAGCAAAGATCCGTATGGAAGATGCGGGAGAGGCGGATTTGTGGTTCGACATAACGCTGGCTGACCTTGCCTTTTTGACCTCCAGTCGTCCTCTATACGTGGCGAACCAATACCGTGACGCTCTAACCAATGCACAGGACTTCGAAGTAGATGCTGTGCGCAGGCAGCTACTAATATACCAACAGCTTGGGATCTTAGCGGCAAACGTTACCGAGGCTCTCAACGCCTTACCTGTTCCGGATCTTTCCGAGGAAAAGCCACCTCACGTTCTGCTATTCACGGGGCACAGAATTGATCCGCCGGAGCGCGAAGTGCCGCGTTTTCCAGCCGACAAAGAGGACGTGGCGAGGCTCGCGATTAAGGATGCGGTCGAGAAAGAACTGTCGCGCGTGGATGGCGAGATGATTGGCATCGCGGGCGGCGCGAGCGGCGGCGACATTCTCTTTCACGAAGTCTGTGCAGAATTGAATATCCCGACGACCCTGTATCTTGCGATGCCGAGAGACGAGTATGTCAAGGCATCTGTGCAAGACGGTGGGTCTCAGTGGGTTGATCGTTTCAACGAGTTGTACAAGCGGCTGTCCAGTCGCGAGCTAGGCAAGTCGAAAGAACTCCCGCGCTGGCTGCAAGCCAAGGATGACTACACCATCTGGCAGCGCAACAATCTCTGGATGCTCTACAACGCCATGGCATGCGGAAGCCAGTACGTCACGCTGATAGCGCTGTGGGATGGCGAGGCGGGAGATGGCCCAGGCGGAACAAAGGATATGGTAAACAAGTCTCACGAGAGCGCTGCCAAGACGATCGTGCTTCAAACGAAAGATATTTTCGGCCAGGAGACCTTGCTCCAATAATAGAGGCACTCTAGTCTACAGCGGACTTGAACAAACTGCGCCCGCTCTATTCGAAGGTGCTGGTCCCGGCAGCTGAAATCTTAAGACCTACCGTAATAGACATCGAATAGAGGCTCAAGGCGGTACTGTATGGGAGCGCTTGAGCGCTGATGATTACAATCGGGTCTGTAAGGAATGCGCGGACATAACCCAACAGCCTATCGAGAACGAGTATTTCAACACGCTATGTAACCTACACTCTGTCTGCCTCGCGAAATTAGTTGCAAAAGGCCATAATTCCTTGAGATCAGCAACTATACAAGAGGACGAGCATGACGAATTTGGACAACGCTTTCAATCACGATTCGATAGAGCACTTAGAGGACGACAGGTTAGGTCGGTCAGACTTCTCGAGGCTCTTGGCCAAGGCCCTCGCTGGGTCCCCGAAGCGGCGCAGCATGGTCGTAGTAAAGTGAACAGTCCCGATTGGGGCCGTGCCCTGAGCAGGGCGTCGTTAGTTTTCTGTAAAGAAGGAGGCGCTGAATGGCAGGCTTCGAGAGATACAAAGTTCGCGATGTGCAGGAAGCGATTGAATTGGCTCAACAGTTCAAGACTGTAGGTCGCTATGATTGGTTTCGAGGTCAACTCAGAGACTGGCCGCCGCATTCTTCTGCATACCGCCGATGGCTTAATGAAGGTCCGGAGGTGCTGGCCAAAATCGAGTGGCACCAACAACACTTCCTAAACTGGGCAGCCAACACGGAAGGTCTAGAGGCTCTCGTGGCCGACGAGGATGCCCTCTACGCCGTGATGCAGCATTATGGTATCCCCACGGATTACATTGACTTCACGACCGACCCGTCGATCGCCGGTTTCTTCGCCGCGGATACCACTACTCCGGAGCCAGGCGCCCTGGCCTGTATTTACTGTCTGAACACGATAGATCTCATGCAGCACTGGCGCACTATGGGGAAACATCTTCAAGAAGGACGACAAGGCCTCCAATTGAGCCTAGTAACGCTAGACGTTCCGAACCTGTGGCGTTTGGAAGCGCAGAAGGGTGTCTTCCTGTATGCCAATTACAACTGGGCTTTCCACTACCCTCCGGACCGGATTCTATTTCCTTACACCGGATACCCCGATAGCCCCAAGCGTGAATCAGTATATCCCGAGCGGAAGAGTTTTCTTGAGATTCTGCTTGACCAATTCTTCGACAGAGAGCAACGCCTGCGAGGGATTCAAAAGCTCAAAGAATGGGTCGCACTACATGAGGACAAAGGCGACCATGTCCCTTGGATTACTATCGAGAGCCGTGCTGACTTCTGCAGGCCGGAGGCGGTGCGAGGAAACAGCGTGGAGATTCATTCGTCGTGGGATCAAGCGCGCCTGACCGCGTGGTTATCCGTACCCACGGAAAAGTGGAACGAGGCAACGGGGTCCGACATTACCATTTCACTCACCCCAGCCTCGACGCACCGGGATATAGGCACAACAGTGCGGCGGCAAGTCAGCGACCGGATGCACGCCCAACCCGGATTGCGAAGGAGCTCGGTGCATTTCCATCTTGAGGGCCTTCCGAGCCATCTTAGAGGCGACGCAGGGCGGCTGGAGTCAATTCTAAATCACGTTTGGGACGGGATGCGGCGTCTACCTTTCACAGACGAGGACATCGCTGAGGCGGCGGGGCATGTCGCAGCACTGTACGCGTGGGGATTTCACCTGGCAGGGCCAGGAGCAGCTCAGGTGATGGCCTCCGATTACTTTGGCGACGCTGAGGAGGTGGAATTCTCGGCAACGGATGATAGCTCTTCGCGCGGATACGTAGGAAAACGGCAATTGCTCGCCGCAGTCCGGCATGATATCCGAGAAACTCTGACAGACGAGTATCAGGAGGCGGCGACGGACATTACAGCGTTGCTTCGGGCAATCTACTCGCCGATGCGGTTGTTTGAATTCGAAGCTTTCGTCCGGGTGTTTGCTCGTCATATTATCCCCTCGCAAGTGCTGAGGCGGGATCGGGTGTTGTTCTCACCTGGAAGGTTAAGGAGCTTTGGAATCGTCTAGAAAGCGAGTTTCTGCATGCAAGGCTTGGACCTTACTGAGCTCGGCTTCACAAATCCTCCATATTACGCTGGGGAGTACATCAAAGAACTCATGGTTGTACTTAATAGGGCGGTAGAAAGATCGTAGTACAACTTGCACCGAGCTGCTTAACAGGGAAACGGCCGAAAGCCCTTTGCGTATCTTCGTTTGACCCGCGATAAGCTCTGAGTACCTTAAGCCGGAGCATAGAACGCTATTAGGAGGAGTTAGAAATCGTTGCGGTGGCTTACCCATCGCACGCGGCCTATTCAATGCACAGATCGCCGGTGAACGGCTCAAATGGGAAGATTATGCCGAGTACGTCCGGCTTGATGCTCTGTTGACTTGAACCTGCGCCCTTTCTATTATTCTTACAACTCCCGTCACCCGTGTTCGCCGTTGTTCGCTGGGTTGGTGTCAGCTTTGCACTATTGCGGTTACCCTAACACTTAACGCCAGCATGCAATCAGAACCGAAGGCACCTTGGGAGCAGTTGGCGGTTCAGGTAGACAAAGAAGACGAGGCTTGAGTGCCAAGAATGCTCGACAGTGTGACGCTCACGCTTGTCTCGGCTCTAAAGGACAACCGGGGCTTATAAGCTTTAGAGACTTCTCGTTATAGCAACTATTAATCAACACCTTTTATCAAGTACTCTCCGCGGATCTGCTAACTCCTTGTTCTACCGCCATCTTCAGGCTGTGTACCTACTGGCTCTACTGCCTGACCGGTATCGCGGATGTTGACGAACTTGTTGAGTAAGTCAAACCAGAAAGGAGCGCCTAAGGACAAAGCTAGCGCTGTAAATAGCAGACCTAGAATCCGCTGTAATCCAAGCATAAAACTACAAGAGGCTAACGAGTACCACCAGCAAGGTGCCGAATCCCACCCTAGGGGTATCTGCAGCCTTTCAAGTTCTTGTTCGATCTCTGCTACTTCATCGGGGAGAGGTTGCTGGGTTGCTTGTTGGGCTGCCGTAAGGATAGACTCACGCAGAGTAGGATCATTCCAAAGGCTAGTAGCAAGAATGAAGGTATCAGCATTAAGAACAAGGGTAACTGCGGCAGCAACACCTAGTATGATGAGCTGTGTCTTACGTTTATACCACCCGCCAGCCCTCTCCATCGCATCATCAAACCAGCGCTCAACATTCTCGCGTGCTGTTTCAAGCTTCCCGTTAGCGTTGTCTATGAAGACGAGGAGCGCTCTTTTCACCTCCTCATTTGGGATCTGGGCGACCTTGTTTCGCACCTCTGCAAGTCTCTCAGACTCAGTTTTGGACGTAGTCTCAGGACCAGCGGGTGCAACGATGTCAAATAAGGCAAAAGCGAACGTGCGAGGGAGTATATATGAAGGTTTGCCCCCTTTGCCGAACAACCTATCGAATAAGCCAGGGTGGTAAAGCCCTTTGATCAAAGGATGGTTGTAAAAGTCCCTAGCAAGCCCATTGCCCTCTGGATCGTTTAGAAGGTTCCGGATGCCGGTCTTGAGGTTACCTGAGCGTATCGCGAAGAACCGGGATATTCCCTCTGTTACTGCCGAGCATATTAGGCTAAGCAATAAGTAAAGGAAGATTACGCCGATGGCAACATTGAATACAACGGAGTCAAACATTCAACACCTCACCGTCACTTTGCCGAACCTCTACACGATTAATGACGGGAAAAAACAAAGGTGTCAAGACTAAACACAAATCTGAATCTCCCGTCCAGCAGGACATTTGCTTTAGGCGCATAATTCGGCGAGACGCGTCGAAACAGAAAGACTTGAGCGAGTGGGAGGGGGCGATTAGGTGTCCTTCTACCGAATACCCGAAGACTATGAATCTGACCTTATTGAAGAGCCAGAGACCGGCATGGGCTTCCACGTCATTCAGGCTGAAGCTCCGCACCTCGAGGGAGATCGCTTCGTTGTCCTTGCCAGTCTAATCGTGCTGCCTGCACGTGACCACGAGGAACTAGAAAATTCACTACTCTCTCTTTGCGAAGTATCAAGTGAGGATATTGATGATATTGCGGAATCTGCGCATACGATCAGTTTTCAAGGAAGCGTAAGGACCATCGAAAGTCGCCTACCGCAGAGGCTCCAAGCCCAGTACAATCAGCCGCCGCTCCTAACTACGCGCAGTCGGGTGGGGGCGTCTAGGTGCTCTTTTCGCAGGGTGCCACTGCCCTCTATGGAACGCCCCATATAATCGCGTCTTTCTGAATGTACAGGCCCGGAAGAGCCGGAGGGACCAAAGTGCTAATGGCTTTTCTGGCGGCACGCCCTCTATAAGGTCTTGAGACGCCGTAGGTAATCCGGGTTGTCGTCAAGCCACGCTGCGATGACTTTACCGTCTACCACCTGGCAACCGAGACCATCGCTCCCACCCTCGGCCCCGCCTCTAAGGAAGCAGTAAAGGTGGTCTTTGGGGCTTCTCGGTATTCCAGCGACCAACTTCATCAAGCGTTTCCTCTTCCACGTTTCGGAATCGTTCTTGCACTGGGCCGAGACACGCTTTCCATCCGGGTCCACGCCATAGACACGGTTGCTGCACAAAGGGCCCGGCGAGTGACCAGAGCTTTTGCCTTTGCTCCACGTTTTACCTGCAAAACGCGGCTTTCAGAGAGTGGGCGATGCTGGGATCGAACCAGCGACCTCTGCCGTGTGAAGTCAGCACTCTACCAAGAGCGACTGTTAGGCGGATCATAAACTTGGCGAGGCTGCCTGCGCCGCGCGTCTCTTCTTTAAACTCTCACCAACCCGAACTGCTGGGTACCAGTCTGGGTCAACAGGGCGTGGAAGCGCAGCTCACGTTGTTTTGCACTTTCTGACAATCGTGGAGGCGCTGATAACTATCCGAGGGCGTCCTCAATCCATCCTTCGTACACGCTTTTTGGAGCCTCGCCTGAGTGAGCAGCCACTAGCTCATCGTTCTCGTTCAAGACGTAGGTCGTCGGGTAGCCGGAGGCACGGTAGGTCTTGCCCAGAGAGGGTTGGTAGACCGCTGGACTCTCTATGTCGTACTCTTCTACAAACTCGCGCACCTTCTGCGAATCGTCCCGCCCGTCGATACCGACCATAATCACCCGGAGGTCTTTGTACTCGCTCTCGAGTGCGCGTATGATCGGGGCCTCCTTGTTGCAGTGCGGGCACCAGGTGGCGAAGAAGACCAGCATGGTAGCCCGGGCTTTGCCAGCTTCGCTACCGCCGCCCCCGGAGACTTTTTCTCCGCTCCTGACCTCCTCGGTGGTGAAGCTCGGAGCCTGAGAGCCGACCGGAAGGAGGCCCCGATTGTTGGGTGTGAAGGACCCGGCATCTCCACTCCCGATGGTGTTCAGGATGGCGAGAACGGCTACCGCCAGAACCGCAAACGCTGTCGCACCTGCCAAGAGGAGGACCACGGTTCTATTGATCGGGGTAGCGCTTCCGGTGGGCTCCTGTGAGCCTCTATCCATCTTGTTCTGCCTGTATTGAACCAACCTTGCGCTTCCTTTCTGATCTAAGGTGTCATTATGCAGATAAAGAAGGTAAGTTGCCTCTAATCACCGAGGGCCCAGACGGGGCCCCCAATAGGTACGGACAGGAGAGCTTGCTTTGCAGCTTTAAAGGCCTTTGAGGGGGCTTATAGAAGGTTCTTACCTAGTCCCACTATAGTTGAGTTACCGAGAAGTTACGTTCTGGGCACATCGGTGACGTAGGCCGTGAGCGTCGAGCATCAATAAGGATTTAGACTCTCGTCAACTCAAGCTGGGCACCTACCCCGGTCAGCAGAGCGCGGAAGCGCAGCTCAGGTTGTTTTGTACTTTGGGACCATGAGAGGGGATATGAGCTCGGGTGAGAGAGCGAGCTTTGTAAACCACAACGTGTCGTAGTAGTGCCGAGGCCATAGGGGTACGAGTAGGTAAACGCAGTGACGTCGGCGACCGAAGATGTGTCGAAAAAGCGCTGCCGTCATTTACCGTCGATTGTAAAGGGGCTCCCGCCGACGTCCAGAAGGCGGTATAAGAGTTTCCGAGAAGAACCCTTCTCGGCATTTCGGTGCATACAGGCAACAGGGCAGCCCTTTAGGGCTCTCTTCCAGCTTGTATTACTTCTAGCTTGCTGTTGCTTTGCGTAAGCAAAGCCCGAAAACTTAACTCTCTCTGGTTTTGTACTTGAGCAGGACCACCGATCCGGCTCCTCTAGGTTAGGTTTCCGTAGTGGCTTCGAGCGAGCGGATGCGGTTGATCGCCGCGGCCACCTCCTGCGGACGGGGCAGACTCA
>Ga0126314_10000643_pt1 | contig 16644 bp, 9 predicted proteins | sample Plot105B_FD_92535 | JGI IMG/M metagenome (GOLD analysis project Ga0126314, IMG submission 92535) | Serpentine soil microbial communities from UC McLaughlin Reserve, CA, USA - Plot105B | ecosystem: Environmental > Terrestrial > Soil > Grasslands | place: USA: UC McLaughlin Reserve, Lake County...
GCAATTCAGTTACGGACGCTCCTGCTATTTTAGGTGCTTTCACCAATGGTCTTGAAGGATAGGTGATGCGATAGATCCGGCCATGTGTATGGTCACGCAGGGGATCTCTTGCATTGTGCTGCATGTGTCCAATCAGGATATTGTGCCAGTCGGCTACATACAGCGAACCATCTGGTGCAAACTCCATGTCGACAGGTCTGAAGTTCTTATCCTGAGCAACCAGAAGATCCTGCCTGTGCCTGCTTTTGTATCCCGTACCTTCATCGGTCAGGGTGTGCTGCTTGGTACCCAGGAAACCAATGGTATTATTGATCAGGAAATCGCCCTGCCATTCATCAGGAAAATGACGGCTGGACACGAATTCGAGTCCTGAAGTCGGGCGGACAAGGTGTTCAGGCTGGATCAAACTCCTGGAAGTTTCCGTAAATACACCATATCTGGGCTTCACAGAAACAGGCAGCATCCAGCGGACGTCAGGCCCTGAAGTTTCCGCATAGAAGTTTTGTCCCCAGTCATCAAAGGCGATTCCCCATGGATTGGGCACGTAGGGCTGGGCCGTACGCTCCAGGTGACGGCGCTGAGGGGTATAACGATAGAAGCCACCATTGGTCGCTCTTACCGGACCATAGGAAGTCTCTACATTGGTATGCAGAAATACACCCTCTCCCATATAAATGGCACCTGAAGGATCGACAGTAAATGCATGGATATTGTGGTGGGTATCGTGGTCATCAAATCCGCTTAACAGGATCTCTTTTTTATCTGCCTTACCATCACCATCTGTATCTTTCAACAGTACAAAGTTAGTCCCCTGAGAAAGATAAACCCCTTCCGCAGTGACTTCAAATCCTAAAGGAAGGTGCAGGCCATCTGCATACACAGTTTCTTTATCCGCTTTACCGTCGCCGTCTGTGTCTTCCAAAATGATCAGCTTGTCATTTGGCTTGGCATCTCCAGGTTTATAGTGCGGGTAGCTGGGCATGGTGGCTACCCATAAACGGCCCTTGTTGTCAAAGCTGATCTGGCAAGGTTTCGCCAGATCGGGAAATTCCTGCTCGGAGGCGAATAGTTCTATTTTAAAACCGGGTGCTACCTTCAAAGTATTGAGTGCATCCTTTCCGGTCAGGTAATTCAGGCTTCCGTTGTTTTTTTCATCGTAATTGGTTTTCACCACAGGAGCCGGAGTGGTGTTCTTATCCGCATTTGCCAGATCCATCTTTATCCCTTTTACAGCCTGCCATATGGCAGTATCTCTGATCAGGGTCATTTCCCTGATCTTTTTGATTTCGGCAGGATAATTATCCGGCCCGAAAGGGTCGTACCTGCGGCCATAGGCATGTACTCCGTTAGGAATTTTGATATCATTGTGCCAGATCCAATTTTTCTCCAGTACCGAGGCACGGACAAGGGCCCTGTTTTCTTCTGCTTTTACAGGCGTATTGCCAAAGGTAAGGTCAGCCAGCAATGGTGCTAAACGAGCATACCCTTCATCACTCAGCTGCGAACCATCTGTGGTAAGGGGTTTAGTGGCCGTGTCAAACCATTTTTTGGTAGGTCCATAAACGTCTATAAATAGCACATTATTAGTAGCCGCAACCGTTTTCATGGCATCCGCATAAAGGGACAGATTTACATTTTCCTTCTTCCCGTCTGGCAGGTCATTTTGCTTTGAAAGGTCTTCAAAAGCGATCGGCGATACGATGGCCAATTGTGGTGCTGTACTGCCGTTGTATTTTTGTTTCAGCGTATGTTTAATGAAAGCATCCAGTTCGGCCTTATAATTTTCCAGGCCCTGCGGTCCTTCGAAAGATTCATTATAGCCGAAAAAGGCAATGATGACATCTGCATCAAGTCTGTCGAGCCATTGATCCTCTGTGTCGAAATGTCCCTGACTATCAGAAAAGTTAGCCAGTTCAGTCTGGAATTTTTCAGCCCCGGGAAAAGCCCAGGGCGACACACGGCTGGCATGAGGTCTGAAACCCGGTGTATTTCCTCCGTCACACATGTTTCTGATAAATAAACTATGATCGGGATAACGCAACTGCATTTCGGTTTCGAAATGGCCGTAATTCATCATCCTTGAACCCAGATTATTTCCAATAAGAACGACATGTGCACCTTTTTTTAACTGAAGCGGAGGAAAGCCCGATACTGTAAATTGCAAGGTGCAGAACGCAATTAAAATTCCTGTAAGGACTGTAATCACAATCCTGGTACTCTTTCTTTTAAATTTGAACATCAGATCTGTTTAAAAATGCCTAACCATCATTAAATATAGCATTCTTATTTACTACCAGCGTACACTTTATTGTCTTTATTTCCTCCTGAAATAAGATAAGCCATCAAATCTTTCAATTCCTCCTTATTCAATCCATTGATCATACCCGGCAGCATGATCGACAGTTTAGATACAGAAGACTTCACTATATCCTTTTTCGGAATGGTGCGGAGTGTCTGCGGAGCAAAAGGATTCTGAGAAATAAAGATTTTATCTTTTGTTTCATTTTTAACCCGTCCCAAAATTGAGCTACCATCTTTCAGTTCATAAGCTGTGGCCTCATACTGATCAGAGATGACTTTGCTTGGGCTGATGATAGACTCAAGGATGTCCCTTTCCGAAAACCTGGTACCAAGATGAGTAAGATCAGGGCCAACTGCCCCCCCCTCACCTCCCGAGCTATGACAGGAAATGCATAGTGTCGCAGCAAACATATTTTTCCCGTTCTGAAAATTTCTGCCAACCAGGCTGTCTTTAACAACTGCAAGTGCATCATCCAGCTTCCAGTCTCTTCCCGGTCCTTTAGGCGGCTTCACATCTATTAATTTTAATTGCTTATTGTCTACAAGTTCGTTACCGGATAACTTGTTAAAATGAGCAAACTGTTCTTTCGATACATTCAATAATGCCCGCTTACGTGCATCATCAATAAACCCAACATAACTGTTACCTCCCTTGTAACCAAAAGCCTTATAAAACCATTTAAAATATCGTTCACGCAGTGCAGGAGTCCAGCCTTTCTTCGCATCACTTAATGCAACAGCATAATAGATCTGCTGTGCAGGAGGCGTCTTGGACAATGTTTTTGCAATATCGAGACCATATTGCGGATTTTTTAAGATCAAATCCGAAGAACTGGTCAATACCTTTTGTTCAGCAGGATCGTCTTTCGCAACATCAATCATTGCCATAGTTTTAGCCACAACATGTTCATCACCGATACGGACCAGAATCTTTGCCATAGACCTGTTGATCTCATTGTTTTTAGCCGGAAAATAAGCATTTAAATATTTACTGAGTTTAACCCTGTCAGCAGGTAAAGGTTGTCCTGTGCGTGATATTGTTAATTCAATCGCTCTAAGCAGATCAATTTGCTGGGATTCGGTTAGCGACCAATAATTAATTTGCATCAGCGCATTCAGCATTTTGCCGTTCAATTCTTTACTTCCGTTTCTTGCGAGTGCAATCATCGAATGGAGCAAAATAATCGGATCCTTTTCATTCAATGCACGGTCCTGCCATTGACTTACAGGCTGGTGCTCCACAGCGATTCTCGCAGCATATCTGATAAAGCGGTCCTTATTCTTTAAATTCGGCCAGGCTATATTTAATGCATCCGGGTTAGGTTCACCATGAAATTCTTCCAATTGCTTCCTTAAATTACGTGCTTCAAGCGCAACAGCAGAACCTTTCGGCGGTAACGCACTATTATCAAGTGTATTGTCACCATAATAAACGCGATATAAGTCAGATTCCAGGTCACGTCCTCCCGTCAGGAAATAAAGCGCACCATCAGGGCCTATCACCCCATCGGTAAGCGGTAGCGGCTGTCCGGATAAAAACTCTTCAGCAACTGTTTTGTACGAAGCACCATTAGGAATGAGCTGGACACTGTATACAATACCAAATGTCCAGTCAAAGGCCAAAAGACCTCTGCGATATTTTTCCGGAAACCGTGCATTATAGCTGCTGATCAAATTTGTAGGAGAACCCTGTCCGATATTCAGAATAGCAGGTAAATTATCAGGATAGGCCGGAGACCAGTTAGTGGCTCCCGAACGCCATCCAAATTCACTCCCGCTAGGCGAATGACTGATTCGTGTCGGCTTATACCAGGGCATCCCAAGATCCCATTCCATATCCCCGTCATAAACAAACATCTCACCGTCTTCATTAAAGGCGAAATCATAGGGATTTCTATAGCCAGCCGTTACCAGCTCCCATTTTTTACCTTCCGGATCGGTCTTCATAACGAATGCACCAGGTGCAAAACGATCAGTCGCATGGCCATTGGGATCCTTCAATCCAGGAAAAACATTATCCTCCTGCCAGGTTTTAGGTAGTCTAAAACCATCCAATCCAGGCAATTCTGTATAATTACCTACAATCGTGTAAATCGATTTCTTATCAGGAGAAAGTACAAGACTATGTGGCCCGTGCTCTCCATCTCCATCGAGGGATTTCAGCAAAGTCACTTTTTCATACTGATCGTCTCCATTCGTATCTTCCAGGCGATACAGACCACTACCCCTTTTAAACTTATCATCGCTCTTGTGATTTACCATCACATACAAGCTATTGAAAGCGTAAAGTAAGCCATGAGCATATCCCATTTCAATTGCGGTACTGGAAGGATCTCCAACAATTAACTTTTCCACCTTTGTCTTAACCACATTGGTATCAGAACCTATAGGCGGAATTTCCACGCGGTATAATTGTCCGTTCTGGTCTGAGGCTATCAGTCTGCCCTTATTATCAAACGTCATGGAAACCCATGAACCTGTCTTATGTTCAGAAGGGCTGTATAAATGTTCGGCCTTGAAATCAGGCAAGAGCTTTAGTTTTTCTACTTTGGGTCCGGAATAGTATTTCTTAATCGTCGTGAAAGAAAGCCCTAAAATAAATAGTGTTGTCAGCGTAAATAACAATTTAACTGACCGGTTTCTGTGTGTGTGCATGCAGTGATATTTGGTCGAAACAAGTTAAGACTAATCCTCACAATCGGCATCCTGTGCTGTCCTGTATCAAATGCCGTCTGTTCATAATTGCGGGGAGTTTATTATCTTTAAACATGAACTCAATCCGATCACTTTTTTGCCTGATTTTAATTTGTATGGCATCCGTTGCAGATGCACAGAAACGTATTGTTGTAGCCTACGTCACCGCAGGAAGTAAAGTAATGCCCGATCCAAATTACATCACCCACATCAACTATGCATTTGGCCATGTAAATGATGCATTTAATGGCGTACGCATAGACAATGAGCCCCGATTGAAGCGTATAGTTGACTTAAAAAAGCAATTTCCAAAATTGAAAATATCCCTTTCTATAGGGGGATGGACGAGTGGAAAATTCAGTGAAATGGCAGCGACAACAGAAAACAGGAAGAACTTTGCAGAAGACTGCCTTCGGATAGTTAAAGCATTCAACCTGGATGGAATAGATATCGACTGGGAGTATCCAACCAGCAGCGAAGCCAAAATATCGTCCTCTCCCGATGATACCAAAAATTTTACATTGCTGATGACAGAGATCAGAGACAAGATCGGTAAATCTAAATTATTGACATTGGCCTCTATAGCGGATGCCCTGTATATCGATTTTAAGGCCATCAATCAAATCGTTGACTTTGTAAATATCATGGCCTATGATATATCACGCCCGCCTTACCACCATGCAGCACTTTACCGTTCAAAATTAACAAGCCGCATTAGTGCCGACGAAGCTGTAACAGCACATGTAAAAGCCGGCATGCCAGCCCGCAAACTGACCCTGGGTATTCCCTTCTATGGCCACGGCGTATCAGGCATCCCCGATTACATCGATTATAAAGATCTAATTAAACTGACAGGATATAAAAAGCAATGGGATGATGTGGCAAAAGCACCATACTGGGAAAATGACAAGGGTGAATTTGTGTTCTCTTATGAAACCCCTGAATCGATCGGAATCAAATGTAGTTATATACTCAACAAGGATTTATTAGGCGCAATGTATTGGGACTATGCAGCAGATACCGACGAAGGTGTCTTAAGAAAAGCGGTTTACAAAGGCATAAACAAGTGATACTATTACCGGAGATTTAAGCGTCAATTTCCTGCATAAGCTCATATCCTGATTTTGGTGATATTTCAAATTTTTTCCTGATGCAGGTTCTCTAGCTTTGAGCCTTAAAATAATGAAACACTAATTCATTGAATAAGGCTATGAAAACACCTATGAGAAAGTATGCGGCTTATCTATTGATATTTCTTGTTACGGCATCAAATGCTGCCTGTAAGAAAAAAAGTGAAGCTGAAGGCCCAAAAGATGAAGAAGGTTATGTCACGGGAAAAATTACGGATACCCAGGGCGGCCCGCTGCCAGGCATCGAAGTAGTAGTTGAAAATATCCTTGTAGGAAATCACAGTCATGTAGACGGAGTTACTGACGACAAAGGCTTTTACAAGATTAAATTGCCAACAGTTGGCACCTATCACGCCTCGGCATATATTAAAAAAACCTTCAACGGAAAAAATTATGAAATGTCGCTGCACCCTGATAATGATGAAGTTTTTGGCAATACCGGTAGTGTTGTAAACTTCCAGTGGAAACTTTCGGGTCCCAGACCGGCAGGCCTCGATGGCTTTTATGGAGGAAGTGCAGAAATCCACAATCATCCCGGAAACCCTATTGTCGACGACTATAACATTGAATTCACCTTTACCCCAATCGGTAAATTGATAGATGGGTCGGAGGGCCAGACGATCAAACGCAAAAGCGGACAACCACAAACCATTTATTATGGCCGCCTTGTCGATATTCCAATCGGTCGTTATAAAGTAACTGCCACTTATCTTAGTGGTGGGCAAACGGTTCAGCTCGGGCTCCGTGAACTGGATTCATCAGATGCTTATACCGAACAGATGACCTTAGAATTTGAGCCTGTTACCAACGCAGGCAACAATGCTACATTTATACAATACAACTTTTAACAAAGTCAATACATCTGAGAAAAATTTGGTCAGATCAATTCTTCATACCGATCAAAAAATTATGTGAAGACAGTCATACCCAAACAAGAATCGTATATTGTATTTCTTACGATTCCAACGGTATGAAAACACTTTTAATGTTATTTATTTTAACCGCAACCACCGTTTTTGGACAAACCAGGTCATTTAAGTTCCCATTAGAGTTATCTAAAGACCGCAGACACCTGACAGACCAAAACGGAAAGTATTTTCTGTATAACGGAGACACTGCCTGGATGCTATTTCTGAAACTAACCAAAGAAGAAGCGCTGGAATGCCTCATAAAAAGAAAGGCACAAGGCTTTAATGCAGAGCAGATCATTCTTACCGGATTTGCAATGTATAACAAAGAAACACCCGTAAACCGCTACGGACAAAAACCATTTTTGGATGAGAATGACTTCAGCACACCAAACCCTGCCTATTTCGATCATGTGGAATGGGTAATAAAAAAAGCGGATTCCATTGGAATGATACTAGCTATCGCACCCCTATGGGCAGGATGCTGCGGCGAAGGCTGGGCAGGTCAAAATAAGCCAATGGCTATAAACAAGCCGGAAGGTAATTTCAAATTCGGGGAATACCTTGGCAAACGTTTTGGAAAGTACAAACACCTGATCTGGATTCTTGGTGGCGACAACGACCCCGCGGCAGATGAGGATAATTATCGTCAGCTCGCCCTGGGTATTAAAGCACACGCACCGAAGCAACTGATTACATACCATGCATCGTCTTCTCATTCAAGTACAGACGTACTGAAGAATGAATCATGGCTGGACTTCAGCATGGTCTACACCTATTTCAGGGGCTTCAATAAAGCCTGGACCAAAGATCAGCCTGATGTCTATGAAGTCTCCTGGAAAGAATATGCGAAAAGACCAATAAAACCATTTTTACTCGGAGAATCCACTTACGAAGGCGAACACGACGCCTGGGGCTCGGCATTACAAGCCAGAAAGCAAGCGTATTGGGCGGTCCTCGGTGGCGGGATCGGCAATGCATATGGCTCTCCACTATGGACCTGCGATGTCAACTGGCGGAAACACATGGAGCTTCCCGGCGCACTGTCCCTAAAACACTTCTCGCAGCTCTTTAATTCTTTCCAGTGGGAAAAGCTGGTACCAGATACCAACAATATCATCGCCCTCTCAGGAAATGGCACCTTTGCTTCGAACAATTACGCAACTACAGCAATGGCAAATAATGGTAGCTTTTCTATATCCTATATGCCAGATCCGAGGACATTAAGTATAGACCTGAACAGATATAAATCTAAACGTCCAGCAATTAGCTGGTTCGATCCGTCCACAGGACAAACGACAAAAGGAAAACCGATCACAGGAAAAGGAGTACAGGAATTTTCACCGCCCCAAGGTCTGCACGACTGGGTCATGATCATTCGTTAACTCCGAACACTGGTACAGAAAACGTCTGTCAATTTATTATAATGATTTACGAATGTTCAACTTCCAGGGATTCTCAATCGTAGAAATACCCTTGGTTCTGATCAGTCCGGCCATAGTCTCTCCCATCCGCGTAAAATCAGTAGAAAGTGTGGTTATTCCCTCTGCCAGCAACTCCTTAAGTGGCGTATCATTGTAAGAAATGATACCGAAATCAATACCCGGAATCAGTAACTGCAACGCTGCCTGCTTCAGCAGATCTACAAGATCCCTGTCCTTAACCACAATAAAAAGATCCCCTTCGCTGATTCTCCTTGAACCAGTCGCGGACAAATACTCATGGCCCAGCCCATGTTCACGACAAAAAGATTTCAGCCCGTCATACCTTTCCAATGGTTCTTTTTCTTCCATCTGGACCATAAAAATACGTTTATACTTTCTGATCAGATCAACAGCAGAAACCAGCGCCTCGTACGTATCTTTTTCAAAATTCTGAGCAACAGAAGAATACTTCCCGTTCAGTTCAGGGTGAAAATGATCCAGCAAAAACACCCTGCCCGATAAAGTCTGCAGCAACGGTTCAATACCATAAAATTTGCCAGACATGATGACGTAATCAGTATACTTATTATTGGCATCATTGATCAGCGTTTCAAACACCTTCCGGTTATAATTATGAAAATAAAGATCCACGGTAGCAAAATTACCTACCGCCTGCATAAAGGAATTGAACAAATCTTCCTTAAATTCATTGAGCTCATTGAAGAGCAGGAATATGTGATGTGCAGACCGCGTCTCGGTGCTGGTTATAAAATACCCTACACCATGATTAGAATCTATGATCCCCTTGGCCATCAATTCCCGCAGACCGGCGAAAACAGTATCGCGCGACAAATTGTAAGTACTTCTGAATTCATTAATCGAAGGAATCCTGTCACCGGTTCGATATTCCTCAGACTTTATCCTGTCTGTCACATGACTGACAACCAGTTGATATTTTGATTTATTTGCTTTCACCATACATTTATAGTGGGGCAAATATAACTACTGTAGAAGCAATCCCAACAAAATTCACAAAATAAATCGTACCAGTTCGTACCAGTTATAAAATATTTATATATTTGAGCATCAAATCACGCAAAATGAAAAAATATCACTTCCTTTTTGTACCGGGAATCTCTTTGATGCTCTTTAGCTGCGCAACCAAAAACCACAACATAAACAGCCCTCAGAAAAGCCAGCTTTCACAAACAAGGAAAGCGACCATTAAGGATGCATTCTGGAGTCCGAAATTTGAAATCTGGAGCAACGTAACCGCTCCAGACGTCCTGAACAAGTTTGAAGGGCAACACCTGCCTTCAGCAGAAGAAAGAAATAAGAACAATGTATTTGAAAACTTTGACAAAATAGCCGCAGGCAAAAAAGGCCAGCACGCAGGTCTGCCCTGGTTTGACGGACTAATCTATGAAAGCATACGAGGCATCGGAGATCTTACCGCTCTAAACAACGACACTACATTACAAAAAAGACTGGATGGCTACATAGACCGCATTTATGCCGCACAGCAGGCAGATCCGAACGGCTATATCAACACTTACACAGACCTTATGGAACCCACTCACCGATGGGGAGACAACGGTGGCATGCTTCGTTTTCAACACGACGTATATAATTCAGGTATGCTGATCGAAGCAGGTGTCCATTACTACAATGCAACCGGCAAGACCAAGCTGCTGGAGGTCGCCACAAAGTTTGCTAATTACATGAGTGATCTGATGGGGCCGCTCCCGAAAAGAAACATAGTACCTGCACACCCAGGCCCTGAAGAAGCCGTAATGAAATTGTACTTGCTTTATAAAGAAAATCCCGAGCTGAAGAAAAAAATCGGTGTTCCTGTAAAAGAAAAAGCCTACTATGACCTGGTCAGATTCTGGATCGAAAACCGCGGAACCAACACCGGACTTCCGCTGTGGCAAACATGGGGAAATGAGAAAGCCGAGCAATGGATCAAAGATCAAAAATACAAGAATGGCCACACCGGAAATGACACTCGTCCTACCTGGGGAGACTATGCACAAGATTCCATTCCTGTCTTCAAACAAAAAACAATAGAAGGTCATGCCGTGCGTGCTACTCTGCTCGCTACCGGCATCACCGCAGTAGCACTTGAGAACCATGCCCCTGAATACATACAAACAGCAAACCGGCTATGGGACAATATGGTCGGTCAAAGAATGTTTGTAACCGGTGGCGTCGGAGCCATCGCACACGACGAGAAATTCGGTGCCGATTACTACCTGCCTACAGATGCATATCTGGAAACCTGTGCAGCCGTCGGTGCAGGATTCTTTAGCCAGCGCATGAACGAACTGACCGGCGACGGTAAATACATCGATGAATTTGAACGGGTATTGTACAACAATGTACTTACCGGCGTATCCCTATCGGGTGATAAATATACCTATCAGAACCCGCTCAATGCACATGATCACTCCAGATGGGACTGGCACTCCTGCCCATGCTGCCCGCCAATGTTTCTCAAAATGGTATCAGCACTGCCAGATTATATATACGCTTCAGCTGGCGATAAACTGTATGTGAACATGTTCATCGGCAGTGAAGCAACGGTAAAAGTTGCCGGCAATAAACCAGTTGCCATTACTCAAAAAACCAACTATCCCTGGGAAGGGAAAATAACCTTAACCATAGACCCTGCGAAACAAACAGCATTCAGCCTGAGCCTGCGTGTTCCGGGATGGGCACGTGGTAAAGAAAATCCTTACGACCTGTATTCTTCCGATCTGAAAAACGGAGTTACGCTGCGTGTCAATGGCAACCCTGAAAAAATAACCATGAACAATGGCTACGCCGTGATTAGCAGAAAATGGAAAAAAGGAGACCAGGTAGAGCTGGAGCTCCCTGTTAAACCACGTTTTATCACCGCGAACCCACAAGTTAAAGACCTCAGGAACATGGTCACTATCGCCTCAGGACCAATTATTTATAGCCTGGAAGGCATTGATAACGGCGATATAGATCAGCTGACGATAGACACGAGTACCCAAATGGAAACCCAATATCGTGCAGACCTGCTGAAGGGTGTAAATGTGATTACCGGGAAATTGGGCAATGGAAAAAACTTCACAGCAATACCCTACTATACAGTCGGCAACAGGGAAGGTAAAGGCTATAGAGTATGGCTTCCGCTTACACAGCAGGCCCGAATTACCATAAACAGCAGCCAGGTTCAAAACAAGATCAGCCCGCTAATCTACGGATCGAACATAGAAGATGTAAACCACGAAATATATGGCGGCTTCTATGACCAGCGAATTTTCGGTGAAAGCTTTGAAGAACCTGCAACCGGTGTCAATTTCAATCAATGGAACAGATACACAGGCTACTGGATCGCAAAAGATGATGCCGTAACCATCATACCGGGCAGAAATACGACCAGCGATGTAGTAATGAACGGTGTTCATGGCATTGGCGTTGAACCTGATCAAAGTGCCAAACTTATTTACCAGCCAACCGAAATCACAGACGGAAGTGTTGAAACCGAAATCAGATTTACAGGCAAAGGAGAAAGCGGCGCACTACTCGTTCGCGTCGCAAATGCCGGAATAGGCAACGATGTTTTCGACGGGTATGAGATCAGCCTGAGCAGAGACGGAAAAAAAATAGGCATCGGAAAACACCTGCAGAACTTTGAACTCCTCAAAGAAAATGCGGTAACTGTAGACCCTGAAGCATGGAATAAACTAAAAGTCACCCTCAAGGGATCTGAAATAATTGTAAATTTAAACGGGCAGCAAGTGCTTTCTCACACAGATGGCCGAAACCCGCTGCTGAAAGGGAAAATAGGGCTGCGCACGTGGAGATCCGCAATGGAATTCCGAAATGTCGTTATTACTTCCAATGGCCAACCCGAAGCCTTGAAACTGACCAATGCTCCGGCAGAACAAGTGAGCTTTAACTGGGATATCATTCGTTCTAAAGAAGCGAAAGCAAATTTTGTAACCGATACGAATACTGCATATAATGGCAAGAAATCACAGATCATCAATTTTACCGGTGGCAGCGGCAAAGTCGGAGTAGCAAACCGGAGCCTCAACCGCTGGGGCATTGCAATACGAAAAGACCAGACATTTCAGGGCAGGATATACCTGAAGGGAGAAAAACTTACCGGTCAGGTAAGCCTGGCACTTGAAAGCGCGGACGGCAGTAAAACTTACGCCTTAAAAAAGTTAAGTGGCATCGGCAGCGACTGGAAAAAATATCCCTTTACGCTTACAGCCAATACCACAGACCGTAACGCAAGACTGGCCATCTACCTATCCTCAAAAGGGAAGTTATGGATCGATCAGGTAGTACTTATGGGCACAGGAAAAGATCAGTTTAAGGGTTTGCCAATACGCGCAGACATTGGCACGGCACTGGTAGATCAGGGGCTCAGCTTCCTCAGATACGCAGGAACCATGGTCAATTCTCCCGAATATAAATTCAAGAATATGGTCGGCGATCCCGATAAACGCCCACCCTACCGGGGCCACTGGAACTGGTATACCACCAATGGCTTCGGTATAGAAGAATTTCTGAAGTTCTGTGAAGCATCCCATATAGCGCCCTGCTTTGCAATCAATATCTACGAAACACCAGAAGACGTGGCCGATATGGTAGAATACCTGAACGGTGACGCCACAACAACATGGGGCGCAAAACGAGCTAAAAACGGGCACCCAAAACCATACGGAGTAAAATATATAGAGATCGGAAATGAAGAAGTCATCTTCAATGGCGACAGTAAAAAAGCATATGAAGAATATGTGCAGCGTTTCAAGCTGCTATACAATGCAATGAAACAAAAAGATGGCACACTGAAATTTATACACGCTGCCTGGTGGCGGCCGGGTTCGCCCAATATGGAATACGTATTTCGCGAACTCAACGGAAAGGCCGATTACTGGGACCTGCACGTGGGTGGCGATGATCCAAATGCTGGTTTGGAAACAGATAAACAACTTAGCCAAATGAAGCGCAGCTTCGAGCAATGGGATCAGCAGACCAAAATGAAAATTGCCGTATTCGAAGAAAATGGTAGCAAACATGGCATGCAAAGAGCCCTTGGTCATGCCACCAATATGAATGCCATCAGAAGACACAGTGAATTTGTACTTACCTCCAGTCCTGCCAATGCGCTGCAACCTTATCTGCAAAACGACAACGACTGGGATCAGGGGCAAATCTTCTTTACCGGCGATGAGGTATGGGGCATGCCTCCCTTTTACGCACAAAAAATGCAGGCAGAGCAGCATATGCCTATCCGTGTACAAAGTATTGTAAGCGGCAATCTTGATGTAACCGCCACACGCAGTGAAGATGGAAATACATTGGTACTGCACGTCGTAAACACCGGTTCCGATGTACAGGCAATACTGGAACTAAATGGTTTTGAAAACAGAAAGGACGAAACAGAAGTCTTCACAATCACAGGCCCGCTAAATTCAAGAAATACACCTTCAGACCCAGAAAAGCACAAGACCATATCATCCACCATCAAACTAAACGGAAAGGGCCCCGTTTATGACTTCCCCGCAAACTCATACACCATACTAAAATTCAAAATTTAACAAGCTTAATTTCTCTGCGATCCAAATTCTGTTTACCTTAACCGAATGAATTTACGCCTTATACTCCCGCTATTATTACTGTCTTTGGCAACAACCATTGCCCGTGCGCAAAAGACAGATACCACTTATTACGACCAGGACTGGAACAAATCCCAAAAAGAGAACAGTTCCTTTTATCGGGTTGCAGAAAGTATCAGGAACGGAAAAATGTATATGGTTACAGATTACTTCAATTCCGGAAAAGTACAAATGACTGGAAGTTTCCTCTCTTTTTCTCCTGAAATCAAGGACGGCGAATTTCTTTGGTATTACGAGAACGGCAGTAAGAAATCACAGATCAACTACCAGCGCGGATCAGTGATCATTGCAAAATACTGGGATGAAAACGGACAGGAAACCAATGCTCCCGAATCCCCTAAGCTGGAAAAGCAGCCTGAATATCCTGGTGGAATACAACAGGCCTACAAATACATAGCAGAAAACTTCAAATATCCTCCTGGGCTGATACCAAGGCCGAAAGGAAGAATATTAATCAAATTCGTTATAGATAAAGACGGAAGTACTACCGATGTATTTGCGGCAGAAATCGTACACCCACTACTCGACGCAGAAGCAATCAGACTGGTAAAGGAAATGCCCAAATGGCAGCCGGGAATCTTAAATGGAAAAGCCGTAAGAGTATTCTACACATTACCCATAAGTATGCAATAAAACTGTCCGTCACCACACGGAAAAACAGACTTTTACTTACACAAGATCATAGGCCCTTGCATACTTGCAAAGCTCATAATAAGATCCTGTATCCAATTTCTGCTTGATGTTTTTTCGGTGAGTATCTACAGTGTTTGGTGAAATAAACAATATCTCAGCTGTTTCGACAGAACTTTTTCCCAAAGCCAGGTACATTAGCACATCACGCTCCCTGGCGGTTAAGCTGGAGAACCGCTGTACATTCTTGCGCAGAAAATTGTTCTCCTCCAGCAAACGGTTTGCTTTAGCCGTCATGTGGTGCATGGCATCGATCGGATAGGCCACCGTCATAACCAATAAAGGTTTGTTATGTTCATCCCGCAGATAAACTTTTGAACTCGACATGTGCCATACATAATCAGCAGCCTGCGCAACACGTACCTGCTGAAAACAGGTACAAAATTCGTCATCCGTATCGTTCTCCAGAAGCTTCAAAAGTTTAGGGACGTAATCTGCTGAATCTTCAGCATTAAAAAAAGTCGCATAATAGTAATCCGAACTGAAATTCGTCACCTCATCCAGTGTAATGTTTAACTGCTGCAAACCCCACTCAGACATCCAGGCTACAGTCCAGTCTCTAAGATCATGTAAGATGACCACTCCAGGCATTTTGTTCGCTACATCAGCAACACCTGCTATCGCTTTTTCAATAATCATATCGTTAGATTCTGCCATCACACGAAATATAATTAAAATGAATGTCTGGCAGCGAAAATCAGAATAATAAATATTTCCCAGTCACCACAGTCAATGTATAAATGAACGTGGTTCAACATTGATCTTTCAGACCTGATGATGTGTAAATAATCCGGAGGATACAAACTTCTGTCCATACTTAGGCACCGATTAAACACAACAGGCACCAAATTTCATATATTTACTATATGCAAAAAATTCCCAGCCTGCTCGCCCTTATCCTGTGCCTTGCCATAAACGTTTCAGCGCAGTTTAAAACACTAACCGGTAGCAGCGGAAAGAACATTGAAGAATATGGAATCCGTTGCGACATCTTTGGCACCTGGATGGGGCGCTCTTCATGGAAAGATTTGCATGACGGCAACTGGCTTTGGGTCGAACAAAGCGGCGTTCCAAAATGGAAGAAAGATCACTACGACAGAGGCCTCGACGTGGGCACACCATTGATCCCAACCGACAGCGAAAAGAACTACGATGAATTATTGAAAGAAGCAATATCCGGAAAGCAGGACAGCACCTATTACTCCCTCGGCAGGATGCTGGCCAGATATGGAACCAAAATTGTTTTTGCACGATTGTGGTGGGAATTCAATATGCATCCGGCAGAACAGGATGCGCAATTATTTGTAAGCGCCTGGCAACGGGCCGTCCCGCTGATCCGAAAAGGCTTTCGTGATGAAGCAAAAGATGACCAAAAACTGGAGATCGTATGGTGCACCAATGCAGGAGTACCCAGCCCGGAACCCTTCTATCCCGGTGATGAGGTAGTCGACATTATTGGATCAGACACCTATGGCATGACCTGGGGCACAGAAAATCCGACTACCGCACAGATCATCAACCGAATTCTGAAAGAACCCTATATGCTCGAGTGGCAGGCTAAGTTTGCAGAAAAACACAAGAAACCAGTTTGTATCGGAGAATGGGGGAATGTAGCTACAAAGCCCTCTGAACAACCAGATACACACGGTGCCGGCGATTGCCCTGAATATATTGACGCAATCTATGATTGGGCAGCAACCAACAAATACGGTTGCCGCTACGTCTGCTATTTTAACCTTCCCGACGGCGGTATCCTTACTACCCTCGACCAAACCCCAAAATCACTGGCCAGACTTAAAATACGCGCCGCGAAAGCTAGCAAATAATAAAA
>Ga0126314_10000644_pt1 | contig 16623 bp, 15 predicted proteins | sample Plot105B_FD_92535 | JGI IMG/M metagenome (GOLD analysis project Ga0126314, IMG submission 92535) | Serpentine soil microbial communities from UC McLaughlin Reserve, CA, USA - Plot105B | ecosystem: Environmental > Terrestrial > Soil > Grasslands | place: USA: UC McLaughlin Reserve, Lake County...
ACTCTTGGCGACTGCCGTGCTGCTCTTCCGACGCTTGGCGGGCGTACTAGCTCTGAGGCCTCTGCTAGGAGCGCTACAGGGCAAGGCCAAGGACGTCCTGTTCTCTTGTGGCTGGTTCGGACCCGTGGGGGCTGCGGCGCTCTACTACGCCGCCTTCTCCTTGAGGGAGACCGGCATAGAGGCAGCGTGGACTGTCGGCAGCCTTGTCATCTGCGCCTCCGTACTGGTCCACGGGATAACCGCCACGCCCCTCACCAAGCTCTACGGTGGGGTACCCCGAAGTGTGTGAGGTGGTCTGCATCTTGTCGCGGATGCAAGACGTCGCAACGCTCAGCAGCCCTCAGCCGACCAGGACGACGTGCACGTCTCCTGGACCGTGCATCCCGACAAACAGCGACATCTCGATGTCTCCCGACCGACTCGGCCCCGTATGGAAACACACGTTGGCCGGCAATACTCCGGCCTCGCCGCCAGCGTACTTCTCGATGGCCTCTGGTACCGTGAGTAAGATCCTATCCACAGGGACCACGGCAACGTAGGTCGGCGGCAGTAGCGTAACGGTGCGACCCTTCCCCGAACCGCCTTCGAGAACCAAGGTACCGGTCTCGGCTATCGCCCACGCCGCCGTAGAGAGCCCGATATCCCCCCTGCCTGCGATCTCCCTGAAGTCAGCGAGGTCCCACCACACGGCGACCTCGACCCCGGCCTCGCGTAGCGGTGCGTCAACCGCAAGCGCATCGAGCTCGTCGACATCCCACCTCAGTAGGAGCTTCGCCTTCCTCTCGCGGGCCAGTTCTAGCACGTACTCGCGGGCCTCGTCCAGGCTCTCGACCCTCTCGCCGTGGCCGCCTAGGGCTTCAAGCTCCTCGATAAACCGTGCGGGTGGGTCCTCTATCGGCCTATCATCCCCGGGCTCCTCCTTCTTGGTCCAGGCAACGTCGGGAGCGTTGGTCGGCTTGTAGCGTCCAGCCTGGGTGCGGTGGCGGATGGATTGGAGGAACTCGGCCCTGCCCGGCACCTAGATCCCCTCCTTCCACAACTCGCGGAAGGGCTTTTCGGCCAGCGGCGGCAGGTCGCGGGAGTCAGTCCAGGCGCTCAAGGGTCCGGGAAGGGGTCTCACGGAGTCGTCCCGAAGCAGAGGCTTCTGGGCCAGACGGCCTGCTCTGGAGGAGATGTTATAGAGTGCCGGCCTCTTCATCGTGCTCTCGAAGCCCTTGAAGGCGATCTCCTGGGCCTTGCCGGCGAGCCCCTCCTCGACCTGCTGGTTGCGGAGCTTCAACAGGAGGTCGTGCAAAGGTATCCCAACTGGACAAGCCTCCCAACACGCCCCGCAGAGGCTCGAGGCGTGGGGCAGGTCCTTTGCCTCTTCGTGGCCCTTCAAGAGGGGCGTTATGACGGCTCCTATCGGGCCCGAGTAGGTCGAGCCGTAGGCGTGGCCGCCTGTCTGGCGATAGACGGGGCAAACGTTCAGGCAGGCGCCGCAGCGGATGCAGTAAAGGGCCTCCTCGAACTCCGTGCCCAGCAGCTTGGAGCGGCCGTTGTCCATGAGGATGAGATGGAGCTCCTCGGCCCCGTCTAGCTCCCCTGCTGCGCGGGGTCCCGTGATGAAGTTAGTGTATACCGTGAGCTTCTGCCCCGTGCCGCTGCGCGCCAGGAGCCTGACAAAGACCGAGAGGTCCGTAAAGCGTGGGACGAGCTTCTCTATCCCCATAACGACGACGTGGACGGGAGGAACACTAGTGACGAGCCTGGCGTTGCCCTCGTTGGTGACCGTCACGACGGTCCCCGTCTCGGCGACCCCGAAGTTGGCCCCCGTTATACCGATGTCCGCGGTCAGGAACTTCTCACGCAGGCGTCTGCGAGCGAAGGAGCCGAGGGCCTCGACGTCGGGCGGCAGCCCCTCGCCCGCGGTCCGCGAGAGGACCTCCGTTATGCGCCTGCGGTTCATGTGCAGTATGGGCCCGACGATGTGCGAGGGGGTGTCGCCGGCGAGCTGCGCGATCCACTCCCCAAGGTCCGTCTCGACGATCTCGAGGCCAGCGTAGTCTTCCTCCAGCCGGCGGTTCAGCTCGATCTCCTCTGTCGCCATGCTCTTGGACTTGGTGATGACCTTCGCGCCCTTGCGCTGCGCGAGGTCCCCTATGTAGCTGACGACGTCCTCTCCGTCACCGGCGAAGAAGACGTTGCCGCCGCGCGCCTCGATGGCATCGGCCATCTGCTCCAGGTAGCGGTCGAGGTTGGCCATCGTCTCCTGCTTTATGCGGTAAGCCCGCTCCCTGAGCTCGGGCGCTTCGGGCAGCGCGTTCAAGACGGCGTTGCGCCCGGCCACGGACTTGTGGGTGAAGAGCTCTATGGAGTCGTGGAGTTGCTCGTCAGCGACGGCCTTGCGTGCCCTGTCGTTGAAGCCCTCTACCCTGCTTCTCAGACCCTCCGGACGATGGTCTTCCGTCTCGCGCTTGCGGGCCGGCTTCCCGGTCTCCACGTTCTCACCCGGCCTTTCCGTCTTCGGCATCGAGCACCTGTGCGAGGTGGAGGACACGGGTGTTGTGTCCGGTGCGCCTCAGGCGTCCTTCCAGATGCATCAAGCAGCTCGAGTCGCCCGAGATCAGGGTGTCTGCCCCGCTCTTATCTAGCGCCTTTATCTTCTCGTCCGCCATCGCCGTCGAGACATCGGGCATCTTTACCGCGAAGGTCCCCCCGAACCCGCAACACAACTCCTCGTTCTCCCAATCCAGGAGGTCGAGTCCCCCGACGTTCGAGAGCAGACCGCGCGGCTCTTCCAGCACGCCGAGCTCGCGCCGCTGGTGGCAACCGCAGTGGAAGACGGCCTTTCCCTCGCGGCGAACTCCGAGGTCCTTCACGCCCATGACGTTGACCACGAAGTCCGAGAACTCCCTCACACGTTCTGCGAGAACCTCTGAACGTTCGCGCTCCACCGGTAGATCCCCGAAGATGAAGGGGTAGTAGTGGGAGACCATAGTGGTACACGATCCGGAAGGGCAGACTATGTAGTCAGAGCGCTCCCCCTCGAAGACGTCGAGGAAGCGGCGCCCTACGGCGCGGGCCTCATCGAAGAACCCCGAGTTGAAGGCAGGCTGGCCGCAGCAGGTCTGGCCTTCGGGGTAGATCACCTCTACCCCGAGCCTCCTCAGTACGCGCACGACGCTAACGCCGACCTGGGGGTTGATCTGGTCGACATAACACGGCACGAACAGGGCTACCCTCAATATCTACGACCTTTCCACCTTGTGGCTGCTTCCCACGCGAAGTATAGCAACACGAACAGACCCGGCTCCGCGATGCGCTGCTAGAATGGTCGCGGGTACCGCGAAGGGTAGGGAGAAGGGATGAGTGATGATCTCCGCGAGGGTGGGTGTTTCTGCGGGAGGGTGAGATACAGGGTAGCCGGGGAGCCGCTGGGGTCTGCGGTCTGCCACTGCGTCTCGTGCCGCAGGACGTCGGGCGCACAGTCGGTCGCATGGCTTACCTTCCCCTTCAAAAGGTTCTTCTTCGTCCACGGTGAGCCGGCCGACTACCGTTCTTCCGATGAGGTGAGCAGGACGTTCTGCCAGAGTTGCGGCACGTCGCTCACCTATAGGCACGACGAGGAACCAGACTCCATCGACGTGACTACCGCAAGCCTGGATCGTCCTGACGAGTTCCCTCCCACACGCCATATTTGGCTGCAAGACAGACTGACCTGGGAAGGCGTCAACGATGGACTGCCCCAGTTCGAGCAGGGTGGCCCGCCGGATTAGCGTTGTAGAGGCGGTCTCTACGGAGGTGAGAAAGTGCAGACAGAGAATCCCGTCTACGAGGAGATACAGGAGATCCTACGCGCCGTCGAACTCCCCAACGTCGCGCTCGTCGGGCAGCGGATAGATTCTCCTCCGGCGCTCACGAACATCGGGGAGGGCGTCCGCGAGGCGCTGAAATCCGTGAAGCTACCAACTGGCTCTGTGGCCATAGGTGTCGGGAGCAGGGGGGTCGCCAGGATAGGGGAGGTAGTCGCGGCGCTGGTCGAGGCCCTGAAGGAGTCCGGCGCCGAGCCTTTCGTCGTCCCCGCGATGGGGAGCCACGGCGCCTCGACCGCGGAGGGCCAGGCGGTGGTGCTCGGACACCTCGGTGTGAGCGAAGAGAGGGTCGGGTGTCCCGTGCGGGCGACGATGGAGACCGTAAGGATCGGGGAGACGCCCTCGGGCGTAGCCGTCTACATGGACCGCAACGCTTTCGAGGCCGACTCGGTCATTGTGGTCAACAGGGTCAAGCCCCACACCGCCTTCAGGGGAACCGTCGAAAGCGGGCCGACGAAGATGCTCGCCATCGGGCTGGGCAAGCAGCGGGGGGCGCACTCCATACACTCTGCAGGCTGGGAGAACATCCACCAGACTATCCCTGAGGCGGCCCACGTCGCCGTCGAGAGCGGCAAGGTAGCCTTCGGCCTCGCCACCGTCGAGAACGCAGTAGAAGAGCCATGCAAGATAGTCGCGATCCCCGCCGGGGAGCTGGAGGAGAAGGAGGCGCCGCTCCTCGAAGAAGCGAAGCGTAACCTCGCGCGGCTACCCTTCGACGAGATAGACGTTCTCGTGGTAGATGAGATCGGGAAGAATATCTCGGGTGACGGCGCCGACCCTAACGTCACGGGCCGCTACCCGACGAGTGCAGCCTCGGGCGGCCCTTCGGTCGAGCGTATGGTCTTCCTCGGCCTGACAGAGGAGACCGGCGGCAACGCCAACGGTCTCGGCATGGCAGACGTCGTTACCGAGCGCCTAGCCGGTTCGGTGGACCGTCCGTCTACTTACATGAACGCCCTCACCTCAACCACGCCGGCGCCGGTAAAGACGCCCGTGGTCATGCCGACGGATGAGATGGCGATTGCCGCAGCGCTGACCATGTGCGCCGGTGTCAACCCCACCGAGGCCAGGCTTGTCCGCATAGAGAACACCCTCAAGCTGGGGAGGATCTGGGTCTCCGAGGCGCTGCTCCGCGAAGTCGAGAATAACGGGCGGTCGGAGATCCTGGAAGAACCCCAACCCATGCGCTTCGAAGAAGGTGAGATCATCCCCAGGAGCGCATAGCATTTCGGGGCACGCGCTGTCCGACAGGGAGAATGGAGAAGGGACTCTGCCGAGACCCTTCCCAAGCCCATCGAACTCCTCGTAATCTCCGTAACTACTCACGTTTTCCCTTTCCCGTGCTCGAGAGTCCCGATGCTCGAACCCTGAGGTTCAGCCCTGGAATCCCAGGCACCGGGAGATCTCGGCGGCGGCCCGTCTGGATAGATCGCCGGTCTCGGAGAAAGCATCCGGTGGCAAACGGAAGGCCGGGCCTGACACGCTCACCGCGCCCACAAGCGCGCCGTCGGCGCCGCGAATCGGTGCCCCGACCGCGTTCAGCCCCGTCTCCAGTTCCTCGACGGTATAGCCGTATCCTTCGTCCCGAATCTTCCTCGTGTGATCTTTCAGGCTCGCCGGGTCAACGATGGTGTTCTTGGTAAAGCGCTCCAGCGGTCCTTCTAGGATCCGGAGTAGTTGATCTTCTGGCATGTACGCTAAGAATATCTTCCCTGCGGCCGTGGCGTGCAAAGGCGTGTGACGTCCCGTCCAGTCGACGCCGAGGGCAGACACCCGCGAGATGCTCTGGTGGATGACAACGGCGTCATCACCCTCCAAGATGGCGACGGTGACCGTCTCCCTGGTACGCTCGCTCAAACGCTCGCAGACCGGCCTGGCGCAGTGAAGGATGTCGAGGTCGGCCCTCACCGCCCTCGCGAGTAGCACAAGCCCGAAGCCCAGCCTGTACTTCTCGGTCGCCGCGTCCTGCTCGACTAGTCCCCGGTCTCTCAACGTCGTGAGCAGCCGGTACGCGGTGGACTTGTGGATGTCAAGCTCCCTGGCGACCTCGGTCACGCCCGACCACCCACGGAGCGACAAAAACTCCATAACAGAGATGGCCCGGTCGACCGACTGTACCGAGGGGCTCCTGCGGACCACGGCGCACATTAGCGCAGATCCTACACTACCTTCTGTATCCTGGCTCGATCTACCGGGCGCTTCGAGACTCCACGCGCCTCGTCTACTCGCCCGTCTTGTGCCTCTGCCGGTAGCGCCTGACCTTGGCGATCGTAGCGTACGCCCTTCCATTCTCCTCGGCGTACATCCTGTACCACACGCACCCGTCTTGGCGGCTCTTGTCGTAGAACCACAGGCAGTCCGGGCAGGCCCTGATCCAGGGTAAGATGGTTAGTGAAGACACCGAAGAGCGCCGCGTAGGCGCGGTCTCGGGTTGGTGAGGAGGCTCATGGGCTCGCGGATGGACGCAAGGCTCTCGATCGCCGTGGTTGCAGCGGTCTTTTTTGCGGCCTCGGCTTTCCCTGCGATCTCGGCCAGCCTCGAAGGCTACTCCCCCGGGCATCTCGCCCTGTTGCGTTTCCTGATAGCTTCTTTCGTGCTCGCTATTTACGCGGCGTTTTCGGGGATACGCCTGCCGGCGGCGAGGGACCTTCCGGCGGTGGCCGTGGCTGGCTTTCTGGCCTTCAGCGCCTACAACGTGCTCCTGGGCTACGGGCAGATGACCGTTCCAGCGGGGACGGCGAGCCTCTTGATCGCCTCGATCCCGGCCTTCACCGCGCTCTGGGCGGTCGCGTTCCTCAAGGAACGGCTCGGGGCGAGAGGGTGGGCGGGGATTACGGTGAGTTTCGTGGGAGTAGCCCTGATCTCCTTCGGTAAAGGAGAAGGATTCGCTGCCGATCCCGGCGCCCTCCTGGTGCTGCTCGCCGCCGTCTCGGCCAGCGGCTACTTCGCCCTGCAAAAGCCGTACCTGGAGAGGTACGGGGCCTTCGACTTCACTTCTTACGCCATCTGGGCCGGGACGCTATTGTTGCTGCCGTTCTCGCTGGGACTCTTCGAACATGTGAGGCAAGCACCGCTGGAGCCAACACTGGCCGCAGTCTACCTGGGGGCGATCGCCACCCCGCTCTCCTACGCCACCGCCGCCTATGCCTTCTCCAGATTACCGGCCTCTAGGGCGGTCACCCTGGAGTCCCTGATCCCGCCAGCGGCGATCCTCATCGCCTATCTCTGGCTAGGGGAGGTGCCTACCATCCTGTCCCTGGCGGGTGGGGCAGTGGCGATTCTCGGCGTGGTACTGGTCAACACGCGGGGCGTGAGGTAAGAGAAGCGGCCGTCAGACCCCAATGCGCGGGTCCCACAGCGAAACCAGATGACCGGGACAGCTCCCTTGCTATTGGAGGTCGGCGACGAGAGGTGCGGCGATCTGCTTGGCCTTTTGGGCAGCATCTTCGGCCATCCCCAACGAGTTGGCGACGCTGGCTCCCTCGTGGAGGATCAGAAGCCTCTCGGCCACATCTTCCGGATTCTCGGCGCCACCCTCGGCGGCCAGCTCAGCCAGGCATCCACGCAACCACGTTTTCTGCTCCATCACCACCACCCGCGCAGGATGGTCGGCGCGTGGGAATTCCGCCGCAGCGTTCACGAAACCGCAACCCCTCGGGTTCTCGCGCTCCATCCACTCCCCGAGGGCATCGAACGTAGAGAGTAGTCGCTCCCTCGCAGTGCCTCCCTGACGCTCCAGGATACCCAGCAACCATGTCCGCCACCGCTCGTCCCGCGCGCGCAGGTAAGCGGCGACCAGCCTGTCCTTGGAGCCGAACTTCTCGTAGAGGGTTTTCTTGGTGACGCCAGCCTCCGCAGCTATGGCGTCAACCCCCACAGCCCTTATGCCTTCCCGGTAGAACATCTCAGAGGCGGCACGAAGTATGCGATCTGCCGCCGGCGTTCTCGGGTGTTCCACTCTCCTCGTGCTTCCCACGTGTACATCCACCTTCGTCTTCTCCAGGCTCTTTTACAAAGTATACCAACCAGTATGTTTACAAACTAGATCCACCTTGTTACTATACATACCGGTCTGTTTACTACTTAGAGAGGACGGGCTGGTGTCGAGCAAAGGTGGTGCGAACATCATAAGCGCTGCGATCGGCAGGCGCCGCCGTCTTGCTGAGGTCGGCTTTGTGGTGATGTGGAGCTCGGGGTTCATCGGCGCGATGCTTGGAACGCCCGAGGCCCGTACACCAACGCTCATGATCTGGAGGTTTATCGTCGCTGCGGGGCTGCTGCTTGCAGGTGCTGTCGTGCTTCGGCGGCGATGGCCTGGATTACGGGAGATAGTCGTGCAGGGCGTTGTTGGGTTACTCGCCCAGGGCGTATATCTGACGGGGGTAGTCGGTGCGGTGGAGTTCGGCGTCACAGCAGGCACCACGGCCCTCATAGCGGCTCTCCAACCCCTCATGGCCGCGGCTCTCGCGGGTCCTATGTTGGGCGAGCACGTGGGCAGGCAGCAGTGGGCAGGACTGGCTGTTGGCCTCGTCGGGGTCGCGCTGGTGGTTGGTGGTGACGTACGGGTGGGCGTCGAGGCGCCGCTTTGGGCCTACGCCATGCCCTTTGCCGGGATGGCGGGCCTAGTGGCGGCCACGCTGGTGGAGCGAAGGGAGAGCCTCCGAGAGAGCGGCCTCGAGGCGCCGATGGACGTGGTGCTTGGGATCCAGTGCGCCGCCAGCGCCCTGTTGTTCGCGGTGCTGGCAGCGTTCTGGGGCGGGCTGGAGCCCGCGGGCGGGTTGCGCTTCTGGGGTGCGGTCGCCTGGTTCGTCGTCTTCTCCACCTTCGGGGGTTACGGCTTCTACTGGCTGAACCTGAAGCTGAGCAGCGTCGCCAGGGTGAGCAGCCTCATCTACCTCACACCCCCGACCACGATGGTCTGGGCCTACCTCATGTTCGGAGAGGTCGTCGATCCGCTCGCCGTTGTCGGGCTCGTGATCTGCTTTGGCGGCGTCCTGATGGCGAGAGACTAGCCCGGCCCGCGGTTACCAGAATGTTCTTATGTCTCCCATCCTGGTGAAGGAGCGAGGACGGCCGTCGGGCTGCTCTATGGGTTGTCCGCCGCTGAGCGGCTGGCCCAACCGGTGTCCGGTAGCCTGTTGCCTCAGCCGGTCGAGGCGGAAGAGGGAGATATCGTGGCGGGTAAACCCCTTCTCGGCCAGGTCGGCCATGATCTCGCCGACGACGCTGGCGAACTTGAAGCCGTGTCCTGAGCAGGGCGAGGCGATAGAGACCTGCGGGTAGTCCGGGTGCAGGTCTATGACGAAGTGGTGGTCGGGGGTGTTGGTGAACATGCAGGTCTGCAGGTCCATCGTGGGGCCGCAGCCGTCGGGGAAGTATCGTTCGGCGAAGCTCCGGAGGAGCTGCTCGTCGTAGTCGTGGGGCCGGCGGTCGATCTCGTCGGCATAGCCGGTCTCGCCCAGGTGGAAGTACTTGCCGAACTTGAAGCCTGGCACGCCGAAGACCGGGAAACCGTAGAAGCGGCCCTCGTCCACTAGCAGATTGAAGACAGGGAAGGTATCTGGCCGGAAATGTTCTGGCCTGGCCGGCTGCAGCCAGGCGAGGACCTGCCTTTCAGGCACGGCGAGCCCGTCGAGGATGTCGAGGAGATCCCTGTTCCAGGCACCTGCGGTCATCACGAGCCTGTCGGCCTCGTACGTGCCGCGGTCGGTGCGGACGCGCACCCCTCCCTCCAGCGGGACCCACTCAAGCACCCGTTCGTGGCCGTGGATCTCGGCCCCCACGGACTGCGCCGCCATCACGTAGGAGACGATGCACCGCTCCGGTGTGAGGAAACCTCCCTCGGGCTGGACGAGTGCGAGGTGTTCCGGGGGAAGGTGATAGCCAGGGTTGCGCCGCCCGAGCTCCGCGCCGGTCAGTACCTCGTGCGGGAGGTCGTGGAGCTTGCAGGACTCCCACGAGCCCTTGAAAACCCAGGATTCCTCGGGTCCGGCATCTACGGAGCCCGTGATGTGCAGGAGCTTCTTACCTACCTTGCTTTGGATCTCACGCCACAGCTCGTAGGCGCGTCTGAGGAGCAGCACGTAGGAAGGGTCCTCGTAATAGGCCAGGCGGATAATGCGCGTGTGCCCGTGCGAAGAGCCCATCGCGTGCGGTATTCCGAACCGCTCCAAGCCAAGCACCCGCCTGCCCCTCCTTGCGAGGTAGTAGGCGGTGGCGCTACCCATCCCCCCTACACCGACGATGATGGCGTCGTAACGACCGGAGTACTGGACGTTCACTATCTGGTGTTCCCGTTCGGAGACTGTCTCGCAGGCACCCTGGCGTTCCTCAGCTGCGCCTGCTCGGGGACCAGCTCTCCGAACTGGTCGTCTTCATGGGGTCTCGACCTGACGCGGGCATTCTCAGGGTCGAAGAAGGGCGTCCGGGCGACCCTGGCGGGGACGGGCCGGCCACCCAACTCGACGATCAGATTGTTGCCGGGCCAGGTGTGGGCGGTATCCACGTAGGCCATGGCCAGCATCCTGCCGACGGTGTGCCCCATGGCGCTCGAGGTGACATGCCCGACCTTCCGTTCGCCGGGCATGAGTTCGTCCTCGTGCTCGCCCGCCTCGGCCCCGGTCTCCACAACCTCCCTGAAAGTGGCCACATCCGCGATGCCGTAGACCCCGGCGCCCGCGGCGGCGGGGACCTCGCTCTCCAGGGTCAGGCCGACCCAGCGTCTCTGTAGGCCACGTTCCTGGACCCGAAGCAGGGCCTCGCGGCCGACGAAGTCGCGCTTCTCGAACCTAACCCACCGACCGAGACCTACGTGGAAGGGGGTGTATTCTTCGCTTATGTCGGGACCGTAGAGAGGAAGACTCTTCTCGATGCGAAGGGACTGCATGGCCTCCACCCCGTAGGGCTTCAGGTTGAACTCGCGTCCGCTTTCGAGCAGATATTCCCACAGCACCCCGGCCTGATCCGCTGGTGTGTACAGTTCGTAGCCAAGCTCGCCGGTGTAGCCCGAGCGTGAGATGAGCAACTCTACGTCCCCGATCCGGCACGGCGCGAACCGGAAGAACCTTAGCTCGTCGAGATCCACGCCTTCGACCACGGTCTTGAGGTAGCCGCGCGAACGCGGTCCCTGGACTACAGGCAGGGCAATGGCCGCGGTCAGGTCGGTCACGTAAGCGCTGGAGCCCGCGGCGTGCTCGGAGATCCAACGGCAAGCCTTTTCGCGCGGCCCGGAACTGGTGACGATCATGAAGTGCTCATCGTCGAATTTGTAGACTGTGACGTCGTCTACGATGCCGCCTTCCTCGTTGCACATCGTCGAGTACCTGAGCTGCCCAGGCTCCATGTCCTGGACTTCGTTCACCAGCAAACGCCTCACCAGCCGCTCGGCGCCAGGCCCCTTGATGTCCACCTCGCCCATCGTCGATAGATCCTGCATCCCTACGTTCCTGCGCACATTCAGGTGTTCCTCTAAGGACGAAGCGTAGGAGGTGGGGAACATGAAGTCCCCGCCACCCTTGACCAGGTTCCTGGCCGAACGGCGGTGGAAGTCGTAGAATGGCGTCCTTCTCTCCGGCATGAACGACCCCTCTCTTAGAAACATTATTTGTAAATTATACTGCAAGCCCCTGTCACGTTCATCCTCGTCTGTGACCTTCCGTGGCCCGCCGCACGATCGCTGCGGTGTTGTCGACGAGTTCGTTCGCCCGCCCGAGCCGGTTGTCCTCCACATTTGCCGAAGACAGATTTATCTCGGCCAACGCCGCAGCGGCACGTACCCCCGCGTCGGCGAGTATGACCGCCGTCATCGCGTCTCCCTCGAGGTTGGGGTTGCCCTCCTCCATCAGCCTGGCCGCGATGCCAGCGACCTCGTTACCGACCTCGGCGACGGCCAGCGGCACGTCGGCGGCCTCAGAGAGGGCATCCCTGACGCGTTCCGTGCGGATCTCAGGGTTATGCTCGCGCGGGAGGCGGTGAGCGTCAAGGACGCGCCCGTAGGCCTCTGCGTCGGCCCTGGCCAGAGGTGCGACCCTGCGCCTCGAGGCATCCGCGAGGTCGGCCAACCAGGGAGCGTCGGCCAGTTGGCCTGTGGACAAGCGGGCGGCCATGCCTGCCAACCCGCCAGCGAGGGCAACGGCTACGGCGGCTACGGAGCCTCCGCCGGGAGCAGGCCCGCCCGAAGCCACCAGGTCGAGGAATTCCCTGAGCGAAAGATCCAGATAGTCCGTTGTGGTGTTCGCTGGTGACAAGTCCATCCTTCTGTCAGCCGCTCAAGCGGAGCTTAGAACAGCCCGACGACCTGACCGTCTTCGTCGATGTCGATGTTGTGGGCTGCGGGCGAGGCGCTCAGGCCAGGCATAGTGCGCATGTCGCCGCAGATTGGATAGACGAATCCAGCCCCCGCCGAAATCCTGGCCTGGCGTACGGGGAGCGTCCAGCCCGTGGGCGCCCCCTTCAGCGACGGATCTGAGGAGATGGAGAGGTGCGTCTTGGCCATGCAGATCGGCAACGTGCCGAAGCCCTGCTTCTCGAAGGACTCGAGCTGGCGGCTCGCGGTCAGGTCGTACTCGACACCGCTCGCACCGTAGACTTTGGTCGCTATGGTCTCGATCTTCTCCCTCAAGGGAGCCTCGTTTGGGTAGAGAAACCGGAACGAGGAAGGTTCCTCGGCCGCCTCGGCCACAGCCTCGGCTAGCTCCACCGCCCCAGCCCCTCCCTCCGAGAAATGCTCGCACACGGCCACCCGAGCTCCCATGCTCTCTGCGACCTCCCTTATCACATCGTGCTCCGAGTCATGGTCCGTGGGGAAAGCGTTGATCGCCACCACAGGCGAGACCCCGTGAAGGCGGATGTTCTCGATCTGCTTTTTCAGGTTGGCTGCCCCGGCATACACGTCGTCGGGGTTCTCCTTAAGCATCTCCTCGGGGAGGGGCTTGCCTGCCCTTACCTCGTAGTGTCCCGAGTGGGCCTTCAGCGCCCGCACGGTGGCGACGAGCACGGCCGCGTCGGGTTTGAGTCCTGAGATGCGGCACTTGATGTTGAAGAAGCGTTCGGCGCCCATGTCGGCACCGAAGCCTGCCTCGGTTATGAGAAAGTCGCCCCCGCGGATCCCGATAAGGTCGGCCACGATGGAGGAGTTGCCGGTTGCGATGTTGCCGAAGGGCCCAGCGTGGACCAGGGCAGGTGTGTTCTCCAGGGTCTGCATGAGGTTGGGCTTTATGGCTTCCTTCATGATGACGGCCATGACACCTGCAGCCTTGAGATCCTCTGAGGTGATGGGGTTCCCATCTGTGTCGTTACCGATAACGATCCGCCCGAGGCGCTCGCGCATGTCTCTGAGAGAGACGGAGAGCGCGAGGATCGCCATCACCTCAGAGGCCGGGGTGATATCGAAGCCCGTCTCGCGGATAACGCCGTCGACCCGCTCGCCGAGGCCTGTGATCACGTTCCTCAGGGCCCGATCGTTTACGTCCAGAACCCTCCGGAAACCGACGCTGTGCCTATCGACGTGGAAGAAATCGTCGTTGTGGTGGATGTGGTTGTCGATCATGGCCGCCAGCATGTTGTGGGCCGCGGTTACGGCGTGGTTGTCGCCGGTAAGGTGCAAATTGAACGTCTCCATCGGCACCACCTGGCTGTAGCCACCGCCTGCGGCGCCGCCCTTGATGCCGAACGTCGGGCCCATCGAGGGCTGTCGGATAGCGACCGTGGCCCTCTTGCCGATGTGTTTGAAGGCCTGCCCGAGGCCCACGGTCATAGTAGTCTTACCCTCGCCCAGGGGTGTCGGGGTTATGGCCGAGACCAGTACGTACTTTGCCTTGGGCCGGTCGGCGAGCTCTTCCATGGCTTCGAGCTTTATCTTGGCTACGCTCTCGCCATAGGGCTCCAGGAGGTGCCCTCCTATACCCATGCCTGAGGCGATCTCTTCTAGCGGCTCGAGCTTCGCCTTCCTGGCTATCTCGAGGTCGGTCGGGAATGCCATGCTCTCTCCAAACTCCTCTTACTCGCGTTCGATTGGCGACGTCTCCTCCAAGCGCTCCAGCATCTCACGCCGCCACGCCTCGGTCCTCTCCACCTCGTTGAACGTGTAGATATGGAAGCCCTGGATGTTGCTGTCAGAGTCCGTAAAGCCTGGCTTCAGGCCCTCGATCAGACGGTCGGGGCTATAGCCACCGGGCAAGAACAGCTTGAGCAACCAGTTACGCTGTCTCTTCAGGAAACGCGCCGACTCGCCGAGGCCGATGCTCGCGGAGATCCGCATGAGCTTCTGCCGGTTCACGTAGCCTGGCATGCCTACGCGAATCGGCAGTTTCACACCCCGCAACCACACCCGCCTGGCCCACTCTGAGGTTACATCGGGGTCGAAGCAGATCTGGCTGATGATGTAGGTGGCGTAGGGTGCCTTTTCGTACATGGCCTGGATCGTCATCTCGTCGCTTATCTTGGGGTGGCTCTCCGGGTAGCCTGTGATGCCCACCTCGTCGAGGTCGTGCCCGATCTCCGACATCGCTGTGAGCAGCCCGGTTGCGCCCTCGAACTCCCCGGTGGGCTCGTCGACGTCGCCGGCGACGACAAAAGCGTCCCTTATGCCGGCCCCGCGCAGCCTCTGCAGTATCTCGCCCAGTTCCGACCTGTCCCTAATGAGCCGCGCCGAGAGATGGGGCGCCACACCGTAGCCGTGTCCCGCCAACCGCTCGGCCAGATCTACTGTGGCCCAGGTTCCCTTACGCGGTGAGGCCGTAACCGTGAGCGCTATGTCACTTGGGACATTCTCGACGACCGATTCCTCCGTCCCTTCGAGGGGTATCACCTCGTAGCCGGGGTGCCGCAGAAACTCGGCCAGCCTCCGGTTCGCCCTCTGTCTCTCTTCGGTTTTCTGCTCCGTCGACATGTTTTCCCACCGCCACAGGGCCGCGTAGCTTCTCTCAGGCCCCTTTGGACGAGCTGGTCGCGCCCAGATTCTGCTCGGCTTTCTCCGGTTTGAAGAAGACGCGGTCGGCCACGGTAGCAGAGACCGTCTCCTCGGGCCGCTCGACGTCGAGCTCGATCCCTATCTCGCTGTATTCGACGGGCACCATGGCGAACCCGATATTCTTCTCCAGACGCGGCGAGTAGCAGGCCGAGGTGACCTTGCCGATCCTCTCGCCGTTTTTGTGGACCGGGAAGTAGTCGATCATGGAGCCGTCATTGTACGAGCCGAGGTTCCCACCCCCGATCTCGACGCCGACCAGCTTGCGGCTGACGCCTTCCTCGCTGATCTTCTTCAGCGCCTCCCTTCCGACGAAGTCCTGCTCCTGCTCCAACTCGACCATCCACTTGTAGCCGTATCCTACCTCGTAGGGGTTGGTGTCGTACCATATGTCGCAGCCCAGAGCTAGGATGCCGCCCTCGATCCTGCGGATGTGGCATGGTCCGATCGGGGACATCCCGTGTGGCTCGCCGGCCTGCAGCATCCGGTCCCAGAGCTTGAGCCCGTCGCGGCTGGCGCTCTTCAGGTAGAGTTCGTATCCCAGCTCCCCGGAGTATCCAGTGCGGGAGATCACGAGCTCCATCCCGTCGAGTTCCCTGTGCACCATATAGTAGTACGGCACCTCGAGTATCTCTTCGCCGAAGAGGTCGGTCATCACCTCCCTGGACTTCGGCCCCTGTACCTGCAGCGGGCCGACGTCGGGCTCCTTGATCTCGACGTTCAGCCCCATGTTGTAGGCGAGACCCTGCGCCCAGAGCAGCACGTCGCTGTCGGCCAGGGAGAGCCAGAAGTGGTTCTCGCCGAGACGCAGCAGCACGGGATCGTTGATGATGCCACCCTCGGCGTTAGTGATGAAGGCATACTTGCACTGTCCTACGGCGCACTTGTTCAGATCTCGCGGGGTGAGCATGTTAGTGAACTCGAAAGCGTCGGGACCCGTGATCTCGACCTGCCTTTCGGCTCCCCCGACGTCCCAGAGGGTAACGCCTTCGAGGAGCTGCCAGTACTCCTCGACCGGGTCCCTGTAGTAGCGCGGATGGTAGTGATGGTTGTAGACGCTGTACTTCTGGACCCCATGCCGACGCGAACCGTAGAAGTACGGGGACTTGAATATCCTTGTGTACTGCAGGATGCCAGGGTCGGGATTAACATTGTCGTTCATCGAACTCTCCTTTCATTCGGTCTCGGACGGCCTTTGCGTGCGGACATCCGGTTCGCAAGCCTCCATCACGCCCGCATCTTCTTCATTGCCGGATCGAAGAGCGGCTCCTCAGCTACCGTCGCCGGATGGCGTACACCGAAGTACTCGATTTCCAGCCTGTTCCCCACCTCGGCTTGCTCGGGCGCGACCCAGGCGTAGGCGATGCTCCGCCCGAGCGTGTACCCGAAGTCGGCGCTGGTCACGTAGCCGACCGCCGTGTCGGCCCAGACCGGCTCGTTGCCCATGACCACCACGTTCGGGTCGTCGAGCACCGTGCACACCAGCTTCCGGCGCGGTCCGGCTTCTTTGCGCCCGAGTAGCGCCTCGCGGCCGACGAAGTCGCCCTTCTCCGGCTTGACGGCGAAACCGAGGCCCGCCTCATAAGGGTCATGCTCGGTGGTCATGTCGGTGCCCCAGGCACGGTAGCCCTTCTCCACGCGCAGCGCATTGAAGGCGCCGCGTCCGCCGGCGAGCACGCCGTAGGGCCGTCCTGCCTCCCACAGGAGGTCCCACAACCTCAATCCTAGGTCCGCGGAGGCGTAGATCTCCCACCCCAACTCCCCGACGTAGGAGAGCCTGAGCGCCGTCACAGGCACCTCGCG
>Ga0126314_10000645_pt1 | contig 16622 bp, 16 predicted proteins | sample Plot105B_FD_92535 | JGI IMG/M metagenome (GOLD analysis project Ga0126314, IMG submission 92535) | Serpentine soil microbial communities from UC McLaughlin Reserve, CA, USA - Plot105B | ecosystem: Environmental > Terrestrial > Soil > Grasslands | place: USA: UC McLaughlin Reserve, Lake County...
CTGGATGCGCCCCCAGGAGGCACTCGACGCCTACCAGCGCGACGAGCTGCTGCTGGTCTTCCCAACCATCAGGCATCTGCAGGAGCTAGCGATGTACGAGTCGGTCGGGGACGTCCTGGACGCTGGCCGTCGGCGCCGCATCCAGCCGATCGAGCCGCGCGTCGTGCGCGACGAGGGCGGCGTGGCGCGCATCCTTCTGCCCGGCGAGAGCGGCTACGACGACGCGCCGGTGCCGCCGGCCTGAACGAGCACTACGAGGCCTGAGTGCATCCGCAACCAAGGCAGCGGTGGCGGGTTGTAATCGTCGTGAACCGTCGCCTTGCTGGGGTGCTGGCCGCGGCGCTCGCAGTCGCCCTTCTCGTCGCTGCGGGCGCAGTCGCCGACACCTTCGTAGGAACCTCCGCCGCCGATCACATCACCGGCTCCCCTACGCCTGACCAGTTGTACGGCGAAGACGGCGACGACACGCTCGACGGGCTTGGCGGCAGCGACTACATCGAGGCCGGTCCCGGCGGCGACCAGATCACGGCCGGTGCGGGTGCGGACTTGGCAATCGGCGGGACCGGCAATGACCGGATCGACATGGGACCCGGCTCCGACGTCGTATACGCGGGCGCCGACAACGACGAGATATTCGGCGGCGCGGGCAACGACATCCTGCTCGGGCAGGCCGGCGCGGATCGGATCTTCGGCGGCCCCGGCGCCGACCGCCTCTACGCCGCTCTCGGCCCAGACTTCGTGGACGGCGGCGCCGGTAACGACCGTATCGTCGCCAGCGAGGGCGACACCACCCTGGCCGGCGGCGCCGACAGCGACGTGATCACCGCGAGTGGCGGCAACTTCGTCGTCGACGGCGGCGCGGGCAACGACCACATCGAGACCGGCGCCGGCAACGACGCGATCACCGGTGGCAAGGGCATTGACGTCGTCTACGCCGGCGACGGCGACGACACGATCAACGTGGCCGACGGCAAGCGCGACACCGTGTACTGCGGCGCCGGCAACGACACCGTCACGCTCGACAAGCGCGACCTCGCCCGCAACTGCGAGACAAAGAAGCGCACAACCTAAAGCCGCCAGGCACCATCTTCACGGATGCGGATGCCGGGGCGGATCAGGCGCGAACACCGGCGACGGCGTAGCGGGTCTGCCGATGAAGGCAGGCAGCCGGTTCTGCCCCTCCGGAATCGGGACGGCGAATGCGGAGGACGCGGCTGCGGCGGCGACGGCAATCACGACGCCGACGATCGACGCGGCGGCGCGCATGCGCAGAGGACCTACGCGCGCGATGCGCGAGCGTTCGAGCCCGCCGGCGCGTCCGACCCCGCCGGCCCCAGCAGGTCCGGGCGCCCGGCATCGCGCAGTATCTGCTCGTAACGCGCGAACGCAGGCTTTACGAGCGGGACAAGCCGCAGGATCTTGGCGACTGGGCCCTTGGCGACGATGTGGCCCCGCGCAAGCGCAACGGTCACGTTGACCTTGCCGAGCCAGAAGCGGTGAGCCGTGTCGGCAGCCAGCGACATCACGACCTCGGGGTCGAGGTCGGACGGGCCGAGATCGACCTGCATGTCATGGTCCGGGCGCAGCTGGACGGTGATCTGCGCATCCGGATCGTGCATCCGGTACTGGACGGTCGTGTCGGCCCGGCGGAATTTCGGCTCCAGCTCGGGATCGGCGGCAAGCTCCTGCATCAGGCGCCCGATGAACTGGTAGACGTCGCTTTCGTCCTTGAAGTGGCCCAAAAAATCCTCCGGTGATGGCGGAGGCAGCGATCGTACCCCGAATCGGGACGCGGTTTCGGGTGTTCACGTGGCGTGGCCGACAGCTGGGGTCCCTACCCTTGCCCGTTCTTGAAGCGCGCCTTGATCGCCATCCTCGCGGCGGCCCTGATGGCCGCCTGGGTCGCCCCGGCGGGCGCCGAGCCCGTCACGACGCCAAGCGCGGGCGCCCTCTACGCAACCGGGCACACCGAGCGCTACCTGCTGGACGGACCATGGCTGTTCAGGCGCGACACCCACAGCGCCTGGACCACGATCACCGTCCCCTACGCCTGGAACGCCGCTGACGAGTCCGTCGCCAGCATGCGCGGCGGGATCGGCTGGTATCGCAAGGACTTCCGGCTGCCGAGCGTGCCGAATGGCAGTTCGTGGATCGTCCGCTTCGAGTCCGTCAACTATCGCGCCGCCGTCTACCTGAATGGTCACTTGCTCGGCAAGCACGAGGGCGGCTACATCCCGTTCGAGTTCGACCTCGGCCGCTACCTCAGGCGCGGCGTCAACACCCTGCTCGTTCGCGCCGACAGCCGCCGGAACCTCTACACGGTGCCGCCGCTCAAGACTCAAAAGTCGACCGGCTTGCCGAGTGCCGGCTGGTGGAACTACGGCGGCATCCTGCGCGAGGTCTACCTGCGGCGCGCGAACAAGGTCGACATGCAGGCGTTCCTCGCCCGGCCGCAGCTGCCCTGCCGCGCGTGCGCCGCGTCGGTGCTGCTGCGCGCCACCCTGCGCAACCTCAGCTCCAAGCCGCAGCGCGTGACCGTCCGGGCCAACGTCGGTTCGCTACAGGCGCAGTTCCGCAGCATCGTCCTGGCCCCGCACGGCAGTGGCGAGGTCGCGACGAAGGTCCGCATCAGCCATCCGCGCCTTTGGGAGCCCGCGTCGCCTCAGCTCTATAGCGTCGGCGCCACCGCAGTCGTCGGCGGTCGCGCCGCCGCCGGCTGGAGCGCGCAGATCGGCATCCGCTCGATCCGCGTCAGCAGGACCGGCCGCGTGCTGCTCAACGGCCAGCCGGTGATGCTGCGCGGGGCCAGCTTCCACGAGGAAGACGTCACAGTCGGAGCCGCACTGACCCCGCAGATGCGCAGTGACATCTGGCAGGAGCTCATCGGCCTCGACGCGAGCTTCACGCGCGCGCACTACCCGCTCCACCCTTGGTTCCTCGAGCAGGCCGACCGCGACGGCGTCCTCGTCTGGGACGAGATCCCGATGTACCAGACGCCGAATTCGGTCACGACCAGGCCGAGCGTGCGCGCGAAGGGCCTCAAGTACCTACGTGACACGGTGGCGCGTGACGAGAACCACCCGTCGGTGCTGACCTGGTCGATCGGCAACGAGATGCCGACGCGGGTCGGCTCCGGTCAGCAGCGCTACATCCGCGACGCCGCACAGCTGCTGCACAAGATCGACCCGACGCGTCTGCGGGCACTCGACTACTCGGGCTACCCGTCGGCGCTGCCGTCATCGACCTACCACGTGCTCGACGCGCTGGGTGTCAACTGCTACTTCGGGTGGTATCCGGGCCCGGGCGGCCAGATCGACGACCGCGCCATCCTCGCCCCGTTCCTCGACCAAGTGCACCGCTACTACCCATCCAAGGCGCTGTTCGTGACCGAGTTCGGAGCTGAGGCCAATCGCGACGGCCCAATCGACGAGAAGGGCACGTACACGTTCCAGCGCCAACTCGTCGAGGACCACCTCGCCGTCTACGACTCGAAGCCGTTCGTGAACGGCGCTCTGGTCTGGGCGCTGCGCGACTTCCGCGTACGCCCCGACTGGAACGGCGGCAACCCGAAGCCGCTGTCGCCGCTCAACCAGAAGGGCCTGATGGACCAGTTCGGAAAGCCGAAGGCGGCGTACGGCGCCGTGAAGCGGATGTTCGACGAGGTCGACCCGTTGCAGCAGCCGCGCAGGACCGCTCAGCGCGGCGCCAACCTGTAGACCGGGCCATTCTGCGAGACCGCATAGACGCGTCCGCGCGCATCCTCGCCGAACGAGGTAAGCGCCGGCACGCGCAGCGCGAGCACGCCGCCGGTCGCCCGGCCCGATCGCAACCTGGCCCAGCGCAGCTGCGGCTGGCAGTAGTCGCCGTACACGTAGCGCCCGTAGAGCGCCTTCAGTGAGCGGTCGCGGACGATGTAGCCGCCCGTGATGGAGCAGTAGCCCTGCGAGTGCGAGCGCTCTACGACCGGCTTCACGTAGTTGTTCACGGTCCCGCCGTAGTAGGTGTGGAGACCCTCGTACTTCGACCAGCCGAAGTTCTTCCCGTGGAGCTGGCCGCGCTTGACGAAGTCGACCTCCTCGTACTTGTCCTGCCCGACGTCGGCGATCACCACATCGCCGGTAAGCCGGTCGAATGCGAAGCGCCACGGGTTGCGCAGTCCGAGTGCCCAGATGGCAGCGTCGCGGCGCGCGGCGTCGAAGCGCAGGATCTTCCCGTAGGGCCGCGCCGGGTTCTGCGCGTAGCGGGACGGGTCACCCCCACCGCCGCCGTCGCCTGTCCCGGCGTACAGGTGCCCGTCGGGACCGAACTGCAGCTGGCCGCCATTGTGGTTCGAGTACGTGCTGTGATCCAGCCGGATCAGCTCGCGCCGCGAGCTCGCCTTGGCCCGATCCGCCGTCGCCCGCTGGAACTCCTGGATGTGGATGTCCCCGTCCTGCCCGGTGTAGTAGACGTAGAACAGGCCAGTCTTGGCGTAGTCGGGCGCGAATGCCATCGACAGCAGCCCACGCTCGCCGCCCGCCTGGACATTGGAGCGGAGGTCGAGGAACGGCGTCGCGAGCTTGCGACCGTCGCGGACGACGCGGATCGCGCCCGGCTGCTCGACCAGGAACAGGCGGCGCCTGTCGCCGGGCGGCGCGGTCAGGTAGGTCGGCGAGTCAAACGTCCCGATCCGCCGCAAGCGCACAGTCGCCACCGAGGGGCGCGCGGCCGGGCTGCCGCTGCCGGTTGTTGACCCGTTGTCGCTCAGCGGGACCTGCGCCGGGCCGGTCTCGGCGCGCCCGGACGCATCGTTGTCCCCGCCACACCCGCTCGCCGCGACGATGATGCAGGCAGTGAGCGGGACGACGAAACGCATGAAGAGGGGAATCGGGCTGGGGAGATTTGAACTCCCGACCTCTCCGACCCGAACGGAGCGCGCTACCAGGCTGCGCCACAGCCCGAACGCCGTCTACCTTAGCGACGCTGTGCGGTCATGCGCCGGTTCCCGGTCGGAGCGGCCGGTTCGCGTGCGTTCCGCCAGTGCGGGTTCCGCCTCGCGCTCGCCATCGGGCGGCCGAGTCGATCCCACTTGCCTCTGGCCCGACGAGAACGCGTCTAGCCGGCTACCGCTTTGTAGTAGCGCACCGCGAGGCCCGTGAGGAGCGTGTTGAAGCACTCCTCGAGGGTGATGCCGTTCTGTTCGCTGTAGCGGCGGAGGCCGGCCGCCTCGATCGCGTCGCTCTGTGCGATCACCTCGTCGACGAGGTCGGGATGCTCGTCGCTGAAGTACGCGCCCATCGAGTACAGGCTCGTGTCCATGAGCTCGTCGATGAAGGCGTCGTCGCGGCGCTCCGCCATTGCGCCCGGAGCCTAACCCGATCGGTATCGCTAGTTTCCGTCCGCCATGGACCCGCAGAACCGGCTTACGCGCCGGAAGCTGCTCGGCACGGCAGCCCTCGCTACGGCCGCCTCGGCGCTTCCGGAATCCCCCGCCTTCGGCGCCTCCCGCGCCAAGGCCGACGTCGTGATCGTCGGCGCGGGACTCGCCGGCCTGGCGGCCGCGCGGCAGCTCAAGAAGCGCGGTCACTCGGTGATCGTGCTCGAGGCGCGCGACCGGGTCGGCGGACGCACCCTGAACCACCCGCTCGGCGACGGTCAGGCGATCGAGGCGGGCGGCGAGTTCGTGGGGCCGACCCAGGATCGCGTACTCGCGCTTGCCAGGGCAGTCCACGTTGGCACCTACAAGGCGTACAACGAGGGCGAGAACGTCTACATCCACGACGGCACCCGCTCGACCTACCCGGCCGTCCCCGGCATCCCCAACCCGCCGGAGGACTCGAACGTCTTCAAGGACGTCCTCGGGTCGCTTGGTCCGCAAGACCAGCTAGGCAAGCGCGTAGGCGTGCGCGCACCGTGGGCGGCGAGGTCCGCCGCCAAACTCGATAAGCACACGCTTGCCCAGTGGGTCAAGGGACACACCAAGAGCCCGCTGTCGCCGCCGCTGTTCGACGCTGCGGCCGAGGCCCTCTACGGCAAGGACACGGCACAGCTGTCGCTGCTCTTCAACGCCTTCTACACAGCGGCGGCGGGCGACGCCGAGCACGCCGGCGCGTACGCGCGGCTGATCTCCGTTCAGGGCGGCGCGCAGGAGAGCCGCTTCAAGGGCGGCTCGCAGCTGATCGCGCTCAACGTTGCCAAGGCGCTCGGAAAGCGCGTCCGCCTGAACTCGCCCGTCCACTCGATCACGCAGACGAAGAAGGGCGTGAACGTAATGGCACGTGGCTTGACCGTCGAGGCGAAGCGCGTGGTCGTGGCCCTGCCGCCGGTGCTTGCGCGCAGGATCCACTTCAGACCGGCGCTGCCCCAGGCGAAGCAAAGGCTCCTCGCGCGCTACACGCCCGGCGACATGATCAAGGTGCAGGTCGTCTACCCAACGCCGTGGTGGCGCGGCAAGGGTCTCAGCGGCCAGCTTGCGGTGCCAGCGGGACCGGCGGCCATCACGTACGACAACACGCCCGAGAGCGGCGCGCCGGGCGTCATCCTCGGCTTCGTGGGAGGCCGCTTCGCGAAGCCGTTTCGGGCCCTCGATCCCGCCGACCGCAAGCCGGCGTTCGTAGCCGAGCTCGCCGCTGCGCTTGGCGACGAGGCGGGCGGCGACTCCGACTACTTCGACATGGACTGGACGGCCGAGCCCTACACCCGAGGCTGCCCGACCGGCTCAACCGCGCCCGGGGTGCTCAGCCGCTACGGCGCGCACATCCGGCCGCCGATCGGCCGGATCCACTGGGCCGGCACCGAGACCGCGGACTACTGGGCCGGCTATATGGACGGCGCGGTTCGCTCCGGAGAGCGGGTCGCGAAAGAGGTCGACAGGGCTCTGTAATTGCGCCATTTGCGGGTTTTCTTCTGACATTCGAGGTGCTGGATTCCCGTAAATCGCCGAAAAAAAGTTGGCACCGTCCACCCCAGACGGTAAAAAGTCCTTAACGCAAGCGACGCAGGAGGACTGCGAATGGCGATCCATCTGACCCCCACTGAACTCGCACGCGAGGCAGGCATGCACCGTCGCGAGGTCATCACCAAGTGCATGCAGATGGGCGTGCCGATATTCGAGGGTCGGATCGACAAGACGCTGTTCATGGCCACGCTGAAGGACGACGCCAGAACGTCCAACCCTCAGCTCGTCAAGGCATAGACTGCGGCCCTCCTGACCAGGAGGGTCACTTGGAAGTAGCAGCCGTCCCGGCTGTTGAAGCCAGCACGGGATCGAAGACCATGGCCGACCTCGCGCTGCTCGCGGCGCGCAAGCACGCCGGCCGACCCGCCGTGAAGTACAAGCGCGCCGGCGAATGGGTCGGCGTCTCCTTTGAAGAGTTCGGGGCGACGGTCCGCGAGACCGCGCTGGGACTCCTGTCGCTCGGCCTCGCGAAGGGCGACCGCGTCTCGATCCTCGCCAATACGCGCGCCGAGTGGGCGTACGCATGCTTCGCGATTCTCTCCGCCGGCGGCGTCTCGGTCTCGATCTACCCGACCAATTCACCGAACGAGGTCCAATACGTGGCGAACCACTCGGAGTCGCGGGTGATCTTCGTCGAGGACATGGAGCAGCTCGAGAAGGTGCGTAGGTGCCGGGCAGACCTCCCAACGCTCGAGCACATCGTGATCTTCGAGCCGAGCGGGAACGCCGCGGACGACACCATCTCACTCGAGGACCTGCGTGCCCGCGGCGACAAGGGCGATCCGTCGCAGCTGGAGGAGCGGATCGCCTCAATCGGGCCGGACGACAACGCCATCTTCATCTACACCTCGGGCACGACCGGGCCGCCCAAGGGCGTGATGCTGACGCACGACAACTACCGCCAGGTCCTGAACATGACCGAGACCCAGGGGACGTTCAGCAGCGACGACCTCGTCTACCTCTTCCTGCCGCTGGCCCACGCGTTCGCCCTGCTCATCCAGTTCGGGGCGACCGACGTCGGTGCGCCAGTCGCGTACTGGGAGAAGGACGCGCAGAAGATCGTCCCCAACCTCATGGAGGTCAAGCCGTCGTACTTCCCGTCGGTGCCGCGGATCTTCGAGAAGATCTACACACTCGCGCGCTCGAGTGCGGCGGACCCGTCGTCGCTCGACATGGCAGTTGCGGTCGGCGTGAAGGTACGCCAGATGGCGGAGCGCGGCGAGGCAGTCCCAAGCGACCTCCGAGGCCACTTCGACCGGGCCGAGACCGAGCTGTTCGCAAACGTCCGCGGCCTGTTCGGCGGGCAGATCCGCCAGTGCGTGACCGGCGCCGCGCCGATCGCTAAGGAGATCCTGGAGTTCTTCTTCGCCTGCGGTGTGCCGATCCTCGAGGGCTACGGCATGACAGAAACCTCGACGGTCGCCACCGTCAACACGCTCGAGTCATACCGCTTCGGCTCGGTTGGAAAGGCGCTGCCGGGAGTCGAGATCGAGATCGCCGACGACGGCGAGATCCTGCTGCGCGGGCCGAACATGATGCACGGCTACTACAAGAACGAGCAGGCGACGCGCGACACGCTCGACACCGACGGCTGGCTGCACACCGGCGACCTCGGCTATCTCGACGAGGACGGCTTCCTGTTCATCAACGGCCGCAAGAAGGACATCATCATCACGGCGGGCGGCAAGAACATCACGCCGGCAAACCTGGAGAACGGCCTCAAGCAGAACCCCTGGATCTCACAGGCGGTCGTGATCGGCGACCGGCGACCGTACCTCGTTGCGCTGATCACGCTCGACCCCGAGGAAGTTCCGAGGTTCGCCGAGCAGCACAGCCTGCGTCCCGAGGACGTCCCGCAATCGGACGAGATGCGAGCCGAGATCCAGAATCTCGTCGATTCCGTCAACGCCGACTACGGCCGGGTCGAGCAGATCAAGAAGTTCACGATCCTGCCCGAGGACCTGAGCCAGGAGCAGGGGACGCTGACGCCGACGCTCAAGGTCAAGCGCAACGTCGTGAACGAGAAGTTCCAGCCGGCGATCGAGCAGCTCTACAGCTAGCGCGCGCGATGGCCGGGGACGCCCCGGGGCATACTCTTTCGGTTGCCGCTTAATGATCCGACAGACACCGGTGGCCTGTTCGTAGGCCGGCGGCCCGGCACCCGGCCGCTCCGCTACCGGGAAACGCCCGTGACTGGCAGCGCCAGGCGCCGCCGCGCCGACGAGTGGCTGGCGCGGCTGATCCTTGTCGTCGAGGTGGCGCTGTGCCTGACGCTGTGGGGGCCCCAGCCCGCCGCCTGGTTGTGGGTAGGCGGCCACGTCCAGGGCTGGACCGGCAACGTCGAGCCCGCGATCACCGTCGCCTTCACCGGCATGCTGTTCACGCTCTTCCTGACGCTCGTCGCCGTCAAGCGGCTCGACCACGCCTGGCGGCTCGTCCGTCGCGCCGCCGGCCACAGGCAGATCGATGGGATCGTCGAGCGCGTGTTCGTCGTCAGCACCGGAGTCGCGCTCGTCGGCTTCACCTTCTGGTTCCTGATCATCGCCGGCCCCGGCCCGCAGATGGCACCGTGGCGCTGATGGGGCTGCTCGACTACTACCGCCAGTTTTCGGAGATGTCGGACGCGGAGGTGTCGGAGGGCCTCTTGCGCAAACGCGACGAGGAGCGGGCGAAGGCGCTGGCGAATATCCCGACGCTCGACCTGGCCGCCACCGAGTGGCCGGACTTTCCGAACTCCGAGGTGATGAACGCGTCGATCTTCGTCGCGCGCGGACGCATCAACGGCTACCCAGATCGCCACGCGGAGAGGCTCCGCCGAAGCCTCGCCGCGCGCCATGACGTCGACCCGGAGCGGATCGTGGTCGGCAACGGCGCCGCCGAGCTGCTGCAGTCGGCCGCCCACGCGCTGGTTGCCGCTGGCGGCGAACTCGTGACACCATGGCCGTCCTACCCGCTCTACCCGTTGATGGCAGCACGGGCGGGCGGCAAGCCGGTGGCGGTCGACCTGGTGGAAGACCGTGTGGATACCGCGCGTACGCTCGCCGCGCTCGGCGCGCGTACGCGTGCGCTGGTCATCTGCAACCCGAACGACCCGACCGGGACGTACGTGCCGGCCGACGAGCTGGCGGGCATGCTGTCGCGCGTGCCCGAGCACGTGCACGTCCTGCTCGACGAGGCGTTCGTCCAGTTCCAGGACCTGGAGCACGAGGACGCCTGCCTGCGCCTGACCGATGCATTCGCGCGGTTGACGGTCTTCCGCACCTTCTCGAAGGCCTACGGGCTGTCGGGGCTGCGCATCGGTTATGCGGTGGGTTCGCGTGACTCGGCGGACCTGCTGACCCGGATCGCGCCGGTCCTCGGAGTAAACGCGCTGTCGCAGGCGGCCGCCGACTACGCCGTTGGGATTGCCGACCGCGAGATCGGTCAGCGACGGCGGCTGGTGTCGCAGGAGCGGGAGAACCTTCTCGAAGAGCTGCCGAAGCTGGGGGTCCAGGTGGCACCCTCGCAGGCAAACTTCGTGTGGATGAAGGTCCAGGGCATCCCAGGAGCCGAGCTGGCCGCGCGACTGGAGCGCGAGCGGGTGCTGGTCGCCCCCGGCGGCCCGCTCGGCGCGGACGACCACGTGCGTGCGGCGGTGCGCGGGCCGAATGAGTCGAGTCGGCTGCTGCTAGGGCTGCGCCGCGCGCTCGCAGCCGAGCGCAACGGCGACCCCGAGCCCGTGGAAGAGCCGGGCGACGGCATGACCGTGGAGGAGGGCGTCAACGACCCGGGCACCCGAACTGAGGAGGACGCAGATGACTGAGCTGATCCACACCTGTTACCGGATCGGTGACATCGGCCGCTCCGTCGCCTTCTACGAGGCGCTTGGAATGGAGGAGATCCGGCGGATGCCGATCCGCGACGAGGCCATCAACGTCTTCATGGGCTTCCCCAACGACGGTCCGCGGCTCGAGCTGACCTACAACCACGGGGTCGATTCGTACGAGCTCGGGACCGGCTACAACCACATCGCGATGACGGTCGACGATCTCGACCAGGTGTTGCCGAAGCTTGCCGAGAAGGGCATCGAGCCGGAGAAGCCGCCCTACCGAGTGCGCGAGGGCGGCTCGCGGATCTGCTTCGTGCGCGATCCAGATGGCTATCGCATCGAGCTGATCGAGCGCTCGTAGCCCTGCTAAGGCTCGGCGCCGCGCTCAGCTTCGAGGCCTGGACCGTCGGCTGGAGGGCGGGCCACGCGCTCGAGTTCGCAGGCATCGGCTTGGTAGGCATCCCAGTCGCGGCCGACTTCATGCGCAGCAGCCAGTCGCGCCCGCTTGCGGGCGACCTCGCCGGCGTCGAGCTGGTCAGGCGCGAAGAGGCCTACCTGGGCACAGACATCGGCGCGCTGATGAATCTCGAAGCGCGTATACCGTGGCGCATGGACGCCGGCTCAGGCCTTCCGAGCGCTCAGTGCTGAAGAGGGCACAAGCTTCGATGGGCGTTGTGTCGCAGCGGTCGAACGCGTCATCAGAAACGAGCATCCAGTCACAGCACGATTGCGCGTTCCGGCGCGGGCGCGCGTGAGGCTCGCGCATGGACCTTCCTGACTCTCTGTCACTCCCGAATCCGTTTAACCTCTTCCGCCATGGATGATGGGGGCTCCCGCAGACGGCGGCGCAGCCCCGCCGAGGCCGAACGCGAAATCCTGGATTCGGCAGAACGATTTCTGCGCGAGCGGCCCCTCCGCGAGCTGACCATCGACGAGGTGATGACCGGCACCGGTCTCTCGCGCCCGGCGTTCTACGTCTACTTCCGCGACCGCCACGACTTGGTGCTGCGACTGATCGGCGAGATCGGCGCCGAGCTGTTCGAGATGGCCGACAAGTGGCTGAAGGGCGGTGATCTGCGCGCCGGCGTCGACGGAGTTGTGGCGGTCTACGCGAAGCACGGGCCCGTGCTACGCGCCATCAGCGATGCGGCGGTCGACGACCCGGATGTCGAGAAGGCCTACCACGGGCTGGTCCAACGCTTCATCGATGCGACTGCGGATCACATCCGCGCCGAGCAGAGAAGCGGCCGCGCCGAGGGAATGACCGCGCGCCGCACGGCGGCGGCGCTCGTCTGGATGAACGAGCGCTACCTCAGCATGTGCCTCGGCCGCGGGAAGCAGCTGAAGCCGCGCGAGGTCGCGGACACGCTGCACCAGATCTGGACGCGGACGCTGTACCTCGAGAAGGTCTAGGCGCGGGCGGCGCTATCCCTCTTCGGACTGCCGGAGCAGGGCGCCGGTCGTCTGCTCGAGGATGCGCCGCCAGGCGCGCGTCTTCTCGCGCTCCTGCGCGAAGCGCTTGATCACCCGCCGCACACGCGTTGCCGAGATCTCGATCCCATGGCGCGCGCAGACCGAGCGGAAGCTGTCGTAGTCCTTGGCGAGCTTGATCGTCACGGACTCGAAGCCGTGGCGCGCAATCTCGATCCGTTTCGCGTAGTTCATGATGTTCGTCGCGAACATCAGCTCGTCGTTCGGGTCGGGCTCGATCAGGACGATGTCCACGCCCGGGTACTTCTCGCGCCAGTGGCTGACTGCCTCGTGCAGGCGCTGGTGGGCGAGCAGCTTGAAGGTCTGGTAGCCGATCTGCGGGAAGCCCATATCCGAGACGTGGCGGATGCGGCTGCCGGAGAGCGTCGGGATCACGGTCTGGAAGTCGTTCACGTACGGGACGAGGGGGTTTACGACGACGATGAACTTCGCGCCGCGCTCGACCGCGACGTCGACGTTGGTGGTCGAGCGGATGCCGCCGTCAACCAGCTCACGACCCTTCAGCTCGACCGGTTTGTAGATCATGGGCAGCGCGGTCGACGCTTGGACCGCTTTCGAGATCGGGACGTCGTTCCAGTCGTCGCCTCCGAGGATCACGCGCTCGCAGGTGTCGAGATCGGTCGCAGGCAGGTAGAGCTCGCGCTCGAGCAGCCGGAAGTCGTTGGTGCGATCGGGGTCGCTCAGGACATCGGCCAGGTATTCCTCGATCCCCTTCCCGTCGTAGAGGCCCGATGGCAGGCTCTCCGCCAACCCGACGGCGAGGTCTACGAGCGAGGCCTGCCCGAGCTGGCCGACGAACGTGCGCGCGATGCCCACCAGCCGAAGCGGCAGCAGCGCAACCGCCTGCGCGAACTCGAGCGTGTTCGGGCGCATCAGCGTCGAGCGGTCGATGTCCCGGAACGGCGTGGGCACCTGGCGGTCGACCACGCGCATCATCTCCTCGGGCGTTACGCCATTGGCTGCCAATGCGGCCACGAACGAGCCGGCGCTCGTGCCGACGTAGACGTCGAACTGGTTGACGGTCTTGTTGACAGCAAGCAGGTCGAGGGCGCGGAGAGCGCCGATCTCATAGACGCCGCCGGTAAATCCGCCGCCGCCGAGGACCAGAGCGGTGCGGGATCGCCGTCGCCGCCGCTGCTGTTGCCCCCGAGCTGTGTTCTTGCCCTTTGTGGGTGAGGGCTTTTCGAGCTTTACGACGTTGTCCATGCGGCGCCCTGGGCCATTCTCGCATCGACAGACGCCGATCGGGCGCGGATATAGCCTGACTCCCATGGCTTGGACCCGCTCGGCTCGGCGGCTGGTGCTGCTGCTCGCTCTCGCCGCGAGTCTGCTGTTTCCGGCGGGTGCCTGGGCGAGCCTGTCGTCGGCCCTGAAGCGGCAGATGCGTACGGCCGGACCTTATTCCGGCGCGCTGGTCGTAGATGCGGATAGCGGCCAGACGCTTTTCTCCTGGAAGCCGGGCACTCCGCGGGTGCTGGCCTCGAACACGAAGCTGTTCACAACCGCCGCTGCGTTGGCTCGGTTCGGGGTCGATGGGACGTTGTCGACGCAGGTTCTGGCCGATTCGCAAATGAATGCGAACGGCGTCCTCCAAGGCGATCTCTGGTTGCGCGGCGGGGGCGACCCAGCGTTTGGCACGCTCGCGTTTGTCCGCAAGCACTACGGCCCAGGGGCAGCTTCCGTTGAATACCTCGTGGACCAGTTGTCCCAGCTGGGCCTGACGGCGGTGCGCGGCGGGGTCCATGGCGACGAGTCGTCCTTCGACACGATCCGCGGCGTCCGCGACTCGGGCTATCTAACGTCGCCGTGGGTCGGCCCGCTCAGCGCGCTGATCGTGAACCACGGCTACGACGGCCGCCGCTTCCAGTCGAATCCAGCCACGTTCGCCGCCGACGTGTTCCGCAGGACGCTGAAAGCCGACGGCATCTCACCAGGCCACGCAGCCGCGCGGGAGAGCGCTCCGCCGGACGCGCGTGTGCTTGCAACGATCGAGTCGGCGCCGATGGCCACGCTGGTGCGGCTCACCAACAAGGATTCGGACAACTTCTTCGCCGAGACCTTGCTGAAGGACATCGGGCAGGACGCCTCCGGGCGTGGAACGACGTCGGCCGGCGGCAAGGCGGTGCGGAGCTTCGCAGCGTCGCTGGGAGCCCGCGTCCAGGTCGTCGACGGCTCCGGGCTCGATCGCGCAGACCGCGCTGCGCCACGCGACGTGGTGCGGCTGCTGATGGCTGAATGGGCTCGTCCCGAGTTCCGGGCGCTCTACAACTCGCTCGCGATCGCGGGCGTCGACGGGACGATCCACGACCGAATGCGGACCGGTCCCGCGAAGCGAAACTGCCGAGCCAAGACAGGGTCGCTGATCGGTGTGAGCGCGCTGTCCGGCTACTGCACGACCGTGAGTGGCCGCCAACTGGCGTTCTCGTTCCTGATGAACGGAATCTCCACGACGTACGCTCGGCGGCTGCAGGACCGGATGGCTCAGGCGATCGCCGGCTCTTAGGACGTCCGGCGTCGGCACCGCGGCCGCGCCGTGGCCATTCACATCGAGTGGTCACTTAACCGTGCTACGGCACCATCAATCGCCCGGTCGTCTCGGCGCGGGGGGCGAATCCGGATCGACTGGTCACTTGACCGTGCTGTGGGACGGTCGAATGACCAGTCGATGGCGGCGGCTGCGTGGGCGCTTGCGTCTCGCCAGCATTGGGTGGTTGCCGGTGGGCAGCTGCGGCGGATTGGTTTCAGCCCAGAAGCTGTTCAGCACGGGATCGAGCGCGGCCGGGTGTATGCGCTTTGGCGGGGCGTCTTCGCTGTTGGGCGGCCGGATGTCACGGATCGCGGGCTCTGGAAGGCCGCGACCCTGGTCTGTGGCGCCGGCGCAGCACTCAGCCATGAGAGTGCCGCGGCGCTTTGGGGCATCCGACCAGCTCGCACGATCACCGTCCACGTCTCGGTGCCGGGCGAGCGCGCACGCCACGACGGAATCCGCTGCCATCGACGCACGGCAATGCCTCCAACGACGACGCTCGAGTCCATCGCCGTCACCCAGCCGCTGTTCACGTTGGTCGATCTAGCGGCTCATCTGGACCTGGACGATTTGACCAAAGCGCTCAACGAGGCCGACCGCCTCAACCTCATCGACCACGACGAGCTCGTCTCCCTTGTGGAGTCGTTGCCCGGCCGCCGGGGCATTCGCAAGCTTCGCCTCCTTCTCGGCGCCTACACGCGCACCGACTCAGACCTGGAAAGACGCTTCCTCAGGCTGGCGGAGCGCGCCGGGCTTCCGCGGCCGCAAACGCAGGCATGGGTCGACGGCCTTCGGGTCGACTTCCTCTGGCCGGAGGTTCGGCTCGTCGTCGAGACCGACGGGCTCGTTTACCACCGCACGCCCGCGCAGCAGGCGGTGGATCGCAAACGAGATCAGGCGCTCACGGCTGCCGGCTTCATCTGCCTGAGGTTCACGAACGCGCAGGTCCGGCTCGAACCCGACCTCGTGATCGCCACACTCCGCGCTACGACAGCAAGGCTAGGAACGATTCCTCGTCGATGATCTCGGTGCCGAGCTTCTCGGCCTTTGCGAGTTTCGACCCGGGGTCGGCTCCGAGCAGCAGGTAGTCGGTGTTCTTCGAGATGGAGCCGGTCACCTTGCCGCCGGCCTCCTCGATCTTTGCCGTCGCCAGTTCGCGCGAGAGGTTCGGCAGCGTGCCGGTGATCACGAAGGTCTTCCCAACCAACGGACCGTCCACCGGAGCGGCCTCGTCGGGCGACAACTCCATCCTCAGCCCGCGCTCGCGCAAGCGTGCGATCAGCTCCTGCGTGCGCTCATCCGCAAGCGTCTCGACGATCTGGTCGGCCAAGACCGAGCCGATGCCCGGTGTCGCGACTATCTCGTCGGGAGTGGCGGTCATGAGGGCATCCATCGACCCGAAATGCTCGGCCAGCGCCTTCGCGTTCACCCAGCCGATCCCGGCGATCCCAAGCCCGTAGAGCACCCGGAAGAACGGCTGCTCCTTCGATGCTGCGATGTTCCGCACGAGGTTCGCAGCCGACGTCTCACCAAAGCGATCCAGCTCCGTGAGGCGCTCGACGGTCAGGTCGTAGAGATCGGCGACGTCCTGGATGAGCCCCTCCTGCAGGAAGCGGATCACGTTCTGCTCGCCGAGCCCGTCAATGTCCAACGCGCCCACGAAGTGCTTCACGTGCTGCAGCACCTGCCCGGGGCAGCCCGCGCGGTTGGGGCAGATCGTCCACACGCCGCTCTCCGGCTTCACCGTCGGCGTCCCGCAGGCCGGGCACGCTGCGGGCGGTTCCGCCGGCTCCGCGCGCTTCGGATTGCGCTGCGCCTTCGACGTGGGCGCCAACACCTGCGGGATCACGTCGCCTGCA
>Ga0126314_10000646_pt1 | contig 16620 bp, 11 predicted proteins | sample Plot105B_FD_92535 | JGI IMG/M metagenome (GOLD analysis project Ga0126314, IMG submission 92535) | Serpentine soil microbial communities from UC McLaughlin Reserve, CA, USA - Plot105B | ecosystem: Environmental > Terrestrial > Soil > Grasslands | place: USA: UC McLaughlin Reserve, Lake County...
CGCCGATGAGACCGAGAACCGCGATGAAGCGCGGGACGAGCCGTGAGCGGTACATCAGATAGGCGAGTAACAGGGTGTTCGCGCCCAGCGCGAACTTCGGCCCGAAGAGGAATGTCCAGTCGTGCACTGCCACCAGTGACTGGCCGACAGTGGCGGCAGCAACAGCTTCAGGGCCTGTCGTTCCGGCGAGGCCTTGGCGCATCGTGACGACGGCGAGCAGGCTGATCGCACCGACGGCGATGATCGTCGCTTCAATCACGCGACCGGCTACGTGGCCGAGTGCCATGCCTTCGTTCTGCTTCTTGATAATCGGGTACAGCGTCACCCCGGTGCCGACGACGGCGATGGCGAGAAGCACCTCGAGAAACGCCCCCAGCAACACGCCTGTATCGTCCATGGAGCTCGAAACGATGAACTGCGGGGTGCTCAGAACGGAGTTTCTATAGAGGAGCATGCCGAGAATGGCGGTGACCTCGGTGATGAGGAAGAAGATGCCTGCGACTACGGCGGTCTTTCGCGTTGAGTTCATTTTGATCCTTTCGTTTGGGTGATCCGGCAAGTTCGCCGATGTACGTCGACAATCCGCTCCGATGTCCGTCGGGGGTCCGGCGGTCGTGCGGGTTCATGCATTAGTCATCCGCTACCTCATCTCCTAGTGGTCTGGTGTGGCTCCCATCGGGGATCGGGATCGCCGTTAGGCTGATGACCTCGTAACCTCGCATCGCCTCCAGAAATGGCTGGAAGCTGCCGTAGACGAGGCAGCGGATCGTTCGGCCGTCGCCCTCGACGTCAGCGACGCCGGAGGCCCCCTGAATCTGGTGCGTCGGAGGGGTCCCGACGAAGGTGACCGCCACTCGCTGGATGGGTAGGTTTTCGACCATGCAAAGACGCTAGAAGCAGCGCCGCGTCATTCACATCGACCGAATTGCTGATTCGATGCGTAGACAATGAACCTGCTCACCACCGTGGTACGGTCCGGCTCATTGTGGCTAGGCCCAGGCGCCGGATAGGCAACCTCCCCGCTGAGGTGACGAGCTTCGTGGGACGCCGCCGGGAGTTGGCGGAGCTTAGGAGGACGCTGGCCGAGGCACGCCTGGTCAGCCTGGTCGGACCAGGAGGGGTAGGCAAAACACGCCTAGCTGTTCGGATTGCGACCGACCTCGGACGTGGCTTCGCGAACGGCGCCTGGTGGGTCGAACTCGCCGAGGTCCGCGATGCCGCCTTGCTGATGAGCACGGTTGTCGCAGCCCTGGACCTTCGGGACCAAGCCTCGACAGAGCCGTCGCAAACCCTGTTGTCTAACCTCCGCGACAGTGAGTTGTTGCTGGTCCTTGACAACTGCGAGCACATGCTTGATGCTTCCGCCCACCTAGTCGCCGAGGTCCTACGCGCTGCCCCTAACGTCCGGGTGATCACCACCAGCCGCGAGCCGCTCCAGGTGCCCGGAGAGCACGTTGTCCCGGTGCCTCCCCTCCAACTTCCAGCGGCAGGCGGAGGCCAACCGCTTTCGCAGCTACGAGAGAACGAAGCCGTCCTGCTCTTCACTGAGCGTGCGGCCGCCGCGTCGGGGTCCTTCGAGCTGACCGGCTCCAACCAGTCCGCCGTGGCCCAGTTGTGCCGCCGCCTCGACGGTCTCCCGCTGGCGATTGAGCTCGCCGCCGTTCGGACTCGAGTCCTCACCCCCCAGCAGATCCTCGATCGGCTGACCGACCGCTTCGCGCTCTTGACCGGTGGCGGGCGTGCGGCACTGCCGCGTCAACAAACGCTCAGAACGACCATCGACTGGAGTCATGACCTGCTGACAATGTCGGAGCAGACGCTTCTTCGGCGCTTGTGCGTCTTCGCCGGCCGGTTCACCCTAGAGGACGTCGAGTCGGTCTGTACAGGCAATGAGGGGTCGGCCCAGACCCTAGACGAGCTGTCGGCGCTGGTCGATAAGTCGCTGGTGATCAGAGTGGACATGCGGGATATCGCCTGTTACCGGCTGCACGAGACCATGCGCGAATACGCCAGCCTCAAGTTGCGCGACGCCGCCGAAGAGGACCTCCTCAATGAGCAGTACGTCGAATACTACAGGCGGAGGTGCCGAGAGGCGGAGGACGACGCCCGGCATCGGACGCTCCAGTGGCTCCAGTGGGTCGATCTAGAGATCGACAATATTCGATGGGCCCTTCAGAAGTGCCTCGCTGCATCGGATTGGCGACGCGGACTCGAGCTCGCTACCTCAATCGGGTACTACTGGGTCACGCGCGGGATCACAGAGAGCATGCGCTGGTTCAACGAACTACTCGCGGCCGCTGGCGCATCTGCGGACGTCCCGGCGCGGGCTTACCACTTCCGGGGATGGTTCAGCATGCGGCAGGCCGATGCCGAGGCCGCCAGGCCATGGCTTGCTCGAGCGATTATGGAAGCTCGAAGGACAGGCCAGCTCCGGCAGCTGTCGGAATCGCTCTCGATGGCCGCGACGGCGGAGAACATGGCGGGAGATCACGGGGCTGCCCGCCTGTTTCTCGACGAGACGGAGGCGCTCACTCCCGGTCTGGACTCCTACCCCGCCACGATCCACCTGATCCAAGCAAAGGCCATTCACGCGTTCTTCGATGGAGATCTCAGAACTGCCGGGGAGAGTTCCGCCGAGGGCGCCCGGCTGTGCCGGGAGGAAGGTGACCTGTACTACCTCGTACAGATGCTCATATACCTGGGGCAGGTCGCGATGCTGAACGGGGATGTGACCGCATCGAAGCCCCGGTTCATCGACGCGCTCCGGATCGCGCGGCAGATTGACGACCGGCTCGCCCAGTACGACCTGCTCAGCCTGCTGGGCTGGCACGCCGCTTCCTCTGGCGACCCACACCTGGCGGCACAGCTGCTTGGGGCCGCGGAAGCCGTCGGCACGAGTGCGGGCGCAGGCATGACGGGTCCGGCCATGCCACTTCTGGCGCGGGCTAACGAAGCGGCGGTCAGCGCGCTGGGAGCCTCGAAGTTCGAGGCCGAGTACGTTGCCGGCAAGCGCCTAGGCCGCGAAGCAGCACTGAGGATTGCACTCGGCGAATCGCAGCATGCCGATGCCGAAACTTCTGATCATGCTGAGACCGGACCACTTGCGAACCGGGAGGTCGAGGTGGCGAGATTGATCGCCGATGGCCTCAGCAACAAGCAGATCGGTTCGCGCCTCTTCATCTCCGATAGGACTGTCGCGACCCACGTGCGCAACATTCTGAACAAGCTCGGGTTTGACTCGCGTGCCCAAATTGCGAGCTGGATGGCGTCGTCACGCCTTTAGCGTTGGTGGTGATCATCGGACGCGCTTCACGGGCAGGATGGCGACGGCTCCCATGATGGCGCAGAGTCCAGCAACCGCGTACAGCACGCCGTAGCTGCCGCTCCCCAAAGCCAGGATGGCCGGCGCGATCGCCGGCGCGACCGAATAGGGCAGAGCGTTGGCGATATTGAAGACTCCAAGATCCTTGGCGTGGTCTTTGTCGGTCAGCACGTCGGCAACCAGCGCGAGGTCTACGGCCACGTACATCCCAAAGCCGAGTCCGCCGATAGCCATGCCGACGAGGAACCCGTTGAAGTTGCTGGCGACTGCGATGACGAACATCGCAATGCCGTACACAATCGACGCGGTGAGCACGAAGATCTTCCGTCGGCCCGTCCGGTCAGAGAGGTTGCCACCGATGAGCGAGGCGGTGACGATGACGACTGACTGGGTGAGGGTGCCAAGGAACACCTGGTGTGGCACATCGGCCTCGGCGGTGCCGATCTTGTCCAGCAGGTAGTAGGCCTGGTAAGTCGTCAGGAAGGCGTAGGCCAGGATGAACATGAAGCGGCTGGCGAAAGCCCAGGTGAAGTCCGGATTCCGCCGCGGGTTGACGTAGAACGTACTGGCGAATTCCCGCAGCGACCAGGCCGGCCTGTCCGCCTTGGCAAGCCGGCGATCTTTCAATGTCGCCGCGAACAGCAAGATGAAGAATCCGCCGATCGCGCACGGGGCCAGGAACATGGCGAGCTCGTTGCCGGTGAACAGCTGGACCAGGAATGTCCCGCTCACCGAGGCAATGGGCAGACAGATACCCAGGACACCGGAGACCAGGCCGCGCTGAACGGCCGGAACCTGGTCGGGCAGCACGGCCACCAGCGCCGCGAGCAGCGCGTTCAAGAACAGCTGAGCGGTGCACCATCCGACCAGGACAACCGGGACGTTGGGTGCCAGCGCGACAATGAGGATGCCCAGGCAACCACCCAGCAGGCCGATGACCATCCAGGGCCGCCGCATGCCAAGCTGTGACGACGTGCGATCGCTCATCTTGCCGAAGAATGGATTAGCGACCATCGCCAACAAAGAGCCAGTTCCGGCTACAACCGCCAAGCTCTTCGGCGCCTGTTCGATCCCCACGAGCGAGTTGACCTTCAATGCCAATGTGACGAGCAGTGGTGCCAGGAAAATCAGGTTGGTGCCAATAAAAGCCAACGTGTACAGCGAGATGAAACCCCAACCCACCGTACCTATTGGCCGTGGATCCGCCCTCAGCGCTGGGTCAATTCCGTGCGGCAATCCGTCCGGTCCGGTGGCGAAAGACTGATGTGGGTTGGCGCTGCGGTGGTTGTCCCCAGGAGGCAAAAGGTCGCTCATTGTGCTGTCCTCAAGGCGGTATGGAACCGGGCAACTACCGGAGCACTGGCGCGGATTGTCGGCGGGTGTTAGTAGGGTACCGGTCACCCGAGGCGCGGATCGTTATTGCGCGGTCGAGCACCAGCCCCGCCACCCGTGCTTGGCCCAGGCGGTTGCCTGGGTGGCACGATCCGGCACGACAGGCCGCTGGCCGACCGGAGTCCAAAGTGACTCACTGGCGGGTTAGAGGCGCCGGAAACGGATTCCGTTGATTACCCAAGGAGCGCCCAGATGTCAGTGTTTGACCGCTGGTGCTCTGCACAGCAGCGCGCAGGTCCTTCAAAGCCCCCCACCACTACCGCCCGAGGATGGGTCCATCGGACGCATATTCGCCTCATTCGTGAGGTCGGACCAAGACACGTCACTGCGGTAATGGCCACAACGATCGCATACCTTGAAGAGGGTGCTCCGGGTCACTCTTGTCCATGCGCCACTTGTGCCGTCCGAGGAGGCAAAGAACCTTCACCGTGCTCCTTTCTCGGATATCAGGCTCCTCGCCCCGCATCCCCCCAGTCAATAGCCATGAGGCGGGACACCCCCATGCTCCGTCATAGAACGCTAATAGGAGGAAACGCGACAGCTCGCCAATGGACCAATTTCCAATGTCGTCGGGCCGGGTCACCTGGCAGACACCCGGAAGCGTCTCTCATTGGCGGCCGCCTTCGACTGGTAGTACATCTTCCACGACCCGCCAGATGCGCGCACTCCGTTAGCAGAATGATCAAGGACATAGGGGTCTACCGCCCGGGCGTGGCAGGATCGAGAGAACACCCAGTCTTGCTGCAGGTCAGCGGAGGAGGCGGATTCGTGTCCGATACCGGCGCCTCGGCCCAGACGCTCACGATCATGATGACCGATGTGGAGGGCTCCACCGCCCTCCGGCGGACCCACGGGGACCGGTTCGTCAACGAGATTCTGGGACTGCACGGAGCGATCGTGCGTGAACAGATCGGCATTTGCGGTGGCCAGGAGCGCCAGTTCCTCGGTGATGGGTTCCTTCTATCCTTTCCGTCACCGTTGGCCGCGATCCGCTGCGCCGTCGGCGTCCAGCGTGCGCATGAGAAGTACAACGCCTCCAACCCACAACGCCAGGTCCGGGTGCGTATCGGCATCCATGTCGGAGAGGTCAGCGAGCGCGACGGCCTGCTGTACGGACAGGCGGTACACGTCGCCGCCCGCATTACGGCCGAGGCCGCTGGCGGTCAGATCTTGGTGCCCGATGCCGTGAGGAAGCAGGTCGAGCCGAGTGCGGAGTGGCCGTTCGTCGACTCGGGATTGTTCTGGCTGAAGGGGTTTGACGAGCGATGGCGATTGTTCGAGGTGTCCCTGGGCCAGGACGCCACGCTCCAGCGGCGGGGTGTTATGCCGTCGGCGCTGACCCCGATGGTTGGGCGGGAGAGCGAGCAGGCGAACTTGCGCCGGGCTGTGGACGAGGCGCTGGCCGGCCGTGGCGGACTCGCTCTGGTTGCCGGCGAGGCTGGCGTGGGAAAGTCACGGCTGGTCGGTGAGATCGGCGCTGAGGCCGAGGCGCGCGGCATGCGGGTGTTGACGGGCCACTGCGTTGAGATGGAGAGCGCGCCGCCGTACCTGCCCTATGTGGAGATGATCGAGCAGGCGATCTCGAGCCCGCGCAGCCCACTAGCGCTGCGCGAGGCACTTGGCGACGTCGCCCCGGAAATCGCCAGGATCGCGCCCGCGCTGCGCCGCCTGTATCCCGACATCGCCCCACCCGTTGAGTTGCCGCCGGAGCTCGCCCGACGGTACTTGTGGAACAGTTTTCGCGAATTCGTCACGCGCGGTGCGCAAACACAACCACTACTACTGGTTCTCGAGGATCTGCACTGGGCGGACGATTCCACGCTGCTGCTCACCGAATACCTCGCGCCCCTGCTGCCCGAGATCCCGGTACGGATCATCGGCACCTACAGAGACGACGAGGTCGACACCTCGCATCCGCTCTCGCGCGTCATCACACAACTCGGCCGTCGGCGGCTCATCGACCGGATCAGCCTGCGCCGGTTGTCCTTCGGGGGCGTCCGGGCCATGGTCGAGGCACTGGCCGGGCAACCACCTCCGGAGGAGCTGGTGCGGGTCATCGATAGCGAGACGGAGGGCAATCCGTTCTTCGTCGAAGAGCTGTACCTGCACCTGGCAGAGTCTGGTGTCTTGCTCGATGAGGGTGGTCGCGTACGACCGGACCTCAAAGTCGATGAGGCGTCTGTACCCGACAGCATCCGGCTCGTCGTTGGGGAGCGCCTCTCACGGCTGTCTGGCCCGACCCGCGAGGCGCTAGTGGCGGCGGCCGTAGCTGGGCGTGTGTTCCCCCCTGACTTCGTCGGTGAGCTGGCCGGTGTGGACACCGACGCCCTCGTCGACGCGTTTGAGGAGGCCGAAGCAGCAAGACTCATCGCGCCGGTCAAGGGCGATGGGAATCTCGCCTTCAGCCACGAGCTGATCCGGCAGACCTTGCTGGCTGATCTGTCAACGCTCAAACGGGAGCGGTTACACCTACGTGCGGCCGACGCGATCGAGCGGCGCTACGCCGACGACCTTGAGGAGCACGCCGCAGACCTCACCCACCACCTATCTCGCGCGGGCCGATTAGCCGATCGGCCCCGGTTGGTGCGCTACCTGACGATCGCAGGGGAGCGGGCGGCGGACGCCGCTGCCTTCGACGACGCTGTCGCCCACTTCCAGCAGGCCTTGTCATTGCTCGAACGAAGCACTCAGGACATTCGCGCCGAGCTACTCGAGCGGCTCGCGATGGCGTTGCGTAGCGTCGGTCGCTGGGACGACGCCCTGTCCACGATGAACGAGGCACTGGATCTCTACCAGGCGCTGGGGCGAACTGATGCACTTGGCCGGCTGTCCTGGGCGATGGTGTCCCAGCTGACCTGGACTGCCCGGGTTCCGGAAGCCGTCCAGGCGGCCCGGCGGGCGCTCGCCGGCCTGGGTGACATCGCCAGCGCCGACCGGGCGCGGCTGCTCAGCGCGATGGCATGGGCAGTCGGCCTCGGGAATGATCACGCGACGGCGAAACAGATGTTCGACCAGGCCCGCGCGCTCGCCGACCAGGTTGGCGACGAACGCGCGCTTGCCGATGTATTGCAGATGGAGACGAGCCACCATTTCGGATACGCCGAATACGTCGAAGGCGTTTCTGCCGGTCTGCGGGCGGCAGAGGTGTTCGACCGTGAGGGCGCATTGTGGGATCTCTGCAGCGTGCAGGCGTTCGTCATCTATCAGGACGGGGCGCTGGGCAGCCACGAGCAGGCGATCAGGCTCGCCGACAAGACCATGGCCATTGCCCAAAGGCTTGGCCATCTTGGAGCGACATTCCTACTACTGCTCTACCGTGCCCGCGAGGCGGCGACGCTCGCCGACCTGGAGTCGCTGGAGGCTCTCGGGCCACAGATGATCGAGATCTGCCAGCGGGGCAGCCTGCCTTGGCTCTACGTTGGCCATCTCTGTCTGGGGCTCGTTGCCCACTGGCGCGGTGATGCTGTACGTGCCGAAGCGGAGATTCGCCGCGCGGTCCAATTAGAGGCGCCCGGCGCGTTCTCCGGCAGCAGCACTTCTATCCTTGCGCGGCACCTTGCGCATGTGGGTCGCGTGGAGGAGGTGATGACGATCTACCAGTCAGAACGATCCAAATTGCCCTCCCCGGACCGGGTAAACAGCCACGGCTCGTGGGTCCGCCTGTTCGGGCTGGTCGAGGCCTTGTATCTATGCGGATTCTCAGATGATGCTGCCGCGCTTTCCCCGCTGGTGGAGAAGGTGCTCGAACATGGGCCGGACTGGGTCACCTTCGACGGACGACTTGTGCTCACATCTGCCGGGATGGCGGCTGCGGCCGGTGGCCGATGGGAGCCGGCGGAGCGCCACTTCGCGGAAGCAGAACTGCATGCGAAAAGCATGAATAACCGGCTGGAACTAGCTGAGCTTCGCCGGCTGCGCGCCAGGATGTTGCTCGACCGTGATGGGACCGGCGACCGCGCCCTGGCTGCCGACCTGCTGCAAGCGGCAGTGGTCGATTACCGCAAGTTCGGCATGCCCAGCTATGCGGCAGAGGCGGAGCGGCTGATGCACAGTTGAGCCATTGCGGTCCTCGGCGAGCCGACGAGGCCTTCCCACCGGCGTAGCCGAGGCGCCGACGCTTGACCGGCTGACCTCCTCCTGGCTGCCACAACGTCGATGCGAGACTTCGCCATCTGCTCACCTAGCTCGCGTTATGAATCATTCAGCTGAGAGTGGTGGGGTTCAATGAAGTGGGTCGGCCGGTGTCCTGCCATAGAGAAGCCCACCGGTGTCTTGCGCTCGAAGCCTCGCCGTGACCGGCAGTCGAGACCGTGTGCCACGATGCATTTCGAGACCTCACCACGGATGCATAAGACATCGCAACACGCTTAGCCACGCCCGGCGGAAGGAAGCGATATCAGCACTGCGGAAACGTCGGAGAAGAGTACAGCGAAAGAGACCGCCAAGCGACCGCCGGGAGAAGCTCGGGAGACGGTCGTCCTCATCGTGCTTTCCGTCACTGCCGTATTGACGGCCTGGTGTGGCTTCCAGTCGTCGCAATGGGGCGGCGAGATGTCCATCGCCTTCGCCGACGCGTCCAGCGCCCGGATCGAGGCAGCGAGGCAGGATGGGATCGCCAACGCCGCGCGCCAGGCCGACCTCGCCATCTGGGGCGTGCATGTGCAGGCGAGCGCTCAGGGCAACAAGACGCTTGCCTCCTATGTGGAGAAGCGCTTCACAGACCACTTCCGGCAGGCCTTCGACGCCTGGATTGCTGAGGGCAAGGCTAGGAGCGGTCCGTTCCAGATGAAGGAGTACGTCCCACCTGGAACGACCGAGGCCATAGCCGCGGACCAGCGCGCCGACAGCCGCTTCGCTGATGCCCTGAGGTTCAACCAGCGCGGAGACAACTACACCATCCTCACCGTGCTGTTCGCGCTGGTGCTGTTCCTCGCCGCTGCGTCCAGTCGGTTAGGCAGTCCGCGCGCTCAACGGATCCTGATCGGAGTCGCGATCACCGTTCTGATCACATCCACAGTGCTCCTCGCCACCTTCCCAGTCGATATCTGATCTCAGGACAAGCCAAGCCAATTGCCAAGTCCGGCTACGCATCGCATGTCTATTCACCGCTCAGGCGTCTGCGCGAGTCGGCGGAGCCGCGCCGGCCTGACGGCTTGGTAGTCGGGAGCGAAAATAGACGCGAGTAAGGCGCATATCGCCAGGACAGCAACGGCCGCGCACCCGAGCCACCCACGGCCCGCCTTCCACGTTGACTCGTGTCCTGTCTAGGCTGCCGGTCAGCCGCTAGCACAAGTAGGAGAACTGATGAGTGTGCTGACCGAGACCTCCGCCCTCAGCAACGGAGACCAGATTCCCAAGATCGGGTTCGGCACTTGGCTGATCAAGGAGGGCGAAGAGTGTTACAACGCCGTCGCCGACGCCCTGCGTGTGGGTTACCGCCACATCGACACGGCCCGGGCCTACTACAACGAGGCCTCGGTCGGACGAGCGGTGCGCGACTCAGGCATTCCGCGTGAGGAGATCTATGTCACCTCCAAGTTGCCGGCCGAGGCGAAGGCCTACGACAAGGCGCTCGAGGAGTTCGAGACGACGATGGGTCAGATCGGCCTGGACTATCTCGACCTGTACCTCGTCCACGCGCCGTGGCCATGGAACGAGGTCGGCAAGGACTGCCGGGAGGAGAACCGGCAGATCTGGAAGGCCATGGAGGAGTTCCTGGCCAGCGGTCGGGTCAAGGCCATCGGCGTCTCGAACTTTGGGCCCGAGGACCTCGACAGCCTGCTCCCGGCGTGCGAGACGAAGCCCATGGTCAACCAGATCCGCTGGTTCATCGGACTCGACCCATCCGACACAGTTCGAAAATGCGCCGAGCACGAGATCGTCGTCGAGGCCTACTCCCCCTTTGCCCACGGCCTCATCGTCAACCATCCCGAGATCGCCGACATTGCCGCCCGCTACGGCGTCAGCGCACCACAACTGTGTATCCGCTACCTGCTGCAAAAGGGCGCCGTCGTGCTGCCAAAAGCGACGAAGACGCTGCACATCCAGCAGAACGCCGAACTCGACTTTGAGATTTCCGCCGCCGACATGGGCGTTCTCGACGCCATGCGCGACACCGAGAAGCACGAGGACGCGATGGAGTTCCGCTGGAAGTGACCGATTCGCGGGGTCGGCCGGTGCTCAGCCGCCCCGCAAGGACGTGTGCTTCGCGATCGACCAACCCTGGACCTCGCCCTTTGACCACGGTCGGCTCCAGGTCGATCGGATCGGAGAGCGCGCCGCGCCGTTGACTCTGCTAGCCGACCGTCTGGCGGTTCGATGCGACGGAAGGGTCAAGATTGTCGGCTGGGCGTAGCGCCGCATCTGCTGCACCGCATGCGAGGCTGGCCATGAGCACCGCGCCCAAGACCTGAGGCAGGAGACACTGTGGTCGAGCCATACCAGGATCCTAGAAATAGCGTGGAGAACCGGGTAGAAGACCTCCTCGCTCGCCTCACGCTCGAGGACAAAGCCGGACTGATGTTTCACGACATCGTCATGATGGGGCCCGGCGGGCAGCTGATGGGCCGGGACAATCCTTTCGGTCGGCCCGCAACCGAGGCGGCCATCCGGGACATGCGGCTGAACCACTTCAACGTGGCCGGACCGGTGGAGAGCGTGCCCAGCCTGGTCGGCTGGCACAACCACGTGCAAGAGGTTGCGCTGGCGACGGGGCTCGGCATCCCGGTGACCCTATCGACGGATCCGAGACACTCATTCAGTAACAACCCCGGCACTGAAGCTTTAGCCGGCGCGTTCTCGCAATGGCCACAGTCACTCGGCTTCGCGGCCATGGGTGACGCTGACCTTGTCCAGCGATATGCCGATATCGCTCGGCAGGAGTATCTCGCCGCCGGTATCCGGGTGGCGCTGCACCCGCAGATCGACCTGGCTACCGAACCCCGGTGGGCGCGTATCGGGATGACGTTCGGCGAGGACGCCGACCTGACCTCGCAGCTGGTCACCGCATATATCCGCGGCTTCCAGGGAGCCGATCTCGGCCCGGCCTCGGTGGCCACCATGACGAAGCACTTCCCGGGTGGTGGCCCGCAGGCCGACGGCGAAGACCCCCACTTCGCCTACGGGCGCGAGCAGGTCTACCCGGGCGGACTGATGGACTATCACCTAACTCCGTTCCGGGCCGCAATCGCGGCCGGAACGTCACAGATCATGCCGTACTACGGGATGCCTGTGGGCACCGACTGGGAGGAGGTCGGCTTCGCCTTCAGCAAGAAAGTGATCACCGATCTGCTGCGCAACGAGCTCGGCTTCGACGGCATCGTGTGCACCGACTGGGGACTGATCAGCGACAGCGTCATCATGGGCCAGCCGATGCCGGCGCGGGCCTGGGGAGTGGAGCACCTCAGCGAGCTCGAACGGGCACAGAGGGTGATCGACGCCGGCTGTGACCAGTTCGGCGGGGAATCCTGGCCTGAGTTGGTGGTCGAGCTGGTCCGCTCCGGGCGTGTCAGCGAGTCCCGCATCGACCAGTCGGCGCGCCGGCTGCTGCGGGAGAAGTTCGTGCTCGGGCTCTTCGACCAGCCCGCCCTCGACGTCGATCGCGCGGTAGCCACCATTGGTCGGGCAGACTTCGTGGCTGAAGGCGAGGCCGCACAGCGGGCCGCGATCGTGTGGCTCACGGCCGCAGGCTCGGGCCCGGCAGCACTCCCACTGGGCACCAACCACGCCATCTATACCGAAAATATCGGCTCGGAGGCCGCGGCCCGGCTGGGCCGCGTGGTCGACAACCCGGCCGACGCCGACTTGGCCGTGCTGCGGCTCAATGCGCCCTACGAACCTCGGCCCGGCGGATTTGAGTCGTTCTTCCATGCCGGCTCGCTGGAGTTTCCGGCGGTGGAGCGCGACCGGATCGTCGCCGTCTGCAAGCAAGTGCCGACAATCATCGTGCTCTTCCTGGACCGCCCGGCGATCGTGTCTGAGCTCGCCGACGCCGCAGCCGCCCTGCTGGTCGAGTTCGGGGCCCAAGACGACGCCGTCGTCGACGTCCTGCTCGGTGAAGCGCAGCCGCGCGGGCGGCTGCCGTTCGACCTTCCGTCGTCCATGAAGGCCGTGATCGAGAGTCGCAGCGACGTCCCGTTCGACACGGCCGAGCCGCGATTTCGATTTGGTGATGGCATTGTCGGCTCCCAGCAAGTCCCGGCAGGATCCCGTTCGTGACCGACCCACGAGACCGCGCCTGACATGGGCATCGACCACCTACAAGACGCCTGCTCTCCGGCACGCCGCGGACTAGTTCACAATGACGTCGTGGCGTTGATCTTGGGGTCACCGCATGCTCCCGATCTGGAAGAGGGTCAGCACGATGTGGCAGGCTGTCGGTCACTTGCTGCCGATCGCGGTGGCCGTCGCAGTCAGCTCGGTCCCGATCATGATCATGATCATCATCTTGTTGTCGCCCAAGCGGAAGCTGTCGGCGCTGGCGTTCCTGTGCGGATGGGTGATCGGGATTGTGCTGGTGGTCGTTCTCTGTGCACTCGCAGCTCGAGCGCTGCCTGAGCCGCCTCGGCGTACGCAGGACACGCTTGCTGGCGTATTGCAGATCGTCATTGGAGCCGCTCTGATCTGCGCTTCCGCGATTACGCTCGTACGGCGGTCGAGGTCACAGACCGCGGGCGTGCCGAACTGGCTGCGGTCAGTAGGCTCGTTTGGCCCTCTACCGTCACTCGCCGTGGCTCTCGCACTTAATTTCCGCCCGAAGGGTCTGGTGCTGGGTGCGGCTGCTGGCCTGGTCCTACGGGATGCATCGCTGCGATCGTCGGAGATTGCGGTGGCAATTGCGATCTACACCGGGCTGGCGGCGTCCACGATCGTCGTCCCCATCATCGCGACACTCCTTGCACCGAAGCGTGTCGAACCCCGCCTGGTCACCGCCGAGGCCTGGTTTTCGAAGAACGGCGCCATCCTGGCGGCGTTGATGCTCTTCATGATCGGCGTGGTGATATTGGGAGACGGAATCGCCGGACTCTGATTGATGAAGAAGGCTCGCTCCGTCGTTTGCGAGGCGCGAGACAACCCTAAAGGCTTCCAACAGATGCCGAGGATGGAAGTACGCCGCTGCCGGTCATTCTCGGAGTAGTGTGGAAGCGGACCCGGAAGGGGTTCGAGAAGCGTCTCGGCCCGCGACCGGCCTCGCAGGCGCGACTCAGCCGCGAGGGAGGCGCGATGAGTGATCGGTCAGACGTACTAGCACGATTGGCGCGCGTGGTCGCAGGGTCCAAGCCCGATGGTCCGCTTCCGCTAAGAATGTGCCAAGCCTGTGTGACGCTGCTGGGGGTGGACGGCGGCTCGATTACACTCGCCTACGACACTCCACAGCGTGTCACGCTGTGCTCGACGGACGCGATCGCCGAACGGATGGAAGATCTCCATGAGGTGATCGGCGAGGGTCCGAGCTTGTGGGCATACGAGCATGGCACGGTAGTCACAACCGCGGTGGATGGGACCGCCGACGCACGCTGGCCGCAATTCGCCGAGTCGGTCAAGCGCGAGATCGGTCAACTCTCGATCTATGCGATTCCGATCATCCCCGAGTCAGAGGTGGTCGGGGTGTCGACGTTCTACGGCCGCAATGAGTCGTCACTGTTGATCGACCAGGAGACTTGTCGACTGCTGATCAACGCCGTCGGAGTCGCATTGCTGGCGGATCCCGATCTAACCGACGGCTCGTCCGGTTCGTGGGCCAGTCGGGACAAGGTGAGCCAGGCCAGCGGGATGGTGATGGCTCAACTCGGCCTGAGACCGGAAGACGCTCTGGCACTTCTCCGAGCGCATGCCTACGCCGACAACACCTCCCTAATCGAGGTCAGCCAGGCGGTCATCGAGCGGCGACTCGACTTCGTCGTCACCGACTAGGAGCGCCCGATGACCTCGACAACAGCAGCACAAGCGTTCGCTGATGCGGCGTCCCGGATGGTCAACCGATGCGACATCGCCGGTGACCTCGTCCTGCTTCTCATCGATTGTGCCGACCTGCTCTCCGCCGAAGCCGTAGGCCTGCTCGTCGCCGTCCCCGACAACGGTCTCGAACTTTTGAGCTCCTCCACCCACCGAGTCCGGGAGCTCGAACTCTACGAACTCCAAAATGGATCTGGGCCGTGCATCGACGCAATCCGCCTCGGCGAACACATCACCGCAATCAGCCCAGAGCTGGACTCGGCCTGGCCCCCGCTTGGAGCAGAGATTGTCGCTCACGGGTTCCGCTCTGTACACGCGTTCCCGCTGACCTGGCACGGCACCCCGATCGGGGCTCTGAACGTGTTCCACGCCGACCCGGTGGTCCTGGACGATGGCGATCGCCTCCTGGCCGGTACCTTCGCCGATCTCGCCACTGCCGTCCTGGGCCGGCCGCTCGACACTGGCGTCACAGCGCTGCGTCAGCAGATCATGGCGGCTCTCGACGGACGAATCGTGATCGAGCAGGCGAAGGGAATCATCGCCTACCGGGAGAACCTGGAGATGAGCGACGCGTTCAGCCGCATGCTGCAGCTGGCAGCCGGCTCGGGTCGGTCATTGTCTCAGGTGGCAGGCGACGTCCTCACCTCGGTTTCGCGGTCATCGTGACTGGACCCATAATCAGCATCAGCCCGCGGATCAACGCCCTGAGGAGGATGACGTGGTAGCCGCCGACCAGCATGATCGCCAGTTGGCAGACGTCATGGCAGAGGTTGCCCGTACTCTGCACGAGCCCGAGTCGGTCGATGACGTCCTCGGCCGGCTGGTACGCGTTGCGCGCGACGCGATACCCGCCGAATTCGTCGGAGTGTCGATCGCCAGTCCGAAAGGTATCCACACGGCCGCGGCCTCCGACCCCCTGGTCAACAATTTGGATCAGGCCCAGTACGAACTCAGCGAAGGACCATGCCTCGACGCAATGCGCCACCACACCGCCACCGCAGTAGCCGATCTGCGAACCGACGACCGCTGGCCCCGGTTCGGTCCCCGGGCAGTGGCCGCGGGAGTCATCTCACAGATGGGCATCGAGATCTTCCGTCAGCGTTCCACGGTCGGCGGACTCAACCTCTACGCAAGCCGTGCCAACGCCTTCGACGATGACACCCGTCACGCCGCAGCCTTGTTCGCGCGCCATGCCGGACTAGCGTTGGACAAGAGCCTGACGATCACGAACCTCACCGAAGCCCTCCAGACCCGGCAAACCATCGGCCAAGCGATCGGCATCATGATGCAGCGCTACAGCGTCGATGAAGCACAAGCGTTCAAGCATCTGGTCCGCCTGTCCCAGACCGCAAACATCAAACTGCGCGACATCGCTCGAGGCGTGGTGGACGACCTCACCCGCCAAGCAGCGCGGAACGGAAAGCGGCCAGAATAGGAACGGGCTGGCCGGCGGCCTCGGATCTAGGCACCGCGTTGCACGGGTCTGGACGCATCCAGTCGTACGGTTAGCTGACCGCCCGAGCCCGCACCCATTCCAGGGCGCTGGGCGCTGAGCCGAGCACCGAGATGTGACCCTGCTCGGCTTCCAGCCGAAGCTCGGCCCGCGGACATCGTGCAGCAAGCCACTGTGCGTGTGAACTTGGGATCATTCGATCGTCCGTCCCATGCATGATCAGTATCGGCATGCTGAGCTGGCTCACATCAAACCCCCATGGCGACATAGTCGCGAGATCGTCATCGATCATGCCGCCGAACCCATGGGCGGTCCCGGCTGTGACAATGCCGTCGAACCAGGACCACTCGCCGTTGAGCGCGGACCAGTCGGCTGTTGTGAACGACTCAGGGTCGAAGTCTGTGGTCGCCAGGATGTTCTCCAGCGCACTGCGGCCGCCGTGAGCCGCGGCTCCCAATTCCCGGACGCTGCCAGCCGACATGCCAGCGAAGAAGTCGAG
>Ga0126314_10000647_pt1 | contig 16587 bp, 15 predicted proteins | sample Plot105B_FD_92535 | JGI IMG/M metagenome (GOLD analysis project Ga0126314, IMG submission 92535) | Serpentine soil microbial communities from UC McLaughlin Reserve, CA, USA - Plot105B | ecosystem: Environmental > Terrestrial > Soil > Grasslands | place: USA: UC McLaughlin Reserve, Lake County...
GAAGAATTAAAAATGGAATCATTGGCGCCGTGTCGGGCTCTGTAGGGCCGGTAGTGGGGTCGATCTGGAAGGGCATACCTTACTTACGGTCCAAACCGGAAAGAAAGAAAAGAAGAAAGAAGTCAGCAGCTGAAATTGCAACCACAACGAGTTTTGGTTTTTTGAGTAAATTCCTCAAACCCTTTCAGCCTTACCTCAAGATCGGCTTTATGCATTATGCTGCTGAGCAGACCGAACGTAATGCTGCACATGCAGCAAATCACAACAACCAGCTGATCGGCCCCTACCCCGACCTTGTGGTAGACTACAGCAGGCTGATCCTGAGCAAGGGCGATTTGCCGGGCATTTTAAATCCGGTTGTGAGTTTTGCTTCAGGTACCCTCCACATTCAATGGGAGGCAAATCTGGTCGATGGCGCGTCCGGCAGTGATCAGATCATGCTGACGGTTTATGATAAAATAAGCAAAACCACTGCCGGATTTGTGGGTGCCGCGCAGCGGGCGGCAGAACAGTGTGTTTTGGGCATTGGCTCGCTCATGCTTGCCGGAGATCTGGAACTCTATATCGGCCTCACGTCCTGGGACAGGTCGCTGATTTCGGGAACACAGTATCTTGGCAATCTGGTGCCAGCTGAAATTTAAGGGCTAAGCCAATAAATGGCGCAGGTTTTGCGTTCTTTACAACATGAATTGGATAGGTTTGATTTTACTTCCGGTAATCACCGCGGTATCTGCTTTCTTTACGGGGGCACCCTTGAAAACGGAAAATGGGTGGTCTAAAGAAGAGCTGACTCTTGCCAATACTGCAGGAAATGCAAAATACCTCAGTGCCGAAGAAAAGGACTTCATATTGTATACGAACCTTGTCCGTATGGATGCGGAAAAATTTTTTAACACCTATTTTCAGGATTTTATCGAGATCCATAACCGGCAGATGCAACAGTACAGCAATTACAGTTCACTGAAGATCAGCCGGAGTGAAAAGGCCTACAAGAGTCTAGAAAAAGATGTTAAGGGCAAGAAAAACCTGCCGGTATTCTGGCCGGATGAAGCGATGAGCTGGGTGGCCAGGCAGCATGGTAAAGACATGAACAAGTACAACTATGCCGAACATAAATCGCGTGACGGGAGAACTGCAAAGGACAGGATCAGCCAGATGTACCCAAGAAGGGCTATGGGCGAAAATCTTTCCTTTGGTTTTGCCACAGGGCTTGGTAATGCCTGTATGTTATTGCTCGATAAAAATGTACCCGACCTTGGGCACAGGAAGCTGATGCTGGATACCGATTATGAGTTCAATTTTGTGGGCGTAAGTATCCAGTCGCACAAAGGCTACCGGTACTGTGCCGTGATGGACTTTGTATCGCTTCCGAGATAAGGGATATCACCATTAATTTACCTTAGCCTGAATAATTTGTTTTAATTTAACATTAACACATCATTACCATTACTTAAATTCGCCCTGTAATTAAAAGGGTACAATTGAAAACTAAACACAATACCGGGCTTCAGCTCTATGTCGCGCTGGCCTACCGCCTGGGCATCGTACTGATCGTATATACGTTCTGCAGGATAGGGTTTTTTCTCTTCAACGCCGGTCTTTTTCAGGACATCAGCTTTACAAAGTACCTGCGGATCCTTTTCGGTGGACTTAAGTTTGATCTATCTGCACTGATCTACATCAATTCGCTCTTTATTCTGATGCAGGTGATCCCTTTCGGGTTCAGATACCGGGAAGGTTATCAGAAATTCTGTAAATGGTTGTTCATCATAACCAACAGCATCGGGATTGCCGCAAATTTCGCTGATTTCGCTTATTATAAATATACGTTAAAACGCACTACCGCTACGGTATACAGCCAGTTTAAGAACGAACAGAATAAATTGAAGCTGCTTGGAGATTTCCTGGCAGATTACTGGTACTTGCTGTTGCTTTTTGCCCTGTTTATCTGGCTGCTGCTGAAAGCCTATGATGCCATGAAAGTCAGAAACCGGACAGCATTCACCTGGCCGGTCTACCTGGGGCATACCGTGCTGATGCTGCTGATTGCGCTGGCCTGCGTGACGGGTATGAGGGGCGGATGGGGCTTTGGCACAAGGCCCATCACGCTGAGCAATGCCGGGGAATATGTGGATACACCCGACCAGATGAGCCTGGTGCTGAACACTCCTTTTTGCATTTTCAGAACGCTGAAGTCTTCAAAGCTGAAGCCGCTGAATTATTATAATGAAAAGACTTTGGCCGAGTTTTACAACCCCCTACATATGCCCGCAGATACCGGTCATTTCAAAAAGCTTAATGTTGTTTTCCTGATCATAGAGAGCCTGGGAAAAGAACACGTCGGCGGGCTGAACAAAGATCTGGACGGCGGCAGGTATAAGGGTTATACGCCTTTTATTGACTCACTGATTCCGCAAAGCTATACCTTTACACATACTTATGCCAACGGCCGTAAATCTATTGACGCCATCCCTTCGGTCATTACCGGAATTCCTTCCATCAGGGAACCTTTCGTATTGTCTATTTACTCGGGGAATAAAACAACGAGCATTGCCAAACTGCTGGGTGATGAAGGGTACGAGACCGCTTTTTTTCATGGGGCGCCCAACGGTTCCATGGGCTTTTCGTCCTATACACATCTTGCGGGTATAAAACATTATTTCGGACAGAATGAGTATAGAAATACCGGAGATTCAGACGGCACCTGGGGCATCTGGGACGATCCCTTTATGCAGTATATGGCAAAGACCATGAACACGCTAAAGCAACCTTTTTTTTCCAGTTTTTTCTCTTTGTCCTCGCACCATCCCTTCAGGTTACCTGAGGCCTACAAAGGCAAGTTCCCTAAAGGGCCGCTGCCTGTACAGGAAGTGATCGGCTATACGGACATGGCACTGCGGAACTTTTTCAGGACAGCTTCAACAATGCCCTGGTATAAAAATACCTTATTCGTGCTCTGCGCGGATCACGCGACAGTATCCTACTATCCGGAATATCAAACTACTCCGGGCTATTTCTCTATTCCGATTATATTGTACTATCCTGGAGGAAATCTAAAGGGTAAACAGGATAAACTGATGCAGCAGATCGATATTATGCCCACTGTCTTAAATTATTTACATTACGACAAGCCTTATTTCGCACTCGGTTTTGATGCTTTTGCAAAAGGTAATGATAACTTTGTGGTCAACAACAATGATGGCAACTTTAGCTTTTACCAGGGAGATTATATGCTGGTTAATGACGGGAAGGAAAATACCGGGCTTTACAACCTGAAGACAGACCGGCTTACACAGCACAACATATTGGGGAAAGAGCCGTTAGTAGCAGATAAAATGGGGAAATTCCTGAAGGCCTTTGAACAACAATACAACAACAGAATGATAACCAACACCTTAACAGCGAAATAAAAGGGATGCGCAAAGCTTTATTGAGAATAATCGATTTCTTTTATCCTCCTTTTTCACGCTGGTTTTCTATAGATACATTTAGGTACATGGTGAGCGGCGGTACTACTGCTGCCACAGGTGCTATTGTATTTTTCATGGCTTACAACTGGCTGCTGCACCAGCAGGATGTTGTACTTAACATTCCTTATTTCCCAAAGCTGATCACTGCACCAACGGCTGCCCTGATCATTGAAACCCCGATTACCTTTCTGATCGGCTTTACATTAAACAAATACCTGGTCTTTACACAGTCCAACCTTAAGGGCCGCATACAGCTTTTCAGATACGGATCTGTGGTGACCACAAACTTCCTACTGAATCTTGCACTGATCAAAATCATGGTGGAGGGTTTTGGTTTTTATGCCAGTATCGCCAAGCTGATTACACAGATTGTCCTGGTTATCTTTAGCTATTTCTCGCAGAAACACTTTTCATTTAGAGTCAAAAAATAGATCATTTTATCGTCACAGGCAGCCCCTTTATTTGGTGATCGCTGGTGATAGCATTATATTAGTCACGTTTTCATTTGTCAATTGAAACAAAAACATTGAAGAACTGAATGATGAGCGATTTTAATGACTTTAATAATGCACAGGTAGGAAAACTGCCGCGGCACCTGAGGCAATTTATTGTAGCGCAGCATTATGAGAAATATACGCCCGCAGATCAGGCGGTATGGCGCTATGTCATGCGTCAGAATTACAGTTATTTAAAAGATGTTGCTTATTACCCGTATATCAAGGGCTTGCAGCGCGCTGGCCTAAGCATTGAGTATATTCCTCAGTTGCAGACTATGAACGACAACCTGGGTAAGATCGGTTGGGGCGCGGTTACAGTTGATGGCTTTATTCCTCCGGCAGCATTCATGGAATACCAGTCTTATCGTGTACTCGTGATTGCGGCAGACATCCGCCAGATCAACCATATCGAATACACGCCTGCCCCCGATATCATTCATGAATCGGCAGGGCATGCGCCTATTATCGCAGATGCCGATTACAACAATTATCTTAGTTATTTTGGCACTATCGGTGCTAAGGCAATGTTCTCGTCGAAGGATTTTGAGTTGTATGAGGCGATACGCCACCTCTCTATTTTAAAAGAGTCGGCAGATGCGCCCGAGCAGGAAATAGCGAGGGCTGAAAAGCATTTACAGCACATTGCTGAAAATATGGGTGAGCCTTCGGAAATGGCTTTACTGGGCCGCCTGCATTGGTGGACGGTCGAGTATGGCCTGATCGGCACCCTGGATGATCCAAAAATCTACGGTGCCGGATTGCTGTCCTCTATTGGTGAAAGTTCTTCCTGTATGCGGCCTGAAGTGGAAAAACTCTGGTACAATATGGATACCATCAATTACAGCTATGACATTACCAAGCCGCAGCCGCAGTTGTTTGTAACACCCAACTTTCAAAACCTGATCGATGTGCTGGAACGCTTTGCCGATACCATGGCCTTCAGGCGCGGCGGAGTTGAGGGTATAAGCAAGGCTATCGCATGTAAAAATCCGGCGACGGCGGTTTACAGTTCCGGACTGCAGGTAACGGGTGTATTTACAGACATGGGCCTGGATATGCAGGATACCCTGACATTTTTGAAAACTTCAGGACCTTCGGCACTTGCATTTGATGGCATTGAGCTTCCCGGCCATGGAAAGCATCACCACAGGGATGGTTTTTCATCGCCGGCAGGCAGGCTGAAAGGGATAGAAAAACCTATCGAGAACATGAGCAGCAGCGAATTGTCGACTTATGGCATACGGCCGTTGCATTTGGCTGTACTTGAGTTTGATAGCGGAATTACGGTGAAGGGCATGGTAGCGACCATCCATCAAACCAGGGAAAGCCGAACTTATATGATTACTTTCGAAGATTGTACAGTGAAGGAAAGCAACGGCAATATTTTGTTCCAGCCGGAATGGGGAATCTATGATATGGCCGTAGGTGAACGTATCGTATCGGTTTTTAACGGTGCCGCAGATAAGGGTGCATACGAGGAGCTTACGCATGTGAGTGATCAGCAGACCCACAAAATGGTGTATGATGAAAAGACTTTAAAACTGCATGAGATCTACAGAAAGGTTAGGAGCATCAGAGAGGATCAGCTTGGTTTTGAAAGTCTGCCCGAATTGTTTGCAGTATTGAAAGCTGAACACCGCAGTGACTGGCTGTGCGCGCTGGAGATCCTTGAGATCCTGTTCCACAAAAATTTGTATCCGGAGCTGGAAAAACAGATCCGCATATACCTGGAGCTAAAGGCTGCAGGTGAAGCCGAATATAATAAACTGATCAGCGATGGGTTGCATGTAATTGCCAACCCGGTTACCCAATTGATCACAGAAGAAGATAGCGAATGAATATAGTACTGACAGGTGCCAGCAGCGGAATAGGATTTGAGGCCGCACTGGAATTTACACTGAATAAAGAAAATAAGGTGGTCTGTATTGCCAGATCGGCCGATAAGCTGCGCAAGTTACTGGAGCTGGCCAAGGGAATTAATCCGGACTGCGTATTGCTTCCGGTAGAATTTGATATTGTGAAAGACGACTATGCTGCCCTGATGCCTTTTTTAAAGGAACGACTGGGCCGTGTGGATATACTGATCAACAATGCCGGTGCATTGATCAATAAACCTTTTTTGGAAACTTCGGCGGAAGATATGTACGAAATGTTTGAGAGCAATGTTCTGGGACACTTCAACATGATCCGCAATGTGTTGCCCCTTATGGGTTCGGGTAGCCACATCCTGAACATTGGCAGCATGGGTGGCTTTCAGGGGAGTGTAAAGTTTCCGGGCCTGTCCGCTTACTCTTCCTCCAAGTCTGCTTTGCATACCTTAACGGAATGCCTCGCTTTCGAACTGGCCGATACCGGCATAAAGGTGAATTGCCTCGCCCTGGGTTCGGCTCAGACTGAAATGCTTGAACAGGCTTTTCCTGGTTATGAATCGCCTGTGATGGCTTTTGAAATGGGCAAGTATGTAGCGGATTTTGCAAGAACAGGACATAAGTTTTTCAACGGAAAGACGCTCCCTGTAGCCGTAACAACGCCATAATCACCAAGTTATCAACATTTTTAGGGTTCAATGATAATTTTAATATCTTTAACCCATTAAAATATGAAACAAACCATTCTTATTTTTAGTGTTTTACTTTGTAGTGTTTTGACCGTTAAGTCGCAGGCCACTATCCCGGTACAATACCAGAAAATGGTTCAGGATCTGTCTAGCCAGTTGCCGGATCAGCCGGAAAAAGTGAAGGAAACCACTTCGCCGAACCGCTTGCTTGATTTCGCAAAGTCTATGCTCGGCATCAGGTACAGAACTGCTTCGAGCAGCCCCAAAAGGGGATTTGATTGCTCGGGCTTCGTAAATTATGTATTCAGCAATTTTGGCTTCAAGGTTCCGCGCTCTTCGAGGGATTTCGCCGCGAGCGGTGATGCGGTAAAGCTGGAAGACGCCAAGATCGGCGATGTAATTCTCTTTACCGGTACCAACAGCAGATCGCGCAGACCGGGTCATGTAGGCATCATTTATTCTGTAGATGGAGACGAGATTAAATTTATCCACTCTTCATCGGGAGGCGCAAAAGGGGTGACCATTACCAGCCTGAACGATGGTTTTTACAAAAGACGCTTTCTGAAGGTGATCAGCATATTGTAATACAACGCCTCCGAGTCAGCGTGTTCCTCTGCTGCTATAACAAAACTACTTTTAAGGCTGCTTTTACTTTACCTGCTTCCATTAAGATCTTTGCGTATTCATGAAGTTCACGTTCGCGGTTTTGGGCGTCGCCAATTGTCGCATCGAGTATTTCTTTCACTTCAGGCCAGGTGGTTACGGCGTCTATTTCATCGGCCGAAGGCAACTGCTCAATATTGCCCAGCATCCCAAGATCATTACCACTAAGCACTTTAGAGTTTCTTACGGATTTGGGAAGTGCGTCTATGCCGACGCCAAGTGTGGTCAATGGTTTTGCTACTTTAAAGAGGTTTTCTGGTGTCACCCTGCAATACCAGTCGCCGCCGAGACGTGCCACCAGATCTATTTTCGCCTGATCGATCTTTCCTTCCTCATCCAGTATTTCTTCCCTGATGTGGATGAGCCTGACTTCGGCCAGAATGAGATTGCCCGCACCCGGGTTTTCGCCCAGACTGATCACCTCCCGTACAGTGCACTCCATTTGTACTGGTGCCTCTGCAACACGCGGTGGTTTCACCAATTGTGATGGCAGCATGGTAAAGCCGGCCTTTTCAAATTCATTGACTCCTTTTCCATATTCTGTACTGGCAAGGCTGGTCTGCTGTACCATGGCGTAGTTTACGATGTTGATGACACATTCTTTTACCTCCAGCACATTTTCAAGGGTATGCTTTGTGGTATTGTCCCTGACCCTCCTCGCCGGCGAAAAAATGCAGAGCGGAGGATTGGTGCTGAACATATTGAAAAAGCTGAATGGACTCAGGTTAATGTTTCCTGAATGGTCTATGGTGGTGGCAAAGCAGATGGGCCTCGGCGCAATGGCATACTGCATATAGTTTTGCAATTGCGCCGGGGAAAGATCTGAGGTATTGATGGTCAGCATTATTTTTTTAGCGCAAGGATAGAAAAGTCTGTGTCTGCTTTTTTAATGGTGTTGCTCAGGTGCCCCAGCCCGGTGATCTCCATTTCTACTACATCGCCGTCCTGCAGCCATTGTGGCTTGAAGTTCGGGTCATTCAGCAATCCTGTGCCGTTTAATTCGAGGAAGCAGCCGGTTCCGACCGTACCCGAACCGATCACATCGCCTGGCAGAATATCGGCGCCGTAGGCACAGCGCTCTATGATTTCCGCAAAGGTCCAGTCCATATCGGCCATATTGCCTTCGGATACTTTAACGCCATTGACCGTACAGGTCATTTTAAGGCTATAGGTATTGCCGGTATGGCCTTCCTTTGGCGCGGTTTTATAGGGTTCGAGTTCGTCAGGGGTAACCAGCCAGGGGCCGATCACTGTTGAAAAATCCTTACCTTTGGCGGGGCCGAGATTGAGTAACATTTCTTCCAGCTGCAGTGTTCTCGCGCTCATGTCGTTCATGATCATGTACCCTGCTATATAGCTGTCGGCTTCTGCAGCGGTAATGTTTCTTCCTTTTTTACCGATCACAATGGCTGCTTCCAGTTCAAAGTCGAGCTTTTGAAAATGGTCTGGCATACATGCTATTTCACCGGGACCCTGGATGGCATTATGGTTGGTAAAGTAAAATATAGGATATTGGTCAAATTCTGCGATCATATCTGCCCTGCGGTTTCTCCGCGCAGCGGCCACATGCTGACGAAATGCATAGCCGTCTCTGCAGGATGCCGGATGTGGCACCGGTGCCAGCAATTCGAAAAACGCTTCCTGTTTCGGTTCAGTCTCGCCTGATTTAATTTGTGCGTCGATCTTTTTAGCACGCTCCATCAAAACTTCTCCGCCCTGCAGGAAATCCTGCATATTATCTGGCAGCTGCTTGTCGCAGGAGTTGAGGTTATAAATGTGTCCGTTTACAAAAACACCCAGGTGTTCTCTGTCTTCTGTTTTATAGGATACCAGTTTCATATCGTCAGTTTTTTATCTAGTTGTCCAAAGCTATATAAAAATATAGCAAACCTGATAATATATGGGCATGGAAAAGATAATTGGGTTATTGTTTGTTGTTTACATCAATAAATAGTTAATTTTGCCAATGCAATTCAAACAATGATAAAAAGCAACTATATATCTCAAAATCAAATCGCCAGGCAGGTACTGGCTGCGTTTAGATATTCCATGCTCTCCAAGATCATTTTCGCACAATATTCTCTGTAGGTCTTCCTTTTCCTGCTGCATCTCCGTGAAACAGCATGTCCATGTTAAAACGTTTTGCACGTTCTAACCGTTATTGTTTTATCAATTTCACTTTTTACGTATTGCTATGCCTATTTACCATACGTTAGGAACTATACCTGCCAAAAGGCACACAGTTTTCAGGAAGCCGGACGGCGCCTTGTATGCGGAGGAACTCGTGTCGACAGAGGGGTTTTCGAGTTTATATTCACTGGTTTATCATTGTCATCCGCCGACCATCGTGAAAGCTCTCGGAGAGGCTTATTCAGTAGAACCTAAGATTGCAAGGGAAAAGCACCTGAAGCACACCAGCCTGATCGGGTTCAACGTCAAACCGGAAGATGATTACCTGCAGAGCAGGAAGCCGGTACTGGTCAATAGTGACCTGCACATTTCTCTGGCTGCTCCACGAAAGTCTATGACGGATTATTTCTACAAGAACAGCCAGGCGGATGAGGTGATCTTTATCCACGAGGGTACGGGTGTACTGAAAACGGGATTCGGCAAGATCAAATTCGCCTATGGTGATTACCTGGTGGTACCCCGTGGAACGATTTACCAGATTGAATTTGATACGGAGCAGAACCGCTTGTTCATCGTAGAGAGTTTCAGCCCGATCCGGACGCCTAAGCGCTACCGGAATGAATACGGGCAGCTGATGGAACATGCGCCTTATTGTGAGCGTGACATCCGGAAACCTTCAGATCTGGAGACGATCGATGCCTTCGGGGATTTTAAAGTGCTGATAAAAAAGCAGGGGCTGATCTATCCTTACATATACGGTACGCATCCTTTTGATTTTATCGGTTGGGACGGCTTCCATTATCCTTACGCCTTTTCTATTCATGATTTTGAACCGATTACAGGCAGGCTGCATCAGCCGCCCCCGGTACATCAGACCTTTGAAGGCCATAATTTTGTGATCTGTTCTTTTGTGCCGCGTAAATATGACTATCATCCTTTGTCTATACCGGCGCCTTATAACCACAGCAATGTGGATAGCGACGAGGTGCTGTATTATGTTGACGGTGATTTCATGAGCAGAAAAAGTGTGGTGAAGGGTCAGATTACGCTGCATCCGGGCGGTATCCCGCACGGGCCGCATCCTGGTACGGTTGAGAAGTCTATCGGCAAGGAAAGTACTGATGAGCTGGCAGTGATGATTGATCCTTTCAGGCCACTGATGTTGACTGAAGATGCTCTGGCAATTGAAGATGAGGGGTATTACAAGAGCTGGCTTATTTGATTTTAAAATTGCCGTTCTCTTCGTAAGCTGCATCCACTGAAGCCGCGCAACATGGAGGCTATGCTTTCTTTGAGAGGACAATTTTAAATGATAGCCGGGCAAAAATAAAACGAACAAAAAAATTGTAACTGATTTATTATTCATAAAAAACTAACATGTCAACACAAACATTTGCGGAGAAGATAGCTGAAGCTCCTGATTTTCTGCCAATCAACGGAACGGATCATATCGAGTTTTATGTTGGGAACGCAAAGCAGGCCGCTCATTATTACAAGACGGCTTTTGGCTTTCAGTCCCTGGCTTATGCGGGTCCTGAAACAGGATTGCGCGACCGGGCGTCGTATGTATTGCAGCAGGGAAAGATCAGGCTGGTATTTACTACGGCACTGAGATCTGAACATCCGGTATCGGAACATGTAAAGCTGCATGGTGACGGGGTTAAGGTGCTTTCGCTTTGGGTAGATGATGCCTACAGTGCTTTTGAAGAAACGACTAAGCGGGGCGCTAAGCCTTTTATGGAACCGGTAACGCTACAGGATGAACATGGTGAGGTACGCATGTCGGGCATTTATACTTATGGTGAAACTGTACACCTTTTTGTGGAGCGCAAAAATTACAACGGGATCTTTCTGCCGGGTTACCGGGAGTGGAAGAGTGATTATAATCCGGCGGATGCGGGTTTGCTTTATATAGATCATTGCGTGGGCAATGTAGGCTGGAACAGGATGAATGAAACGGTGAAGTGGTATGAGGAAGTGATGGGTTTTGTAAACATCCTTTCGTTTGACGACAAACAGATCAACACGGAATACAGTGCGCTGATGAGCAAGGTGATGAGTAATGGAAACGGGTATTCTAAATTCCCGATCAATGAGCCTGCCGAGGGCCAGAAGAAATCACAGATCGAAGAGTACCTGGAATTTTATGAAGGCGAAGGGGTGCAGCACATTGCGGTTGCGACTAAGGATATCTTAGGAACCGTAAAGGAACTGAAAGCTCGAGGGGTTGAGTTTTTGGGTGCACCCCCTGAAGCCTATTACAACATGATGCCGGAACGGGTGGGTGAAATTGATGAGGAGATCGCGCAGCTGAAAGAACTGGGCATTTTGGTGGATTGTGATGAGGAAGGTTATCTCCTGCAGATTTTCACAAAACCTGTGGAGGACCGTCCTACTTTATTTTTTGAAATTATACAGCGAAAAGGTGCCCAGTCATTTGGAGCGGGCAACTTTAAGGCTTTATTTGAGGCCCTGGAGCGCGAGCAAGAGTTAAGGGGGAATTTATAAGACCTCTTATTCATTTAAAAACGGGGAGGGCATTCACGCTGTGAATGCCCTTTTTTGTGATCTGCTTTCTGTGATTTAAAAAAAATAGCTAATTTCGAAGCTTATGGCATCTTCAAGGGGTATGGAATTCAACCTGATCAGTAGAATAAAGTTATTTTTTATTCGGCTCAGTGCTGCGTTTAAGCTATTTAGCAAGAATGATCCCCTGCGCCTGGCGGGTGCCACTGCTTTTTTCACAAACTTTGCCCTTCCTCCTATCTTATTGATATTAATTAGGTTATTTGGTTTTTTTATTGACCGTAAGATCCTGGCCTCCCGCTTATTTGACCGGCTGGCCAGCATTCTTGACGACAGCAGTACACTGCAGATCAGACAGACCTTAAGGAACATCAGGGGAATAGATCACAAATGGTACGCCACCTTACTTTCTTTTATTTTTTTTCTTTTTGTGGCGACAACTTTGTTCAATGTCATTAAAAATTCTATGGATCAGATCTGGTCTATCGCGAATAAAGAGCATACCGGTTTTTTGTTTAAGCTCAAGCTCAGGGCCCGGTCTATGTTCATCATTCTACTGGCGGGGGTATTGTTCCTGCTGGGTTTTCTTACCGATAGTGTACAGGCTTTTATCGGCACATATATCAGCACTGCGGCGCCAACCTTTGGTAAGGTCTTTTTATATCTGCTGAATCAGGCAGTTTTTGTCGCTATTGTAATGATATGGTTTACCGTGCTGTTCAGATTTCTGACCAATGGCAGACCTACATGGAAAACCGCCCTGAGGGGTGGTTTACTCACGGCGGTTTTATTTACTTTTGGAAAGTATATTTTAAGAATTATGCTGCCGCTTAGCGGCATCGGTAATATTTACGGCACTTCTGGCTCAATTGTTCTGATCATGCTCTTTGTATTTTATTCTTCTTTCATCTTTTACTTCGGCGCATGTTACGTAAAGATACTGAGCGATGATAAGGCAACGCCTATACGGCCAATTGAAGGGTCGTTTAATTATGAAATTAAAGAGATTTTAAAGGACACTTAGCAGGCTGCTGATTTGGGAACCTGCTCGAATCCCTGCATTTCAAACACGGCAAGTTTATTCAGCAGATTATAGTGCAGTGTACCAAAGAAGTTGATAATTCCACCATCCTTGCTCCTGCCCTCAATACAAATGCTTTCCTTAACGATTTCACGGTGTTCTAAATTTTGTTCATTCAGAATGACATCTTCATCCTGGATTTTCACATCACGGGCATCAATTGAGAACTGTTTCAGCAAATCTGAAAAGTTTTGGCCATTTAGTAGTAGTTCCTTGATATTCATAGCAGTACTTCATTAGGTTAGGGAGAAAAGTGATATCAATTTTAAAGCCAAAAAAAGGGCTGAACATTAAATGTTCAGCCCTTTTACAAAATTATGTGAAATCTGTACTCCTAGAATAATTTATAGGCGAGACCTAAGGTAAACAGACCAAGTTTGCTCTTTTCATAACTGTCTTCTCCTATTTTGGAAAGTCCGGCTTCATACCTGAGGTCAATACCCAGGTTTTTGATGTCCACACCTGCTCCAAACTGCCATGCAAAATTCTGTCCTTTGAAGTTACCGTCGAAGGCAGCGCCTGCTGCATCACCGAAAGATTGCTCGTCATCGAGAATGAATGAAACTACAGGACCTGTCTGTAAACGAATACCTATTCCCGCTGCGCCGATTTTTGTACCAACAAGTATTGGCACATCAAGGCTGGTGAATTTTATCTTGTTTTCCTGACCGTCTTTATTTTTAAGTGTTGTGTTCTTACCGCTCAGGTAAAGCTCCGGTTGCAGATGTATACCGGCCGCGCCGATACGTGCCCACAATCCTGCATAATATCCTGCTCTGTTGTCGCTGCTGAAGGTATTTTCTGTGCTTAATTTAGATAAGTTTGCTCCTGCCTTGATACCTAACTGGAAGCTCGGAAGGACCTGACTGATTGCGGCATGACTGAAACCTGCTAATAGTACTACTAGGAATATTTTTTTCATTTTTTTAAGGTTTTATTTTTTTTAATAATGATAAAACAATCTATAACGGGGATAGTTTCGGCAGTAGTATTTAAATGCTGCCTGGCTAACGCAAGTAAAAATAAGAATATTTTTAATTTGAGACTAAATTATGTAGTTTTATCATCAAAGTATAGATATGCGCAGTATGCTAAATGAACTTCAGCTTTAATTTCTATTCGCTCATTCTGATTATTTGCGGAACCGTTACGCTTTTTCTTTCCTATTACGTTTACCGCAAAAAGGGTGTTGCTGTTCGTTTCTTTGCCATTATGATGCTGGCCAATGCGATATGGTCATTGGGATATGGGTTTGAGCTCGCCAGCACTACGTTAAATCAGGCAAAGTCATTTATAAATATCGAATACCTGGGCATTACCAGCCTCCCGCTGACCTGGTTTCTTTTTTGTCTTAAGTTATCGGGAAAGGAGAACTGGTATAAGAACCGTTTAGCATTGTCTGCCCTCATTATTGTTCCTTTGTTTACCGTGCTGCTGGTCTGGACCAACCATTATCATCATTTGCACTATGTGGATTATTATCTTGACCGGAGTAGTGATTTCCCGACGGTGGCTATCGTACCCGGTATATCTTACTACCTGTTTACCGTCTATTTTTATGTGTTACTGGCCATTGGCAATTATCTGCTGATCATCAGATTCAGAAAGGCCGATCCCATTTATAAGCGACAGAATTACAGCATTATCATTGCTGCAACCATTCCATGGATTACCAACATTTTTTACCTGGCTGGTTTCAGGCCTATGCAGAATCTTGATTTGACTCCTTTTGCCTTCATTGCTACGATTTTCCTGATCTCACTGGCCATTTACCGGTTCAGGCTTTTTGACATTCTGCCTGTTGCACATGAAAAGGTACTGGACCTGATGCAGGACGGATTCCTGGTTCTGGACAGCAGGTACCGCGTAATTGATTACAACCGTGCCTTCAGAAAATATCTGCCTGATCATGCCGGAAGCAAATTGATCGGAGTTCCGCTTACGCATCTGGTTCCGGGACAGGATGAATTATTTGAATTTTTAAAGGAGCACAAGACTGGCAAACTGGAACTGAGGGTAAATACAGGTAAGGCTCTGTATGACCTCGAGGCCGACATTGGTTATCTAAATGAAAATCAGATCAATAACGATGCAATTATCATTAAACTCCAGGATCTTACGGAACTGAGGGCAGAATCGCTAAAATCTAAAATACAGGCGGAAGAACTTCAGCGGCTGAACCAGTTGAAGGACCGCATCTTCTCTATAATTGCTCATGATCTGAGAGGTCCGCTGGTGAACCTTTCGGAGGTGTTGAAGATGACTGCTGACAACCAAATCAGCAATGAGGAGTTTAAAGCCCTCTCACCTACCCTGAGCAAGGACATCTTATATACTACAGATCTGCTGGAAAATATTTTGCACTGGTCCAGAAGCCAGCTCAAGGGCTATGGGATCAATAAAGAGTTCTTCGACCTGAAAGGCCTGATCGTTAACGAGGTAAATTATCATTTACCATCGGCTAAAGCCAAGCGAATAGAAATTATACAGGATGTTTTTCCAGGAGAAATGGTATATGCTGATGTACTGATGATTCAGATTATAGTACGGAATTTACTGAACAATGCGATAAAATTTTGTCATGAAGGTTGTACAATCCACATCACCGCAGTGTATTCCGGTCGGAACAAGATAAAGCTTTGCATTAGCGATAATGGTGTAGGCATGCCTCCGGATGTTCTTAAAAGGCTGTTTACAGGCGAAAATCACTCTGCAAGGGGTACCATGAATGAAAAGGGAACGGGAATTGGCCTGGTGGTTTGTAAGGAATTTATAGAGAAGAATAATGGCGAGATCTCTGCGGAAAGTGAACTGGGAAAAGGCTCAGAATTTTGTGTGTACCTTCCGGTAGACGATCAATCCTGAGCCATAAAATCTTTACTGACCAGTGGCCTGATTGATGGCATGCTGCTCTTTCAGGGCATCCACATTATTCTTATTACCAAAATTCTGGGTCTTATCTGCAAAATAGTCGAGTATGCCTACTATGGTATCCAGATTGTCTGCAACTCGTTGATGCATATCGGGAAGATCTGTTTCCAGCCTTTTATCGCTAAGTTCTATATTATCTACTTCGATCTTACCAATCTTTTGAATGATAGCCTGCTGAGAATGCTGTAAATCTTCAAGTTCTCTAACTATCTTTTCCATCAATTCGAACTTTTTTAAAGTATCCATATTCTTGTTTTAATTAAGATTAAACATTCTATTTGTTATTCAAAGAACGATCAGGAAGCCCATTATGTTTTAAATTTTATTTGCTCCGGCCTTCTTTGGCTATCAAATTGCTTGATAGAAAGCACACAAGATTTGGATAATTCACAAATAACTAATACTTTAGTTTTCGATTACTTTACTGATTTTATGAAAAGGATACTGCTTATATTTGCTCTACTACTCTCCGTTAAAGCTCTCCGCGCGCAGGACAGCCTTAAGCTAGATAATGCGAAATTGCTGGAATTTTACCAGACCCAGAAGTACGGCGAGGCGGCTCAATACCTGGAAAAGATCTACAAACCGGATACACGGAATCCTAAAGAACTGTCTCAGCTGGGTTATCTTTACATGATGGCAGGAAAGCTTCCGGATGCCGAGAAGAGTTATCTGAAAGTGTATGAACTGGACTCTGCCAGCCTGCCTGCGTTGTTTAGTCTTGCGGGGATC
>Ga0126314_10000648_pt1 | contig 16584 bp, 11 predicted proteins | sample Plot105B_FD_92535 | JGI IMG/M metagenome (GOLD analysis project Ga0126314, IMG submission 92535) | Serpentine soil microbial communities from UC McLaughlin Reserve, CA, USA - Plot105B | ecosystem: Environmental > Terrestrial > Soil > Grasslands | place: USA: UC McLaughlin Reserve, Lake County...
AGCCCTGCGAGAATGTGGATCTCATAGTCGCCCGAAATATCGCGATTAAGCATCTTAAGGCCTTTTTGATTCCACAGTAGCGCATTTTTGTACTCCTTTTTCCGATTGTGGATGTCTGCAATATTAATAACTCCTGTAATTTCCAGCACGATATCTCCCGACCTGCGTCCATAGGCAATGACTTCTAAGAAATCACGTGTAGCATCATCATAATGCTCGTTCAATATCTTGGCGCAGGCAAGGTTTACCAGACTCCTGGCCATCTGGGTTTCATCTTTCATTTTCTTGGCCACCTCGTATCCTTTCCTTGCGTAATACAAGCTCTTCGCCTTATCTTTCATGTCAAGAAATAAGGAGGCCAGATTGGTATAGAACTTTCTTTGGTTCAAGGGATCATTGAGGGTTTCGGAAAGACGCAATGCCTTGATGAAATAATCTGCAGTCTTATGGAAGTCGCCTAATGCATGATATTGCAGTGCGATATTGTTGTAGGCTCGTGCTGTCTGTTTCTCATCTCCGATCTTCAAACTCAGCGCAAGTTGCTCTTCTGAAATTTTTAAGGCCTCATGATAACGCATTTTCTCATACAACATGGAAGCATAGTGACTTGCATAGCGAAAAAAACCTGCGTGGAATTTAAGCTTTGAGGCCAGAAGCCCGGCTTTTATATAGTATTGTTCAGCCGAATCAACTTCTCCTTTTGCCGACTTCTCTCCGGCTGTTTTGAGTAGGTTGTCAACAACAATTGTATCCCTATTTTCTGCAAAAACTTTCAAAGCTGTCATGCAGAGAAACAGGCAGACAGCCATAACATGAACAGCGGATCTCAACATTTTATGCAATGGTCTTTCCATGTTCATTCAAAATGGGAGCGCTTTCAAATTCAAAATAATTTGCGGCAGGCATACGAGGCGATATTTAAGTTTCGAACAGACATTAAAAAGATTTTGCCAGGTGCGATAGGCATACTTCAAAGTTACTGTTACATATTGTTTAAATGGCATATGGTCTGAGGGTTATAAATCCGGGAATATTCAAAAACCACCCAAATGATAGGAGATAAAGCAGTTGTGCAGCCATTAAGATCCAGAAAAAGGTGACTAGTGCATATTTATAGACTTAAGACGCCCGGGTAGCAGAAGAAGTGACAAAACATCAGGATTATTTCTTAACATTGCTATAACCTAAACCAAACTGATGGACAATAAAATCTTGCATCACTTACTGTGGGAGCGCCTTCGTACGGGCGATAGCGATGCATTTTTTGATCTTTACAAGGCACTTTATTATGACCTGGTAAACTTTGGGATCCGTGTTTGCGGAGATGCTGAAACTTCCGGAGAGGCAACGGATCAGGTTTTCATTACCATTTGGCAGAAGCATGCACAACTCAGCAGGGTAGACAACGTGCCGGCCTACCTCCGAACCTTTTTAAAAAGAAAGATCCTGCGGCTGCTTGAACGTAAGCGAAAGATAAATGATGCCCTTCAAAATGCCGGCGCCGAAGGAGAATGGATGGAAATGTCTTATGAAGAATTTATAGTGAAAGTCCAGACCGATGAGCTGGTTAAATATAAACTGAAAAGTGCGCTCGAAAAATTAACATTCAGACAGAAACAGCTGATCCATTTAAAGTTCTTCGAAGGGATGAGTTATGAGCAAATAGCTGAGGAGACCAGTCAATCTATAAAAACGGCCTATAATACGGTGTATGATGCAATAAAAGTATTGCGAAAAGAACTGAAAGACTAACAATCCGGAACCTCAAGCAGGTCATTTGACAAATATTTGTGTGCCTAAATAAAAAAAAGTAAAATTTCCTTAGGAAAAAACAAACTTTTAAGGCACTGTAATTATAAAAGCAAATATTATGATTGATCGTAGTCTTTTCAACGTTGAAGACTTCTTGGTAGATAACACTTTTCAGCTGTACTGCGCCGGTACAGATAAGCTTTGCATTGCCTATTGGGAAAACTATATCGCACAGCATCCCGAACAGGACGCTGTCATTAAGGAGGCCCGCCGCCTTTATTTAATTTTGAGCGGGAATAAAAAGCCATTAAGCCATCAGGTCCACAACCTGAAGAATAATATGGATGCCAAAGCGGATACTGTGGAGGTATCCATCCACAGGAACTATACCTGGTTGAAAATAGCCGCAGCAATAGTTGTACTGACTGGCGCTGCACTGCTGTTCCGTGGCAAACAGCAGGAAAAGGCCGCTACGCAGCTTACCATTACACACTTTGCTACAAAAGGAGGCGAACGCAAGAAGATTATCCTGCCCGATGGTTCTATAGTTCTTTTGAACGCCAAAAGTTCGCTTTCTGTAGACGAATGCTTTAATGAAAAGAAGCGCGAAGTAAAGTTGGTTGGGGAAGCTTATTTCGATGTAGTTCATCAAAAAGATAAACCTTTCCAGGTCCATACTTCAGACTTCGACATCAATGTGCTGGGTACAAGCTTCAACGTAAAAATATACCCCGGAGAAGCTACCTCAGAAGCAGTGCTGATCAGGGGGCTTATCGTGATGGAAGGCAAAGGGGCAAAGGGCAGCTCAATTACCATGAAGCCCAGCCAGAAGGTGACTTTCTATAAGAAACCTGCTATCGTGCACACAGATAAACCTAACAGGTCACAGACCAGATCCCCGGAAATCACTATAAACCATTATACGAAAGTCAACGACAGCATCATCGCCGAAGTGGCCTGGACGCAAAACAGACTGGAAATTTCAGACCAGAGTTTTGCAGACGTAAAGGGCGTGCTGGAACGATGGTACGACGTAGAAATAAAAGTTACCGACACGGAAGTTGAGAAGTATCGCTTTACGGCTTCATTTCTTTCCGAAAATATCGAACAGGCACTAAATGCATTACAAAAAGCAGAACATTTTAAATATGAAATAAAAGGGAAACAGATTACCGTATCAAAATAAAAAAGGAACGGTGTTGACGCACCGTCCCTTATTATTTTTTTGATCAGCAAATGGCAGTTTTATGCGGAAACAGATCGCTGCCAAATACTTATAGCAACCAAAAAAACAAAAATATGATTAATTATTACTTACTGCAAGTGCACCTTGACCACAGGGCGCTCTTAAAATTCATTATTTTAATGAAGTTAACCTGCATTATAATTTTTATTACTTGTCTCAATGTCTCGGCATCGGTCTTTTCCCAGCAGAAGATCTCATTTGACGTGACCAAAACAAAATTGAGTAAAGTGCTGAAAATTATAGAAGAGCAGAGCGATTATCATTTTGTCTACAGCACATCGAGTGTACCGGTAAACCGCGATGTGACCCTGGCTGTGAAAAACACACTGGTTTCAGATGTACTTTCTGCCATCTTCAACCATACCAATCTTAAATATTCAATATCCGAAGGTGGGCTGATCGTAATCAGCAAACAACTGGATGTAAAAATTACGGGTACAGTCAAGGACGAAAAAGGAGAGCCTTTACCTGGAGCCACGGTAAGGATAAAAGGTACAGGTGCTGGTATCTCTACCGATATCAATGGCCGGTTTTCCCTGTCTGCGCCAACAAACGCTGTACTGGTGATTTCCTATGCCGGATTTGATACCCGGGAAGTGGCTATTGATGGAAAAACGAATCTTGATGTCGTCCTCACAGAAGACACCAAATTGTTAAGTGAGGTAGTTGTAACTGCGCTTGGAGTTAAAAAAGAACGCCGCGCTCTGGGTTATTCTGTCACCCAGGTAGCTGGCGAATCGTTAACCCAGGCCCGGGAAAATAACATTGCCAATGCTTTGGTAGGGAAAGTTGCCGGTCTGGACATCAGCTCTACAGCCGGTGGGGCAGGATCTTCGACAAGTGTAGTCATCAGGGGCGTGTCCAGTCTGAATCAGTCTAACCAACCTCTATATGTGATCAATGGTGTTCCCATGGAAAATAAACCCGTTGGATTAAACAATGCAAATTCCAATGGAAACTCAGGCAGTCAATGGGACAATGCACCTGATTTGGGGGATGCCGTAGGCAATCTTAATCCGGATGATATCGAAAGTATTTCTGTATTGAAAGGAGCTGCCGCCTCAGCACTTTATGGTTATAGAGCAAAGGCAGGTGTTATCCTGATCACCACAAAGAGCGGAAAGGGAAACAGCGTTGAATTCAATAGTAACTATGTGATTGAACAGGTAATGGACAGAACAGACTGGCAGTATGTATTTGGTCAGGGCTCGAACGGGAACAAACCTGCTGATGCAGCTGCCGCCGCTCAGGTAGGAGGTTCAAGTTGGGGAGCTCGTTTGGATGGCACCAGTCTTGTCCAGTTTGATGGTGTTGCCAGGCCCTACAGTGCTCAAAAAAATAATGTAGAGAATTTCTACCGGGACGGAGGAACATGGTCCAATACCGTAGCACTGAATAAAACTTTCGAAAGAGGAGCCTTGAGGTTTTCGGCCAACGATGTCAACAACAATTCCATTGTACCAAATTCCGGTCTCAACAGACAGTCTTTCAATCTTGTCGGAACTTTTGAACCTGTAAAAAGACTAACAATAGATGCGAGAGCGAACTACATTCTGGAGCAAGCTAAAAATCGGCCAATGTTATCAGACGGTGCTGGGAATGCAAATTTTAATACCATTTTTTTACCAACAAGTATTGATATTAGAGACCTTAAGCCCTGGAAGAACGCCAGTGGTGCGGAAGTACAATATAATAAAGGCAATGCTTTTGCAACGAATCCATGGTTTGCAGCACACGAATTTGTGAACAATACGAAGCGTGACCGTTTGATTAGCTCTTTCAATGCGCGTTACACTTTTGACGACGGTTTGTTTATTCAGGGACGTGCCGGAAGAGATTCCTATAATGACACGTATAAAAATGTTGTGCCTTCAGGAACAGCGTATTATGCAGCCGGAAAAATCGCGGAGCAACGTACAAAATTTGCTGATGTTAATGCCGATATCCTGGTCGGAAAATCCTTTACAGTTAAAGATGATTTCACCATTACTCCAAATTTTGGTACCAGTTTCAGAAATACTCAGATAAGCCAGACTACCAATAATGGTACCGACTTCGCCATCTTCGGTATATATAATATTCTCAATGCAAAGAACAAATCGGTCGGTTATGTAGAAACCGAATCCGAAACACACGCAGTATACGGAACTTTGGAACTCGCATACAAGGATATTCTTTATCTAACAGGCAGCGGAAGATCAGACTGGTTCTCAACGCTGGCCACACCAGGCAAAGATAATAAACTGAACGTTATCTATCCGTCGGTTAGTGGTTCATTTATATTTTCCGAACTGTTACAGCCCGGGGTTCTATCCTTTGGTAAGGTAAGGGCCGGTTACGCCATGGTTGGCCAGTCAACTGATCCTTATAATACGTTGCTTGCCTATGGTTTCAGAAGTGAAACCATAATCGGAAGGCCGTTGGGGATCATCAGCAACCTCAACATTCCAAACTCAAGCTTACAAGCCTCAACAGCAACCGAACTGGAAGCAGGTACAGAGTTAAGGTTCTTTAAAGACCGTTTGAGCATGGACATGACCTGGTACAAAAAGAAATCCAAAGATGAGATCACGTTTGCCACAACTTCGCCCACTACAGGTTATGCAGGTGCTGTATTGAACTCTGGAGAGATTGAGAACAAAGGATTTGAAGCGTTATTTTCCGGAGTAGTGCTAAAAAATGCCGATTTCAGCTGGACTTCGTCATTAAACGGATCTTACAATGAAAATTCAGTGCTTTCGCTTGCTGAAGGTGTATCTTCCCAATTGATTGCTACATCACGTTCAGGTGTGGGCTTCCTGCAGAATATACCAGGTAAAGCAGCTGCACAGGTAATGGCCTACGACTACCTTTATGATTCAAACGGATCTATACTGAAGGACGCACTTGGTGCGCCGCAAAGAGGCGATCTGAAGGCTTACGGTTCTGCCTATAACAAATGGTTTGCAGGGTGGAACAATGAGTTTGCTTATAAAGGTGTAATATTGTCCTTCCTGATAGATGGTAAATGGGGTGGTAAAGTATTTTCAGCTACCGATTACTATGGTTATGTTTTTGGACTGCACAAAGCAACGCTGGAGAGCCGTGAAGCCCTTGGCAATACCGCTGCGGATTTCTATCTGAATACCGCGAATAATGCTTCTCATAAATTTGTTCAGGATGCAAGTTTTATCAAGTTCAGGCAACTGACACTTGGATATAACTTCCCTTCAAAAATGTTTAATAATAAAATTAAAGGCTTAAATGTTAGTCTGGTAGGCAGGAACCTCTTCATCCTGATGAAGAAAACAGATAACATCGATCCGGAATCAAGCTATAATGCAACGTTCCCTGGCCTGGAGTTGGGTGGTGTGCCTCCTGTCAGAACATTTGGTATGAATCTAAGTGTTAAATTCTAATTATTTAAACAGAAAACAATGAAAACGAACAGAACAAATATATATAGCTTTTTACTGATCTCTATCCTGGCAATAACAGGCTGTACAAAGGATTTTAAAGACATCAATACCAATCCGGTTGCTTACGGGCCAACTAATTTTGATCCAAATTACACACTCACCTCTGCCCAGCTTACTTATACCGGCAGTATCGACTTTGCCTATGATACCTGGAGAGGCAATCTCATTTATTCAGCAACGATGATGCAGGGGCTTTCTACTGTGGTCAGCTACTGGGCCGGAGACAAGTACTTGCTGAATGAAGGTTATACTGCTGCCTACTGGGGTAACAGTGCGGTGGGCGCATATATCGAGCAGGTAAGGCCAATTGTAGACGTCGTAGAATTTACAAGGGGAAAGCCTAAGTATAACAATGTTCATCAGATAGGCAGAATCTGGAAAGCACTCATTTTTGAGCGGCTAACCGATCTATATGGAGACGTTCCGTATTCTGAAGCAGGGCAGGGATTCTATACTGGTATCCTGAACCCTAAGTACGATAAACAACAGGCCATTTACATGGATCTTTTAAAAGAGGTTGAAGAAGCCACAGCCGCCTTAAATCCTGCCGGTGATGTTGTTACAGGCGATGCCGTATATCAGGGCGATATAACCAGTTGGAAACGCTTCGGGAATACGTTATTACTTCGTTTGGCGATGAGGTTAACAAAGGCAGATGAAAATACCGCAAAGGCCTACGCCCAAAAAGCCATCGGAAATACGATGACCGGCAATAGTGACAACGCACTTGTTAAGCATGATGTTGCCGGATCAAGAGTAACACAAAACAGGAACAGTCAGGTACTGCTTGGCGATGGCGGACAAGAAAACTACTATGTAAAATGGTCTAAAACATTTATTGATATATTGAAGACCGATAGTGATCCGCGATTGGCTAAGGTTGCTGTTACGAAACTGTATATAACCGAATCCGGTAAAGATCAAAGCACAACGTTCGACGCGAACCCAGCTGTACAGAAAGGGATGCCCAACGGAAAAGACCTGAGTGGTATCGCTGGTCGTGATGTCAGACAAGATGCATCTTTTACTACTTTTCCGGAGTATTCATCTCCAAACCCGGCAATGATCAAACGGGATGGAGTCACTTTCATATTAACTTATGCAGAAAGTGAATTGATGATTGCTGAAGCTGCCCAGAGATGGGGCCTTGGCGGATCGGCTGCGACACACTATAACGCAGGATTAAAAGCAGCGATCACCTGTCTTGCACAATATGATGCAACCCTGGCCATTTCAGATGCAACAGCCGATACTTTTGTTGCAGGCCATCGTTATGTCGCCGCGAATGGATTGCAGCAGATCAATACCCAATACTGGCTGCATGCTAATACCATCCTGGACTTTTATGAAACCTGGTCAAACTGGAGGAGAAGCGGATTCCCTTCACTGACGCCTGTAGTCTATCCCGGCAATGCAACCAACGGGACCATCCCCCGCAGATTCCCGTATCCGGTAGAAGAAGCCGCAAAAAATGGTGCCAACTACAAAGCCGCATCTGCAGCTGTACCAGGTGGCGATAACCTGGCGGGCAGAGTGTGGTGGGACAAACCATAATTTCCGATAATATCATCCCTATATTTCCGGGCCCTTTAGCAATTGCTAAGGGGCCTTTTTTATCTTCAGTCCACTTGTAAGGATTAACAAAATCCTGTAAATTCACAACATAAATCTAATTATGTCAAATATCCAGCTCATCATCGAAGAAAGACCAAGCAACATTGGCAATTTTATGGTCGGAAGGTTACTTCCCTTCCGTGAAAAGAGAATGGTTGGTCCTTTTGCATTTATAGATCATATGGGGCCGGTATGCCTCAATGACAGAGAAAATCTCGATGTCGCACCGCATCCGCACATAGGCCTGTCTACCCTAACCTATCTCTTTGAAGGCGCGATCATGCACCGCGACAGCCTGGGTACAGCAGTCGAGATCCTGCCAGGGCAAGTAAACTGGATGACTGCAGGCAGCGGCATCGTACATTCAGAAAGGACTCCCGAACACCTCAGAACATCCAATAAGATGATGCATGGGCTGCAGATTTGGGTGGCATTACCTAAACATCTGGAAAGTATGGAGCCAGAATTTTTTCATGTCGGGGAAGATGAAATTCCGGCATGGGAGCAAGATGGAGTACAATTTAAGCTCATCGCAGGTGAAGTTTTGGGAAAACGATCGCCGGGTCCGGTATACAGCCCGCTTTACCTTTTAGAATTAAAGTCTGAAAAGAAGCAAACCATTAAAATAGGAAGCGAACTCTTCGGAGAAAGCGCACTATACATTCTCGAAGGCAGCATACAAAGTGAAGAACATAGCTTTGGCCCTAAGCAGATCCTGGTAGCAAAAGACAGCAAGCTCTGCGAGTTTATCATGGCAGAAAATACAAGCATATACATCTTCGGAGGAACGCCTTTTCCCGAAGAAAGATTCATTTACTGGAATTTTGTGGCCTCAACGAAAGAACGTATCGAAGAAGCAAAAAATGCCTGGTTAAAACAAAGCTTTAAACCCGTGCCTGGAGAAACAGAATTCGTTCCTCTTCCTCCGCAAAGCCCGTTTATTCAGCAATAGCTTTATAGGCGCATTTCACCTGCCCGTGAGGTCAATCCTGAATTCATCGAACAACAGGGCTTCACCCGCTTCGGCGGGCATGGCGTAGTAAGCACCATTTATCGCAAAACTGAACGTATTTTTTTCTATGCTGATCTTCAGGAAACCATAGCGGTTGTCGCAATAGTTTTCCAGTTGCACATCTTCAAATAGTCCATTCTTTGAATCGTATGCAGCATCACAAGGGTCGGCAAGCGGATGCAACTCATCAAACCCGCCGGCACCCGCCACTATATACGGTACAGTCTTTCCATCAGCGTATTGCTTATTAAAACGCTGATAATTGTGTACATGCCCGCTAAAAACTACGTCAGGTTTAACGCCTGATGCTGCAAATGCTGATTCCAAAAGCTGTATCATAGGCACGCTGGAACCATGGTTCACGTCGGCCGAATAAGGCGCATGGTGCATACATACGATCAATGCCTTACCGGCATGGTTTTCTGCCGCATTCTTTAGTTCCTTAATGAACCAGTTCTTCTGTTCTCTGCCCACATGGCCGTATTTCGGCACATTGGTGTGAAGCCCTATAATAATTGCCAGAGGGGTTTCCATGGTCCAGTATACGTGAGGCTGTACCTGGCTTTTCCTGCTGCCCTCTTTGGTGAAATAAATGGTTTTGGAGCTCGTGTTGCAGAATGCCGTACAAAATGCATCAAGGCTTTCGTAATTCAACGAGCACTCGGGATTGATGTCTGTGTCATGGTTACCTGCAATCGCATATACAGGTGAAGGGTATATCTCAAAAGGCATTAAAAATTGTCGGTTGAGGTCCTGTTCTTCACCATAATGATAAGCCAGATCTCCGAGGTGGTATAAGAAGGCTGGCTGATCTTCTTTCGTTCCGGCGCACAAGTGCTGATGCGTCATCTGGGCGGCAATCCTTTCCTGCTGATCTGTAGTTTTTGTACCCCCGGTGTCTCCCACCATATGAAAGATCATTTTGCTGTCCAGCCCGCTGCTCTCGTTATCAAGTGCTAATCGGTAGGGAAAACTGCCTGAAGGCAATGGTAGTACCTGAAATTTATCGAGGTCATTAACCTGCTCTGTTTTTAAAACAGCATTGTAGATAATCTTGGTGCTGATCATAATGTTGGGTTTGGTGAGCATTATAAAATTAGATCATCTATATTAAGCCTGCATTAAAAATGAATTATTAAATTTGATAAAACACTAAATCTTATATTCATGATAAAAACTCCAAAAATAAAGGGTCTTCCTGTGATTGCAGCAGCGCTGTTAATCGCAGGAGCCTGCAACCAGCCAAAGACAAGCGCAGAACTGCAGTCTGGTATTTTATTAAAAAATATGGATACGACCGCCATTCCTGGCAATGATTTTACGCAGTATGTTAATGGTGCCTGGATGAAGAATACCAAAATCCCTGCCGACAAATCGTCTTATGGAGTTGGAGCAATGGTGAATGATAAGGCCCAGGAAGATGTTAAGGCACTGATAGAAAATGCAGCTAAAGGAAGCCCCGGGAAAGATTCTGAAGAGCAAAAAATAGGCGACTTCTATGAGGCTTATATGAACATGAAGGTACGTGATTCTATTGGCCTGAAACCGCTCGATGAAGAATTTAAGAAAATAGATGATATCGCTTCAGCTAAAGACCTTGCAGGTTATTTTGCCTATGCCAATAAGCTTGGTAACCTGGTGCCCTTTGGCGTGTCTGTGGTAGAAGACTTTAAAGATCCTAAAAAATACATGCTGCTCAGCTGGCAGGGCGGCCTTGGTTTGCCCGACCGGGAATATTACCTGCTTAAAGATGCGAAATCAGCAGCCATCAGGTCAAAATACATCATGCATATCGGGAACATGCTCAAAATTGCGGGCATGGAAGATGCAGGTGCAAAGGCTGCTCAGATCATGGCCCTGGAAACGCTTATCGCCTCAAAGCACATGAAAAAAGAAGAGACCAGAAATGTTGCGGGCCTGTACAATAAATATGCAGTTAAGAACCTGAATACACTGTTGCCCGGTTTTGACTGGACTGCTTTAATGACAGCTGCCGGAGTAGGCGGACAAGACAGTCTTGTAGTATGCCAGGTAGCATACACCAAAGATCTTAAGGCCATTTTGCAGCAAACTTCGCTCGAAACCTGGAAAACTTATTTAAAATGGGGATTGGTACATGGTTCAGCAACATCTTTAAACTCGGCTCTGGATAAAGAGAATTTCGATTTCTTCGCCAAAACATTATACGGCGTTACTGAGCAAAGACCCCAGTGGCGAAGGGCAGTTGATGAGGTGAACGACGCGCTGGGAGAAATGGTGGGTAAACTTTATGTTGAGAAACATTTTCCACCTGCAGCTAAAGAACGCATGCTTAAGCTCGTAGATAATCTGTTAAAAGCCTATGAAACAAGTATTAAGGAGCTGGACTGGATGAGCCCTGAAACCAAAAAACAGGCACTCAGCAAAATCTCCAAGTTTACGCCAAAGATCGGATATCCTGATAAGTGGAGAGACTATAGCGCACTTAAAGTTACCAGAAGCGACCTTTATGGAAACAATAAACGGGCTACCGAGTTTGAATACAACCGCAACATCAGTAAACTCGGAAAGCCCGTAGACCGTTCAGAATGGGGTATGACCCCGCAAACGGTCAATGCATATTATAATCCTACCATGAACGAGATTGTATTTCCCGCTGCCATCCTGCAGCCACCATTCTTTAACATGGAAGCAGAAGATGCAGTCAATTATGGTGGTATAGGGGCTGTGATCGGTCATGAAGTGGGTCATGGATTTGACGATCAGGGCAGTACATTTGATGGCGATGGGGTGATGCGCAATTGGTGGACACCAAAGGACCTGAGCGAGTTTAAAAAGAGAACAAGCGCCCTGGTAGCGCAATACAGTGGCTTTAAAGTATTTCCGGATCTCCATGTGAACGGTGATTTTACACTGGGCGAAAACATCGGCGACCTTGGCGGGCTTAGCATAGCCCTCAAAGCTTACAAGGCAAGCCTGAATGGCAAGGCTGCACCGGTAATGGATGGATTTACCGGAGAGCAAAGAGTATTTATTGGCTGGGGGCAGGTTTGGCTGGAGAAGGCCAGAGAAGAATCGTTAAGAAACCAGGTGGGTACTGATCCCCATTCTCCCGCAAAATTCCGGGTAAATGGAGTGGTAAGAAACATTCCGGAATTCTATACCGCATTTAAAGTCAAGGCGACAGATTCACTGTATCTGGCTCCTGATAAGCGGGTGAGGATCTGGTAAAATGACATGAAAAATATTAGAGAACCCCGATCCTGAGCAGTCGGGGTTTTTTATTAACTGCTGATATAACTTTCCAGTTGTGAGATGGTCAGCTTTTGATCTGCAATGATAAATTTAACTACATCACCGATAGATACCATACCCAAAACCTGATCACCGTCAGCGACAGGGAGGTGCCTGATGTGCTTGTCGGTCATGATCTGCATGCAAAGATCGATACTGTCAGCCGGGCTAACAGTTATCGGATCGGCTGTCATGACCTCCTTTATGGCCGTTTCCGCAGAAGATTTGCCATGAAGTATGATCTTTCGGGCATAATCCCTTTCTGTAAAAATGCCTAAGAGTTTTTGATCTTCAATGATCAGCAGAGCGCTAATGTTCTTTTCCATCATCAAATGAAGTGCCTCCAGTACAGAAGAACTTTCCGTTACCGAAAAAACCTGCAAGGGCTTAACATTTAGAATTTGTTGTACGGTTTTCATAAGCAATTAAGAATTTAGCTATGTCGAACTCAGGTAAATTGGCCGTCAAGTTTACCGGTCTTTTCTCTCTTTTAAAAGGGAAAAATGAAGTTGCAAAGGAAATATAACTAAAAATAATTAAATCACTATGATCTGATCATTAAATATTTAATGAAGCAGGGGAAGAATTTCCTCTACATACTTTCTGTCATTTGAGAGGCGGGGAACCTTATGCTGTCCGCCCAGTTTACCTTTCGATTTAAGCCAGTTGTAAAAGGTCTGCGCGGGCGCATTATGGACTTTGGGGCGGCGAAGTGCCATATCTTTAAAACGCTTCGCGTCATAATCTGAATTTACCTCCCTTAAGGTCTGGTCAAGCACATCTACAAAGCGTTCAAAATTATTTGGCTGCTGATCAAATTCGATGATCCATTCATGGCCGCCTACATCTTGGCCCTTGAAATAGATCGGGCAAGCAGTATAATCTTTAAAGACCGCACCGGTAGCATCACAAGCCCTGCAAATTGCCTGCTCTGCATTGTCTATAATTACTTCCTCTCCAAAAGCGTTAATAAAGTGCTTTGTTCTGCCGGTAATCCGGATGCGGTATGGCGACAAACTCGTAAACTGAACGGTGTCACCGATCATATACCGCCACAGGCCACCGTTCGTCGAAATAATGATTGCATAGTTTTTATGGAGTTCCACCTGCTCAAGCGACAATGTATCCGGATTTTCGCGTTCTATGTTTTCCAAAGGCAAAAATTCGTAGTAAATTCCATAATCGAGCATTAAGAGCATCTCATCTGAATTCACCTCGTCCTGTATGCCGAAGAAACCTTCAGAAGCATTATAGGTCTCGAGGTAATACATATCATTGCAAGGAATCAGCTCCTTAAACTGCTCACGGTAAGGCTTAAAGTTTACAGCCCCATGGATGTAAAGTTCCAGGTTGGGCCATACCTCCAGCAGGTTTTTCTTGCCGGTCATCTCCAGTACCTTTTTCGCGAGCACAATGGTCCAGGTGGGTACACCGGCAATATTGGTTACATTTTCCCTGATGGTCGCCTCAGCCATCTTTTCCATCTTCTCTTCATAATTGTCCATCAGGGCAATGGAAATGTTTGGTGTACGGTAGTATTCTGCCCACATCGGGAGGTTCTTGATCAACACCGCAGAAAGATCTCCGTAAAAGGAATCCTCATTGAGCTGATTGATCTGATGGCTACCCCCAAGAACAAGGCCCTTTCCGGTAAAAATCTGGTTATCCGGCCTGTTGTTGCAAAAGATCGACAGCATATCCTTCCCGCCTTTAAAATGACACTCCTGAAGTGACTCCTCAGAAACTGGGATAAACTTGCTCCTGTCGTTGGTAGTGCCCGACGATTTGGCAAACCACTTGATCTCTGTAGGCCAGAGGATGTTCTGCTCCCCTTTGAGCATGCGCTCGATATAAGGTTTTAACGTATCGTAATTTTGTATTGGAACGCGTTCCTTAAATTGTTTAGGCGTTTCAATTGTTCTGTAGGCAAATTTCTCACCCCATTCCGTATCTTCAGCACTGGAAATCAATTTCTGGAACCATTCTTCCTGTACATCGTGCGGGTATTTCATAAAAAGCTCGATCTGATGGACGCGCTTTTTCATATACCAGGTAAAAATTGAATTTACAATTGCCATTTGAAGGGATAAATTGATTTATAGATTTTTACTTCGAAGTACAAAATTCGACCCCAGATATACCCTTCTGACCATTTCATTGGCCGCCAGAACCTCAGGAGTACCCGATTCAAGAATTTTGCCTTCAAAAAGAAGATAGGCCCTGTCGGTAATAGACAGTGTTTCCTGAACATTATGATCTGTGATCAATATCCCTATGTTCTTTTTCTTGAGCTTGGCCACGATGGTCTGGATTTCCTCAACAGCAATCGGATCGACCCCCGCGAAGGGTTCATCCAGAAGAATAAAGTTAGGGCTTGCGGCCAATGCCCTTGCAATTTCCGTACGGCGGCGCTCGCCACCTGAAAGGAGATCCCCCCTGTTTTTACGAACCTTATGCAAACTGAACTCACTGATCAGTTCTTCCAGCTTTTCATGGCGCTCCTCCTTGTTCATATCTGTCATTTCCAGAATAGCCATGATGTTGTCCTCTACAGACAGCTTTCTGAAAACAGAAGCTTCCTGTGCCAGATAACCAATTCCTTTTTGTGCACGGCGAAACATCGGATCTTTGGTGATGTCCTGATCATCCAGAAATATAGTTCCCTCATTTGGTTTGATCAGACCAACGATCATATAAAATGACGTGGTCTTACCGGCACCGTTAGGCCCAAGCAATCCTACTATTTCGCCCTGGCTAACACTAAATGAAACATCATTTACCACAGTGCGCTGTTTGTATTTTTTAATGAGATTCTCGGCTCGTAATATCATTCCGGTATATTGGTTTTAATCGCTTTAATGTTCAACTGTAATCTTCGCTGTTCCTTCCATACGTTTTCTTCGATCGTATAACAAACAGAGAAAGGCTCATTTGGTTGTAAAAGACTTTCATATTCTGCAAGTCCGAACCCAATGCCTTCAAAAATAGCTGAATTTTGTTGTTTTAGCATCAACTTTAAGTGTTTTATGCCCGCAACATAAGGCTTAGCCGCAAGGTAAACGTTATCGCTTACAAACACAGGCGCAGGATTGTGCGGCCCGAAGGGTGCCATCTGCGCAATGATCCGCTGGAATTTGGCGGTGATCTGTGTAAAAGAGAGCGTAGCATCAATTACTTGTTCAGGTATCAGCAGGTCATCTGAAATAGTCGATCCAACGATCGCTTCGAATCTTTCAGAGAAAGATGCCATATTCTCCGCCTTCATGGTCAGGCCGGCAGCAAACTTATGGCCGCCAAACTGTACCAGCAGATCCTCACAGCCAAGCAGCGCCTCGTAAAGATCAAACCCAGCTACCGATCTTGCAGAACCTGTAAGCAGACCATTGGAAGCTGTCAGTACTACTGTCGGCCGGTAATACCTCTCCGTGAGCCTTGAAGCTACTATACCGATCACGCCTTTGTTCCAGCTTTCATGAAACACAACCGTGGTCTTTTTATTCATCAGGATCTCGCAGTCTTCAATCAGGGCAAGCGCTTCTGCCGTCATGCTCTGGTCCGAAGTCTTCCGGTCCATGTTCTGAAGGTTAATAAAGTTACTTTGCTCCTTAGCCAGCAGATCCTCATCGCAGATCAGCATTTTCACCGCCTCATTTGCATGATCCATTCTGCCCGCCGCATTGATCTTTGGCGCAAGCGTGAACACCACATCAGTTAGCGTGTAATCCTTTGCTTTTCCGGAGATCTCCATCAGTGCCTTTAATCCAATACATGGATTCTTATTGAGCTTGATCAGCCCGTGATAGGCAAGTATCCTGTTCTCACCGTCTACGGGCACAATATCTGCCGCAATGCTCACCATCACCAGGTCAAGATACTGTTCATAGGATGTTGCAGGGAGCTCATGCCTTAAGCAATAAGCCTGTGCAAGTTTAAATCCGATCCCGCAACCTGCCAGTTCCTTAAAAGGATAAGCACAATCCTTCCGCTTCGGATCAAGTACCGCTACAGCCGCAGGCAACTCGTCTCCGGGCAGGTGATGATCGCAAATGATAAAGTCCAGTCCAAGGGTGCCGGCATATGCAATCTTATCTGTTGATTTGATGCCGCAGTCCAGTGCAATGACCAGACTGAAGCCGTTCGCTGCAGCATAATCAATGCCGGCAGAGGAAATGCCGTAACCTTCTTTATGACGGTCCGGAATGTAATAATCGATATTGGCGCTGAACTGA
>Ga0126314_10000649_pt1 | contig 16574 bp, 10 predicted proteins | sample Plot105B_FD_92535 | JGI IMG/M metagenome (GOLD analysis project Ga0126314, IMG submission 92535) | Serpentine soil microbial communities from UC McLaughlin Reserve, CA, USA - Plot105B | ecosystem: Environmental > Terrestrial > Soil > Grasslands | place: USA: UC McLaughlin Reserve, Lake County...
ACGCGGGCTCGAATGCGAGTGTCCTCTCCCGTCCTGCTCTGGACTTCCAGCGTACCGTCCAGCCGCTCGGCGCGCTCGCGCATCGACGGCCCATACCGTACACGGGACTATTCGGAAAGCGGTGTAGCTCGTGCAGGCGAAGCGCCGCCGTCCCACTGCCTGAGCATCAGCCACGCGCTCTCCGCCCCGAGGTCTATGGCCAGGAACGTCTGTGCCGCCACCGCACTACCCTTTACCCAGAACGACCCATTCACGACGAGCGCTCACGGGGTGTTCCGACGAACTCGTACTCCCCGGACCCGACCGCGAAGACGGTCGCCCCGTCCTCCCTGCGCAGGAGTTCGACACCTTCAGCTTTTTCGGCAGGCTTACCACCTTCGGTAACATCTGCGGCTTCAGCGGACGGAACGTGGACCGTGGCCGTGGCATTGGCGGGAATCGTCACCCTGAGACGAAACTGTCCGTCCGAGATGTTCCATCCGCTCTCGATCCTGCCGCGCACTGAGTCGTACCGGGCGCGGGCGTGAGTAAGACTCCCACCTGGGCGCGGACGAATGAATATTCGATCGAAGCCCGGCGTCTCAGCGTCGATGCCGGCCACGTACCGGTAGAGCCACTCGCCCACCGATCCAAGCGAATAGTGGTTGAACGAGTTCATGTTCGGGGACTGGAATCCGCCCTCCCCGGTCCAGCCGTCCCAGCGCTCCCAGATCGTCGTAGCACCCTGCTTGATAGTGTATCCCCACGAGGGATAGGTCTCGTTGTTGAGAAGGCGGTAGGCGACGTCTGGGTAGCCGGCCTCCGTGAGAACAGGGCAGAGGTAGCCTACGCCGACAAACCCGGTGGCGAGATGCCAGTCCTTCTCTTCTATGGTCCTGACTAGGTACTCTGCCGCCTTCGCGCGCAGTTCCTCGGGCAGGAGGTCCATGTGCAGGGCGAGGACGTAGCTCGTCTGGGTGTCACCCTTCACGCGCCCTTCAGGTCCGACGTAGGCCCGGTTGAATGTGTCCTTGATGTTCTCAAACAGCTCATCGTAGGCGGCGGCGTCGCGGCCTATGGCACGGGCCATCTCTGCCATTAGCTTCGCGTCGTAGGCCCAGTAGGCCGTGGCAAGGAGATCCTTCGGGGTAGCGTCACCGAAGGGGGAGAGCCAGTCTCCGTAGTTGTTGCCCAGCTTGTTCCTGCGCAGCAGGTCCGGGTTGGCCTCGTGCAGGTAGCCCATCCACAGGGTCATGGCCTGGTAGTGGCGCTCGACGATCCGGGTGTCCTCGTAGACCTTATAGATGGTCCAGGGCACTATGATGCCGGCATCCCCCCACGCGGGAGCGCCACGGCTGAGGTCGAGGCTCATGGGCAGGAGGGGCGCCACGTCAGGGAAAGCGCCCTCGGGCGACTGCGCGTCTTCGACGTCTACCATCCACTTGGCGAAGAAAGCAGCCACGTCCATGTTGTAGGACGCGGTGCGGACGAAGATCTGGGCATCACCCATCCACCCCAGACGCTCGTCGCGCTGTGGGCAGTCGGTCGGCACGCTGAGGAAGTTGCCGCGTTGCCCCCAGAGGATGTTCTCCTGGAGCTTGTTGACCATCCGGTTCGAGCACTCGAAGTAGCCCGTCGGCGGGGTGTCGGAGTGGACGACGCATCCGTTGATGGCGTCGAGCGGGGGCTCGCCGGGGTATCCGGTCACCTCGACGTAGCGGAAGCCGTGGAAGGTGAAGTGCGGCTCGTACACCTCTTCACCCTCGCCCCTGAGGACGTACGAGTCGGTCGCCCGGGCAAACCGGAGATTTGTGGTGTAGATGGTGCCATCAGGGCTGAGAGCCTCGGCGTGGCGCAGGGTCACCTTCGTTCCGGCCTCGCCTCGGACCTTCAGCCGGACCCACCCGACCATGTTCTGACCCATATCGAAGACGTATGTCCCGCTCTTGGGCTCGGTGACGGTTTGCGCCGCAACCTCACCAGTCACCCTGATGGGTTGGTTGGGTTCGGCAATCAGCGGGGCTTCCTCGCCTACGTTCTCGACGGCGACGGACCGCCAGCCAGAGTCATCGAAGCCGGGCGAGTGCCAACCTGGCATCTCCTCGCGAGCGTCGTAGGACTCCCCCATCAGGAGGTCAGAGAAGAGAATGGGGCCAGTGGAGCTCCTCCACGAGTCGTCAGTCGCGACGACCTGACTAGAACCATCCTCGTACTCCACCTCGAGCTGCACCAAAAGCTGTGGACGGGAGCCATAGTGAGCCCCACGCCGCTTCGGGTCGAACCCGAAGAAGCTGGCGTACCAACCGTCGCCGAGGATGCCGCCGATGACGTTTTCCCCCGTCCCGAGCATCCCGGTGACGTCGTAGGTCTGGGACTGGATACGCTCGCGGTAGTCCGTCCAGCCGGGGGCGAGCACGTAGTCCCCCACCCGGCGACCGTTCACGTAGAGCTCGTAGACACCGCGAGCCGTAGCGTGCAGGAGTGCCCTGCGCACCGCTCCTTTCGACTCGAACGTTTTGCGCAGGTACGGGCTTGGCGTAAGCCCCCTGAGGAGTGGATCGGCCAACTCCTCCCCCGACGGAGGAGCATGGCCTTCTTCAGGGTCGGCCTCACCCAGGCCGATCCATCTCCCCGTCCAGTCGGAGCGGTGCAGGAGGCCAATCTCCCAGGACGCGGGCTCGCTGTATGGCGAGGGGTTGTCGTCACTGTCCCATACCCTCACCTTCCAGTAACAACGCGCCCTGGATCCAAGCCTCTTGCCCTCGTAAACGACGCCGACGGACCGGTTGGAGGCTATCTTTCCGCTGTCCCAAAGGGTTCCCCTGTCCGCGTTCAGCTCCTCCTCACTTTCGGCGACGAGTATCTGGTATGCCGACTGGGCCTGGTTACGCCTGCGTGATTCCAGGATCCAGCCAAGCCGCGGCGAAGGCTCACCCAAGCCCAGGGGGTTGGTAAGGTACTCGCACCTCAAGCGTGTCGGTCGCATCTCGGCGGCGGCCATGGTCTCCTTTCCGTATTTGTCCTGATCTTCGTCCGCCTCTCTTCTCCGCGAGATTAGCCCTTGAGCCCGCTGGCGAAGCCCCGGATGATGTAGCGCTGAAGCAGGAAGTAGACAATCAGGACAGGCATTATGCCGATTACCAGCCCAGCAAAGACGAGCCCCCACTGCGACACGTACTGGCCGACGAACGAGTAGATGGCCACGGGCAGGGTCTGTAGCGGAGTTCCGCCCACGTACAAGAGAGGTGTCAGGAAGTCGTTCCACACGAAGATACCGTTCAGGATCACGACGGTACCGGTTACCGGCCTGAGCAGCGGAAACACGACCTTCCTGAAGGCCTGGAAGTGCGACGCGCCGTCTATGAGGGCGGCATGCTCATAGTCACGCGGGAGTGCCCTCAAAAAACCCGTGTAGAGGAACACGGTGAACGGCAGCTGGTGACCCGTGTAGAAGATGATCAAGGACGTATAAGTCCCGAGAAGCTGGAGATCCCTCATCAGCTGGTAAAGCGGAATGAGGGCCAGCTGGAAGGGCAGGATTATGCCGAGAAGGAAGAGAAGGTAGAGCCCGTAGCTGAGGCGCGACTGGCGACGCGCCAATGCGTAGGCGGCCATGGAACCTATGAAGATGAGCAGCGAGACGCTGATTAGCACAACCACCGTGCTGTTGAAGAGGGCGGCGCCCAGGGAGGCCTGGTCCCAAGCCTCGCGGTAGTTCGCGAGACTGAACTGCTCGGGGAGGCCAAGCGGGGAGTCTGCGACCTCATCCAGGGGTTTGAGGGAGATGTTCAGCAGTACGTAGAGCGGGAAGACATAGACCAAGGCGACGAGGATCATCACGACCTCGATGGTCAGGTTGGTCTTCCCGTAGCGGCGATTGCTCACGCCTCCACCTCCTGTGAACGCAAGACCTTGAGCTGGATCATGGCGATGCAGGCCACTATCAGGGCGAGCACCAGCGCTATGGCCGTTCCGTAACCGTACGCGCCCACTATGAAGGCCTGTTTGTAGAGAACCGTCGAGAGCGTCTCCGTCGCATACCCCGGCCCTCCCCCGGTGAGGGCGAAGACCTGGTCGAAGAGCCTCAGGCCCCCGATGATGGAGAGCATAAGGTTGACAGTCGTAGCCGGCGCGATCATGGGGCGCGTCACGTTCCAGAACCTCTGCAGCGTTCCAGCTCCGTCTATCTCAGCGGCCTCGTACAGCTCTTGGGGGACGCCCTGCAGCCCGGCGAGGAAGATGACCATCGAATACCCGGCGTACTGCCAGATTACGACGGCTATGACAGCCCATAGCGCCACGTTCGGATCTCCCAGCCAGTCCTGCTTGAGCCACCCGAGATGTAGGAGGTCGAGCACCCTGTTTAGGGCACCGCCCGGAGCGTAGATGTACTGCCAGAGGAAGGCGACGATCACGGGGGTGAGCACCACCGACGCAAAGAAGATCACCCTGAGCACGTTTCTGCTCTTTATGTTGTAGTTGACCCCCAAGGCGAGCAGAAGGCCGATCGCGTTCTGGACGATGGTCACTGTCACGGCGAGCACGATGGTGTTCTTCAGGGAGGCTATTGCCTGACTGTCCTGCAAGAGTTGCCGGAAATTTTCCAGCCCGACGAAGGAGGCGGTCCTGGTCAGACCGTCCCAGTTGGTGAAGGCGTACCAGGAGCCTGCGAGGCTAGGGTAGATCATAACCAGCGCGTACATGAAGAGAGCGGGCAGCAAGAAGATCCAGGGCGCTTGGGACCTCCCCCTTCGCCCCTTCCTCAGCAGCGCGAAGACGCCACGTCCCTCAGGCTTTGCCGCTCCTGTTGGTTGCCCGGCCATGCTAGCTACCCTTCTGGTAAGCCTCGTCCATCCTCCTCAAGGCTTCGTCGATGGTGATCTCCCCGGTGAACAGTTGCTGGACCACCGCGAAGTGGATCTGCTGGACCTCGGCGTTGGGCCACAGCTGGTCCATAAAGGGCACGGTCTTTCCTTCATCGAGGAAGGGCATCATGGGCTTCAGGTCAGGGTCGACTTCGAACTGGTCGTTGGGGATGCCGGGCAGGGCGCCCTGGAGACTAGCGGCTTGGTTCATGTTCTCCGGTTCCGCCATCACGCGGAGCAACTCCTTGCCGCCCTCGGGGTTCTTGGCCTCGGCGTTGAGACCAAACGAGCCACCCGCGGCCGCCGGTATCCACAGCTTGTCGGGTTCCTCGTTCCCGGGAAAAGGGAGTACTATATACTGGTCTTTTTCCCCGTAGTTCTCAACCTGCCCGAGCGAGGTCGACACCTGGACGGCCATGGCCGCGTCCCCTTTCGCAACCAGTTGAAGCTGCTGTTCGTAGGAGGTTCCGAGTGGGCTCTCGTTGAAGTAGCCCCTGTCGTTGAGCTCGAGATACTTCTCCATAGCATCCCGCCAGCCGGAGTTAGCAAAGGTGGCCTTGCCAGTCTTCATATCCTCGTCGAAGTCGGGGTTGTCGGCATAGACCGTCGACGGGACGAGCGCGTAATCGATGAGCTGCGTGATCCAGGGGGTTGCGTTGCCCAAAGCGATGGGCACTTTCCCCGATGCTTTGATCTTATCACAGAAAGAGAGAAGCTCATTCCAGGTGCCGGGAGCTTCGAGGGCTAGATCGTCCATGATCTGTTTGTTGGTGATGGCCCCGATGAGAGTGGTAGTCGTCGGTAGGATCATCGTCTTTCCGTCCAGCTGCGTGACGGATTCATACCTCTCAGGGATGTCGTCAGCCCACGGCTGGTCGGAAAGGTCCGCGATGTATCCCGCAGGACCTACCTGTTTCAGGGCCATGGCATTACCGTTTCCGGGCCAGACGAAGAACACATCGGGAGCGGTCCCGGAAGAAAGCTGCGTACGAAGCGTAGTCTGATACTTGTCTGTATCGGCATTCGTCAGGCTGACTTTGGTGTCGGGATTCTTGTCCTTGAAGGCGCCTATGAAGACTTGGATGGGCTCCGGGTTGATACCTGTCGTGGCAACCCGGAGCGACCCACCTCCTCCACTGGAGGAGCCCTGGCCGGCGCCGCCGATGAACCTGCTGCAAGCCGCGAGAGGCCCCGAGAGTGCGGCTATACCGGCGCCCGCCCCTACGAAGTACAGGAAATCCTGCCGACTGAACTCCCTTTTCGACGATCCTCCCTCGCGAACGGCGTCCCTCTTGTCCTTGCTCACCCTGAATCGCTCCTTACGCGCAGAGATTTCCTGCTAGCTCTGCAGACCTGTCGGCCTGTCTGCACCTAGACCCTCATTACATCCACACCTTCCTCGACCAAGATCTCCAAGCGCGCCGAGGGAACGTCAGCCGCCAGCACGCGCGCGAACTCGGTGATGTGGCCGATGGCGTGCAATCCGCGTTGCTCGAACTTGCTGCCGTCGACCAGCAGTATCGGCTCCCGCGAGCGCTTCACCATAGCCTGCTTGACCTCGGCCTCTAACGGATCGGGATCCGTAAGGCACCCTTCGGACGTCACTCCCTTGACGCTTATGAAGGCCTTGTCGGCGAAGTGGACTAGGATCGCCTGCGTGGTCTGGGGTCCAACGAAAGACAGCGTCAGCTGCCTCAACTCGCCCCCGAACCCGACCAGCTTAACGTTGGGCGCTTCCCTGATGGAGAAGAGCTCCATCATCGGCACCAGATTCGTTAGCAGTGTGACACGTATACCCTTGTCTAGGACCCGCCGAGCCGCGTAGTATGCTGTGGTGGAGGAGTCGATGAAGACGGCCTCTCTCGTGTCCAGGAGCGAGACTGCAGCGCGTGCCAACCGCTCCTTCAGCTGCACTGCCTCACCTAGCCGCTGCTGGAAGGAATCCTCGTGCCCGGCGAAGCCTGGCAAAACCGCTCCGCCGTGGGACCTCTCCACCTGACCATTCCCCTCCAGATGTGCCAGATCTCGCCGCGCAGTCATGGGCGAGATACCGAACTCCATCTCCAGCTCCGTGACCGTCACACTGCCGGCCTTGCGGATCATTTCGACGATCAGACGGCGTCGCTCCCTGGGTACCAGCAATCGATTTTTCGACGATCTTTGATCGTTTTCCCCATTCCCCTACTCTATCCCCCAAATACGATTGCCATAAACAGCAGAAGTAGCATGCGTCCGCAAGGGGCTGGTGCAAATTTCTTGAAATATTTTGTGGCGCAAGCGATGAGGTCATTGGCCCGTTGCGAGCAAGCCCGCAGTTTAGAGTCGTTGCTCGAAATCGTTTCACAAGCTGACCCCGATAACCATGAATGGAGACTGGCGTGCTCGCCCTTGTCTTACCACTGATGTACGAACACGATGCCAACTCGGACATTGCCAGAAAACCGCGGTCTTCTGGCACAAAGTAAGGCCCGAAGGCATCTGCCGATCGATGGTTCTCGAACATCCGGGAATTTTCAGACGCCGCCCGCCTGTCGCCTTCAGCAGGCTTGATAGAAGCACGTACTTTGAAGGATCCAATCGTATTCCGGAGCTTTCAAAATAGCTGCAATCCGCGTATTTTTCTTGCAGAACGCTTTTCCCGAGTATTCAGGTCATTTACTCGGGTTGCTGCACGAGGGCCCCGCTAGCAGTCAGGGCGCTCATTTTGGTTCGAGTTTTTCCTACAAAATAGCTGTTTTTTCGAGTGGAGCCGAGGGGATTCGAACCCCTGACCTCCGCCGTGCAAAAGCTGATCGGCTTATTCTTGCCTGTCCTACTGCGTCCGGTAATTTTAGAATTTTGCAGGTATTTTGCGGATGTATCGGCGGCCTTTCGTCCGCCGCGTACCAGTGTGTATCACTCAGGTTGCAGTACGCTCGCGCACCCGGCGGTAGCGGCGGCTCTTGCGTACCTTCACCTTCGAAAGATGACGAAGGTACGAAACGCCCTGAGCCGCCTCTTGAGGCACCGGCAGCGGTGAAACCACGCATCCCCGTGCAAGCAAGGCGGACTTCCCATAACTCGACTACTTGCCGGCGCGACCGACGAGGACGGCCAAAGCCAGTGCCAGAACCACCGCTGCTTCTAGGGTCTTGCGGGCGCGAGTACGCAGGGCAACTGGAGTCTATGCTCGGCCGAACCTGCCAACTGAGTGCCAACGGTTCCCTTCACGGCATCCCCAAGAAATCGTGTCGAGCCAGAGTAGCGACTCAATGTCCCGTGCCATAGGGTGGTTCTGGTGATTAGGCGGTTCATTTCTCAGGGATCAGCACATTGTCCGAGTCGCCTTTAAGACCCATGCAAGGAACGCCTAAGAATTTGATAAGTTGGTGACGGCAAAAGCGTCTGCGGCCAGCGGATATTCACGAGGGACCGGAACTATTCATTGCCATACCCTTGCCGGTTCAGCATCGCCGTCGAACCGACGACTGCTAGTCATGTTTGGAGAATCTCGGGGAAGGTGCTCGACCAGCCAGCGGGCCAGACGCTGCGTCCTGACCCTTAGCAGTCCTCTGATGTCCTTTATGGCGGTGCCTACGAGGTCGACGCGGCTGTTGAGGTCCTCGATCCAGTCCACCGGCACCTCGGAGATCCTCAGGCCCAGCTTCTCGGCCAGGAGCAAGAGCTCGGTGTCGAAGAACCACTCGTTGTCCTCTACCTCGAGCAGAAGCCTCTGGGCAACGCTGCGCTTTATGGCCTTGAAGCCGCACTGGGCGTCGGAGAAGCCGTTGCGGAAGAGGGCTTTGATGATGAGGTTGTAGCAGCGAGAGATGACCTCCCGCCTCCACTGCCGAGTGACCGTGGCACCCTTCAAGAGGCGCGAGCCGATCGCCACGTCGCTGTGGCCGGTCGTCAGGGGCGCCACAAGCGGCAGGAGGGACCACAAATTGGTCGAGAGGTCCACGTCCATGTAGGCGAGCACGTCGGCCTCGGAGGCGAGCCAGGCAGCCTTGAGCGCCCTGCCCCGTCCCTTTTCTTCCAGGTGCAACACCGAGATCCGAGGGTCCGTGTCGGCGAGCTCCTGCGCGACGGCCAGAGTGTTATCGGTCGAGGCGTTGTCGGCGATGACCACCGACCAGCGATACGGGAAATACGTCCTCAGGTAGTCGCAGAGCTTCGGGATGCTCTGGGGCAGGGCCTCCTCCTCGTTGTAGACGGGGACGACCACCTCTACCATCACTTCCAGGTAAGGCAGCGCCCCGCCGTGTCTCATGAAGCTTTTGACCATCATGTTTCCTCTCTCTTATCTAGTGGAGCCAATCTGGCCTTGACGGGGTTTTTGGTGTCGTAGAGGTAGAGGACGAGGCCGAGGAAGACAATGCTCCAGTAGCTGATGACGCGGCTCAAGATGGCGACGGCCGCGGCGGCGTTCGTGGCCAGGCCCAGCCACTTCAGCATGAGCACCATCCCACCCTCTGCGGCGCCCAGCCCCGAGAACGTGAACGGCACCACCGCGAGCAGCGCGGCGATAAGGGCCACGACCACGGCCCCCGCCACCGTGACCTGCGCCCCCACGGACGCCGCGACGAAGTAGAGTGAGGCGCTCTCGAGAGCCCAGCCGGCCACTGAGTAGACGGCTAGCAGCGGGACATGGCGCATGGAGTCGACGGCGCCGTGCTCGAGGCGCTCGTAGAGGCGGTGGGATCGCGCGGGCAGAGCCCGTTCGACCACCCCGCGCAGTCGTCGCATCAAGAGCAGCCCTAGGATCCCGGCCACCGAGAGGGCGAGGCCCGCGAGGAGCGCGCCGGTTGCCTCCTGCGGGAGCGACCCCCCAAAGGCGACGGGGATCGTCGCACTCAAGAGCGCCGCGAGCACCGCCAGGTCCAGGAGCCGCTCTGCCAGGATCGTGCCGAGCGTAACCGCGAAGGAGACTCCTGCGGCCTTCTTCAGCAAATAGCCGCGGTACGCGTCGCCCAACCGGGCGATAGTGACACAGTTGGCGAACCAGGCGAGATACATGATCCTGGTCAGACCGGCGGTCGAAGGCACTGAGACTCCGGCGGCGGGGCCGTAGCCGACGTTCCCCAGTAACGTGCGCCAGCGCAAGGCCCTGATCGGGAACGAACAATAGAACACCACGAAGGCGAGCATGAGCAACGCAGCGTCTGCTTCCGCGACGTTTGTCCACATCGCCCGCCACCCGAGATGGAAGCCCTGTCGAAACACCAGGCCCAGGACGAGCAACCCGAGCAGAAAAGATGCAAGGGTGTGCGGACGGAACAGTCGTCGACCGAGCGCCGGTGCGCCATCGCCGAGAGTTTCAGCTAGTGGGGCGGATCCCGATTGATTTGTTTGGGCTTCCCCGTTCGTCATGGCGCGGGCCATATCCGACACGCTCGGAACCATTGCTTTCCCATCCGGCACTACTGCCCTGTTTTCTCACCGCAGTCGTAGAGCACACTGTCTCCCAACATGCTGCCTCCTGCCGTTCCGACACCACCTCCCTTGTTGGAGGACCCGGATCGCCACCGCTCCGGAGGAACTGGCGTGCAGTTCTTGTGCACCCAGCCCGCGATCCCATTGCGCACCGGCCCGCCGTCCCCGACTTGCACGGACGCCGAGCCCGACTTCCCAGGTGGCGTGCCAGCTTGGATCCCACCGCCGGTCGCACCAGCCGCTGGAGCCTGCTTTAACTTTGATGGTGGCGAGCTGGCTTTTGCTCCCGCCATGGAATCTAGCGCTTGTTCTCTCGGCAGTAGGAGGAAGCGCAGCTCGCCACTGGCGACGAGACGTGCCAACTCGTCGGTGGTCAAGATATGGTCGCCGCCGAAACCCCGGAGCGCCATCACGGGCTCGCCCGTAGCCAGGATGATCGGGGAGGCTTCGGCGACGCTAGGGACGGCCACCAGGAAGCGGGCGTCGCCACGGTTATTTAAGAGGTATGTCACCAGCTTGGGATCGGCCTGTGCCCCGCCCAGCCCTACCTGCCCGGCCTTGGAATTTGACTTGGGGCCCGGCTCTCCGAACATGTGTGGTCCCGCGTAGGGGAGCCAGGCGGCAGGCGGATCCCAGGCCGTGATGGCAGCCCAAGTGGCTGGCGCGATAAACAGCGCGAGTGTTCCTATGGTGGCGACTATCCCGGGTCGAGCCCACCTGCGGACGCGCGCGCTCAGGTGCGCGGCCACGAGCACCGTGGCCGCCCCCGCACACAAACCGACGATCGCAGGCGTCAGCCTGCGGTTCCATTCGGGATAGTCGGCCAGGATGTGAGTGTGGAGAGCTCCTATCCCGACCAGCGCCACTGGCAGTACCCACCAGCGCCATTTCGACCATCGGTAGTCTTCCCACAGGGCGACGACACCCGCACCCACAAGAGCGGCGATGGCGGGCGAGAGCATCACCAGGTAGTGGCGATGCCAGAGATAGTTGCGATCCCCCAAACCAGCGACGCTGAAGAACGTAGCTGCTGTCAGCAGCCACACCCCCCATAGCAGGAGAGCTTGACGCTGGGGGTCCAATCCCCTCTTCCACCGGACAGGCGTTTGCCAGCCGGCAACCACCATCCCCAACAGCGCCAGCGGTAGCAGCCAGCCCACCTGCCCGGCCAGTTGCTCATTGAGCAGCCGCAGAGGTCCAGGATATCCGGCTTCGCCCCCAGCGCCTCCGCCGAAGGCCACGATGGTTTTCCCCGAGCCTGGGTTGGGCTGACCGTCATCGCCGGACTTTTTTCCGCTGGCACTCTGGGTCGACGGAGCTGCCGCTGACGGCGCTTTGGCTTGCTTGGTCGACGACCCGAGTTTTCCCCACCCGGGCACGAGGCGCTCGAGACCGTTGTACCCCACGATCAGGTTCAAGGCCGAGTTGTTGGTGCTTCCGCCGACGTAAGGGCGCTCGTCGGGTGGCGTCAGATCAACCACCACTGCCCAGGAGAGCGAGATGGCGAGCAGTGCGGTCGCCGCCAGGGTCAGGTGAGCTACCCGGATCCACGGACGTCGCGGCGCCGCGACGAGGTAGAGCAAGAAGAAGGCAGGCACTACCAAATACGCCTGCAGCATCTTGATGTTGAAACCCAAACCGACGAGCATCGCACAGAGAATTAACCACCGTAGGCGCCCGGTTTCGGCGGCGCGCATGACGGCCCATGCTGCCACCAGCAGCCCCAGAACTAATAGGCAATCCACGGTGTTGTTGCGGGCGGTGGCGACGGTGATCGGGGTCAGGGCCAGCGTCAGCGCGGCCAGCAATCCGGCTACCGGACCAAAGACCCTGCGCACCAGGTAGTAGAGAAGCGCGACGGACAGGACGGCGGCCAACGCCTGCGGTAGCAGGAGGCTCCAGCCATGGAAGCCGAACACTTTGGCACTGGCCGCCTGAATCCAGAAGCCCAGCGGTGGTTTGTCAACCGTAACGAAGCCGCCGGGATCGTAAGAGGCGAAGAAAAAGTTGTGCCAGCTCGTGAGCATGCTTTTGACGGTGGCCGCGTAGTAGGGGTTGTCGTAGCCCAGAAGCGTGATCTGGAACAGTTCGAGAAGAGCCGACAAGACAAGGATCGCCACCAAGGCGAGCTGGTGCCACGATAGATTCGCCGCCAGCTTGCCTGCCCGACGAGAGAGAACATGATAGTTACGGCTCATGCCCATTCCATTCGCTTGGATATTTTTGAATCCTTCATCGGCGCTCCGCGTTGGTGCCAAGCGGTGAGCCGAACACAAGCTGGTGACTGCGCTTCAGCTCTGCCAAATAGGCTCTGTCCCCTGTAGATCGCGGGGTTCGGGCAGGAGCGGGCCAGTTCCTCGCGCTCCCCGAGGCACAGGCAGGCGTCCGCGCCATCTCGAAAGCTCGGCTGGCTGGAAGGAGGGCCAGGGTCGTCTGCTGCGGAACCGGTCATAACGTCTGAGCCTTATTTTCTGCCGAACGTGCCGGTGTCCAGCCTGCCCAGCCACGTTGGAGCCCTGTCATACAGCACCGTAACAACTCCTTTCAAACGTCCTGGACAAATGGCTTTCCTAAGGCAGGTAGTCTGGGCGTCGAAGCTATAGATGTCCTGTCGGAATCATGAGGGTTTCAACAGAAAGGGCCGCAAGCGGTTCACAGTGGAGTAGTATTGGCACCGAGACGTGTGATGAAGCGGATCTTGATCGTAGAAGACGAAGCGAGGCTGGCCCAAAAGATCGCCCGGGTGCTGCGCGAGCAAGGTTATGCTGCGGAGACGGTCTACGACGGTAGCTCGGGGTTCGCGCGCGCCTCCTCCGAGCGGTTCGACCTCCTTATCCTCGACTGGATGCTTCCCGGCCGCAGCGGGGTCCAGATTGTGCGCGGTCTTCGGGCCGCGGAGGTCGGCGTTCCGGTGCTCATATTGACTGCCCGTGGGCAAGTTGAAGACCGCGTGGAAGGCCTCGATGCCGGCGCTGACGACTACCTGCCCAAGCCTTTCGCCTTAGCCGAGCTATTGGCCCGCGTGCGGGCGCTCACGCGCCGACCTCACAAGGACGTTTCTGAATTGATCTTGCAAGCCGGTGACCTGACGCTCGACCCCATGCGCCGCGTGGTCAGCCGCGACGACGAACGAATCGATCTGACCGCCAGAGAGTTCGCCCTCCTCTCTACGTTGCTCCAAAGACCGGGGCAAGTGTTCACGCGCTCTGTGCTCCTCGACGCCGTGTGGGGAGGATCACGCGATACATACGCGAACGTCGTTGACCTCTACGTCTCCCAACTGCGAAAAAAGTTGGATGGCGGGAGCAACTCCTCCCACATACGCACCGTTCGAGGAGTAGGTTACGCCTTCGAACCCCAGCCTTAGCTCGCATGTTCGACCGTATACGACTCCAGCTAACGGCCTCTTATGTCGGGATCCTTGCCCTGATCCTTGTTGTCTTCAGTATAGTGGTGTCCGCGGTTTTCGCGGATCAGATTGCTACTCGCCAAGACAACCGACTTGCGCAACAGGCGCGTAGCAAGGCACAGAGTCTCTTGGAGGGCCGCGTGCAAGACTACTTTTCCGCCCCCGGCGAGCCTCTTGCTGTCTGGACCCGTGTCGCACAAGACGGTCGGGTGCTGGATCCACCCACGCTGAGCGTCAACGCACCCAAGGCGTTCCCATCTCGGGCGGCGACACCCTCTTCGTACTCTGTGAGGTCCGCCCGTCGCCCTACACCGCTCAAGCTGCTGTCCGAAGAACTGGCCAAGCGTTCCGTCAGAGAGAAGCGAACCCTCTATTCGACGATCACAGGTCAGGGGGGCGATGTGCGAGTCGTGTCCCTTCCGGTGATGCGAGCCGGAGAGGTGATCGCGGTCGTGCAAGTTGCAGAGCCTAGCGAGTTGGTGGAGGGGACCGTCACGAGGTTGATCCTGATCCTCGTGCCGATCGGCCTGGGGGCGCTGGTGCTCGCTGCTGTAGGCGGGCTCGCCATTGCTCGCCGGGCGGTGCGACCCATTCAGGTAGCCTTCGATCGCCAGCGGACCTTCATCGCAGACGCATCGCACGAGCTGAAGACACCTTTGACCCTGATGCGGATCGACGCAGAGATGCTCGCTCAAGATCCCGCCCTGACCGACGGCCGAGAACTTGCCGAGGAGCTCCTCACCGAAACCGACCGCATGAGCGCGGTGGTGTCCGATTTACTTCTTCTGGCTCGGCTCGATGCCGGTAAGGTCGCCATCGCTCACAAACCCTTTGACCTGAACGTGGTAATAGCCGAGACGGCAAACCGCTTTCAGAAGCGAGCCCAGACGGAGGGCGTCGCGCTCGAGACGCAGGCCGAGGGTCGTCGACTCGAGGCTCAGGGCGACCCCGGGCGCACAAGCCAGATCCTTGCCGCGCTGGTCGACAACGCACTCCGCTTTACCCTTACAGGGGGCCGCGTAACAATAACCGGTAGATCAGCCAATCGTCGAGTCGAGGCGATTGTCAGGGACAACGGACCGGGCATGGCCCCCGAGCACGTGCCCCATATCTTCGACCGCTTCTACCGAGCCGAAGCCGCCCGAACCCGAGAAAGCGGCGGGACAGGTCTCGGCCTTGCTATCGCACGCGACTTGGCCCGCGCCCAAGGCGGCGAACTCGCGGCTGAGAATGCGGAGGACGGCGGGGCAGTATTCCGTCTGTCTCTACCGACGAATCACGACGCCTGAGCCGCTTGCCACTTGCACTTGACAGATCTGTTGGGTCGCAGTCTATGCCGTCCAAGGGGATTATCTATTTGTCCGCTTAGAGTGCTGGTGATACCAGAGCAACCTCTGAGAATGCCCAAGAACTCCAAAAACCACTTGCCAGGAAAGTAGGCACCTCAGGCTCGGTGTACGACCAAGATGTTGTGGTCAATGTCCGCCGTGACGCCGCTATTCGCTCAGAACCCGAGTTCGTGGGTGCCACCTCCTAGCAGCACCCGCTCCGCTGTGATCTCCTCCCGCCGCTTCTTCACCAGGGGCACGCTAAGCAAGACGGCGCGACCCCCGCCTTATGAGGACGCGTTGCAGTTCAAGACCCCGTAGCTCGCCCTAGGTCTGTTTCTATTCCCTGTGTTTTAGCTGCACACTGCCACTTTTTCAGAGTGGAGCAGAGGGATTCGAACCCCTGACCTCCGCCGTGCAAAGTCAGGGCGCTATTACCGTGGGCGTTCGCTGCTGTTCAAAAATACCTGGAATTAGACGAGCTCTATCTTCTGGACAGTCGTGGCAGTTCGCTGCTGTTGGCGTGGGCTGGTGTACTACTGGTGTAACTAGGCTGCCGCTATGGAGCACTAAGCCCACTGTGTGCTGGCTACCTTCTGTTGATTGAGACCCGTGGTCGCTACCCTCTTCGGCAGGCGACCTAACTCGATTTGGCTAGGGCCTCTGTTCAATCAAAGGCGCGAAGAAGTCTCCCTAGGCTCTCTCTACAATACTCACCTCGAACGCCTCTGCGCCATGCCCAATGAACCGGATGAGCCGCTCTCCCTCCTCGGCAAGAACGCCGCGATCCCGTTTGGCCAGCGCCTCGAACGGCTCGATGACGAGCGTAGCCTTCCCGCGGGTTCGCTCCGTCTTCCACGTCCCCTGCACGAAGCCGTCGATGAGGAAGGTGGCCGGAACCATGCCGTTCCTGGAGGCGATCGCCTTGCGGTGCTCATCGGCGATGACGCGGGTGCGGTCGGCGTGGGAGAGGATCATGTTGTCGAACTCGGGCAGGAAACGCGGCGGGGACGGGGCGTCCGGGTCGGGCCTCGGGACATCGGGCAAGTCGAACAGGTCCCCGCCGTACTCGTCGCGCAAGGAAAGCAGGCGCGGCCGAAGCCGCTCGACGACCTCGCCTAGCCGGGTCAGGCCCGACCAGGTCTGCACGTCCTTGACGCTCGCCGGTCCGAATGCCCCCAGGTATCGCAATACCATCTCTTCCAGCGAGGGGTCACGGTCGATCGGACGGCCGAGCCAGGCCTCGGCGGTGGTGTGGGCGGCTGGCCCGCTCTTTCCCCAGACGCCGCGGGGCGGCACCTGCACGAGCGGCACCAGGTGGCGGATGGCGCGAGCGAGGGAGGCGGGGTCGCGCTCGGGCCACCGCTCCTGCAGAAGTACGCCGAGTTCCCTGGCGGTACGCGGCCGTTCCTCGAGCAGTGCTCGGCTGGCGGCGGAAAGCGCTTCGAGGTCCACTCCCTCGACGCCCGCGCGGTTGGCGTGCAGGCCGCGGTCGATGACCGGCTGCACCAGGGAACGAAGCGCGAGGCAGTCGCGGGCGCTCACCAGATGTACGGTGTTGCGCATGAGCGCGACGCG
>Ga0126314_10000652_pt1 | contig 16543 bp, 19 predicted proteins | sample Plot105B_FD_92535 | JGI IMG/M metagenome (GOLD analysis project Ga0126314, IMG submission 92535) | Serpentine soil microbial communities from UC McLaughlin Reserve, CA, USA - Plot105B | ecosystem: Environmental > Terrestrial > Soil > Grasslands | place: USA: UC McLaughlin Reserve, Lake County...
AGTACATCGCCGACCGCTCGGTGTCGCTCTACCTGCGGATCGTCTCGCGGACGATCCTGCGCGTCATCAAGCGAGTGCTGGTCGACAGCGTCGCGCTCGTCGCCGGGCGCCGCCCCGCCTAGCGATGTGTGGCATCTGCGGGCTCGTCGCCTACGGCGGCGACCCTGATCGCAACGCCCTCGAGGCGATGAACGAGACGCTGCGCCACCGCGGACCCGACAGCGCCGGCGTAATCGTGCGCGGCCGAGTTGGCCTGGCGGCGCGACGGCTGTCGATCATCGACCTGGAGACAGGCGACCAGCCGATCGCCAACGAGGATCGCAGCGTCCACGTGGTCCAGAACGGCGAGATCTACAACCACGCCGCACTCCGCCGCGAGCTCGAGGCGCAGGGGCATCAGATGCGCACCGACCACTCGGACACCGAGGTGCTCGTGCACCTCTACGAGCAGCACGGGCCGGCATTCGCGGAGCGCCTGCGCGGGATGTTCGCCGTAGCGATCTGGGACTCGCGCGAGCGCCGGCTGGTGCTCGCACGCGACCGCTTTGGGATCAAGCCCCTGCACTGGGCGCGCCTGCCCGGCGGGCTCGCGTTCGGCTCGGAGCTGAAGTGCCTGATGCCCGCGCCTGGGTTCTGTCGCGAGATCGACCCCGATGCGGTCGAGGCCTTTCTTGCCTTCAACTCGATCCCGGCCCCGCTCACGATCTACAAGTCGGCCCGCAAGCTGCCGCCCGGCCACTACCTCGTCTGGCACGAGGGCTCGGACGAGGTGGCGATCGAGCGCTACGCGCGCGAGTTGCCTGCCACCACGCCCCGGCCGGCAGGGCCCGGCGACGTGCTCGAGGCGCTGCGTGACTCTGTTCGAGCGCACCTCGTCTCCGACGTCCCGGTCGGCGTGATGCTTTCGGGTGGCGTCGACTCGTCGGTCCTGGCCGCGCTCGCGGCCACCGAAAGCCGCGACCGCATCCGAACCTTCTCGATCGGCTTCGAGGAGCAGGGTTTCGACGAGACCGCCCGCGCGCGGCTGGTTGCCGACCGCTACGACACCGACCACCATGAGCTGGTCGTCCGCCCCGACGCCGTCGAGCTGCTGCCGAAACTGACCCAGGCGTTCGACGAGCCGTTCGCGGACTCGTCCGCGGTGCCGACCTGGCTCGTGTCGGAGCTGGCGGCATCGCATGTAAAGGTCGCGATCTCGGGTGAGGGCGGCGACGAGCTCTTCGGCGGCTACTACACCTACGTCGCGAACCTGCTCGCTCCGCGCGTCGGCCGACTGGCAGCGCGCGCACGGCCACTGATCGAGCGGCTCCCGAGCTCCTCCCAGCGCGCCGCCTCCTTCGACTACAAGGCGAAACGCTTCGCCCGTGCAGCCACGCTGCCACCACTCGAGCGCCATCACGGCTGGAAGGAGATCTTCGACGAGCAGACCCGGGCAGCGCTGCTGGGTGATCGCCGCGGCGCCGACCCTCTGACCGTCTACCGCGAGCACTACACCAAGACCGCCGGCGCACCCGAGCTCGCGCGCCTGCAGGAGATCGACCTGAACGTCTACCTGCCAAGCGACCTGCTGGTGAAGACCGACCGCGCCTCGATGGCGCACTCGCTCGAGGCGCGGGTGCCGTTCCTCGACAAGGCCGTCGCCGACGTCGCACTGGCGCTGCCGACGTCGCAGAAGGTGCGCGGATTCGACAAGAAGCGCCTACTGCGCCAGGCGGTTGAGCCGCTGCTGCCGCGCGAGATCACCCACGGTCGCAAGCAGGGCTTCTCCATCCCGGCGGCGGCATGGCTTCGCACCGACCTCGAGCCGTTCGCGCGCGAGCTGCTCGCACCGGCGCGTGTCCGCGAGCAAGGCTGGTTCGATGCCGAGGTGGTGACGGCAATCATGGACCGGCACGTCTCAGGCCGCGAAGATCTGAGTCGTCAGATCTGGGGCCTCATGGCCTTTTCACTGTGGCACGAGCGTGACGCATGAGCGGTCATCACCACGATCACCCGCACCACCGCCATGACGACAGCCGCCGAATGGCGATCGTGCTCGTGGTCAACATCGCGCTGCTCGTGGCGGGTGTCGTCGGCGGTCTGGCGTTCAACTCGCTGGCGCTGCTGGCCGACGCCGGCCACGTGCTCACTGACGTCGGCGCAATCGGCCTGGCGCTGTTCGCGGCCTGGGCGGCCACGCGGCCGTCCGGCCCGCAGCGCACCTTTGGCTACCGCCGCGGCGAGATCCTGGCTGCGCTCTTCAACGGCTTCACGCTGGTGGCCGTCGCCGTGGTCGTGTTCGTCGAGGCAATCATCCGCCTGTCGGACCCGCCCGAGGTCACCGGCAGCGGCGTGCTGGTGATCGGCCTCGCATCACTTGTCGGGAACGGCATCGGGACGGTCGTGCTGATGGGCGGCGACCGCGGCAACGTGAACCTCGAGGGCGTGCTACGCCACAGCGCCGCCGACGCGCTTGGCTCGCTCGGGGTGATCGTCGCCGGGCTCCTCGTGATCACGACCGGCTGGGACCAGGCCGACCCGATCATCTCGATGGCGATCGGCGTCCTGATCCTGCTCGGCTCCTGGCGCCTGCTGCGCGAGCCCTTCAACGTGCTGATGGAGTCGGCGCCGGAGGGGATCGACGTCCAGGACGTCGGCCAGGCGATGTGCGGCGTGCCGGGCGTGCGCGAGGTCCACGACCTCCACGTCTGGACGGTCACGTCGGGCTTCCCGGCGCTCGCCGCTCACATCCGCAGCGATCCGTCCGAGTCAGCCGACGACGTGCGCGAGCGGCTCGAGGCGGTCCTCCACGAGCGCTTCGGGCTCGACCACACGACCCTGCAGGTCGTACCCGAGCCGTTGCTGCAGCTCGAGGACCGCCGGCGCGGGTAGACCGCGGCGGCACGGCTACGGTGGCGGCGGCTCCACCAGCTGGTGAGCCGGGGTGAAGAAGCGCCCCTGAGCAAGCGTGGTGGCAATCAGCGCCGACAGCGCCGCCGCTCCCATCAGCGTCCAGAGCAGGATCAGCTGCAGGCGCACCGCGTTCAGCGGGCTGGCGCCGCCGAGCAGCGCGCCCACCATGGTGCCGGGGAAGAAGACCATGCCGGTCGTCTTCGTCTGGTCGATCAGCGGGATCAGGCCGGAGCGGAGACTTCGGGCGACCAGCCGCAGGGTTGCCTCCCGTGCCGTCGCGCCGAGCGCGAGCGTCGCCTCGATGAGGTTCGCCTTGTCGTGGATTTCGTCGGCCAAGCGGTTGAGCGCCACCGCCGCCGCGGTCATCGCGTTGCCGATGACCATGCCGCCGACCGGCACCATGAAGCGCGGCTTCGGCTCGAAGACGCCCAGTGCCAGCACGATCGCGAGCGTGGCCGCCGCGGCGGTCGCGAGCGCGACCAGCAGCGGGACGAACGCGCGCGGCACCGCCCTTGCGCGCCCGCGCGCCGTCCACGCCCCGAAGACGACCATGAACGCGAGCAGCGCCACCACCAGCCACAGGCTGTCCGAGTCGAAGATCGCCTTGATCACGTAGCCAACCGCGGTCAGCTGAACGAACGACCGCACGACCGCGATCGCAAGGTCCTCCTCGACGTCGGCGTGTCGCCACCTGGAAGCGGCAATCGCAATCGCGACCAGCACCAACGTCCCGGCGACTTGCCAGAGGGAGATGTCGGTGCCGGTCACGCGGCCACGGCTCCCGCGTCGATTCGCACTGTCCGCGTCGTCAGCCGCTCCGCCTGCGCACGGTCGTGCGTGACGAGCACGATCGAAATCCGCTCGCGCAAGTCCCCCAGCGTCCGCTCGATCTCGTCGCGTGCCGACTCGTCAAGCGCCGAGGTCGGCTCGTCCAGCAGCAGCACCTCTGGCTCCAACGCGAGCGCGCGGGCCAGCATCACGCGCTGTTGCTCGCCCACCGACAGCTGCGCCGCCTCGCGCTCGGCGTAGGAGCCGTCGAGGCCGGCCCGCTCGAGCAGCGGCGCCACCTCGACCTCGCGCTCGATCAGCGACGGCCCGTACTGCACGTTCTCCGCCACCGTCCCAGGCAGCGGCGCCGGGAGCTGGGGCACGAGCATCGCCCGCCGGCGCAGCGCGAGCACATCGATCGCGCGCACGTCCTCCCCGTGCATCCGCACGACGCCCTCGTCGGGATCGGCGAGCCGGTTCAGCAGCCGCAGGATCGTCGACTTGCCCGACCCAGACGGACCTAGCAACGCGGTCGACCCCGGGTCGATCCGCATCGATAGGTCGTGCAGCACGCGCGTGCCTGCGCGCGCGTACGAGACGTGCTCCAGCTCGAAGAGGCTCAGGCGGCGGCGGTGGCCTGGCCGGCATAGGTACCGGTCAGAGTCGGATAGAGCGGGTAGCGCTCCGCAAGGGCCCGCACACGCTCTGAGAGGTCAGCGCGCCGCTCGTCGGCCCACTCCTGCGTCAACGCCTCGCCGATGATCCGGCCGATCTCGCGGAAGTCGTCGACCTGGAAGCCGCGGGTCGCGAGCGCGGGGGTGCCGAGGCGCAGGCCGGAGGAGACCGCCGGTGGGCGCGGGTCGTTCGGGACCGCGTTGCGGTTGACCGTGATGCCGATGTCGTGCAGCCGGTCCTCGGCCTGCTTGCCGTCGAGCTCCGATTCGCGCAGGTCAACCAGCACGAGGTGGACGTCGGTGCCGCCGGTCAGGACATTCACGCCAGCGGCCAGCAACTCCTCCGCCACCACCGCGGCGCCCGCGCGCGTGCGCTGCTGGCGCTCGCGGAAAGCCTCGCTCTGGGCGATCTTGAGCGCGACCGCCTTGCCGGCGATCACGTGCATGAGCGGCCCGCCCTGTTGGCCCGGAAAGACAGCCGAGTCGATCTTCTTCTGGTACTCCTCGCGGCAAAGGATCATGCCGCCGCGCGCGCCGCCGAGCGTCTTGTGGACGGTGGTGGTGACGACGTCCGCATGCGGGACCGGGTTCGGGTGCTCGTCGGCCGCGACGAGGCCGGCGAAGTGGGCCATATCCACCAGCAGCACGGCGCCAACCGAGTCGGCGACCTCCCGGAAGGCGGCAAAGTCGAGCTGGCGCGGGTAGGCGGACCAGCCGGCGATGATGAGCTTCGGCTTGAACTCGTGCGCCACGCGCGCGACCTCGTCCATGTTCAGGAGTGAGGTGTCCGGGTCGACTCCGTAGGCGACGATGTTGTAGAGCCGGCCGGAGAAGTTCAGCCTCATCCCGTGCGACAGGTGGCCGCCCTGGTCGAGCTTCATCCCCATGATCGTGTCGCCGGGCTGAAGGAAGGCGTGGTAGGCCGCCGCGTTCGTTTGGGCGCCGGCATGTGCCTGCACGTTCACGTGCTCGGCACCGAACAGCTCCTTCGCGCGGTCGATTGCCAGCTGCTCGACGACGTCGACGTACTCGCAGCCGCCGTAGTAGCGCCTTCCGGGATAGCCCTCGGCGTACTTGTTCGTCAGCACGGAGCCCTGACAGTCGAGAACCGCCTGCGGGACGAAGTTCTCGGACGCGATCATCTCGAGCGTCGTCTCCTGCCGACGCAGCTCGCTCTCGAGCAGTTCGGCGATCTCCGGGTCAACGTCGGCTACGTGGCGGCTGAAGAAGTCGGCCGGCAGGTCGGCGGCGGTCATGGCGGCCACGCTACCACCGGCCGCGGCTTCGACCGTGGCGTAGGACGGATTAAGCGACCAGTCGTGCTCAGAGCTGGGAGCTGACCGCCTCCCGCGACAGCGCGCCTTCGCGCAGGACCTCGAAAGCGCCGTTGTCCTCGTACGAGCTCAGGTCGATCACGGTCGACGGCGTTCCGGGGAGCACGCCGGCATCCAGCTCGATGTCGGCGCCGCGACGGATCCGTGGGTCGACGTCGTCGAGGCTGCAGGGATCCCGGTCGCCGGTCGGGTTCGCGCTCGACTGCAGGATTGGCGCCTTCACATTGGCCAGCTTCGCGAGCTTCTCGTCGAGCTTCGGCACGCGCAAGCCAAGCCGGCTCGGGTCTGCCCCGCACGCGAGCGGGAACCGTGTCGCCGGGTTCGGAACCAGCACGGTCACGGGTCCCGGTAGCAGCCGGTCCAGCGCCGCCCGCGTCTTCAGGCCGATCTCCGGCACCTCCGCGAACGCGGTTTCGAGCTCGAAGAAAAGGACGGCTGCCGGGCGGTCCGGCGACCGCCCCTTGATCCAGTAGAGCCGGTGCACGCCCTCGACGGAGTCGGGGTGCGTCCCAAGCCCATAGACGGTGTCGGTCGGGAAGACTGCAAGGCCGCCCTCCGCGATCACTTCCTGGAACTCCGCTACCTGCGCCTCGGTCACGGAACCGACCCTAACGTCACGCGCTCCCTCCCTGCCAGATCAACCAGCGTCTCGCCGCCGACAAGCAGTGAGCGCACGTCCTCGGCCTGGTCGGGTGCGTGCTCGAGCGCTACCTGCGCGCCCGCCGGCGCCGCCTGCACGAGCGCGCGAATCGCATCAAGGCCGTCGGCCCCCGCGACCAGAGCCGCGCGTGGCTCGTAGAGCCGGATCTCAGGCTGGAGTCGGTCCCACTCGTCCTTCCGCACGTACGGGAGGTTGGCGACGACCAAATCTGGTGGCGTGACACCCCTCCAAAGGGGGGACAAGGAGTCGGCCCAGCCGTTCGCGACGGCGAAGTGGACGCGTAGCCCGAGGCGCTCGGCGTTGGCGGTCGCGACCTCGATCGCCGGGGGAGACGCATCCGAAGCCGTCACCCGCATGTCCGGACGCTCGTGCTTGATCGCCAGTGCGATCGCGCCCGAGCCTGTCCCCAGGTCGTGCACGCGCGCGCCCTCCTCCATCTCGGTCGCACAATCCACCAGAAGCTCGGTCTCCGGTCGCGGGATCAGCACTCGCGGGTCGACGTGGAGCTCGAGGTGCCGGAAGGCCTGACGGCCGAGGATGTAGGCGACCGGCTCGCGCATCACGCGCCGGCGCACCCGCTCGCCGATCACACGCGCGGCCGCGCCGGGTACAGCCATCGCCGGGTCGGCCACGAGCGCGGCCCGCGATACGCCCAGCGCGTCGCCGATCAGCAGCTCAGCGTCGAGCCGCGGCGTGTCACAGCCTGCCGCCGTCAGCGCGTCGACGGCGGCGCCAATCGCGTCGCGGGCGTTCAGATGGCGCCAGCGGATGCCGCTTCGAGGCGGCGCCGCCGCTCGTCGGCCTCGAGCGCGGAGGTGAACTCGTCGAGGTCACCGGCCAGGATCGCCGGGAGCCCGTTCTTCGTGACCTTCACGCGGTGGTCGGTCACGCGATCCTGCGGGAAGTTGTAGGTACGGATCTTCTCGGCGCGCTCGCCGGTGCCCACCTGCGAGCGCCGCTCGGCTGCCAGCTCCGCTTCCTGCTCGGCGCGAGCCTGCTCGAGCAGTCGGGCGCGCAGCACGCGCATCGCCTTCTCGCGGTTCTGCAGCTGCGACTTCTCGTCCTGCATCTCGACCTTGATGCCGGTCGGCTTGTGGAGGATGCGCACTGCAGAGTCGGTTGTGTTCACCGACTGCCCTCCGGGCCCGGACGAGCGGTAGACGTCGATCTCGAGGTCGCTTGGGTCGATCTGCACGTCGACGTCTTCAGCCTCCGGCAGCACCGCCACAGTGGCAGTCGAGGTGTGGATGCGGCCCTGCGACTCGGTCTCCGGCACACGCTGAACGCGGTGCGTGCCGCCCTCGTACTTGAACACCGAGTAGGCCCCGTTGCCCTTGATCGCGAACGTGTAGTCGCCCTCGCGGACCGCCAAGTCCTCGACCTTGAAGCCACGCCGCTCGGCGTAGCGGGCGAGCATCCGGTAGACGTCGCCCGCGAACAAGCCCGCCTCGTCGCCACCAGTGCCGGGACGAACCTCGACGATGACGTCGCGGTCGTCGGCGGGATCGCTCTCCACCATCGCCAGGCGGATCTCCTCCACCAGCTCCTCGAGGCGCTGCTCGGACCGCTGCAGCAGCTCGCGCAGCTCCGGATCATCGCCGTCCTCGCTCAGAAGCTCGCGGGCGCCGGCCGCGTCGTCCGCAGCACGCCGGTACTCGACCGCCAGTTCGTGCGCCTTCCCGATCTTTCGGTACTCGCGACCGACCCCGGCGTAGCGCTCGCGGTCGTTGATGACCGCAGGGTCGACGATCTGCTGCTGCAGCTCGGCGAACCGGCGCTCTATCTGCGCGACGAGGTCATCGATCAAGCGACGACCTCCATGCCGATCTTGTCCTCGTCGGACGCGGCCTTCGGATTCTCGACGGCGAGCACGGCGTCGAGTGCAGTGATGGCAACTGCGAGCTGGCTCAGGTCGGGCTCGCGCGTGGTCAGCTTCTGCAGCTGCATGCCCGGCCACATGAGGATGCGCGCCCAGCGCTTCGTCCGGTGCTTGCCGAACAGCTTGATCAGCTCGAACGCGATCCCGGCGACGATCGGGATGCCAAGCACGCGCGACGCGAACAGGATGTACCAGTCGGGGCGCCCGAGCGGGGCGAACACGAAGATCGCGACGATCATGACGATCAGCAGGAAGCTGGTGCCGCAGCGCGGATGCAGGCGCGAGAACTGCTTCGCGTTCTCCGGCGTCAGCTCGAGGCCCGCCTCGTAGCACGAGATCGTCTTGTGCTCGGCGCCGTGGTACTCGAAGACGCGCTGCAGGTCCTTCATGCGCGCGATCAGCCACAGGTAGCCGATGAAGATCGAGATGCGGATGACCTTCTCGACGAGGACGAAGACGAGTCCCGTGTGCAGCTCGTCGCGCGCGAGGTTGGCCAGGAACGCCGGCAGCAGGAAGAACAGGCCGACCGCGAACAGCACGGCGAAGACGACGGTGCCGGTCCAGGTGCCCTTGCCGATCTCCTGCTCGTCGTCGGGCATCTGCGCGTTCGCCGAGATGCCGAGCGCGCGGAAGCCGATCGTCAGCGACTCGGCCAGAGCGACTACGCCGCGGATGACCGGCAGCCGATAGACGCGGTGCTTCTTGACCCACGAGACGAGCGGCTCCGACGTGACCGCGATGTCGCCGGTCGGGATCTTCTCTTCGGGCGCCTGGTCGGGGCCGGGCTTGCGCACGGCGACGGCCCAGGTCGAGACGCCGCGCATCATGACGCCCTCCAGCACCGCCTGCCCACCGACGGGGGCGTCCTTGACAGCCTCGAGATTGGGCCGCGGGGGCGCCTCGGTGCTCACTTGGTCAAGGCTAGCTTTTCGGCCTGCCCTACGGGCAGGCGAACAGCTGAGAGTTGTCGTTCTCCAGCGACTCGCCGATCGAGTTGCCCGGATCCGCGGTCACGCGCACGGCGTATCGGCAGACGGGCCCAGTGAAGGTCAGGGTGCGCGTCTCGCCCGGGGCCAGATGGTTGAGGGTGATCGTGTCGAGGACGGCCTTGTCGACGCTCAGCGAGACCTCGAGCGTGTCAGCGACGATCTTGCCGGTGTTTCCCACCGCTACGCGGTAGCTGCGGGTGTCGGCTGTCGGCCCGGGCTTGACGCTCAGGTCGCGCACGGCCAGGTTCGGAAGCGGCCCGCGGCACACCTGGGTGTCTCGCGCTGCGCTGTCGAGCACCGCGCCCGCGGCCGACAGCCAGCGGTACTGCACGCGCGCCTTGTAGGCAGCGCCGATCCGCAGCGCCTCGACGGTCTGCTTCCAGCCGAAGCGCTGCACGCCCGCCTGCGATGTGCGCCACTGGCGCAGCGCCGGCACGTCGAGCCTCGTCCAGCCGTCGTGTCCGAGCCGCTCGAGCACCTGGAACCGGATCTGCATCCGTGAGGCGCCCGGCATCGTCGCCATCCGAGCGTAGAAGGTGACCGCGCGGTCGGCCGACGTCACGTCACAGGTGACGAGCCGCGCGAGCGTGTCAGGACCCGCGGACCTCTCGCCGTGGGGCGCGGCGAAGCTCGCCGCGGGGAACGCGACGAGCACGGCAACGATTGCGGCGATGCGCGACATCACTCCCCGCAAACAATCGGCAGAAACGTGAGTTGCGTTAGAGGCCGGTTTGGCGCGACGGGGTCGACGCCGCTAGCGCGAGGCGGCGGCGCGACGCGCCTGCCGGCGGCGGAACCGCTCGACGCGGCCACCGGTGTCCACCAGCTTCTGCTTGCCCGTGTAGAACGGGTGGCAGTTCGAGCAGATCTCGACGTGGATATCTGCCTGCGTGGAGCGAGTCGTGAACTCGTTCCCACACGTGCAGCGCACGTGAGCCTCTACGTATTCCGGGTGGATCTCGGCCTTCATCTCGTAGTTCAGGATAGCTGGGGCCGTCGCGTCCTCTAGCGCGCTGCCTCGGCACGCTTCACGAGAAACGCGCCGATCGCACCGGCCAGGCTCGCGACCACCGTGATCGCCCAGATCTCCATGAACACGTCGAGGATCCGGCCGCCGGTCGTGATCGGGTTCGGCATCTGCGACGACACGGTCAAGAGCTGCGTCGTCGTCCAGAACAGCGCACTGCCGTAGGAGTTGATCTGCGTTTTCTTAGCGTCGTGCTCGAGGAGCATCGCGAGCAGCGCGCAGAGCAGGTCGACCCCAATCGTGAGCACCGTGATCGCGACGACGTGGTCGCGCAGCCGCGCGTGCGGCGGGGTCTTGCCGTGGACGACGTTGCGGAACTCGGCCCTGGCGTGTCGGAGAACGCGACCGATGTACGCAACGAACGCGTGCACACCGGCATTTGACCCGCCGCGCCCGACGGAAGGCGCTGCGCGACGGCCTCGATCGGCACGAAATCGAAGTTGACCCCGGTATGCGGGGCGAACTGCGATTTGGTTCGGCGGGCGCGATTATTTCGGGGTGCGGCCCTATGTGATCTGGTAATTCGGGCCCTCGCCGCCCTCCGGTGGCGTCAGCCGGCCGCCCTTGGCGGTGATGGCTCCGCACTGCACGCAGTTCGAGGCATTGACGTGCACTGCCACCGGCGTGTCGTCCGGCAGCCCACCATCGGACGCCAGCCGCTCCTTGACGTCGTCCGGGACCTCGTAGACCTGAGCCGGGCACATGTTCTCCCACATGAGCGCGACCGCCAGCGGCACGTTCGTCTGGATCCGGATGTGGCTGGGGGCGTCGTCGCGCGAGGCGTTCCCGCTCGCGAAGACCGACGAGAGCTTGTCGAAGTACATCTTCCCGTCGGGCTTCGGGTAACGCTTGTAGCGCTTGCCGATGAAGACGTCGACGCCGGCGTCGTCATGCGTGTGCAGGCGGCCGGGCGGCAGCTTCCCGCCTGACAGCTCGGCCGCGTTCGCCAACGCGCCGCCCATGAAGAAGCCACGGGCGAACACCTGGCGCATGTTGCGCGAGCGGTAGATGTCCTTCTCGATCTCTGAGCCGTGGATGGCGGCGTCGTAGGCCGAGAGGTCGTCGGTCGACCCGTTCTTCAGCGCGTTGAAGATCGCTTCGGCGGCGTACATGCCGGCGTGCATCGCGAGGTGGACGCCCTTCAGCTTCGGGACGTTGACCATGCCCGCGGCGTCGCCCACCATGACCATGCCCGGCACCGACAGCCGCGGCATCGCCCAGTAGCCGCCCGACGGCAGCGTCTTGGCGCCCCAGGCGATCCGCTTCCCACCGTCGAGGATGTCGCGGATCATCGGGTGGGTCTTGAACTCCTGCAGGACGTCGTGGAGCGAGAAAGTCGCGTCGCGGTAGTCGAGGCCGGCCACGAAGCCAATCGACACCTTGTCCTCGCCCATCGGATACACAAACGAGCCGCCGAACTCCCGGTACTTCGCGCGCAGGCGCAGTGGCCAGCCCATCGAGTGGATGACGCGGTCGAGCGGCTTCTGGACCTCCCAGACCTCCTTGACCCCGAGCTCCCACTGCTGCGGCTCACCCGAGCCGAGGCCGAAATGCCTGATCGCGGCCCCGGCCAGATGACCCTGGGTGCCCTCCGCCAGCACCGTTACGCGCGCTTGCACGTCAGAGCCTGGCTCGAAATTGGAAAGCGGATTGCCATCCGGGCCAAGTCCCTTGTCACCGGTGCGAATGCCCACCACGCGGCCGCCTGCGCCCCCTTGTGAGGTGTTCTCGACCACGAGCTTGTAAGCCGCGGTCTCCGGAAGGATGTAGACGCCCGCGTCCTCGGCCTGCTGAGCCAGGAAGCGGCCCAGCTGCGCGATCGAGGTGACATGGTTGCCGTGGTTGCGGAATGGCGGCGGCGTAGGCACCAGCGGGATCGCCCGCTTGCGGGTCATGAAGTAGACGCGGTCCTTCGGCACCGTCCCGAACGTCGGCCAGTCCGACTCCGCCAGGTCCGGGAACAGCCGCTTCATGGCCGACGGATGCATCATCGCCCCGCTCAGCAGGTGCGACCCCGGCGTACGCCCCTTCTCGATCAGGGCCACCGGCACCTCGCCGAGTTGCTCGAGCAGGCGCTCGTCGCCGGCGAGCAGCTGCATCAGCCGGTTCGCGCAGGCCAGGCCGCCGGGGCCGCCGCCCACGATTACCACCCCTACCTCGATGCGTTCGTCCTCGGCGTCGTGGAAGCCGGCGATGAACTCCCTCTCGGACTGAACCGGCGGCGGGAACTCGATTGGGGCGATACCGCCTGCCACCGTGCCTCCTGCTAGCCCTTCCTCGCCTTGATCGCCTCGGTCAGCTTCGGGACGATCTTGTGCAGGTCGCCCACCACACCGAGGTCGGCGAACTCGAAGATCGGCGCGTTCTGGTCCTTGTTGATGGCGACGATGTTCTCCGAGCTCTGCATGCCGACCTTGTGCTGGATCGCGCCCGAGATGCCGAGCGCCAGGTAGAGCTTCGGCGCGACCGTCTTGCCGGTCTGGCCGATCTGAGCAGCGTACGGGTACCAGCCGGCGTCGACGACGGCGCGGGTGGCGGCGACGGCGCCACCGAGGGCGGTCGCGAGCGGCTCGGCGAGCTCCTGGAAGCCTTCGGCCTTGCCCAGGCCGCGCCCGCCGCCGACGAGCAGGTCAGCGTCCTCGATGTTCACGTCGGCACCCCGCTGCTCACCGCGCGTGCGCATCTTCGCCTTGGTCGACCACGGCGAGAGCTCCACGTCTACGTCCGCAATCTCGGCGTCACCGGAGCCACTCTCGGTGACCTCGAATGCGTTGAGGCGGCCGATGATCACGGCCGGGGCTCCCTCCCTGTAGCCGACCTCGACGACCGCGGAGTCTTGGAGGATCGGGCGCTGGGCGACGAGCTTGCCGTCCTTCGCCTGGACCTCGGTGACCTCCATCGTGACGCCGCCGCCCAGCCGGGCCGCCGCGCCGGCGCCGATCTCGAACCCGAGCAGGCCGCCGCCGAACAGCAGGTAGTCGTAGCCGTTCTCCTGGACGAGCTTCGCCATGACGTCGACGACCGGCTGCGCCAGGCCCTCCGGCGCGGTGGCGCGCCAGACCTTGGTAGCCCCGTACCTGCCGAGCGACTTCGCGAGGTCGTCCGACACGTTCTCGCCGACGACGACCGCGTGTGCCTCGGCGCCGATCTCGCCGGCGAGCCTGGCCGCCTCGGAAACGGCACCGAGTGAGTTCTTGTTGAACTCGCCCTCGTAGTGGAGTACGTAGGTGAGGATCCCGCTCATCCGAGAAGCTTCCTTTCCTCGAGCCAGGCCACGATCTGCTGCACCGTCTCGTTCGTGTCCTCGTCCTCGATGATCTGGCCGGCCGACTTCTCCGGCGGCGGGTTGATCGCGAGGACCTCGGTCCTCGAGCCGGTCTCCCCGACGCGCTCGATTTCGATGCCGACATCGCCCGCCGACTTGGTGTCGAGCTGCTTCTTCTTCGCGCCCATGATCGCCTTGAGCGACGGGTAGCGCGGCTCGTTGATCGCGTCTCCGACGGAGATGACGGCCGGGAGCTCGACCTCGACGGTGTCATAGCCGTACTCCGCCTGGCGCTCGCAGACGAGCGCGTTGCCCTCGACGTCGATCTTGATCACCTGCGTGAGCGACGGCATCTTCAGGTGGTCGGCGACGATCGCGCCGATCGTGTAGCACTCGCCGTCGTCGGACTGCTGCCCGAGCAGCACCAGGTCGGGCGACTCCTGCTCCAGCACCTTCGCGAGTGCGTAGCCCGTTGCCGCGACGTCAGAGCCGGCGAGCGCGTCATCGCTCAGATGAACCGAGCGGTCGGCGCCGAGCGACACGGCCTTGTGCAGCGCGCGGAAGGCGGTATCGGGCCCCATCGTGACCGCGATGATCTCGTCGACGTCGACCGCGCCGCCCTCCTTGATCTGCATCGCGGCCTCGATCGCATGCGTGTCGAACGGGTTCAAGTTCTTTTCCCCGCTGCGGTCGAGGCGCTTGGTGTCGGGATCCATGCGCTTCTCGACGGCGGCGTCCGGGACCTCTTTCACCAGGACGCAAATCTTCAAAATGGTCTCCTTTTCAGTACGGCAGCGGCGATCTTAACGCTCCTGATTGACTGGTCAGTCAATCACTCTGAGCTCACGTTGTTGCGGAGGAAGTCCACGATCTCCTGGGTCGGCGACCCCGGAGTGAAGACTTCGGCAACCCCAAGCTCCTTCAACTGCGGAATGTCGTCGTGCGGGATCGTCCCTCCCACGACGAGCACGACATCGTCGGCGCCCTGCTCCTTCAGCAGCTCCGCGACCTTCGGCACGAGCGTCATGTGCGCGCCCGAGAGGATCGAAAGACCAACGGCGTCGGCGTCCTCCTGGATCACGGTGGCGGCGATCTGCTCGGGCGTCTGATGGAGCCCCGTGTAGATGACCTCCATTCCGGCGTCCCGGAGTGCGCGCGCGATGATCTTCGCCCCGCGATCATGACCGTCCAAGCCGGGCTTGGCCACGACCACCCGGATCTTGCCTCTGGATGCGGCTTCCACGGCGGGCCGGGATGCTACCCGGCCCGTCGGGGCGGCCGACTCCCCGGGTGCGGCTCGTTTGCGAGCTGCTTCGACCGACGCTCCACCGCGTCGAGGACCGACCGCCGTCCACGATGGGTGGCCTCATAGAGCTGGATGACAGCGAGCTCGGCGGCGCTCGCAGCATCGATGCGGCTCTTGATCGCATCCGCCGTCAGCGACCGGTAGCCGTCCCACGGCTCGTCGACATGCAGCTCGGCGCCTGCGCCTTCGCCCGCGCCGCTGTCGGCGAACTCCGCGACCAGCTCCGGCTCGTCGTCGACATGCGCGGGCGGTTCCGGCTCCGGTTCGGCAGCGACTTCCGCCTCGTAGGCGGGGTGGTACGGCCGCTCGCGCTCGGCCACCGAGACAGGCGCGGCCGGCGGCTCCTGCGGCGCCGCCTTGCGCGGCGGCGCCTTCGCGGCCCGTGGCGCGCGGGCCGGGGCCTGGAAATCGCCGTCGTCGTGGCCGAGCAGGCCGGAGAGGATTCGCAGCGGGACCTTCGCGACTCTGACCCCGATCCGGAGCCCCAGCCGCGTGGCTCCGATGCCGAGCCGTACAGGGGTCAGAGGGTCAAGCGACATTGGCTGGTCGTGCCCGGCGGCGCGGGCCTCAAAACGCGGCAGGCGGTTGGCTAGCTGACCTTGACCGTGGTCCGCATGTTCGAGTGGACCTGGCAGATGATCTTGAAGGTCCCCTTCGAGCGGAACCTGTGCGAGTAGCTGAAGCCCTTCTTCGCCCTGAGCGCCGACTTGAAGCCGGGGCCCTTGACGTTGTGCGGCTGACGATCGCTCCAGATCCACTTGACGGTGCCGCCCTTGTGGATTCTGACCGTCTTGGTCGCGCCAACCTTCCAGCTGACGTTGGTAGCGGCGAGGGCCGAGGCGGCGGCGATCGCGGCCACGAGGGCGGTGACCGCGAGCAGTGCTGTGAGCTTGCGCATAAGGCTCAACCTATCCGTTCAGCAACTGCTGGAACAAGGGGTCGGCGCGCAACGAGGCCAGATCGTCGTCCTCCTGCATCCACTCGCGGATCTTGGGCTCCTTCTCGAGCGCCCGCCGGAGCGAGTCGAGCGCCTTCTGCTTGTCGCCGTACTCGGCCTCCCAGCAGCCGATCTCGTAGAGGATGCTGGGGCTCTCCGGCCAGGCCTCGAGCCCCTCTTCGAGCAATTTGCGCCCGGCCTCGGGGTCCCGCTTCTTGAGCTTTCCGACCCGGAACGTCCACTCCCACGCCGATGGCTTGAACACCGGCGGGCCGCCGAAGCTGAGCACGGTGGTGCCAGGCTCCTGCGCGACTGCGTGGCGGTGCGTCGCCGTGTCTGGTACGAAGACATAGGTCCCGGCCTCGACTTCGTGCTCCTCGCCGTCGAGGATGAACTTGGCGCGCCCTTTGGCGACGAAGTAGAGCTCTTGGTGGCCGAGCTCGGGGCTCTCGGTATGCGGCTCGACGACGTCGACCCCGGCCTCCTCGGCGGTATATGCGTTCGTGCCGAACGCCTCGATCCCGAGCGTGAGCCGGACGGGACGCCAAGTCAGCGTCCCGGGGCCAGGAATCGCCTCGATCTCCTCGAGCCGGACGACCTTTGGCGGGCGCAGGCTCAGAAGACCGGCGTCTCCGTATAGGTGCCGAAGACGCGCTGCAGCGACTCGACGATCTCGCCCTCGGTGCAGTGCGCCCGCGCGCAGTCGAGCAGCGGGTCCATCAGGTTGACGTCAGTCGCGGCCGCCGCGCGCAGGGCGGTCAAGGCGCTCTCGACTGCGCTGCCATCGCGACCCGCGCGCACCGCTTGCACG
>Ga0126314_10000653_pt1 | contig 16539 bp, 18 predicted proteins | sample Plot105B_FD_92535 | JGI IMG/M metagenome (GOLD analysis project Ga0126314, IMG submission 92535) | Serpentine soil microbial communities from UC McLaughlin Reserve, CA, USA - Plot105B | ecosystem: Environmental > Terrestrial > Soil > Grasslands | place: USA: UC McLaughlin Reserve, Lake County...
CCGACCTGCCCGACCTACGTCCTCTTCGGGGAGGAGATGGACTCCCCGCGCGGGCGCATCTACCTGATGAACAAGGGCCTCACCGAGGAGCCGATGAACGACGAGATGGTCCGCCACTGGGACCTCTGCCTCGGGTGCATGGCCTGCGTTACGGCCTGCCCTTCCGGTGTGCAGTACGACAAGCTTATCGAGTCCACTCGCCAGCAGGTCGAGCGGCGCTACGAGCGTCGGGCCGATGACAAAGCGTTCAGGGAGATGATCTTCCAGTTCTTCCCCTACCCGAACCGCCTGCGGGCTGTAGCCGCCCCGATGCGCCTCTACCAGCGCTTCGGCATCGGAGACAGGCTCCGCAGGGCTGGCATCATGCAGCGCATGCCGGCCAGGATGCGGGCTATGGAGGCGCTCCTTCCGGACCTGCCGAAGGAAGAGAAGATCCCCGACCTCACGGAGCCTGTAGGCGAGAGGCGTCGCAGGGTCGGCGTCCTGACGGGCTGCGTGCAGCGGGTCTTCTTCTCCCCCGTCAACGCCGCCACCGTCCGCGTCCTCGCCGCCGAGGGCTGCGAGGTCGTCGCCCCGAAACAGGGTTGTTGCGGCGCCCTCTCCACCCACGCGGGCCGCGAGGAGGAGTCACTGGCCTTCGCCCGCAAGACTATAGATACCTTCGAAGATTTGAACCTGGACAATGTAGTCGTCAACGCCGCCGGCTGCGGCTCGACGATGAAGGAGTACGGTTATCTGCTGCGTGACGACCCGGAGTACGCGGAGAGGGCGAAGGCTTTCAGCGCGAAGGTCCGCGACGTCTCGGAGTTTCTGCAGGAGCTTGGCCCCGTGGCCGAGCGGAACCCGCTGCCCGTTACGGCGGCCTACCACGACGCCTGCCACCTGGCGCACGCGCAGGGTGTCCGCAAGCAGCCGCGCCAGACCCTCAAACAGATACCAGGGATGGACGTAAAGGAGATCAAAGAGGCCGAGATCTGCTGCGGATCCGCGGGCATCTACAACATGATCGAACCCGAACCAGCCGCCGAGCTCGGTGAGCGCAAGGCGAACAACATCCTCAAGACCGGGGCGCAGATGATCGTCACCTCAAACCCCGGCTGCATGCTCCAGATACAGTCATCTCTGAAGAAGATGGGCCGGGGCGGCCTTCCGATGGCCCATCCTGTGGAGGTCCTCGACGCCTCCCTGCGCGGAGAGCCTGTCGAGACGCTGCTCGAGAAATAAAATGAGGGCCGTACGTTCCCTCCTCGCTGTCCCAGCGACGCGGCGGAAGATGGTCGAGAAGGCGCTAGCCTCGGACGCCGACGCCGTGTTCCTCGACCTTGAAGACGCTGTCGCCCCCGATAGCAAGGCTGCGGCCCGCACGGACGTCGTCTACGCCTTCGAGGAGCTCGACTGGGGCGATCGTCCGACACTCTTCAGGGCCAACGCTATGGACACACCTTACTTCTACAGGGACCTGATCGAGGTGGTAGAAGCGGCCGGTAACTCTTTAGACGCCGTCATGGTCCCGAAGGCAAACCGCCCCGAGGACCTCTGCGCCGTCTCCATCCTGCTCTCCCAACTGGAGTTGGCGATGGATCTGGAAACGGGCAAGATAAAGCTCGAAGCCCAGATAGAGAGCGCCGAAGGCCTTGTCAACGCAGACACCATTGCCAACTCCACCCCCCGCCTCGATGCCCTGCACTTCGGTCCCGGCGACTTCGCTGCGACCCTGCGCATGCCCCTGACCAGCATCGGCGTGATGGACGAGTGGGACGAGGCGTACCCTGGCCACCGCTTCCACTACGCCATGCAGCGCATCGTCGTCGCGGCGCGGGCTGCCGGGCTGCGCATCCTCGACGGTCCCGTCGCCGACTACGGCGACGAGGAAGGATTGCGCAGGAGCTGCCAGATCGCCCGCTCCCTAGGCTTCGACGGCAAGTGGTGCATCCACCCGGCCCAGATAGCGGTCGTCAACGAAGTCTTCTCGCCATCCGATAGGGAAGTGGAGTGGGCAAGGAAGGTCGTCGCAGCCTACGAGGAGGCGAACGCCGCCGGCACTGGTGCGGTAAGCGTGGACGGGCAGATGGTGGACGCCGCCTCCATAAGGATGGCGCGCAACATGCTTGGCGAGGTCCCGAAGTAGGATCGTTGAGCCGGGTCCAACGAGGCCAATGCTACGTTGGCTTTGCGCACCGCTGGGCTATAGGCTTGGCGGCGGTATAACATGAATGGATGAACGGGCCTGAGCAACTGCCTCACGTGGCGCCACCCGCAAGACTGAGCGCCCGCACGGTGCGCTGGCTGCGGGTCTTGTTGCTCGCGGCGGCAGCGACGGTGTTCGGCCTGTTGTATCTCCTGTCGGCGGAGTTCCGGTCCGAGACGAACCGGGCAGTGGGGATCCTGGGGCGCGGAGACATCGCCGGGCTCAGAGACTACATCGTCTCGTTCGGTCTGTGGGCACCTGTGGCCTCGTGTTTCCTGATGGTGTTGCAGGCGCTGGTCGCGCCAGTACCGTCTTTCCTTATTACCTTCGCCAACGGACTTGCTTTCGGGGTGTTCTGGGGCTGGATGCTCTCCCTGTTCGGTCACGTGCTCGCGGCGGCCGTGTGCTTCGGGATCTCACGCGCCCTCGGCAGGGTCCCTATGGAGGTATTCGTAGGGAAGACGGGGCTCGAATCGGCCGACCGCTGGTTCGCCCGGTGGGGAGTCTACGCCGTGTTCGCCGGGCGGCTTCTGCCTGGTGTCGCCTTCGACGCCATCTCCTTTGCCGCGGGGCTCACCAGGATGCGGTTCAGGAACTTTATAGTGGCCACGACCCTCGGCATCTTCCCCCAGACGTTCCTCTACTCGTACCTGGGACGCCAGGCGCCCGAGTACGTTGCCCTTTTCCTGATAACCTCTGGTCTCGTGGTCCTAGGGGTAGTAGTGGTCGCCGTGATCAGATACAGGAGGGAACGCCGCACGCCCAAACGGAATCTTCGTTAGGAACCGTAGGCTACGCGGGAGTGAAGGGATAATACCGCGGAAGTACATCGTAGTCCTGATCCTGTTCTGCATCGGGTTGAACGCGGCCGGTTTCCTGTGGAAGCTCTTCGAGCCTGTTTTGTTCTACGACGAGGTCGCCCACGTCATTACGCCGTTCACGCTCGTGCTCATACTAGCGGAGATCATCTACCGTTTTGGAGGAGACGACGAGTTCTTCAACACGCCCCTGCGGGCCATCATTACAGGCTCTGTCATCGGGTTCCTCGGCGCCGCGGGTTGGGAGGGTATCGAGGTTCTGATGTCCATAATGGGCATAAGCGTATCCAACGCCCTGCCCGATACGATCTTCGACGTCTTCCTCGGCATCCTCGGCGGCGCCGCGGGCGCGTGGACCGCCGACCGCTACCTCGACCGCATCTTCGGGCGCTCGCGTACGAACCCCCACCAGCCCCGCGTCCGTTAGAGCGGTTTGCAATGAGGGAACCTCATTGCAAGCAATTCAGCAAGTCAGCACTTCAGCTTTTGTTTTCGCTTGCCGACTCTTAGCCGGACAAAAAGCTGACGACTGAGAGCGGAAGCCGAAGGCTGGAGCGTGCTGAGAGCTGGTTGCGCGATCTGCTGAAGCCCGGGCTTCAGCAGATCGCTATTGCGACTCGTCCCACTCGTCCTCGACGTTGTCCTTCGCACCGCCTGTGCTCTCTTCTTCCTCGACGGCCTTCTTCGAGGCGTCCTTGGCAAGCTTGCCCCGCTCCGCTGCCTCGTCGAGCTCGTGGCGTACGTTGTCCTCCGTCCCGCCTGAGCCCGTGCGGCGTTCGCGCTCGGTCATGCGTCCTCCTTCCAGGTCGCCTCACGCAGGATGTTCCACCTCAGATCCATGCTACCACGACGCCGTAGCAGGTTTGCCGGATCGCATTGCACGCCCCGGCCTGACATCCTTCGCGGGTGGTCTAGCGACAAGACCGATTCGCAGAGGCATCGACCTTCCTCGAATCGCGTATCCGACTGCGAGAGGCTTTCAGCGAGAACAACAAGCTGAAATGCTGACTTGCTGAATTGCTGTTCTGCAAGCAGAACACACGGCGGCGTTACGCAGGTTACATTTCGGGGAATAATGCAAGACAGAGAAACCGTTGGTAGGAGGAAATGTGAGCTCTACGACCCTGATCTTGATCATCGTGGTTGTTGTCGTGGTCTTGTTACTGGCGTTGTTCTTCGCTTCGCGGTGGAGGGCTGCGCAGAGGAGCGAGGAGCAGAGGGAGCGGAGCAGGGAGGAGTTCGGCTCCGAGTATGAGCGGATGGCACAGGAGCGAGGTTCAGAGGAGGAGGCCGAGAGGGAACTCAGGGAGCGTCGCGGTCGTGTAGAGCGGCGGGTCGAGCCGCTCTCCGAAGAGAGTCGTGGTCGCTATGAGGAACAGTGGGGAGAGGTCGAGAGGGTCTTTGTGGACAATCCGGAGAGGTCCATTGAGATGGCGGACCGGACTGTCTCCGACGTCCTGAACGAGCGCAACCTCGTCTCCGACCCGGGCCAATCCGACGAGGAGACAGAGCGGAGCCTGGCCGCCATGCACCCTGAGGTTGCCGACGATTACAGGGAGGCGCGGGCCATCAGGGCCGAAGTCGTGGCGCGTTCGGCCGGACGGGCGGAAGAAGGATCAAACGAGGCGTCGTCCACCGAAGAATTGCGGCAGGCCATCCGCAAGTATCGTGCGGTCTACCAGCGACTCGTGCGGCACTAGAGCGCCCTTAAAGGGGCGACGTGGGGGCGCTGGCTGCCGGGTTCTGGGGTTTCGTTGGGGGAGCGTCGCTCCTCTTAGGGGCGCTCGTGGGTATCTATGCCGGCGCCTCGAGGCATACCATAGCGACCGTAATGGCCCTCGGATCCGGCATCCTTATCTCCTCTGTTGCCTTCGAGCTCATGGACGAGGCCTACCAGACAGCAGGCTTCGACGCGTCGGCTCTGGGACTTTTGCTCGGTTCCGTAGCCTTCTTCTTCGCCGACAGGGCGGTGAACAGGAGGGGAGGGGCGCGCCGCAAGAACTCCGGAGACAAACAGGGCGATTCGGCGAGTGCCATCGCAATAGGCGCGCTCATGGACGGCATCCCGGAGTCGGCAGCTATAGGGATCAGCCTCCTCGAAGGCGGTAAGATCAGCGCCGCCCTCGTCGCCGCCATTTTCCTCTCCAACGTCCCGGAAGGACTGTCCTCAGCCTCGGGGATGAAACGGTCCGGGCGCTCGACGGCCCACATCCTCGGGCTCTGGGGCGGGGTAACGGCCGTCTCTGCATTGGCCGCGCTGCTCGGCTACTTCTTTCTCGCCGGCGCCTCGGAGGATCTGGTTGCCACGATACAGGCCTTCGCCGCCGGGGCCATCCTGACGATGCTCGCAAGTACCATGATGCCAGAAGCCTACGAGGAGGGCGGGCGGTCGTCGGGCTCGTCACCGCCGTAGGCTTCCTCCTCTCCTTCGTCCTGAGCCACCTGGAGTAGGCTCGCGAAGCAGAGCGATGGCTCGCTCCCCATGTGAGGTCCCGCTACACACTTCGGACCATTTTTGCCGCCGTAGTAGCCGCAAGCCGGGACAGGTCTTGCTGTGTACGTTACTATCGATGCACCTACTCGCGAAAGAGGAGGACCGATGGCTATATTGGTGTGTCCGTGCACGCGAGGGACGAAGCTCTGGGGAGAGTTCTGGTGGGTAGGCCGGGAGTACAAATGGGTGTTCTTCGACGACGACACAACTAGCGAGACTTACACCGAACAGGTTACGCGCTGTCCTGAGTGCGGCAGTCCACTCGATCGAAAGAACCTCAAAGCGGCGTCCCCTTTTGTTCCCCAGCGATAGCGGAGGGCGCCACGACGCAGGAGATACGGGGACGAGGCTGTCCCGGGAACGAGCCGACGCAGCCCCGCCACGAACTCGTCGACGTGTCCGCGGGCAAACGGCGAGAGGTGGGTATGTAGAATAAGTAGACGAGTTCGGGTACATGAGGCAGGGGTGATGAACTATGGCGGAGAATCTGGTCACCAAGATCCTCGAGGACCACATGGTCGAAGGGGTGCTGGGTCCCGGCGAAGAAGTGGGGCTGAGGATAGATCAGACACTGCTTCAGGACGCTACGGGCACGATGGCCTGCCTGCAGTTCGAGCGGATGGGCGTGGACCGCGCCCAGGTGGACTTCGCGGTCCAGTACGTTGACCACAACGTCATCCAACTCGACTTCAAGAACCCGGACGACCACCGTTTCCTGCAAGCTTTCGCCGCAAAATACGGTATTCACTACTCCCGCCCCGGGAACGGCATCTGCCACTACCTGCACGTCGAGCGCTTCGCCAGGCCTGGCGCGACGCTCGTCGGGGCAGATTCTCATACTACTTCCTCCGGCGCTCTCGGGTCCATAGCGATCGGGGCCGGAGGTCTCGACGTGGCTCTCGTGATGGCCGGTCAGCCCTTTCAGACCCCTGCTCCCAAGGTTGTCGGCGTCGAGCTTACGGGGGCTCTGTCGGACTGGGTGACGCCGAAGGATGTGATCCTGGAACTCTTGAGGAGACGCGGCGTGAGGGGCGGTCTCGGACGTATCTTCGAGTTTCATGGGGAGGGCGTCGCCAACATAGACGTTACGGGACGGACCACGATCTGCAACATGATCGCCGAGCTCGGCGCCACCACAGGTGTCTTCCCCTCGGACGAAAAAACGAGGGAGTGGCTGAGGATGCAGCAGCGCGAGGAAGACTTCGTTGAGCTCTCCGCAGACGAGGGCGCCGACTACGACGAGCACGAGCACATCGAGCTGGACAAGCTGGAACCCCTGATAGCACAGCCCCACTCGCCTGGCAACGTCGTCCCCGTTGGCGAGGTCGCAGGTACGAAGGCCGCACAGGTCTGCATCGGTAGCTCGGTCAACTCCGGCTTCGAGGACCTGGCCGTCGCCGCCGCGGTCTTGCGGGACGAGACGGTCTACCCCGGTCTCGTCATGACCGTGACGCCGGGGAGCCGTCAGATCCTCGACTCCATCGCAAGTACCGGTGTCTACTCCGACCTGGTGCGTGCCGGTGCGCGGATGCTCGAACCTGTGTGCGGCCCGTGCGTCGGGATGGGACAAGCACCACCTTCCGATTCGGTCAGCGTCAGGACCTTCAACCGTAACTTCCCTGGACGCTCGGGGACGATGACCGACCAGGTGTACCTGACTAGTCCAACAACAGCAGTCGCAACCGCTCTGCGGGGCGTTATAACGGACCCTCGCGACCTCGGGGAGTACCCGGATCTCCCTGAGGCTCCTGCGAACCCTGCGGTGGACGACCGTCAGATCCTGGCTCCTGCGCCGCCCGAGGAGGCGGAGGGTATCGAGATCTTGCGCGGCCCGAACATAAAGCCGCCGCCCGAAGCCCCCGAGCTCCCCGATTCCCTCAAGTGTACAGTCACCATCGTGGTCGAAGACGATATCTCGACCGGCGACCTCGCGCCCGACGGGGTAGAGGTCATGTCGTTCCGCTCGAACGTGCCCGAGATCGCCAAATTCACGTTCCGCCGCTTTGATCCCGAGTACCACAAGAAGGCCCAGGAGATGGCACCGGGGTTTATCGTTGGCGGGCACAACTACGGGCAGGGGTCGAGCCGCGAGCACGCGGCGCTGGCGCCTTTACACCTCGGCATCAGGGCCGTTATCGCGAAGAGCTTCGCCCGCATCCACCGCCGAAACCTGATCTCCCAGGGCATCCTTCCGCTCCGCTTCAAAGAAGAATCGGACTACGACAGGTTCGAGCAGGGACAGAAGTGGGAGCTGCCGGAGATCAGGTCCCGCCTGGAGAACGGCGACGAGGAGGTCCCGCTGAGGAAGGAGGGCGACGAGGTGACGCTTCTCGCCGAGTACTCACAACGGGAGCGCGACATCCTCCTCGCCGGCGGCATACTGCGCCAGTTGCGCGAGAAGGAGGAGGATAAACAGCCCGAGGTGCCGGACCGGGTGTCGGGAGAAGCCGAACGGTAAGAGTCAGCTTTCCGTTCGCTGCTTGTCACCGACGGCTGGTCGCCGGCCGTCCCCTTCGGGGCGGAGGGCTGAGAGGAGCAGTAGTCCGACGCCAACGACTATCGCGGCGTCGGCGGCGTTGAAGATGTACCAGAAGCTGAAGTGGATGTAGTCCGTGACCTCTCCGCTGCTCAGACGGTCGAGGAGGTTGCCTGCTGCGCCGCCCAGGATCAGACCGCACCCTAGTATCGTCGGCTTGGAGGGTCTCCCCGACAGCAGCATCCACAGCACGACCACGACGGCGACGGTGCTTCCGACGAGGAGAAGCATCTTGCTCCCGCCGAGGATGCCGAAGGCCCCGCCGTCGTTCTTTATGTAGGTGAGGCTGAGGAAGCCAGGCATGAGGGTGATGCTCTCCCCGACCTGCATCGAGCCCTCGACGACGGACTTTACTCCCTGGTCAACGACGAAGACCGCGACCGCGAGCGCGAGGGCGAAGAGCAGGCTCGTCCGGCGGCTCATCACAGAATGGGATGCATTTCGGGACCACTCATCGGCATATTGATCCTAGCATGATTCTCAGGCGGCGAGCCGAACGGTCGCCGAGCCCTGGACGTGTGGCGTGAGGCCGGACAGGGGACCAGGCGGGTAGAAGCTCTCGAACGTTTCTATCTCGAACCCGGCCTCCTCGATGGCAGTGACGGTGTCTCGATTGGGGTGGCAGCCGCCGAGGAGCCGCCTCCACAGAGGGTCCAGGCGGTCCTGCCAGCGGCCTATGGGCCCAGCGGCACGTACGTGCTCAATAAACAGCAGCCGTCCGCCCGGTCGCAGGACGCGCCTGACCTCGTCCAGTGCAGATTCCTGATCCGGGACCGTGCACAGGACGAGCGTCGAGACTACGGTGTCGAAGCTCCCGTCAGGGAAAGGCAGCGCCTCCGCCCCGGCCGTCGAGACCTCGACGGGGACGCGGGCATCCCCGAGCTTCGGGCCAAGCCTCTTCCGCATGAAAGGATCTGGCTCTGCAACGATAACCCGGTCTACATCACGGTAGTGCTGTAGGTTCGCACCGGTGCCGCCACCGATCTCGAGCACAGCTCCCCAGGCTCCGGTGAGCAATCGCCTCCTGCGCTCACCCATCCACCTCCGCTCCGCGGAGGCACCTATCGGGTCGTAGAGAGCCGCGAAGATAGGATGTCCGTCTTTCGCCGGGCCGGCTTCGTGATGGTCGCGCGATCTTCTCATGGCTTTCCATCCGGAGTCTGCCACGTCGGAAGCGACTTCGCCATTTCAGCAATTCAGCATTTCAGCTTTTTGGGGAGCGGCTCGCGTTGGTTTCGCCCTGTGGTAGATAAGGTTCCGCTCGTTTCCTGCGGAGCCCGGCTGATCATGGCAGCCAGGCTGGCTAAGGTACTTGCTGACATGCTGACCAGCTAACAGGCTGAAATGCTGGACTTCGGACCTAGGCACATTCGGTCTCTGGACCGATGCCGAACTGGCGGTTAGGGGGTACCTTACCTTCGTAAGTCGTAGCGCGATAGAGAGGAGCAGCGATGGAGGCGAAGGACCACAACTACGGGGTAGCCGGAGACGAGGTCGCCCAGGAGCAGAGCCCGGTGACGATGGGCACCCAGGAGGAGAGGACGTTATCGGTGCTCGCGCATCTCAGCATCTTCCTCAACTTGGTCACCGGATTCCTCGGACCCGTGGCTGCCCTGATCATCTGGCTGGTTTACAGGGACCGCTCGAGCAACGTTGCGTTCCAGGCTTTGCAGTCGATGTGGTACCAGGTGGCGTGGCTTGTGATCCTCGTCGCTGGATGGACCGTGACGACGCTCTTGATGCTCGTCTTGATCGGCTTCCTACTCGTCCCCGTGATGGCCCTGATCACTCTGGTGCCATTCGTCCATAGCGCCTACGCGGCCTACCGCGCGAGCAAGGCCGGCGGGTACCGCTATCCGCTGATCGCCGACATGATCGAAGCCCGTTAGATGGCCACCAGCGAGAACCGGCGCCCCCGACCTCGATGGGTCGGGGGCGCCACTCTAGGAGGATTCTCATCCGGCCCTGACACCATTTGTACGGGGCGTGCGTATAGGTATGAAACGTGGATACTCGAGGAGGATAGAGATGCTGGACACCAGGGAAAGTTCTCCACCGCCGTCAGTCCCTGATATCGTGCCGAATACGGAGAGCCACGACGTGACGGAGCTACTGCTCGGCGTGTTGAGGAGCATCGAACCCTACGAGGCATGCATCCTCGAGGCCGAGCGGGACGGGGACATCGAGGTCGCCGCCTTCTTGCGCGAGTTGCGGCGTCAGGATCTCATTCGGGCCAGAGAAGCGACCCGGCTGCTAAAGAGATCTCTCAGTATGGCTTACCTGAACGTCGGGAAGAAGGGCGAGCCGTATGTTGGGCTATCCGTCGGATCCTAAAAGGTCAATCCTTTTGCAAACCGCTTTGACAACGAGTCCGTTTGAAGGGGACCGCGTTCAGGCTGCTGGGGTGAAAACAGATGGGAAACCCTCCCGTACGTCATTCCCGCGAGGCTTGTCCCCGCGAAAGCGGGGAGCGGGAATCCACTACAAGGAGGAGGGTTGTGGACAATGGCGGTCTCCTTTGTTGGTATTCATCAGGACTTGGTATGAGACCGTTACTCGCATAAGAGCGGATCACGTCCACCATGGGGCCTCTACTCGGGCGTATCGACCATGACCCTCAGGAGGTGCTCTAAGACCTCCTGAGGGTCATCGGCGAAGCCCGTATGGACCGGAGAAGGCTGCACCACCGTGCTGCGCGGCGCGACGAGCCACCCGAAGCGCTGGCCCGGAGGCAGCAGCCCCATGGCGCCGGCCTCGGGTCCGCCCCTGCACACCCGGAGCGCGACCTCGAGGTGTGCCTTTACGGTCTCGGGGTCGAGGTTGGGGTCGAGCGCCCGCAGGCGTTCCGGGTCGAGGTGGACGCGCGCGTCGAGGAACTTCGCGTCCTGGCAGTAGAGCACCACCCCCGCGTTTATGAACTCCCCGCGCTCGACACGCGGCACCACGCGCAGGAGTGCGTACTCGAACAGGCTCACCGCACGGCCTCCTCCAGCGCACGTACCCACGCCCTCGGCTCCCGCAAGCGGGTACTCAGGTAGGCGACGTAGGCGGAACGCACCTCTTCGGTGCTCCCGAAGCCTGACTCGTCAGCGAGCCACTCCTCGGGGATCATGTCGACAACGGAGCGAAGTACCTCAGGGGTAAGCCGCGGGGCGAGCGCCGCGTCGGCTTCGGGGATGGAGCCTGCGAAGGGAAGCAGGACGTGGTCCCCGATGGCGGCAAAAGGGCGCTTGCTCGTGCTCTCCAGGGCCGTCCCTTCCCGCGCCGGCCAGTTGTGATGGAAGTACAACGACGCCCCGTGATCTATGAGCCAGAGACGATTGTGCCAGACTAGGAGGTTCGTGTTGCGCGGGGTGCGGTCGACGTTGGTCACCAGGGCGTCGAACCAGACGATGCGCGAGGCGAGGCCGGAATCCGGCGGCTCTACGAGCGGGTCGAAGCCAAGAGAGCCCGGCAGGTAGTCCAGCGCCAGGTTCAGGCCTGCGCTCCTATTCAGGAGGTCCTGTATCTCGGGGTCCGGTTCCGAGCGGCCCAACTCGGGCGTGAGGCAGGCGAGCACGACCTCAGGCACGAGGAGATCCAGGCGGCGGGCGATCTCACCCGCCACGAGCTCGGCCACCAGCGCCTTGCGGCCCTGTCCGGCCCCGCGGAACTTGAGGACGTAGGTCCCGAGGTCGTCCGCCTCGACGATCGCCGGTAGCGAACCCCCCTCGCGCAAGGGCGTTACGTATCGTGTGGCGGTCACGGTGCGGAGCAAGTCATGGTCCCATGGTCGGAATGCCGCGCCATTGTCGCACTCGTCCACCCCTTCCACAACGGAGCTACAGCGGTTTTCAGGAAGTTCGAACTTCCTGAAAACCGCGCCTTCAGCGATCAGCCAAAAATCAAAAGCTGAAGGCTGACAGCTCTTAGAAGCTCCGTCCGTAGAGCTAGCCAACTTCGACCCGAGGTCCGATGTGCGTCTTGAGCAACCCGCCTATCGTTACTGCGTAGTGTGTGGACAGCGTTGCGGACCGAGGAGGACACCGCGGTCATCTCGTCCGACCTTGCATCTAGTAGGTCCGACTTCGACGTCGGCGAGGGAGAGCCAGCGATTGAACTCTCGGGCTTCTACGAGGAAGACCCGACGCTCCCCGACGACCTCTACATAGAGGTCAAGGATCCCCAATCCGGCCCAGACGAGGAGCCTACGCGTGATCGGGTGCTCGAAGAGACAGCGTTCTTTGCGCCTGGCGTGATGTCTTCGCAGGCTACTGTGGACGATCTCGCGGGCCTGCCCGTATCGACGCAGGGTTACCAGTTCAGGTTGAAAGAAGGGGTGGACCCAGGGCTGGTCGCGAAAGACCTCGAGAAAGCGTTCGCGCAGAACGGCCTCCAGGCCGTCGCCATAAAGCAGGAGATCAGTGACGGCTCAGCCTCGCAGGGTCTCTTCAACAACCTGCTTATGGGCTTTCTGGGGCTCGGGCTCCTCGTCGGCATCGCGGCCCGCTCCGTGGTCGAGAGGCGACAGCAGATCGGGATGCTGCGCGCCCTCGGCTTTTAGCAGGGACAGGTGCGGCTCGCCTTCCTTATAGAATCCTCGTTCGTGGCCCTGCTCGATATCGGGCTCGGCGTGTCCCTGGGCGCCGCACTCTCCGTGGGGATAGTGGACTCCTTCGCGGAGCAGGTCTCCGGTATCCGTTACACGGTGCCCTGAAGTACCCTGGGCGTGATCGTCAGCCTCGCCTACGTCGCCTCCCTGCTCACCACCTTCCTCCCGGCCAGCCAGGTCTCGAAGGTCTATCCTGCCGAAGCGTTACGAGTAGAGAGGGCTGATTCCCCGGAGGGTCCGTGCGGACCCTCCTTTCGTCCTCGGGACCGAGCATCGTTGCGTCCGGAGACCGATGCGCTGTGTCTCGCCCGGTACTAAACTGGCCTGAGTCATGAGAACGGGCATGCCTGATGTTGGGTGAGATCTTCGCGCTCCGGCGGTTGCGTTGGAAGCTGACGCTCAGCTACACGCTCGTGGCCGCGGTGACGCTGCTCGCGCTGGAGTTGATCCTGGCCGGCGCCCTGGTCGCCTTCCTGAACTCACCTCTGTTGCCGAGGCTGGTGGTGCAGAATTTCAGGGACGAAGTGGCGCCGCGCCTCGAGAGACCCCTGAACCAGAACCCGCCGAATTCCGAACGTATACGAGAGGAGCTTGAGGACTTCGCTGGTAATTCCGGCGTCCGGAGGGCCGACAGGCCCTCGCCCCCCATGAGCCCGAGCAACTACACGGCGGATCAGGGCAGCCTCCTCGTGGTCGACGACAGACATCGCCTGCTGATCTCCGTCCCGGAGATGCAAGGTTTCCCCGAAGGCGAGCGGTTCGACGCCGGGAGCATCTCTGGCCTGAAGCCGCTGGTGAACGCCGCGTTCGACGGCGAGGAGAACTCGGGCCAACTCTCTTCCAACGTCGAAGGCCAGGTCGTAACCGTCACGCCCATAGAGGGCAAGAAGGGCCGGGTCGCCGGGGTACTGGTCGGCACGCTGCGGCTGCCGAACCTCACAGCGCCGCTCCTCATCACGGTGGGGATCGGCGCGATCTTCCTGACGGTCCCGGCCGCTTTTCTGGGCGCTCTTTTCGGCTTCTTTACCGCTTGGAGCTTGACCCGTCGCATAGGACGTCTCGCCCGCGCGGCCAGGTCATGGAGCAGGGGCGACTTCTCCGTGACTACGAAGGACAGATCGAGGGACGAGCTCGGCCAGCTTAGTCGAGAGCTTAATAGAATGGCGGCCGAGCTTGAAAACCTGCTCCAGGCGCGGGGAGAGCTTGCGACGCTAGAAGCCCGCAACCGCTTTGCCCGCGACCTGCACGACTCCGTCAAACAGCAGGTCTTCGCGACCTCGCTCCAGATCGCCGCGGCCCGCGCCCTCATCGAGAAGGACACGGACTCGGCCGAGTCCCATCTCGCCCAGGCAGACGAGCTGGTACGCCAGGCCCAGAAAGAGCTCAACGTCCTGATCCAGGAGATGCGTCCCGCAGCCCTCGAAGGGAAGGGCCTCGCGGCGGCGCTACGCGAGTACGTCGTCCGGTGGTCGGAAGGGGCCGAGATCCGGGCGGATTTTCGGGTCCAGGGCGAGCGTAGGGTGCCCCTGGAAGTCGAACAGGCGCTCTTCCGCGTCGCCCAGGAGGCACTGGCCAACGTCGCCAGGCACAGCGGAGCCGGGCACACTGAGGTTGACCTGGCCTACGCTGCCGGCACCATCACCCTGAGCATCGCTGACGACGGCCGCGGCTTCGACCCCTCGTGGAACCCAGGTGGGGGCTTCGGCCTCCAGAGCATGCGCGAGCGCCTGGCCAGGCTTGGCGGACACCTCAACGTCGAAAGCGCGCCTGGCAAAGGGACGCGGGTGGAGTGCTTCTGTCCGGTACGGGAGAAGAAAGGCGAAGACCTATGAGCGAGCCGATCACGGTCCTGCTGGTGGACGATCACGCGCTGGTGCGGCAGGGGGTACGCGCCTTTCTGGAGACGCAAGGCGACATTAGCGTGGTCGCCGAGGCCGGGAGCGGGGAGGAGGCTGTGAGGCTCGCCGCCGAGCACGCCCCCGACGTTGCCTTGATGGACCTCATCATGCCAGGGATGGACGGTGTTGAGGCGACGCGGCGCCTAGTTGCGAGCTCGCCGCGCACGAACGTCGTCATGCTCACCTCCTACCACGACGATGAGCACGTCTTCCCCGCTATCCGTGCCGGCGCACTCTCCTACGTCCTCAAGGAGATTGGCCCCGACGAACTTGCCGACGCCGTCCGCAAGGCCGCCTCGGGCGAGGCCGTGCTGCACCCGCGGGTTGCGGCACGCGTGGTCAGGGAGCTTCACGGGGCCAAGCGCGCAGAACCGAACGTCTTCCACGACCTCTCCGACAGGGAGCTCGAGGTACTAAAGTTGATCGCCGAAGGACTGCACAACTCGGAGATCGCCGACCACCTCTACGTGAGCGAGAAGACGGTCAAGAGCCACGTCTCGAACATCCTCTCCAAGCTACACCTCGCAGACCGTACCCAGGCCGCCGTCTACGCCTGGAGAGAGGGCGTCGTGAGGCGCGACTGAGAGCGGCTCAGGTCACCCTACGTTACACAGGAGGCACCCCTCAGTCGGTGTTGATGGCTTGTAGGTGGTGGAGCCCGCAGCTACCCCGGGGCCGTACACCAAGAGAGGCACGTGTATGTCCTCCTCGTAGGAGCGCTACTTGCCGAGATACAGGCGGTGCTCGCCCTCATTGTCTGAGGTGAAGAAGACGTAGGTGTTGCCTATCACGCCCTAGTCCCTTAGCTTGCCGAGCACTCCCGCCACCAGATCGTCTACCGCTTGCAGGGATTCGGCGCGCTTCTCGTGCAGGGAGTCTATCCTCGTCTTCTTGGCGTCGCTGAGCCTCGGCAGCTGCCGTATCCAGGGGCTTGTCGGAGACTCCCTTTTCCTTGAAGGAGGACGCGGGGCCTTGAGTCCGTCTTGGGTGTGCCGGTCGCGAGGTGCCGGTTTGGTCCGAGCGTGAGGGGCATGGGGTGCGACGTAAGCGAGGAAGGGTACGGCCGCGTTCGCGGATGTAGTGGTGAATTTCTTGGTGTGAATTTGGAGCCGCCCGATCATCTATCTTGGCTGCTAACTTCGCAGAACGCTATCCAGAGACTGTGTGAAAACATTCGATAGACCCCGAACAGGGATCTGTGAGCCGTCAAGAGCGGGCTAAGAAGGCCTTACTTGGTCGTCTTGTGCCATCGGGGGCCCGCGATTGAGAGCTCGTCTACTATCCATGCACTCGGATGAATGTGGTTGGACCTGATCGTGGTCACCCGTTAGCATGCCAAACAGACTCCGGCCCTCCGGCGCAGATCGCCAAAGAAGGAGGAAAAGTGATCCGATTGCACGACAACCTGTCCTCGGGCAACGGCTACAAGGCGCGCCTGCTCCTCGCACAGCTGGGCATCCCCTATGAGAGGGTCGAGTACGACATCGATAGGGCCGAGACGCGCACCCCGGAGTTCCTCGAGAAGGTGAACCCGAACGGCAGGGTCCCCGTGCTCGAAACCGACGATGGACGCTTTCTCCCCGAGTCCAACGCGATCCTCTGCTACCTCGCCGAGGGTACCCCGTTCATCCCCGAGGACCGCTTCGAGAGGGCCCAGGTCCTTCGGTGGATGTTCTTCGAGCAGTACAGCCACGAGCCGAACATAGCCTCGCCGAGGTACTGGATCACGCACGGCCTCGAGATGACCGAGGAGCGCAGCGCGACGCTCGAGCCCAAACGGAGGCTTGGCTACGCGGCCCTCGGCGTGATGGAGGGGCACCTGAAGGACCGCGAATTCTTCGTCGGCGAGCGCTACTCCGTTGCCGACATCAGCCTGTACGCCTACACCCACGTCGCCCACGAGGGGGGCTTCGATCTCGACGGTTTCCCCGCGGTGCGCGCCTGGCTGCGGCGGGTCGCCGCCCAGCCCGGCCATATACCCATCACGCAAGGCTAAAGCGATTCGGGCAAGGTC
>Ga0126314_10000654_pt1 | contig 16535 bp, 17 predicted proteins | sample Plot105B_FD_92535 | JGI IMG/M metagenome (GOLD analysis project Ga0126314, IMG submission 92535) | Serpentine soil microbial communities from UC McLaughlin Reserve, CA, USA - Plot105B | ecosystem: Environmental > Terrestrial > Soil > Grasslands | place: USA: UC McLaughlin Reserve, Lake County...
CCGCACTTGCGTCAGATGCAACTTGCCAGATATCGTCGATGAGCGTATGTTGTGCGCGACGTGTGACCCAGAAGTCGAAAAACGAGTTAGACTGGCGAAACAGAAAGAAATCAAAGACGTCTTTGACGCAAGCGGCCTGCGATATATCTCATACGACCGTGTCATCGATAACGGCTGGCTTGGAAAGGAACGTCCCGATTTCCTTTTTGATGCGGGAACTCATTTTGCAATCGTGGAAGTCGACGAGGAGCAGCACCGGAACGCGCCGTGTTATTGCGTCGGCGAACAGACGCGGATGGTGAATATCTCCCAAATCCTCAACGGCAAATCAGAACACCCAAAACCAGTCGTGTTTATTCGATACAACCCAGATTCATACAAACCAGAGAAGGGCCGTCAAATTTCCAACAATAACCGGAAAGAAAAACTGAAGGAATGGGTGGCGCATTTTCTAAAAAACAAACCAATCGTCTTCTGTAGCGTAATTCAATTGTTTTTCGATGGTTATGAGGATGGAAATGTAGCTAGTTTTACGTTATTTGAATGAGATCTATTGTGAATATGGTGTTTTGACTCGGTAATCGGTTAATGACTCCCATAGATAACCAGCACATTTTAACTTAGTTGGTGATAAACTATCGCCATCGTGGACGGCCTTTTTAAGATGTTTGCGATTTACTCCCATTATCCTACTGGCTTCGTTGATGCTTGTGAAAACCTTCAAAACATCGTTTGAAACCGGGCATCTCATACAAATCGACGTCATAATATAGTTAAAATTGGGTTTTTGGTACTTCCCATGATTTGTAATTATTGTTTATTGTTCTGTAAAGAGCGACGTCATTTGTAATTTGCTGACGTCACGAATACCGCCACGTGATTATATTGATGAAATCACCGAAAACGTTGACACCTCACTGATCGGATCATTTCGGAGAGAGTAAATTTGGCAGCCAATCAAATACCAACAGGTCACAGTGATGACAACTTGATGGTACAGGTGGCTGAGTCAAAAAACTATAAAAGGGCGACTCTTTTCCCAACTCCCACCAAAAATCCCTATCATCTTCCTCATCCAATCCAACACATCTCTTCAAATGAAACATAACAAAGCACCCAGGTGTATGATTTCCCCATGAGTAGATCCAATATACCGCGCAAAACTCGATAACGACATTCAACCATATCCGATCCAACGCCTGGGGTTGGTCGGGTCATTGAATACCACGACTCCTCGTGGAATTTTACACTCTCTCTTCTACGATGACCGTCACGTTTTCCCAACTCCCCAACAAAAATCCCTATCATCTTCCTCATCCAATCCAACGCATCTACCTTAAACAGATGCGCGTGTTCAGGCTTTTGCTGATGCAAATTTTCCAGGTTCATTAAACCGAACCCCCACGAGCCGGAACACTTGATGACTTCCCGGACGCGCATAAAGTCGCTAAAGGCGAAACGTGCACGCTTACCGACGGCGCCTCCAAATCCACACTCGAGCCTGGGTGGACGTTCTTGAGCCCGGGCGATGATCGTCAGCGTCGTGCCTCAAACAAATCGACACGGTCGTCCAGTGTTTTAACGCGATCATGGTGGAAAAGGGGCGCTGATCGTCACGAACGAGCTCGAAGATTTATCAAAATCTGGAAAAGAGAGCTGTCGCGTCGAAGGACTCGACAAAACATCCGTGTACTATTCAACTATTTCTCAATACATTGATTAATTCTAATTTATGGCCATATCGTGTCTTCATAGCTTTAATTATTTCTAATTGTAACGCTTCAGGTGCCGGATAGTAATGTAGACCGATCTTTCGTAAATCGTCTTTGTCTTTGTTTTCCAATATTTGACGTAGGTCGACATGAAGATCCAATCCACGAACGAACGCTACGTTAAGCCAAAGCGGATCGACAATATCGTAGACTCCGCCGTCGCAAGTTTCAAGCCAAACGTGAATGTCGCTCCCGCTGAATGTATTTCTTTTGACGGTTCCTCGGAATGATGAAGGAATGTACGGGCGAAGAAACTGGGACACAGTTTTGCGGTCGAGTCCACCATGTTCGTAGAAAGGTGTTTTGATTCCAATCCCAAGCGAACCAACGACGATCTTAAGGTTTCTGTCGCTGTATCCATTCTCCAGATTATAGATCGATTGCGTGAAACAGTGGGACCCTTCTTCGAATACCAACACGGAAGCATTTGAGTTTGATGGAGAGGTAACGAGTCTTGCGGGGGTTTGTAGATCCGACGGTATAGGGCTCGGTAAGCGTAGTTCGTTCTCATCGGCACATAGTTCTAATCGGTGGAATAGCCAGTCATCTTTCTGACAGGCTTTCGAACAGTATCGCCCGACTTTGCATTTCGAGCAAACCAAAGTCGCTGGGTTGTTGCAAAGGTAACAAGGTAGAGGCGGCGAGGTTGAAGAGGACATGATGGTTGGAATAAGAGGGTGATGTATTTTTGAAGTAGGAAGAGTGAGAAGTGGGCCGTCCCTTTTATACTTTTTCGAACGTTTGTTACCATTGTAATTTGCTGACGTCACGAATACCTCCACGTGATTATATTGATAAAATCACACCTCACAATGATCGGATCATTTCGGAGAGAGTAAATTTATCAGCCAATCAAATACCAACAGGTCACAGTGATGACAACTTGATCGGGTACAGGTGGCTGAGTCAAAAAAACTATAAAAGGACCACTCTTTTCCAACCAGGGACCCCCCTTCAAAAATCCACCACTCTTCTTCCAATCACTACTCCTCTCCAGACCTTTCAGCTTTCAAAGACCACTCCCACACTGTCAAGACCAGAGGGCGATGTTCACCTCGGATGCGTAATTTCTCACCAAAGATCCCAATCAAAGAGGCTACAAAGATCTCACACTCTCCCTATCCGTCACTAGTCCGTTCAAAATACGCCTTCCTCCGCAAACCCTGGTACGGAAGAAGGAAGTTTTAATCCGTTTGCAACCGACTGTATTATCCGCGCTGCCATGGGAGCTCCCCCGCGATCCGACCTGTGTACCGTGTATTCGTCCAAAGAACACGTGGATGCGGCCGGCAGTCGCAACTATTACGACCGGGAAACCGGGCTAATTCAATGCCCGGACAAAGTCCTTTTTCTCGCGACCAGAGCAACCATTTCCATGACATCGCCGCAAAAGAATAGACGGAAAACAGCGGAGAGTGAGGACACAAGCTTGGCATGGACGACATCATCGTTCCCTCCTGGTCTTTTGTAGCCTAATTCAGTTATTTTTCGATGCCGCGGCTCCCGTACGCATGCCCGTACGAACCCGACTTTCTCATGGGCTTCCAAGACCTTTCAGCTTTCAAAGACCGCTTCCACACTGCCGTGACAGAACCATGTCCAAAAGGCGGGCTTTTCCGTAAGTAACATTTTGTGTGTACGTTGTGGTACGATTTATTTAATTTAACATTATTTTCACACTCAATCACTACTCCTTCCAAGACTTATCATCCAAAAACTATTGGTTTCAACAACGCCATAATGAACTTAATCTTGAAAGGATCTTGCAGTGGAACTGGTCGAATGGCTGTGGAGCAAGATGCATTTCAATTTTTTCTGGCGGTGACCAACGATGGTTGCTACAACTTGGGGACGAGATGGCGAGGGGTTGGATAAAATCCTGCCCGACCACGATTCAAACCGAATATGCGGATGAATGTCCGGTGGGAAGCAGGGATATATATATTTCTCTGCAACCAAATCGATCTGTGGACTCGATCGACATCGAATCTATCAAAGGCGACGAAACGGATCTCCCATGCAATCTGGAAGTGTTCCGTCTTGCGAGATGGTTTTGTTGGACATGTTGAAAGACGTTTGATGCATCCGGTGGCGTCACAGCGGTCCGTCAGATAAGTGGGCACGTGACGACTGATGATGCTGGATATTTAGGCAGTAAATGTTAGTAAAACTATTTTCAAAGCTCTTTACAGAACAATAAACAATAATTACAAATCATGGGAAAAGTAAAACGCGAAAGACGATGTCGGGAGCAAGGATGCACCACTCGACCATCATATGGCCTAACCGGATCAAAGGAGAGATTGTTTTGTTCTCGACATAAACACCCCGACCATGTCAATATAGTTAGTAAACGATGTCAAGACCCCGACTGTATCTCACACCCAGCGTACGGAATACCCGGTACGAAGGATGCATTATATTGCTCGGTTCACAAACACCCCGATCATATCAATGTAGTCAGCAAACGATGTCAAGAACCCGGTTGTGTTGTAATATCAACATACGGAATACCTGCGACGAAGGCGAGGCTATATTGCTCGGTTCACAAACACCCAGATCATATAAATGTAGTGAATAAACAGTGTCAAGAAACCGGATGCAACACACTACCAGTGTACGGAATACCCTGGACGAATGTCGCATTATATTGCTCGGTTCACAAACACTCTGACCATGTCAACGTAGTAAGCAAACGGTGTCAAGAAATAGGATGTAACACACAACCAGCATACGGAATACCCGGGACGAACGACGCGGTGTATTGCTCGGTTCACAAGCACCCAGATCATATCAATGTGAAAAGCAAACGGTGTCAAGAAATAGGATGTAACACACAATCAGTATACGGAATATCCGGGACGAAAGACGCATTATTTTGCTCGATTCACAAACACCCAGATCATATTGATGTGAAAAACAAACGTTGTCAAGAACTTGGGTGTTATACACACCCGACATACGGAACACTTGGGACGAAAGACGCGGTATTTTGCTCGGTTCACAAACGCACAGAGCATATCAATGTAGTAAGTAAACGATGTCAAGAACCTGGATGTAACACATGACCAACATACGGGATACCTGGAAATTCTCCAACTCGTTGCGCTCAACATAAACAAAATGACATGATACCAAACCCCAAAAAGCGTTGTGAACATCCAAAGTGCAAGGAGATCGCGGTGTTCGGATACCGTAAACAAATTCACTGCGAAGAGCATAAACTCGCGGACGAAATCAATTTAATCCATCGCACTTGCGTCCGATGCAACCTGCCAGATATCGTGGACGAGCGTATGATATGCGCAACGTGTGATCCCGAAGTCGAAAAACGAGTTAGACTGGCGAAACAGAAAGAAATCAAAGACGTTTTCGATGCAAGCGGCCTCCGGTATATCTCATACGACCGTGTCATCGATAACGGCTGGCTTGGAAAGGAACGCCCTGATTTTCTTTTCGACACAGAGACGCATTTCGTAATCGTTGAAGTCGATGAGGAGCAGCACCGGAGCGCACCTTGCTATTGCGTCGGCGAACAGACGCGGATGGTGAATCTATCACAAATCCTTAACGGCAAAACAAACCATCCGAAGCCTGTTGTGTTTATTCGATACAACCCAGACTCGTATAAACCGGAGAAGGGTCGCCAGGTTTCAAACAATACCCGGAAAGAAAAGCTCAAGGAATGGGTGCGCCATTTTCTAAAAACTAAACCGATCGTCTTCTGTAGTGTAATTCAATTATTTTTCGATGGTTATGAGGATGGAAATGTACCTAGTTTTACGTTATTGAAATGACGGGGTTAGGGTTAGTTACCATTACCGACGAATGGTGGCACGTGACTATTTGATGGCGTCAGTATATAAATAAATTCCCGCCTTTTCTTTTCTGGAAAAAACCAACCAACAAATGATATTTCCACCAAAACATTATAAACTCGACCATTCTTACACAAAATACAGTTTCAGTGCAACTTCGACACCCTTAACAATGGCAACACTCGACCTTCCGCCGACTTCCACCATCTCCACGAACATGGACACCCCCGATGCAATTGTAAACTCTCCAAAAAAGACCGTCCCTGGAAACGGAAAGAAACCGACCGTTGTGGATAAAACCTCGCCGAAACTGGTCAAACCAAAACCCGCGGGTAAAACACCCCCGAAACCGAAGAAACCGACCGCGGGTAAACGCCCAACGAAACCAGTCACCAACCCCGCGAAAAGACAGAAGCAAATGCCCCCCCCCATTGAAAGAAACATCGACGTATGTTTTGGACAAAAACCGCGTATTGATCGCCGTTTTTAACCACAAAGGCGGAGTAGCAAAAACAACCATCTCTATAAATCTTGCATACGCTTTGTCCAAGTCGTGCAATGTCCTCTTGACAGAAGCCGACCAGCAATGCAACATCCAGCAATTTTTCACCCGACAATTGCGTGAAAACATTTCGGACGAGGACGATTCGGAAAACGACGACAACGAACCCCAAGAAACACCGACCGCTGACCAGATTCCACAAGTTCCACAAGAGCAAACCTCCCCACAAGCCGAGAGTAATCCGATCAGATTCTGTATGACGAAACAAAACGCCCGCATGCACAAGGATGCAAAACCTGTGCCCGAGCTGCAAGATTCCAATACCGCTACATTGTCGAATAATCTTTACGACGCCATTCGTAATTATATCATCGGCGACGACCAGAAGAAAACTCCAACCTGTCATCAACTACCGGCACCGAAAAACTCAGATTCGAAAGTCTGGTTCCTTCCGGGGTCGCCAGATATAATCGAACTCGAAACCACTCTGTCTATCCAGGACAGGGATTCGTCGGGAATCGGCCATCATCGGTTGAATAGTTTCAGACAAATGTTGTTGGATACGATGGACAAGCTGGATTGTCGAATTGCCGTCGTGGATTTTGGGCCCCATTCCGGGTTGCTTAATCGTATCCTCGTCACATCATGCGACCTGATCATCCCGCCCTGTTTCCCGGATGCGTTGAGCTTCGCTTCATCGCGGTCCCTACTTCAATCCGTCCTTATGGCCTGGTTTAAATGGTCATCGGAAGTCACAAACCAACCTCATAATTCGTTTATGAAGAGAAAACTTCCGTACATTTTACCTTTTCTTGTTACAAATTTTCATACTCGCTCCGGGAGCATGTATAAAGGCGCATCTACGTGGGTTAAAATGCTCCAGATGCTCACGACCAACAACGATCTGGTCAACAACCAGCGGATTCGTGTCGACATTACTGCGTTCGATACGCCCATTTACACGTCCAACGTAATCGCCATCTGTAAGCACGACGAAAACATCGTGGGCATGTCACAAAATCTCGGAAAACCGATTATCGAACTAGATGAAAAATTGACGAAGGCTCAGCAAAATTCTGTTAACACGACCAGGGAGGAATTCGCCGCGCTCTGTGAATTAATCCATAACATCATCAAACATAAAACCGTCGTATCGCCTAAACGTAAAGCTGTTTAAAGTTTATTTTGGGATCACGCATTTCCCAAATTAGTAAAAATATTTTCAAAGCTCTTTACACAACAATAAACAATAATTACAAATCATGGGAAAAGTAAAAAGCGAAAGACGTACCCAACCGTCATTTGGTTGTTCTCGACACAAACACGCAGTTCATATCCATGTGAACCACAAACGGTGTCAAGAACCTGGTTGTTATACACGGCCAACATACGGAATACCTGGGACGAAGGACGCTGTATATTGCTCGTTTCACAAACACCCAGACCATATCAATGTGAAGGATAAACAATGTCAAGAACCCGGGTGTCAAACACGTCCGACATACGGAATACCCGGGACGAATGACGCTGTATATTGCGTGCGTCACAAACACCCTGATCATATCGATGTGAAAACCAAAAGGTGTCAAGAATCTGGATGTAACACACAACCATCGTACGGAATACCCGGGACGAATGACGCTGTATATTGCTCGGTTCACAAACACCCCGAACATATCAATGTGAAGGATAAACGATGTCAAGAACCCGGATGTAACACACATCCAACATACGGAATAACAGGGACGAAAGACATTCTATTTTGCTCGTTTCACAAACACCCAGATCATATCGATTTGAAACACAAGCGTTGTCAAGAACCCGGGTGTAACACACGACCAACCTACGAAGTACTCGGAACAAAGGACGCGGTGTATTGCTCGGTTCACAAACACCCAGATTATATCGATTTGAAACACAGACGTTGTCGAGAACCTGGATGTAACACACGACCAATGTATGGAATACCCGGGACGAAGGACGCTGTATATTGCTCGGTTCACAAACACCCTGATCATATCAATGTGAAAAGCAAACGTTGCCAAGAACCCGGATGTAACACACATCCAACATACGGAGTACTCGGAACAAAGGACGCTGTGTATTGCTCGGTTCACAAACACTCAGATCATGTCAACGTGAAAAGCAAACGGTGTCAAGAAATAGGATGCGATACCATACCAGTATACGGAATACCCGGGACGAATGTTGTGTTATATTGCTCGGTTCACAAACACCCTGATCATATCGATGTGAAAAACAAACGGTGTCAAGAACCCGAATGTAATACAAAAGCGTGGTACGGGTTTCCTGGAAATTCACCAACACGGTGCGCACAGCATAAACAAAATGACATGATACCGAACCCCAAAAAGCGCTGTGAAATACAAAGTGCACGGAGATCGCGGTATTCGGATATCGCAAACAAATCCACTGTGAATATCATAAACTCGCAGACGAAATCAATTTAATACACCGCACTTGCGTCCGATGCAAATTGTCAGATATTGTCGATGAGCGTATGCTGTGTGCAACGTGCGACCCCGAAGTCGAGAAACGAGTTAGATTGGCGAAACAGAAAGAAATCAAAGACGTCTTTGACGCAAGTGGTCTCGGATATATCTCATACGACCGCGTCATCGATAAGGGCTGGCTTGGAAAAGAACGCCCCGATTTTCTTTTCGACGCGGAAACGCATTTCGTAATCGTTGAAGTCGATGAAGAACAGCACCGGAATGCGGCGTGTTATTGCGTCGGCGAACAGACGCGGATGGTGAATATCTCCCAAATCCTCAACGGCAAAACAAAACAGCCAAAACCGGTCGTCTTTATTCGTTACAACCCCGACTCATATAAACCAGAGAAGGGTCGCCAGGTTTCAAACAACAATAGAAAAGAAAAACTCAAGGAATGGGTGGCGCATTTTCTGAAAAACAAACCAATCGTCTTCTGTAGCGTGATTCAGCTTTTTTTCGATGGTTATGAGGACGGAAATGTACCTAGTTTTACGTTATTGAAATGATGGGGTTTGTAGACAAAGTATTTTAGCCAGTATAATAAATGTCAAAAAAAGCGTGACGTCATAAAAATGTAGCAAAACCACGACGGTGTGAGATGGAAGATTTTATTCCTTTCTACCCCAACCAACATGTCAAATTTCGAATTAGCCGCGAGTACCATCTTCAGCTTCATCGATTCGACAGGAGAACTCGACACTGGCGGTGAAAATTTCATCCGAGGCTTCTACATAACAAAAACCGAAATTTGGCTGTGCGATATCAACAACTGCGGACAATTTTGCTCCGAAACACACATCGGAATCGACTGCCTGGCCGGATTGCGGGAAGGGTCGTATTCGCTTTACCTGGGAAAACATTCATGGCAGCGTTGGGTATCTAGATACATAAACCCGGGCGACCGTAGAACGATCGATGTCCAAGAGATTCCGCCCCGTTTTAAAGCCGATGGGCAGAACATGGCAATCGTTCCTCTCGATCAATTCATGGATCCGCTGGGAAGGTTACACAATTTCAGAGACATTGTACATCAGTATTCGGATGTCATCTGGGGAACGGGTAGCATTGTAATCGACCTCGACGCGCAGACAGCGGCGTCTGTCTACAAAAAGTGCTACGTCGATACTCGCAGCGAAGTCGTTACCCCATTTGACAGGTTTATGGGGAAAAAATTACGTACGTCTTATCAAATATTCAATATGCATTGCATTGTCAAGCTCTAACACATCTTTAGTTGCCGCAGGTGAAGCGCGAAAACGAAAGAATCCGATGGAACCGCCCCGACCCACGCGAACAGACGTCGTGCCAGATAAGACCATAGATGATACGATCATATTAGAGTGGTGGTTGGGAAACACAGTCCCGGGAGAGGGGCGGGATTCGAACCTCAGGTGCAGACAGGACGCATTTCCCGCGTTCTACACCTGGGCTACCGAAAACGGATTCGCGCCGCCGGAAACCTCTACGGCATTCTCGTCGGCAACCACAAGGTTGATAGCGAAGTCGTTGATACCGAATCTGAAGAAGTCGCACAAGAAGACGAATAAAATAACGACGACATCATTCGCGGGACGGGTATTAGAACCTCATCACATCTCTAAAAAGCACATATCTAATGCGGAGTGTCTCTAAGTACACACGAACGCGAGAAATTAGCACTTTTCGTCTTTAGCGAACACTACACAAGTAATATTAATAAAAATCACGTGCATATAAACGCGTCGAATTCCGTTGATTATTTTGGAAAGACAAATCCAACAATGAACACGACCATGCCGTGACATCAAGTGCTATCACACGGTGTTTATAAGCAAAATTTCGGTTACACAAGGGGTGACGTCACTAAAATACAAAGTTTATTTATTTCAACTCACACACTCCTTTCCTCCTTACTCCTCCATCCATCCCATCCAGTCACCTATCGATGACTCACGGTTTCAACAACGCTCGTGGGATACACAACAAGCCGGCTGATCTTGACACATACTGTCTCCCCGTCAGAATCTTTTCGCAAGACGAGAACGCCCAGGAGCGACGATGTGGTGTACTGTCATTCTGTCGAAAAATCAATGACGCTTGGTTTGGATACACAGTATTTCAAATATTCACCGACACGTGGACGCCAAACTCGCTAGGAACTAATCCAGACCGTCCTCTCGGTTATGACTTAAAGGCCATTGTCATCGGCAAACCATGTTACCAATTCGAATGGGCTACGTCGCGTACTAAGGACATTACAACTGACCACAGTCTTGTGAAGAATGTCCGCAAGATTGGCGTCGTTGTACAGGGTATGCCAAAAAATAACTTGTTGGCGATCAGGTTGGATCCCGACTTCATCAGCACACCGTTGTTTCAAAACGAAGGATTTTGGGGTAGATAACTGATTCCACTCGGCGATTTGTACTACGTTCGTTGAATTTAAAATTTTTCTTACACTTTCTAGCCAGCATTGCCAACTAAGCGTAATTTGCCGACGAGGAAACATCCGTTGTGTTTGAAACTTGTTTGCTCAATGTTTATGAAAAACACCCATCCCGGCAAAAACAACTATACGAAATATTGAAACTATTACCAGAAACATCCAACATGAACGACATATCAAAAAATCCCGAATCTACTCGTCAGTCACGTGATATAATAGGATAGATTAAATCCAATTTATCTAATACACATAAAATCAAATGGGTGATTTGATTTGGGGTTCAACGCTGGACGGGGACCTCCCGTTTGTTTTCAGATATTTTTTCTTAGCATAATGTGAACAGATAGTATAATGCAGACCGCGATTCGATTTGCGCCCCTGGCAAAACGACCAAACATTCAAACAATTGCGGAAGCGACGGCGTCTAGTTTCTTTCAAGCAATCAAAGGCGATGACGGAAAAATGATCACCGAAATACGTCCATCTGACGGTTTTATCAACGCGACTAGAATGTGCGCAAGTGGCAGAAAAAACTGGTCTGATTATATTAGACTTACGAAGACTATAAAATATAAAAGTGCACGTCTCTGCTGCATGTTCGTGGTGATACCCACACACGCTCGCTCCGTTAGATAGAAAATATCCACCGTGCTCGGATTGGTCAGTCCACAGTCTGCGTTCAATTATATGATGTGCATCTTGCGCCTTTTGTTTACACCCAGGTACAACGCACGTGTATTTGTCCCGCTTGAACACGTTGGTTCGGAAATCATCTCTAGACAACAGGGCCATAATTAACTTCATTTGCAGAATAAATTTATTTGAATGAACGTACGGGTGATTCTTTGTTTAGAATACGTTATTTAAATTTCATAATAGAGAATGCCTAACGCAGCATCGTCGAGGGAGACGTCTCCGGGAAGGTAAGGCGCCGACATTTAGAGAAATTGTGGACGTTATGTAGCGAAGAAATGCATGTTAAGGCGTGAATGTCGTGGAGATATTTGTTACGACCCTGGTGCTCTTGGAGGACGCTGTAGAGATTGACGAGGACCGGGGGAGTGGTGCCACCGAAGTAAGACCGTCGACGGAAGCGTCGGAAGATTTCGAACGAAAGATGACTACATGGCGCGTTTTCTTCACGGAGGTAGAAATCGAAGGACGCGAGGGAATCGTAAACAGTGGCCGGGAGAACGCGTTTAGGATCCGCCTGTTTGCGAGGGACAACGTTGCCATCGGCGACAAGTTCGTAGATTGTGTCAACGATTTCAGTTGGTATCTTGTGGAATAAGGACGCCCCCATTATTTCAGCCGTGTGTGGATGGATGTTTTTAGAAAACTGCTCGACGATCACGGTCACGTGTTTTGCGGATAACGTGATTTCGACGTTCTTTGTTAAAATCATCATTTAGGGGCGCTGGCACGAAACGGGCCACGGACGGAAATTTTGGGTTGCATGAAAGGAAAGGTAGTGACATTGTTGGATATACTTTTGTAATCGTTGTTGGTGGACATCTTCTCCACAAAAGACTCGTGTAAAGGATGTTTTGTTACAAGTGTGAGAGGAATCTTGGTCTTCCATGCATTGGTTTTGTAGTATTAAAATAAAAAAAGTGTTTGTTTTTAAACGGGTCGTTTGAGTAAACGGCGTTGACAAAAAAAAGTTCTAGAAAATTCCGCGTTTGTCACGTGTTCGTCGCCCGTTATTTTCAAAGTGGTCACTCACGACTCTCATGTGTCATTAATTATTGGCCACGCACGTATAATTTCTAAACTGTGCAATAGCGCGTGTGATGTCACGTGATACGCGCGATACTTTTCTTATTGTCTGTAAAATGATGGCATCATATATCTCGACGGGAACGCGCATAGTTAGTCTATTGTCTAACTATGGTTCTGTAAAGAGACGGTGTTTATAGAAAACAATCATCCCAGTCTCTCAGCTGTTCTACTATGTTTAGAATTCGATGTGGATGTGCCTTTTGGGCCGAGTAAAACCATTTTTTATCTGCCGACGAAGGGACGAACCCGTCGTCGCAGGCGAATGGGAGTGACGCTAAATAAGAGGGCGCCGCGTTCCAATGACCGGCTCGTAACAGAGCGACTCCTTTTATTGTAGATTGTGTTTTTCCCGCGAGCCGGCGTAGGATAGATAGGAAAACGCCGTCATCCTCGGTCAGGACGCTCGGTGATCTGATCTGTATACAGATATTGCGGAGTGTTTGTCGAGTGTCACTATTTTTGGCCAAGTTGAACGATTTTCTGAATTCGTCCATTGACCGAAACCCCCGCCGACGAATGAACAACCTCTCGATAATGTTAAGTTGCGATAGCACTTGGTTTATATTTTTTGACACACGGCATAATGACGACAGGGTTTGTGCGTCGGTAAAATCGCAAACAAGGTTGAGAATGTCAGCCGTGGTCGTGTCCATTGGATGGTTGTTCTTTCAAAAAAATCAATGGAATTCGACGCGTTTATATGCACGTGATACTTTGTTTTTGATACGAATTAGGGATGACTGTTTTTGATACGAATTAGGGATGACTGTTTTTTAGACTATAACGGCCATGTCGGCTGTCTGGTTCTGTCACGGCGGTGTGGAAGCGGGAGAGAAATAGTGGATGAAAGAAGAGTGGGATGGATTTTTGAAGGGGAAGAGTTGTGCCTTTTATAGTTTTTGATCAAACCATCACTCTCCCATCAAGTTGTTATCATTGTGAACTTGCCAAATCTCTCTTAAATTCGCCTAACATGTCGACCACCGCATCCGTTGAAATGTAAAACGATGGTCTTTTTTTTGCAAGTTTACTTTCAGGTGAAATGTTAACGCAGAATTTCACCCGTAGGGACGTCGAACTAATTAGAATGCAGATGCAAAGGAGACTTCGGGAAATCGCCATAAATGACATCTCTTCTGATACAACGGTGTGTTGGATGTAAACAAAACGCGTCGAAAATATACCGCGTCATTTACAGCGAACGTAATAAATCTAGGAAATACCCCCGAAGTCGACGGAAGACGCCCCCGTAAAGGATTCTAAAGCGTGCGTGTTTGGCGATTGGAAATGGGTCGATCTTCATTTTTGCTGACGTTTCTTTAGTCCGAAGGAACCATCTACAGATGGCGGTGACGTGCATGTGGACTCCGGTTCGATTTCTGAGTAGGTACAATTTCTTAGTTGCTATTTCCGTCCCTTGCGGTTTCGGGTACGGCGACCATCGGCTGTATCGTCGGTTAATTCACGTGGGCAATCCTCGCACTTTCAAACAAGGTCTCGAAATCGGGTAGTTCTATGGTCGGCGGACAGCATCTACAAAACCGCCATCGAACGACAATATCTAGGCATTCGCCGAACTCGAAGAGAAATAAAGAACTCGCAACCTAAACCGAAATCCCACGACCTCGACGATCCGGAAAACTGGAAACAGACATTCGAGCAGAATCCCACTGCATCCGTGAGTTTCAAAATCGAATTGCCATCGAATTTACCACACGCGAACATCAAAGGCCCTGGTGGTATCCATTTGAATTCGATCACCGCAATCAATACGGGAATAAGCATCCAGATCGTTAAATGTGATTTGATTGTCAAATGTCCGCGTGAAGTTGAGGATCTTGTACGGAAATTCATCCGACAGGTGATCGTTTCGGAGGTTACCGCCAGAGGAGCATCGAGCCGCGTATTCATAAAGGGAATTCGTAACACGAAAATATGCCAACTGGGTCCGCGATTTGATGCTTCTGGGTTGGAATTTATCACGACACCATCAGGGAAAAGGCTGTCTGCCACACCTTATAACGGTATTTTATATTATTTCGTCGGTAAAATAATACCCTAAACTACCGACCTAATCAACACTATTCTAGATGGATCGCATATATTCTCTCAACACTTCCAACCACCGACGGAATACTCCGCCACACGTTCGGTGATTTTACATTCCATTCTTCGCGGAATGGCGCTCGAGCCGCGTTTGCCGACGGCTCGTTTGGTCGTCGAGTTCGGAATTTGTACGTTCTTTCCGGGTCGGGGAAAGCAGACAATCGCCACCTCGCAACGACACGGGCTCAAGATCGGACACGCCAATGACGTGACGTACCGATTCGATGGGTTGGATTCCGCCGCGGTGTCGAGGATCGGGTTGACATCTCGGAACGTGACGAAGAGGACCGTGTCGTGCCAGTTATACCATTCGCATCACGGGACCGTGGAAGTCGAATTCACATTCGGCGCTCTTCCATCACTCCTGAAACGTCGTTCCGTAAGTGAATCATACATTTATTTCCTTAATCAAAACAATGCTGATGCCCTCTTCCTTTTACTTACTTTTAAGCCACCTTCGAAACTGGCCGTCTTCTCGATTCGCAAACTTGAGTACGTGTTTTCGGTTCGGTCCTTTATCGGGTGCATCTTTTAACACGAGTTTGTATTTTTCAGATATGTGAGCGATGAAATCGTCTTCCTACCAAACACTCACCCGGTAACCCCGAATTCGTTTGATTATCGGTTATCTGTGGTATTCGATTTGCTGCCACGCACAGAAGTCATCAAAGGGGTGTCTGAATTCGTTGACAGTTGGCATTGGACGGATGAGTTGGGATTCGTAACTGGACAACTTCCGAAAACTGGTATGTATCATTTGTATATAATGTCACCCCTGGAAAGCCCAATTTAACTCCATAATTTATTTTAGGCTGGACAATGAGGCACACTCCTCTCATCCCATCCTTCAGCGTCGTCGAAAGAACAGCGTGCTCGTTCGACCAACGTCGCGTCGTTGAGTTAGTCACCAAAAAGGATTATATCATACCTACATCAGCCTTCCTGAAGTTATTCGACCACGGTCTACTTGGGAGCCCATCTCCGATATCACTACGAGAATTCGATATCAAAAAATCAATTGATATTGGCGTCGACGGATTACGATTCACAGCCGGGGATCCTCCTGATCTGAGAATTTTGGATAGATATATTCGGGATATCGTTGATGTGTGTGATCGACTGTGTACCTCGCTTGCGGTGGAATTTGGAGAATCTCAATAGTTAGATCCGTTTTTCGGTTGAATGTGTTCTCTTTAGCAAACGAGGTACATGTAGGGTCAAACAGAATGACGGAAACCACATTATCAGCAGACGAGCACGTCATACAAACGTTTAACATGCTAATGGAACGAATAAGCAAACTCGAGGACGTTGCCCAAAGGCAACAGCGCGCCGCTGTATTCGCCGAATGCTGCAAATATGGGATTTTGAACAACGAAACCCTGGGATACCCCTTTTTAATAATACGAAAACCACGTATCACAATCAGAGAGACAGCGTGCAAACCGGTTTCGGGTGCTCTCGTCGTTAATATGCGGACCTCGTGCGATTGCCGATGGTTCTATAGTAGACAAATTGCGACTATATACTTTGTTCAACGAAACGGTCGCCCATTTCGCCGCATCTACAACCAAAGTTGTAAACGGGCCCATCTGCCAACTCCATCAAACGTCA
>Ga0126314_10000655_pt1 | contig 16529 bp, 16 predicted proteins | sample Plot105B_FD_92535 | JGI IMG/M metagenome (GOLD analysis project Ga0126314, IMG submission 92535) | Serpentine soil microbial communities from UC McLaughlin Reserve, CA, USA - Plot105B | ecosystem: Environmental > Terrestrial > Soil > Grasslands | place: USA: UC McLaughlin Reserve, Lake County...
CCAGGCCTGTAAAGCGCGTTCAACGCCACCAGGTCGTCGAAACGGTCGGGCCTGACCTCCTGGAGCATCCGCTGCATCCCGCTCGACTCGAACTGGAACACCCCGAACGTGTCACCCCTGGCGAAGAGACCCAAAGTCTTCTCATCATCCAGCGGGATCGTGCGGATGTCGGGTTCCTCGCCGCTGCCCTCGCGGATGGTCTCCAGGGTCTCCTCGATCACATCGAGGTTGCGCAGACCCAGGAAGTCGACCTTGAGCAGCCCCAGGGCCTCCACGTCGGACATGGGATGCTGGACCATGACGGAGGTCTCGTCCCTGGCGACGCGCTGCAGCGGCACGATGTCAGTGAGTGGTTCCTCGGAGATCACCACTCCGGCGGCGTGGGTTCCCGCGTGGCGGGCGAAGCCTTCTATCTCGAAAGCGGTGTCCAGGACCTGTTTCGCGGCCTCGTCCCGCTCCACTAACTGAATGATCTCCCGCGCAGGTCCAGGGTGTTTCTCCCCGGCGACGTACGAGCCGTTCTCGAGGCGGAGAACGTCCCTAAGCGTGGTCCCGACCGGCTTCTCCGGGATAAACTTGGCGAGCTTGTCGGTGTCGGAGTAGGGGTACTGGTAGATTCTGCCCGAGTCCCTGATGGCCGCCTTCGCGCCGATGGTCCCGAACGTGATGATCTGGGCGACGTGCTCGTGCCCGCCGTACTTGTCCGTGACGTAGCGCATCACCTCAGAACGCCCCGAGACCGAGAAGTCAATGTCCACGTCTGGCATATTTATGCGGTCGGGGTTCAGGAAACGCTCGAAGAGCAATGAATATTGCAGGGGGTCGAGGTCCGTTATCTCCAGCGCGTACGCGACGATGGAGCCGGCCGCGGAGCCGCGGCCAGGGCCGACCGCGATCTTTCTGTCCTTCGCGTACTTGACGAAGTCCCAGACGATGAGGAAGTAATCGGCAAACCCCATCTTCCCGATGGTCTCGAGCTCGAACTCGAGGCGCCTTCGCACCTCCTGCGTCCTCGCCCGCCCGCCGTAGCGTCGGATCAGGCCCCGCTCGCACTGCTCCCTGAGGTACTGGTCGGCCGTGTAGCCTTCTGGCTTCGGGAAGTTTGGCAGGCGCGTCTTGCCCAGCTCGATCCCGACGTCCTCGACGGTATCTACTACCTTGATCGTGTTCTCCAAGGCCTCGGGAAGGTCGGGGAAGATGCGGGACATCTCCTCGATGGTCTTGACGTAGAACTCCTCGCCCGAGAACTTCATGCGCTTGGGATCGTTATAAAACTTGCCGGTCCCGATGCACAAGAGCACGTCGTGCATCTTGGCGTCGTTTCTCGTGGTGTAGTGCGAGTCGTTGGCGGCCACGAGCGGGATGCCTGTATCCCAGTGCAGCCTGACGAGCCCTTCGTTCACGCGCCGTTGCTGCTCGATGCCGTGGTCCTGCAGCTCCAGGTACACATCGTCGAATATCTCCGCGTACTCGAACAGGAGCTTGCGCGCCTCGTCAGGCCTACTCTCAAGTATCCTCGTCGGCACCTCCGCCGAGAGGCAACCGGAGAGGCAGATGATCCCACGCCCATGCTTCCTGAGCATCTCCATGTCGACCCGCGGCTTGTAATAGAAACCCTCCAGAAACCCGCACGTCGAGAGCTTCATGAGGTTCCTGTATCCCTCGGCGGTCCTGGCGATGAGCGTCAGATGGTAGTAAGGAGCCCGGCTCCGGTCGTTCCGGTCGGCCGTGACGTAAACCTCGCAGCCCATCAAAGGCTTTATGCCGGCGGCGCTGGCCTCCTTGTAGAACTTGACCGCCCCGTACATTACCCCGTGGTCGGTAAGCGCTAGCCCCGGCATCCCCTGATCTTTTGCAAAGGCGATGAGGTCCTTGATACGGCTCGCCCCGTCGAGCATCGAGTACTCCGAGTGACAGTGCAAGTGCGCGAAAGCGCCGCCCGACGAAACCGCCAATCCGCCTCCCTCCCTTTGGGGCTTCGGCGACGCCCCAAAAAGAGCGCCGCCAGTCGCCTCGTTCTCCCCGTCGACTCCCGACGCACGCTACTATAAGGCACCACCCCACAAATTGTCCAGGCTCCCTCGACCACAAGTTGAGGGCAATTTTGCAGGACTTTTCAGCCTGTCCGAAGGCCAGGCAGCACGTTGGCTGCGCCAGCTAGTCAGCACGCTACACTCTTGCGGGCTACCCTTTTTAGCACGCTCCCTTTGGTCGCTTTCAGCACGCCGCCTGCGGTGGCTTGTCAGCTCTTTGCCATGCCGGCCTCGCCCTGCTGCGTACGAAGAACCCAGCCTACAACGGTGGCGGCCGACGCTCATAGCGTCGGCCCGAGACGATTACCTGAAAGCGAGGGCCGTAGGCCCGAAGCGTGCTGATGATGCCCTAAAGGCGCCGTGCTGACAAGCGTAGCGCGCAAGGGCGTAGCGCGCTTACTCTTCGTCGTCCTTCCACAAGAACCAGTTAAGCGCTATCTGGGCGCTTAGGACGGCGAAGAGTAACGCGAAGAGGCCGTGGGAAAAGTCGTGGCGCCAGGCGGTGTGAACGACGAGGGCGCAGGAGACGGTCAGGGCGGATACGACGAAGAGCAGGGTGACGCCAAGCACAACGGCGCGGAGTGCGCGCCTAACGAGGCCGTCCCGGCGGCCCGTGGCGTGCGGCAGGCCGGCCCCCCGCGCCACTGGTTCAGTCCTTTTTTCCCGAACTGGCCGAGGTCCCTGCCGGCTTCTCTTTGTCCTTCTGTTCTTTCGTGCCCTTGTCCCCGTTGGTTGTTGTGGAAGTATCTTTGGTTACGGTCTCTTTCGTGCCCTTGTTGCCGTAGTCGGTCGAGTAGAAACCCGAGCCCTTGAACGAGATGCCCACGGGGTGGAGGACTTTCCTGACCGGGGCGCCACACTCGACACAGGTCGTGAGAGGGTCTTCCGAGAATTTCTGCATCACGTCGAAGATGTGTCCGTTTTCACACTTGTACTCGTAGATCGGCATCCAGCCTCCAGTTTAAATGCTCATGGGTACAAATTATACAGGCTGGATGGCGCCCTGGTCTTACGTGCCGGCTACTTGGGACGCCTGGTGGGGTCGAGATCCCCCGAGCCGAAGTCTTGCTGGAGGTGTTCGCGGGCCGCTTGCACCAGCTCGGGGCGGGCGCAGATCTCCTCCACCTCCTCGGGGGTGGCGTTGCGCTTAACGTACTCCTCGTTCACGACGTCGCCGAGGTGGGCGCCCTCGCCGACGCGGTGCATGATGTACTCGAGCACCCGCTCTTCGCGCACCGAGCGCTGGTTCGTGTTGAACAGCCGGTCCCAGAAAGACCTCTTCTCACTCTCCGGCATCCCTCCCTCCTAGGTCGCGTAACGTCCCACACCGAAGTGTACCGAGTCGCACGCTCCCCGTACAGTCAAGGGCGACCGGGCTTGCCTAAGACCTTCTGCGGGGTTGGAAACCAGGGGCGAGCCTCGTCAAGTTCCTCGCCGGCTCCAACGGTGTGGTGCTCTGCGCCGGCCAGTAGGATCGACGGGCGCGCCGAACGTCTACGCCCGCGCGTGGACGCCGACGAGCGACTCGGCGATCTGGACGGCATTCGTCGCCGCGCCCTTGAGCAGATTGTCCGAGACGCACCAGTACTCCACAACGCGCCCGAAGACTCGCAGCCGCCCCACGTGGACGCCGGAATCCCCGGCATGCTCCAGCGGCGTCGGGAACGCGTTCGCGTTGCCGGAGAACGATACGCCGGGCGCGCCCGAGAGCGCCTCTGTAACCTCTTCCAGCGTAACCGGCCTTTCGAGCTCGACGTAGACGCTTTCGGAGTGTCCGGTGTGTACGGGGATTCGGACGGCGGTCGCGTGGACTTCGAGTTCGGGGAGGTCCATGATCTTGCGGCTCTCCCGCACCATCTTGGTCTCTTCGGTGGTCCGCCCATCCTCCCCGATGGACCCGATCAGGGGAATAGCATTGCCGTGAATGGGCTTTGGATAAACATCTTCGCGCCCATCCTCGAGCGCATCCACCCCGCCACGCCCGGAACCTGAGACGGCCTGATAAGTCGAAACGACCACATTCTCGACGCCGAACTCGCGCGCGAGCGGCGCCAGCGTAACGACCATCTGGATCGTCGAACAGTTGGCGTTGGCGATGAGCCCGTCGTGGCCCTCCAACGCTTCCGCGTTAACTTCGGGGACGACGAGGGGCACGTCGGGATCGAGCCTGAAATCGCTGCCGTTGTCTATAACGAGAGCACCCCGCGAGATGGCCTCCCGCGCTAGCTGAACCGCCGCGCCCTTCTCCCCCTCGGTCCCGGCGAAGAACGCGAAATCTACCCCCTCGAAAGCCTCGGGCTCCGCCACCCCGACCTCGAAAGACTCCCCGGCGAGCACCGCCGTCCGGGCGCTCCTGGCAAGGATGCGCAACTCCTTTATCGGAAAGTCACGCCGCCTCAACTCGGCGACCAGCCTGTCACCGACCAGTCCAGCCCCTACGACCGCTACCATATATCCTTCGCTCATAACATCCTCCACGACAAACTACTGAAACCTACAAAGCCTTGTTCGCGATATCCAGCAGATCCCAGACCACCCCGCTCGCGGTGCGTTCCGGGCCGGCGCCGGGGCCGCGCACGGTGAGCGTAACATCCGAGTAGCGGCGCGTGCGGAAGTCGAAGACGTTCTCGGGTCCGCTTATGGGGCCGAAAGGACTCTCTACCGGGATGTCCTGCAGGCCAACCTTGACCGGACCGCTCTGCGGGATACGCACCAGATAGCGGAGCATGTGGTGTTCCTCGACGGCGAGCAGGCGCGCCACGAAGGCCTCGTCGTGCTCGGGGAGACGCCGCATGAACTCTTGCAGCGGCACGTGTTCGAGCCCTTCGGGAACCAGGGATTCGTAAGAAATATCCTCAGGTTCTATCTCCCGGCCCATCATGCGCGCCAGGATGAGGGCCTTCCTCGCCACGTCAAGCCCTGAGAGGTCGTCGCGGGGGTCGGGTTCAGCGTAGTGGAGGTCGACCGCATCCTTTACCGCTTCGGAGAACGACCTGCCGCCCTCCACCGCGCTCATGATGAAACCGAGGGTGCCGCTCGGGCTAGCCTGTATTTCCAGGATCTCGTCGCCCGTCTTCAGGAGGCCGTCCATGGTGGAGATGATCGGCATCCCCGCCCCAACCGTGGCCTCGTGCCAGAGACGGTCCGGGATCATGCGCCTGAGTTGCTCGTACTGCGCCGTGCTGCCGGAGAGCGGCCCCTTGTTCGAGAGAACCAGATAGGCGCCGCCACGGATGCCGAGCAAGTTCAGGGCGAAGGTTCCGCCGTGCACGGCAACGTCGACGACTACCCGCGTGAAGCCGGGCTCGGGCGCCGAGCCTAGCACGTCTTCCAGCGGCTCGACGCCAAGGTCGGAGAGCCTGCCGCCCTCCACTTTCAGGCGTATCGCTTGCGGCAGCAGTTCCTCGCCAACGAGCGCGCCTGAGGTATCCGAGACGGCGCGGTACTTGACCTCGATACCGTCACCGGACCAGCGCTTGCGTTCTTCGAGGACAATCTGGGCGACGGCCCGTCCGACGTGCCCGAGACCGAGCTGGACTATCTCCAGCCGCTTCACGCCACCTCTTCACCCGCGTATTTTCCTCCCTGGGGGATCAGGCCGGCGTGCAACGCGCGCAGGGCATCGAGGCCCACGTCGGCGGCTACGACGAACACGAGCCCGGCCGCGGCGATCCCGAAGTGCTGCACGGGGATGCCGGCCTCGCGCAAAAGGCGCCGGCCGCGGCCGAGATCTTCGTCGTCCGGCGAACCGATGCACACGACCATCGCCGCCCGCCCCGCGCGGCCGTCGGTGCAGGGAATCTCCATCGCCACGTTCTGCCTGAGCGCGACGCATCGAACACCGGCTCCCGAGTCGAAGCCTGTAACCTGGGTGCCCGCGCCCTCGGGCGCGAAGGTGTTGCGCACAAAGACTTCTATACCGCCCTCCTCGGCCGGTTCCATGGTCCTAGGATGGAGGATCTTCGCGCCGAGCCCAGCGAAGACCCCAGCCTCCCTGTAGGAGAGGCGCGGCATAAGGGAGGCGCTGGGTACCAGGCGCGGGTCGGCGTCAAGAACACCGTCTACGTCGGACATAATCCAGACTTCTTCCGATCCGAGCGCCCTCCCGAGTACGGTCGCCGAAAGGTCCGACCCCCCCCTGCCGAGCGTGGTCGGCAGCCCAGCGGGCGAGCGCCCCACGTATCCAGGCACGACCGCGATGAGCCCATGCTCTAATAGGGGTGTGACGTGGCGCGCTGCGCGTTCGCCTGTAGCGGCAACATCGACCTCAGCCTCCCCGAAGTTGCCGTCAGTGGCTATGGGATCGGCAGCGACCGCAGAAGCCGGTGTGCCATGGGCGCTGATCGCGCCGGCCAGTATCTCCGCCGAGAGGCGCTCGCCGTAGACCGCGATCTCATCCCTTCGCGCCTTGAGGTTATCGGATGGGGCTCCTATGACCCTTTCGAGCTCGCAGAGGAGGTCCACTATCTTTCCCTCGACCTCGGGCAGGCGCTCCGCGTCCACAGCCTCGCGGGCCGCGAGCAGGTGACGCTCGGCGAGCGAGCGCCTGAGCTCGGCGACGGAGCCCTCGCGCGCCCTCTCCATGAGGGCCTGCCTCACCCAATTTGAGCTCATCCTGGCGTAGCCGAGCAGAGTGTCGGTGGTGCCGCCCATCGCGGAGACGACGACGACCACGGGCTGCTCCTTGGCGGCCTCGGCAACGATGCGGGCGGCGCGGACGAACTCTGCGCCGCCCCCGACCGAGGTGCCCCCGAACTTTATGACGAGGGGCCTCTCCAAGGCTCACGCCCCGTTCAAGGCGCTGTCGAGGTCGTACAGGATATCGTCGATGGACTCGAGGCCGACGGAGAGCCTCACGTAGTCGTCGGTGACGCCGGTGGACTTCTGCTCGTCCACGGAGAGCTGCGAGTGGGTCGTTGAGGCCGGGTGTATCACGAGGCTCTTCGCGTCGCCCACGTTCGCGAGAAGGCTGTGCAGCTCGAGCCCGTCGATAAAGGTCTTCCCGGCATCCAGGCCGCCGTCGATGCCGAAGCCGAGGATCGCGCCGAAGAGCCCTTCCCTGTGGTATCTGGCCGCCACCTCGTGCGAAGGATGGCTTTCGAGGCCCGGGTAGTTCACCCAGTTGACCTTCGGATGGTCCCGCAAGAACTCGGCTACGGCCTGCGCGTTCGTCGAGTGGCGCTCCATCCGCAAGGGAAGCGTCTCTAGGCCCTGCAAGAACAGGAAGCTGTTGAACGGGCTTATGGCCGGACCCCAATCCCTAAGCATCTGGACGCGGGCCTTTAGGATGAACGAGAGCTCGCCTAGGGTCGGGTAGATCTCCAACCCGTGGTAGGAGGGGTCGGGCTCCGTAAAGCCGGGGAACTTGCCGTTGTCCCAGGGGAAGTTTCCACCGTCCACAATGACGCCGCCGATGGAAGTGCCGTGTCCCCCGATAAACTTTGTCGCCGAGTGGACCACGATGTCAGCCCCATGCTCCAATGGGTTCACCAGATACGGCGAGGGCAGGGTGTTGTCGATGATCAGGGGTACGCTGGCATCGTGTGCCACCGCAGCGGCCCCCTCGATGTCCAGGGCGTTGAGGGCGGGGTTACCTACGGTCTCGGCGTAGACGGCCTTCGTCCTGTCGGTGATCGCCGCGCGCAGGGCGTCGAGGTCCCTGGAGTCGGCGAACTTCACGTTTATGCCGACCTTGGGCAGGGTGTAGTGGAAGAGGTTGTAGGTACCGCCGTAGAGCTCCGCCGCGGAGACAAGCTCATCGCCAGCGCCCATGATGTTAAGGATGGACAGCGCCCCCGCGGCCTGACCCGAGGCGGTCGCGAGGGCCCCGACGCCCTTCTCCAACGCGGCGACGCGCTTCTCGAACACGTCGCTCGTTGGGTTCATGATCCTGGTGTATATGTTCCCCTCTTCGGCGAGCGAGAACAGGTTCGCCGCGCGCTCTGTGTCATCGAAGACGTAGGAGGTGGACTGGTAGATGGGGACGGCCCGCGCCGTCGTGGCCGGGTCGACCTCCTGCCCGGCGTGCAACGCCAGGGTGTCGAACCCATAGTCGCGCTCCTGGATCTTGTCTGCGGTATCGGTCATTGTGGCTCCCTTCGGTCGCTCGGCTATCGGCTTTCAGCCGTCAGCTATCAGCTTTCTTGTTTGTGAACGGTTTTATCGCTTCTGTTAGCTCTTTCCAGTCTTTGAGGAAGGCGTCGTGGCCGCTTAGTGTATCTATTTCGGTGTAGCTGGCCTTAGCCCCGGCGCTTTTTGCTGTCTCTACCGAGCTTCTTACCTCGGCGGCGGGGAAGAGCCAGTCGCTGGTTATGCCTACGAAAAGGACTTCGGCGCTGATGCGCGAGTATGCCTCTTCTTCGGAGTCGTACCCGGCTGCTACGTCGTAGAGGTCCATCGCCCTTGTGAGGTAGAGGTAGGAGTTGGCGTCGAAGCGGCCAGTGATCTCACGTCCCTGGTAGTGAAGGTAGCTCTCTACCTCGAACCTTCCACCGAACTCGGTGTACAGGGCGGGACGGCCCGCAGGCCTGCGGGCGAACCTCTCCCACTGCCCAGGAGCGCTCTGGTAGGTCATCATCCCTGCCATGCGGGCGATGGCGAGGCCATTATCCGGGCTCCTTCCCGAACCGTAATAGTTGCCGTCTTGCCAGTCGGGGTCGGCCATGATGGCGCGACGCCCGAGCTCGCTCATCCCAAGCCCCTGCGGCCCGAGGGCACCCGTGGCGGCCACGGGCAACGCCTTCTCCACGAAGTCCGGGAACTCGACGGCCCACTCCAGCGCCTGTTGACCGCCGATGGAACCACCCGCCACGAGGGTGAGCCTCCTTACGCCGAGAGCGTCGAGCAGGCGTCGCTGGGCCCTTACCATGTCCCTGATCGTGACGACGGGGAAACGCGTCCCGTATGGTCGCCCCGTTCCCGGCTCGACGGAGGCGGGTCCCGTGCTTCCCGAGCAGCCCCCGAGCACGTTCGAGCAGACCACGAAGTATTTCTCGGTGTCTATCGCAAGCCCCGGCCCGACCATGGGGTGCCACCAGCCGCCGCGTCTGTGCGTTTCGTTCGGGCCTCCCGCGGCGTGCGAGTCCCCCGTGAGGGCGTGGACGAGAAGGACCGCGTTATCTGCGGCCTCGTTCAGTGCGCCCCAGGTCTCGTAGGCCAGGGTGACCTCGGGGAGGCTTCCGCCGAGCTCAGGCTCGAACGGGCCTAAGGGGTGGTGGGTTGTGACCTGGAGGGCCGGAGCGTCGCTAGCGCCGGCCCCTGGGTCTAGTGTCATACTCGGCAGTAATGTAGCCTCCTCTCGGTCGGGTTCTACGCCTTCGGCGCAACGCCTCTCGCGCAACCCGCTCAGTAGAAGAGGCTGCCCGCCTCTCCCCACATCTTCCAAGACGGTAATGATCGCCCTGCTGGACTTGGCACCTTGCGTCCCTTATTCTCTGCGCCGGTTGCCGCGGTTTCTCGGGGCCAGTTCCCTCCACCGCTCTCGATGCGAGTTCGCGCTAGGCGTGGATGCTAACCCACCCGCACTCTCGACGTCAAGGGGATTGGCCGACGAAGGGCCACCACCCGACGGGTAGCGTTATCGGCCCGCGGGCTACGCCGCGAGTCCTGATGCCCAAAACCCCAGGGTTACCCCCAGAGAAAGCGGACACGGACCTTGATAAGCCCACGGCGTTGGATCTTCCTCCACACATCCATGCGGCGGGCTACGGCGGGGGTGATGTCGATAGCCGCAGGATTTGTCACCTCCCTTCCGAACTGGTCCTTGCCCCTGTGGTAGTTGTCGAAGAAGGCGGCCTGCGCTTCTGGTACGCACCTGGAGAGATCGTTCCATGTGCTCCTGTCCTTGCTGGCCCGCCAGTAATTATCCCGTATATTCCAGGGTCCTGTATCTTTCACGGGAGCCTCCGCGCTCGTCCCTTTTCTCACGTCGGTGATCCTGACCCTGCGCTCGCCGCTAAACCTTACCTTCTTGTGCGGGAGGGCCACCCAGTACCAGCTATTGTCACCGTAGAAGCTGGCCCACACCCTGCACGAAAGGCCCCTGGACGACGCCTGGTACGTGGTCTCGCTGGTAGCCGCATACTCCGTGGTCTCCGCCTGCCACTGCTCGTTCACCCATGGCCCCAGATCGTCTGCCTTCCCTTTGGGCAGAAGGCTCTCCACGCCCGATTTGGTTGTCGCGAGGGCCTGCTTTACCTTCTCATCGAAGTCTGAAGCGGCGATCTTGTTTCTTATCCTGGTCTCGGAAGCTCCCTTGTTGGCCTCGACGATCTGATCGCTCTCGTCGTACTCCCTGGAGAGCGCGTTGTCCTCTTCGCGAACGACGTCGAGGACCTCCTGCACCTTGTCGTCGCTCAGGCCGAACTCCTTCTGGAATTCTTCAACGTTCTGATCGTCAGAGAGCAGAAAGGTGAGCACTGGCTTTTGCGGGTCGGCGTACGCGGAGTAGCCCTTCGCCCCGGCCCCCTGCAGACCGAACGATAGCGCGAGCCCTCCCCCTGCCGCCACGGCTACCACCAACAATACTACCCGCAAGCCTATAATTCGGCGCGGCCAACGCGTACGCAAATAATCCACAGAGTCCCCCTCCTGGTTTGTTCGACGCTACAAATTTTACACGTTAACGCGTTTGACGCGAAACCTCCTCAGCGAGGAGTCGCCCTCAAGTGCGTTTGTCATCGCGTCTTCGTCTCAGTACGCACGGGCGAAGATCGCCGTCAGACCCGGTTTGCCGGAGACCAAGTCCTCACCCTCCTCGCGCTCGACGGGGAGGAGCCGGATCGTGGCTTTCGTATCCTCTTTTATCTTCTGCTCTGTCTCCTTGGTGCCGTCCCAGGGTGCGACGACGAAGCCGCGCTTCTGGGCGATGATCTCCTTGAACTGCTCGTAGCTCTCCGCCCGCCGGGTGTTATCGTCGCGGAAGGTCTCGGCCTGGCGGAGCATGTTCTGCTGGATCTCCCTCATCAAGCCGTTCAACTTCCCGGCTAGCTCTTTCCGGTTCACGAACTCCTTCTCCCCGGTGTCGCGGCGCACCAGTACGGCCTGTCCCTTCTCTATGTCCTTCGGCCCCAGCTCCACGCGCACGGGGACGCCCCTCAGCTCGTGCTCGTTGAACTTCCAGCCGGGCGAGTGCTCCTCGTCGAGGTCGACCTCCATCCGCAGGCCAGAATCCTTCAGTTCTGTATACAGCGCTTCGGCTTCGCGGCGCACCTCGCCCTTGTTCTTTCCGCGCCAGATCGGGACGACGACCGCCTGGGTCGGCGCGATCCTGGGCGGCAGCTTGAGGCCCCTGTCGTCACCGTGGACCAGGATCAAAGCTCCGATGGTGCGCGTGGAGAAGCCCCACGAGGTCTGGTAAGGATGGACCCTGTCCTGGTTCTCGTCAAGGAAGGTGATATCGAAGGCGCGGGCGAAGTTCTGCCCGAGGTCGTGGCTAGTCGCCGCCTGAAGCGCGCGCCCGTCGCCCATCAGGCCCTCGCAGGTAAAGGTTTCGACCGCGCCGGCGAAGCGCTCCGACGGGCTCTTCGCGCCGGTGAGGACGGGTATAGCCATCGCCTCGTAGAAACAGTCCTTGTAGACGCCCAGCATACGCAGGGTCTCCTCGCGTGCGCCTTCTGCGGTCACGTGTACGGTGTGGCCCTCCTGCCAGAGGAACTCAGCGGTTCTAAGGAACGGGCGGGTGACCTTCTCCCAGCGCAGCACGTTGCACCACTGGTTTATCAGGACCGGTAGATCGCGGTAGCTCTGGATCCAGTTCTTGTAGAAGGCGCAGATGATGCTCTCGGAGGTGGGACGAATAGCGAGCCGCTCCTCGAGCTCCTCCCTACCCCCTATCGTCACCCAAGCAAGCTCCGGATCGAAGCCCTCGACGTGGTCGGCCTCCTTCTTGATATAGCTCTCGGGAATCAGGAGCGGGAAGTAGGCGTTCTTGTGCCCGGTCGCCTTGAAGCGGTCGTCGAGGTCGCGCTGGACACGCTCCCAGATCTCGAACCCGTAGGGCCGGATCGCAAACGTGCCCCTCACAGGTCCATAATCTGCTAGCTTGGCCATCAGCACGAGCTGTAAGTACCACTTGTTCGGATCCTCGCTCTTCTTGACCAGCTTCTCGACCGCCTCGGTCATGGGCGACTCCTCTCTTGATGAAAGTAAGATCAGCAAGAGAGTATAACGTCAGACGGACTACGGATGATAAGGGAAGTTTTCGAGGAAGTCGTACCCTAAGAGCGTCACGAGCAACAGGATGCTCACGACGGCGACCGCGATGTTCCACAACTCAGGCGCGACTCTAACCGTGCTGACTATAGTGCCATCTTCCCTGCTAACGTTGAACCGCGTAACGGCAAAGACGTTAAGTGCCAGCGCGAGACCGAGCCCACCAAGAAACACGAGTGGTGAAACGAGATTGAAGACCTCCCGCCGTCACAAGAGGGACAGCACGGCCTCCAGGGGATCGAACATTAGTGCTACTCCCAGCCCGTACTTGAGAAGCGATGCCGACACGAAGTACAGCGGGGCGAGAAGTAGCACGAAGCCGACAACGGCCAACCTGCGGTTCCGCATTGCTGCCTCCCTAGGGTCCGTGTGGGACATAATTCTCTGTGCCACCGCCGTCGGCACCAGGTCCGACAAGGTTCTTATCCACAGCAGTACGAGCCCGCTCCTGCTCCCACGTCCAGCTCTATAGAGGTCCCGAAAGAGTTGCTCCATCTGCGAACCGTACTCGTGCCGAAACGGTTTCGGGTACGCCTTTAGCAGAGCGCTGTAGAGCCGCACCGAGGCAGGACGGGTTTGGTCCTCGTTCATCCCGGGTCAACCGACGGGGACAAACTTTCTGCGCGCCAGGGCACCGGCCTAGGCGCCGGCAAACGAGAACACCAGGGCCAGCAGGGACGCGTGGTTGAACTCGGTGAGTATGCCGAAGGCGGGGATCCAGGTTCCCACCGCTAACGCCCACAACCAGGGCCTGGCCGGATAGAGCAGGCCGAACAGACCGCAGACGCCGAGCACGGCAGCCGCTGAGACGCCCGTGTCGTCCCACCCGGGACTGGAATCAACGTAGACGATCGCGAACCCGAGCGCCAGCGCCATAGGAATTAACGCGAACAACCACCTGTTCCGAACGGCACGGCTCCTTTCCACGATCGCGGTGGAGGCAAGATCCAGCACCACGCGAAACCAGATCATCGCCAGCCCGGGCTTCCCACCCCGCCGCTTCGCTTCCCGGCACGAGTCCCGAAGGCCTGCACCATCTCGTCCCTGTAACGTGTCCTGAACTCCCTCAGGAAGGCCAGCAGCAACAGGCCGTAGACGCGCTCGGAACGCGACATCATACGCCCTCGGGCACGGAAGAGCCGCGACCACCGAGCAGCTTCTTGGCGCGCGCCGTCTCGACCAGCCCGGATAACCGTTCCGCCTCGGCACCCGCGACCCGGCGGCCGAAGTCCGTGATCCTGTAGTACCGGCGCCGCTGATCGTCCATCGCGGGATCGGGCCTCTCGTCGTACTCCTCGATCAGACCCTCCGGGAGCATGCGTTTGACGGAACCGTACAAGGTCCCAGGCCCCATCCTGGTCCGCCCCCTTGTCCGCTCTTCGACCTCGCGCATGATCCCATACCCGTGTCGCTCCTCGTCAGCAAGCGCCAGAAGTATGTTCAACACCACCGGACTAAGCGGTAACAGATCCCGCGGCTCCCGTTCAGCCATCCGCCCCTCTCCCATAAACCACTCCGTTGATGATATATCCGTACTCGATGTATTAGTTGAGAGCGAGGAACACGTCAACTGTGGGGTCTACTTCTGGGCTTGCAGGGTCTCCTTGCCGACGTAGGGGACGAGGACGTCTGGAAGCGTGACGGAGCCGTCTTGTTGCTGGTGGATCTCGAGGAGTGAGATCAGGGCCCGGCTGATGGCGAGGGCCGTTCCGTTGAGGGTGTGCAGAAGCTGGGGTCTTCCGGCTTCTTTTCTGTAGCGGATCGCGAGCCGTCGGGACTGGTAGTTGGTGGTGTTCGAGGTACTCGTGACCTCGCCGAACTCGTTGCGGCCCGGCATCCAGGCCTCGAGGTCGTACTTGCGGTAGGCGGCGCCGCCGAGGTCGCCGGTGCAGATGTCGACCACGCGGTAAGGCAGGCCGAGCCCCTGGAAGATGCGCTCCTCTATCTCGACCATCTCGTTGTGGATGGCTTCCGAACCTTCGGGCGTGGTGAACGCGAACATCTCGACCTTGGTGAACTGGTGGACGCGGTAGAGGCCCCGGCTCGCGCGGCCGTGCGAGCCCGCTTCGGTACGGAAGCAGTGGGAGAGGCCGGCGTAGCGCAAGGGGAGGTCTCCCTCATCGACTATCTCTTCCGCGTGCTGACCCGCGAGCGTGATCTCCGCGGTCGCGATCATGGAGAGGTCCGAGTCCTCGACCGAGTAGATCTGGGTCTCAGGCCCGCGCGGGATGAACCCCGTCCCGACCAGCATCTGGTCCCGCGCCAGGTCAGGCGTTATGGTCGGCTGATAATCACGCTCCATCAGTATGTCCATCGCGTAGCGGATCAAACCTAGTTCCAGCAGCACGGCGTCGCCACGCAGGAAATAAAACTTGCTCCCCGTGGTCTTCGCCCCGGCGTCGAAATCAATGATCCCGAGCGCCTCACCGATCTCGACGTGGTCTTTGGGTTCGAATGAGAAGTCAGGCATCTCTCCCCAACGCCGGATCTCGACGTTCTCGGTATCGTCCTTGCCGATGGGCGAATCGGGATGGGTCATGTTGGGGATCTTTAACTGCTCGTCCCGCAGCCCATCTTCGACCTCGCGTAGCTCTTCCTCTTTGGACGGAAGCCTCTCTTTCATGGCGCGCGACTCCTCGATAAGCCGTTCTCGCGCCTCCTCGTCGCGCTCTTTCCCTATGCTCTTCGCCATCTGGTTCTGGCGCTGCTTCAACTCGTTCAACTCCTGGATGAGCGCCGAGCGGCGGTCTGCCAGCTCGACGACCAGCGCGACGTCCGCATCGACACCACGGTTCTTGCAGTTTTCCTCGACGGCTTCGGCGTTCTCGCGGATGAATTTGAGATCAAGCATTGTGCCTCCCTTTTGCAGCATTTCAGCACTTCGGCTAGTCAGCATTTCAGCTTGTTGCTGACCGGCTGACAAGCAAAGGCGTGGGCCGAAGCGTGCTGGCATGCTGACCAACTAAGTCTAGCTTGCCAGCTCCTTGAGCGCCCGATTTTCTGTTCGGATTCGGACGAAGAGAAGCGCCGCGTTAAGTAGCGAGAAGACGATTGCGGTGATCCAAGCTCCGAAGATCAAGGGAAAGGTAAGTATTTCGACGGCGACGACGATGTAGTTGGGGTGGGGGAAGTAGCGGTAAGGACCGCTCTGGACGAGCTTCCCGCCAGGCACGACGAGTATTCTCGTATTCCAGTTCGCTCCTAGTGAGAGGATCGCCCAGTACCGCAACGGCTGGATGATCAGGAACGCCGCCAGCGGCAAGGACCACCACACAGGAATCTCCGGCCCACGCAGAAGCCCCTCAACGAGCGTCGAGACCAGCCAAAAAGTATGAATAGCCACCATCGCAGGATAATGCCCCTCCCCCCACTCGACCGCACCTCGAGCCCGTAACCGACGCTCGTTCCGCCGCGAATAAGAGAGCTCCGCAAGACGCTGGACGGCTACGAGACCAACGCCCGCCACCAGCAGCACCACGTTCAACACGTCCTCCGACCCGCTCCAAAAACCTGACAAGCTGAAATGGTGACCGTTCAGATGCTGAAGGCTGGGGGCCTTCAGCATCTGAAAAACACGTGTTCCGCAGAGAAGCCTGGGCCCATGGCTGAGAGCACGCCGAGGTCGCCTTTCGCGAACTCGCGGCTCTCGAGGAAACGCTCGAGGATAAAGAGGACCGTGACGCTTGACATGTTGCCGCAGTCGCGGAGCACGTCCCGGCTCGTGGTGAGGCCGCCCGCCTCCATGCCGAGCACCTCCTCGAAGGCGTCGAGGACCTTGGAGCCGCCGGGGTGGAGCACGAAGTGTCTCAGGGCCCTGAAATCGAGGTTGAGGGAGGCGCAGGCTTCTTCGAGGTTGTCGCGGAACTTCGCCTGCACGATGGTCGGGACGCTCTTGGACAGTTGGACCTTGAGTCCCGCGTCGACGAGGTCCCAGCCCATCACGTCCTCGGTGCCAGGCCAGGTGGTGCTGTAGCTTCCGAGGACTTCCGGGCCTTTGGAGTCGCCTAGTAGCACGGCTGCGGCGCCGTCGGCGAAGAGGCTAGTAGCGATCAGGTTGCTCTTCGAGCGGTCGCCCCGCTGGAAGGTAAGCCCGGAGAGCTCGACGGCGACGAGGAGGACCAGCTTTTCGGGGTAGAGGCGGGCGTGTTCGGCGGCGCGGGCGATGCCGGCGGCACCTGCGGAGCAGCCGAGGCCCCAGATCGGTACCCGGCGCGTATGCTCGGAGAGGCCTAGGCGGAAGATCAACTTCGCGTCGAGGGAGGGCGTGGAGATGCCTGTCGTGGA
>Ga0126314_10000656_pt1 | contig 16521 bp, 20 predicted proteins | sample Plot105B_FD_92535 | JGI IMG/M metagenome (GOLD analysis project Ga0126314, IMG submission 92535) | Serpentine soil microbial communities from UC McLaughlin Reserve, CA, USA - Plot105B | ecosystem: Environmental > Terrestrial > Soil > Grasslands | place: USA: UC McLaughlin Reserve, Lake County...
GGTTGGAGGTGACGCCGAGCAAGTTCGAGAAGTGGGAGGCGCTCTGCAGCCGGATCGAGGAGCTCGAGGGCTCCGTGCGCATCGCGATCGTCGGCAAGTACGTGCAGCTGCAGGACGCCTACCTCTCCGTCGTCGAGGCCCTCGGGCACGCCGGCGGGGCTCACGGCCGTCGGGTGGAGCTCGACTGGGTAGACTCCGAGAAGCTAATTGACCGGGAATCGACGGCGCAGCGGCTGGCCGATGTGGACGGGATCTTAGTGTTACCGGGCTTCGGGCACCGCGGTGCGGAGGGCAAGGTCGAGGCAGCGCGCTACGCGCGAGAGACAGGGACCCCCTACCTCGGCCTCTGCCTTGGGATGCAGATAGAGGTCGTCGAGTTCGCGCGCAACGTGGCCGGCCTGGAGATGGCTAACTCCACCGAGTTCGAACAGGATACGCCCCATCCAGTAATAGACATCATGCCGGATCAGGTCGGGGTCGAGATGGGTGGCACGATGCGCCTGGGGCGCTGGCCGTGCAGTATCTTACCCGGCACTTTAGCCGCCGAGGTCTATGGTGCCGACCTCGTCTACGAGAGGCACCGTCACCGCTACGAGGTGAACAACCGCTACAGGGAGGCCCTACAGGACGTCGGGATGGTCTTCTCAGGCACCTCCCCTGACGGGCGCCTCGTCGAGATCGCCGAGCTCCAGGACCACCCCTTCTTCATCGGGAGCCAGTTCCACCCGGAGTTCAAGAGCCGGCCGTTGAGGCCGCACCCGCTCTTCTACGGCTTCGTCGGCGCGTGCGCTGACCAGCACAATGGCGGGATCTCCGACGCGATCACCCGGGCGGAGGAGCAGGCTGCCAGCTGAGGGCGTCGAGCCGAACGACCCCGGGTCCAGCGGCCGTTAGGCCCCGCTCGCGCAGACCCGTCGCGCTTCTGGACGGGGAGCCTGCCTGCACCCTTGCCCCCTGGGTGGCCGGCACGGCAGAGATCCGAGCGACGCTTGCCTGGCGTAGCCTCGAGGACGTGCCCCGAGAGCCGACGCTGGTGGGACCGTCCGCAGCCGCGAGGTGCTCTGTCGCGGAGTCCGAGGACCTGGAGGCGGCGACGCGGTATCTCTCCGGCGAGCTGAAGGCCCTTTCGCAGGCGGATCTCGGAGCCGCGCTTGAGGCGGTCTTGCGCGAGGTCACGACGTTCGCGACCCTGACCGAAGCGACGCTCGAGGTGAGGGCCGTGCGCAACCTTCCTCCGAGGGCGGCCTCGCCGCGCGCCCTGGAGGGGCTGGCCCGCGACCTCTGGGAGGCCGGGTTCCCGGTGCGGTTTGCGCCATCGTGGACGCCGGCGCCGGAGGCCGAGGCCTACCTGGGGGTGAGGGGCCGCGAGGACCTCTTCGAGTTTATCCGTTGGCACCCCTCTTGGTGCCCGGCCTGACTAATCGGCCTGTGTTGCGCCGCGCCCGTGTGCTCACCGTCTCGGCGGGCCTAGCAGAGGTCGAGATCCTCGAAGGTCCCCTCGCGGGCGACAGTGTCCCCGCCATCTTCTACCCGCAACTGGGGGATCCCCCTAGGGAAGAGGAGCTAGTAATGGCCAACACCGTGGGCCTGGAGATGGACCTGGGCACGGGCGGCGTCGCAGTCGTCCTGCCCAAGGCGTCCGGAGCCGGAACCCCGGCCAATGAGAACCACTTCGTCAAGCTCCCCTACACGCCTTTGCAGTTCCCCGTCCCCCCGCCTCCGGAGGCCGAGAACCTCGCCGGGGTTCCCGTCGTCGTGCTGCCGCTCCACTCGCATCTGGCGCCGGCCTGCTGTGCGGCCGCCTCCCTGAGGTCGGATTGCCGGGTCGCCTTTATGTGGCAAGAGGGAGGAGCGCTGCCAGTCTCCCTCTCGAACGCCGTCCGAGAACTCAGGGACAGGGATCTCCTACACACGGTCGCCTCAGCCGGGACCTGCTTCGGCGGAGACGTGGAGGCGCCGAACGCCTACGCAGGGCTCCTCGCGGCCGCCGGGCAGGAGGCCGGGGCGGATTTGCTGCTCGCAGGCATTGGGCCGGGGGTCGTAGGCACCGAGGGCGTCTACGGACACGGCGGCATGGCCGCGGCCGTCGCCCTCAACGCGGGGGCCGCCCTGGGCGCGGAGCCTGTCCTGGCGCCGCGGCTCTCGGCGGCGGATCCCCGCGAGCGCCACCGCGGCGTATCGCACCATACGCGCGCGGTGCTGCGGGCGACGCTCGTGGCTTGCAAGGTAGCCTTCCCCGCCGGCTGCGGAATCCCGACCGAGGGCTTACCTCACCGCCACACCTACGAGCTTGTGGAGGCCACCGCCGCTGGATTGGAGGGGCGCTTCGGGGTAACCTTCGAAAGCATGGGACGGTGCTACGACCAGGATCCGGTGTTCTTCGACGCGGCGGTGGCGGCCGTAACCCTCGCCCTCCGGGACGCCACCCCGTGAGGATTGGAGTGCCCAAGGAGAGGGCCCCGGGCGAGAACTGGGTGGCGCTGGCTCCGTACGCCCGTGCACGAGCTCGCCAGCGCAGGCCACCGCGTGCTGGTCGAAGCAGGAGCGGGCGAGGCATCGAGCATCTCGGACGAGGGGTGGGAGGAGGCGGGGGCCGTGGTCGCCGGGGACGCCGGCCGCGTCTACGACGAATCCGAGCTCGTCGTGAAGATCCACGGACCGGTCGAAGAAGAGCGGCGGCACCTGAGGGAGGATATGATCCTCTTCTCTTTCCTCTCCCTCACGGTCAACGGGGGCTCGTGCTGGACCTCAAGGCTCCCGCTGCGTCGCCATCGCTACGGAGACCATTACGTGACAGCCACGGGGTGCTGCCGGTACTCGCCCCGATGAGCGAGATCGCCGGCCGCCTCACGCCCCCGATCGGGGCTCATCACCTGCAACATCAGGCCGGCGGGCACGGCATTCTGCTCAGCGGCTCGGTCGGGGTGAGGCCGGGACGCGTCGTGGTCCTTGGCTGCGGCATCGTCGGCTCGGCCGCCGCCAGGAGGGTGTCGAGCGGCGTCGGGGTGCAGGTGCTCGTGATGGACCGTGACCTCGACCGTCTGAGGCGCCTCAAGGAGGCGGGTCTCAGGGGCGTCACCACCCTCGCTGCCACGAGCATGGCCATAAGGGACGCCGTCCGCGGGTTGATAGCGCGACGGTCGAGGGTATGAAGCCTAGAAGCGTTATGGTCGACGTAGACGTGGACCGGGGCGGGTGCGTCGAAACCTCCCGGCTGACAACCCTGCAGCAGCCGATCTACAAGGAGGCAGGCGTCACCCACTATTGCGTCAAGAACATGCCAACCGCCGTACCCGTCACTAACACGAAGGCGCTATCCGACATACTGCTGCCTTACGTGCGCGAGGTGGCGGGGCGTGGGCTCATGTACGCCATAAATTCGGACGCCGGGTTCGGGCGCGGCGTCGCCGTCGCGGAGGGACGCGTGGTCGATCCTGTCCTCGCGAGGGCCACGGGCACCGAGCACAACCTCCTCTCCTCCGTACTTACGCTCCGCTCGGAGGCCAGATGACGCTCGACCCCTCGGGCAGGGCACTCTCGAATTTCACGGTTGAGCTCGAGGTGTACTCAGGCCCCTACGAGTGGCTCCTGGCCCTCATCCTCAAGGACGAACTGGAGATCTTCGAGATACCTCTGCACGAGCTAGTGAGCCTCTACCTTCAGGCTCGTAACCCGGAAGCCCCCAACGTCCTCGAGCGCGACACCGACTTCGCGGGCTCCGCCGCCGCGCTCGTGCTGCTCAAGAGCCGCACCCTCTCCCCAGCCCCGGCCGACGTCGAGGACGGCGAGCAGGAAGAGGTCTCCCCCGAGCAGCTCGCGGAAAAACTTACCAGGTACCTCATGGTGCGCCGCGGCGCGGAGACACTACGTGAGAGCTTCGCCCGGAACGCTGGCCACCACCCCTCGGCCCACCTCTTACCGCCCCGTCCAGGTCGGCTCCAGATAGACCCGGCCCGCATCCTGGAGGCCGCGAGCCGGGCGTTCTCGCGGCCCGCGGAGCCTCCTGTGAAGCACCTCGGGCCCATAACCGTGACCCTGCAGGAGCTCGCCTCCGTTATACGCACCGCCCTAGTCCGCGGCCCGGTCCCCTACGAGGAGCTCGTCAGGGATATGGACCGGCTCCGTTCGGCGGTAGCCTTTGCCGCGGCGCTCTCCCTCGCTCACGAGGGCCACCTGAGGCTCCTCCAGCCCGAGCCGCTGGGCCCGCTCACCCTGGAGCCTGCCGAGTGAACGAGACGAACGGCTCCACGGAACCCCCGAAGGCCGCACACCTCGTCGAGGCCCTCCTCCTGACGAGCGCACGCCCGGTCAGCGTCGGCGCCCTGAGCTCCGCCACCGGCCTCCCCGAGGCCGTGGTACGCTACACTCTCACCGACCTTGCGCGGCGCTACTCGCCGGGGGAGTCGGGGATCGTGCTCCGCAACGTGGCGGGTGGCTACCTGCTCTCGACTAACCCCGCCTGCTCCGCTGCCGTCGATCGCTTCCGCGACGAGGCGCGCCCCGCGCCGCTCTCGGGTGCGGCTTACGAGGTGCTCTCCTGCGCCATCTACCACGGGCCCCTTACACGGTCTGCGATCTCGGGGGTGCGCGGCGTGAATTCCGACGCCGTAGTCCGCAACCTCATCGACCGCGGTCTACTGGCCGAGGTGGGCGTCGACCGCGAGAGCCCCGGGTCCCCGGCTCTCCTCGACGTCACTGAGGAGCTGCTCGTTGCCGCTGGGGCATCCTCTCGCGAGGACTTCCCGTCGCTCGAGACACTCGTCAGCGAGGAGGAGCTCACCCGCGTCCGCGAACGCCTCCGGACCGCCGGCGAAGGTCCGCCCGCAGAACCGCCGGAGACCTCCTGATGCGTCTGCAGGCTTTCCTGGCGCGCGCCGGTGCCTCACCCTCCCGCCGCAAGGCGGAGGTCCTCATCTCCGCCGGCAGGGTAACGGTGAATGGCGAGACCGCCACCCTCGGCGCCGTCGTCTCCAGCGGGGATCACGTCCTCCTCGACGGACGCCCCGTCGCCCTCCCTACGAAACTCGCCCACCTGGCCCTCAACAAGCCCCCTGGCTACCTGACCACCCTGCAAGACGAGCCAGGCCGCGACCGCCCGATCATAGGCGACCTGATGCCGTCCCTGCCCGGCCTCGTCCCCGTGGGCCGGCTGGACGCAGCCACCACTGGCCTCCTCCTCTTTACCAACGACGGTCCCCTAGCCCACCGCATCGCCCACCCCTCCTCCGCGATAGAGAAGGAGTACGAGGTAACCGTCCGAAACCCCATACCCCACGGGGCCCTCGCCGCCCTCGCCGCGGGCCCCACCCTCGTGGACGGCAAGATGCTCCCACCTAAACTTGACAAAGTGCGGAGCACCGACCAAGAGACCACCTTCAACCTCGCCATCCACGAGGGTCGTAACCGCATAATACGCAGGGCGTGCGCCGCCGTGGGCCTAGATCTGGTATCCCTAAAGAGAACGCGCGTCGGCCCGGTACTGCTCGGAGACCTCCTCGAGGGCCATCACCGCGCGCTCACCGAAGCCGAGGTAGCCAGCCTCGAGGGCAATGCCGGTTAGCACGCGCATCGAGCCGGCCAGGGCTTTGCGGGGGACAATCGCGGTGCCACCGGACAAGTCTATCTCCCACCGGGCGGCCCTGATCGCACTTCTCTCCACGGCTTCAACCACCGTCCATAACTACCTCCCCGCTGAAGATACCCTCGCCACCCTCGACGCCGTACAAGCCTTCGGCGCCCACGTCGAGCGCTCCAATACCTCAACCCGCATAACTGGCGCCGGCCTTAAAGACGTCCCCGAACCCGCAGATGTCGTAAACGCTCGCAACTCCGGCACGCTCGTCCGCATAATACTCGGCATTGCGGCGGGTTACGGACGGTTTGTGTGCTTCACAGGAGATTCTTCCTTGCGGCGGCGTCCGATGGGTCGGGTGGTGGGGCCTTTGGCTGAGATGGGGGCGGAGATCCGGGGCGCCGGCGGGGGTGAGAGGCTGCCGCTCGCGGTGATCGGCAATGGGGGGGGGCTAAGGGGAGGGGAGTACCGCATCCCGGTCGCGAGCGCGCAGGTCAAGAGCTGCCTGCTATTTGCGGGGCTGTTCGCTGATAGGCCGGTCGCGGTCATCGAGCCCGGGAGGAGCCGGGACCACACGGAGCGCCTGCTTGGGGCGTGCGGGGTGGAGGTTCGGGGGGAGGAGATCGGTGGGGAGGCGAGGAGGGTGGGGGTCGAACCGGTCGAGAGGCTGGAGGTGCCGACGGAGATCACGGTGCCTGGCGATCCCTCCTCGGCGGCGTTCTGGGTGGCGGCGGCGCTAGTCGTGCCCGGCTCTGAGGTACGTGCGCGGGGCGTGGACCTCAATTCTACCAGGGTAGGTTTCTTGGATATACTTCGCAGGATGGGCGCTGAAGTGGAGACTTTGGACGTGCGGGAAGACGCCGTTGGAGAGCCGGTGGGGGACGTGGTGGCGCGCCACTCGCGGTTGCGGGGAGTCCGCGTCGCGGACGAGGAAGTGCCGGGGGCGGTCGACGAGTTGCCCCTGCTGGCGCTGGCGGGGGCGTTCGCCGAGGGCGAGACGGTGGTGGAGGGGGCGGGGGAGCTCCGCGTCAAGGAGACAGACAGGATCTCGGCGGTGTGCGAGGAGTTTCGTAAGGTCGGGGTCGAGATCGAGGAGCGCGCGGACGGTTTTGTGGTGAGGGGCGGAGGCGGCGTGAGGGGTGGCCGGGCGAGCAGCAGGGGGGACCACCGCCTGGCGATGGGGCTCGCGGTGGCGGGCCTCGCCTCGCGCGGGGGTGTCGAGGTCGAGGACATGGCGGCCTCCTCCGTGTCGTACCCCGGCTTTCTGGAGGATTTGGGACGGCTGGGGTGCTGGTAGCCATTGACGGGCCAGCCGGGAGCGGCAAGAGCTCGGTGGCTCGGGCGGTCGCCGAGGAGCTTGGGTTCGTCAACCTGAACACGGGGGCGGCCTACCGGGCCGTGGCGCTCATTGCGCTCCGAGAGGGCGTGGACGTTGGCGACGGGGTGGCCCTAGCAGGAATCTCCCGCCGCGTTAGCTTGGACGCATGGGGGGCGCGGGTGGATGGGGAGCCCGTCCCCGAAAATGACCTGCGCACTCCGGAGGTCTCGGCCGCAGCCTCGTCAGTGTCGGCGAGACCCGAGGTGCGAGCCGTTCTCCTCGCCGTGCAGCGGGAGGCGGCGAAGAGGGCCATCCGGGAGGGCGGGGCCGTCGTGGAGGGGCGGGACATAGGCACGGTCGTCACGCCGGACGCGGATCTCAAGATCTACCTCTCGGCCGAGCCAGAAGAGCGGGCTCGCAGGAGGGCACACCAGACCGGCCGCGAGGCGGAACTGGATCGCATCAGGGAGGCTATGATGAGGCGCGACAACCAGGACTCCGAGCGCGAAACTTCGCCGCTAAAGCCCGCCCCCGACGCCGTCATCCTCGACACGACCTCCGTGGACCTCAAAGGAGTTGTCTTGCGCGTGCTGGAGCTCGCGCGCGGCCTCCAAGAAGAGAAGGGGGCGTGATGGAAGCCCTGGGATCCCCGAAGGCCTGGAGTTCTCCGGAGGAGATGTCCTCGCGGTACCGCCTATTCCGAGCGCTAATGCTCCTACTCGGACGGGTATTCTTGGGGTTCACCGTGCACGGTGAGGAGAAGATGCCGCGCAAAGGACCTCTGGTCGTGGCCGCCAACCACACGCAGTACCTGGATCCCGTCTACGTCTGCATGGCCATCCCGCGCAGGTTGCAGTGGATGGCGAAGAAGGAGCTCTTCGCCCCCCCGTTCGGGGCCTTTTTCTATTTCATCGGCTCCTTCCCCGTGGATCGCGAGGGCGCTAGCCGTGCCGGGTTGCGTAGCGCCTTCAACTTCCTGAGGAGGGGGTGGGCGCTCGGGATCTTCCCTGAGGGGACCCACCGTACGGAGGAAGGCGCTCGGGAGGCCAGGAGCGGGACCGCGCTGCTCGCCGTGCGCGGCGGCGCTCCGGTCCTGCCCGTCTTTATCGGCGAGACACCGGGGCTGCGTGGCAGGCTACGCGGCGAGAGGCTACGCGTCTACGTGGGGTCCCCTATCACCGTCGACGCTACGCTGCGGGGTAGGGAAGAATACCGCGCGGTGGCCGAAGAAATTTTGCGCGTCATCTACGCGTTGCCCGAGGAGAGGGAGCGGGCGGCTTCGTGAGTCGACTACCCGTTGTGGCGGTGGTCGGGGCGCCCAACGTTGGCAAGAGCTCTGTCGTCAACCGCGTCATCGGGCGCCGTAGGGCGGTCGTCTCGGAGGAGCCTGGGACGACGCGCGACCGAGGGTACAATCACGCCGAGTGGGCCGGGAGGGAGTTCACGCTGGTGGACACTGGGGGGATGGAGCCAGCCGCCAAGGTCGGGCTGCAGCCACTCGTGACGCTGCAGGCGCAGGTGGCCGTCGAGGAGGCGGACGTGATCTTGCACCTCGTTGACGCCAGGGTGGGGCCGACGGAGGCCGACGCGGCGATCGCGCGCCAGCTCAGAAGGGGGCCGGGGAAGGTCGTCCTCGCGGTCAATAAGCTCGACAACCCCGCTGACGACACCGAGCGCTACCAGTTCTACTCTTTAGGCGAGGGCGAGCCGCATGGGATCTCGGCACTGCAAGGTCTCGGGTTCGGGGACCTGCTCGACGAGGTGGTCTCGCTGCTCTCGGAGTCGGAGGCGGACGAGGAGGACGGGTTGCCGCGGCTCGCGATCGTGGGCCGCCCCAACGTGGGGAAGAGCACGCTCCTCAACCGCCTGCTCGGCTCGGAGCGGGCGGTTGTCTCGGAAGAGGCCGGCACCACGACGGATGCGGTGGCGGGCGAGGTCGAGGTCGTGCTGAACGGCGAGTCCGAGCGCTACCTCGTGCTCGACACCGCCGGAGTGGGCCGGGGGGCGCGCAAGGCAAGCGGCGTGCGATATTACTCGTCTTTACGGACGTCCGAGGCCATCCGGGACTCCGATGTCTCGCTTCTGCTCGTAGACGCGGTGGACGGGCTGGTGGCTGGCGACCTCAGAATCGCGCGCCAGATCGAAGACGCCGGAGCTTCTTGCGCCATCCTCATAAACAAGCGCGACCTCGTGCCGCAGGAGCGGATAAGGGAGATAGAGGGCCAGCTCCTCGCCCGCATGACCGACTTGAAGCCGCCCGCGATAGCGGTCTCGGGGCTCACCGGTGACCGGGTGGACGAGATGCTGCCCCTCGTGGCTCGACTCCACCGCGCCTACCACCGCCGGATCCCCACGCACGAGCTCGCTGAGTTCGTGAACGAGCTCGTCGGGCGAAACGCTCCTCCTAAAGGAGTTAAGATCCGCTACGCGACCCAGACCAGCACCGCTCCCCCGCGCTTCACCCTCTTCGCGAACAGGCCCGAGGACGTCCCCGACGGGTACCTGCGCTACGTAGAGAACTCGCTAAGGGGCAGGTATGATCTCTGGGGGGTAAGTGTAAGGATAAGGGTTAAGAGCAGCCGATAGGGGAATGCGTAGGGCAGACGAAGGAGGAAGGGTTGGCAACCGGGTGTTCACGGCGCCCAATGCCCTGTCTTTGCTGCGCCTCTTTATCGTGCCAGTCGTCGTGGCGCTGCTGCTGGCGGGGTCGGATGGGCTTGCGGTGGCATTCTTCGTGCTCTCGGCGGTTACCGACTTTCTAGATGGGAAGCTCGCAAGGAGAGCGGGCCCGACCCGGCTCGGCCAGATCCTGGACCCCGTTGCCGACCGCCTGATGCTCTCGAGCGTCGCGGTAGTTCTGGCGATTAGGGGTCTCTTGCCGGTGTGGGCGGTGGCCATACTGGTTGGGAGGGACCTCCTGGCGCTCGTTGGGAGCCTGTTGGTGGGGAGTAAGATCAGGGTCAACTGGGTAGGCAAAGCTGCGACGGCCGTGCTCATGGGGGCGGTCACGCTCGTGGTAATCAGCCCAGGTGTTGTGGGGGAGATCATTTTCTACGCGGGCTTCGGGCTCTCTATCGTGGCGGGGCTCATGTACGTTGTGAGCGTGTGGCGAACACTCTAGGCGGGGGTGAGGCAAGATGAAGGCAATCATCATGGCCGGCGGACAGGGGACCCGATTGCGGCCGCTGACGAGCAACCAGCCCAAACCGATGATCCGAATAGTCAATCTACCGTGCATGGAGCACATCGTGAACCTGCTCGCGCGCCACAACGTCACCGACATCGCCGTCACCCTCCAGTTCATGCCAGAGGAGATACAGGACTACTTCGGCGACGGCTCCGACTGGGGTGTGAACATGCGCTACTCGATAGAGGACGCCCCGGCAGGCACCGCCGGCTCGGTCAAGATGGCGGAGAAGCAGCTCGGCCTGGAGGGCGAGCCCCTCCTTATCATAAGCGGCGACGCCCTCACCGACGCCGACCTCTCCGAGCTTGTAAGCTTCCACGTGAAGAAGGACGCCGAGGTCACCATGGTCTTAAAAAGCGTCGAGAGCCCGCTTGACTTCGGCATAGTCATCACCGAGGAGGACGGGCGCATCTCGCGCTTTCTGGAGAAGCCGGCCTGGGGACAGGTCTTCTCCGATACCGTCAACACCGGCATATACCTGCTCGAACCCTCCATCATGGGCGAGATCCCGAACCCGGAGGAAGGTGAGTACGACTTCTCCAAAGAGCTCTTCCCTAAGCTCCTGGAGCAGGAGCGGCGGCTCTTCGGCTTCGTGACGGACGCCTACTGGGAGGACATCGGCACTCTAGAGCAATATGCCTCGGCCCAGCGCGACGTGCTCGACGGCAAGGTGCGCGAGGTGAGGCCCCCAGGTACACGCCTGAGGGAGAACATCTACGTCGGCAAGCGGGCCGAGGTGGACGATGAGGAGCTCGAGGGCCCGGTGGTCATCGGTGACAACGTGCGCATAGACGAGCGGGCAGAGATCAGCCCCTACACCGTGATTGGCTCCAACGTCGTCATCGCGGCCGGGGCGACCGTGGAGCGAAGCATCGTCGCCGACGGAACCTACATCGGTGAGGGAACCGAGCTCATAGACACCCTCGTCGGGCGCAACTCCTATGTCCAGGCGCGGGCACGCATCCTCGAGCGCAGCGCTCTGGGAGACGACGTCATAGTCGGTGAAGGCGCCGCGATCTCCCCCGACGTCAAGATCTACCCGCACAAGACCATAGAGAGCGGGGCAAACGTAACCCAGTCCTTGATCTACGAGACGATGGGCCTGCGCACCGTCTTTAAGGGCGGCGTCGTCTCCGGCAAGTTCAACGTCGACCTCACCCCCGAGTTCGTGGTACGCCTCGCTTCCTCCTTCGGCAGCACCCTCGACCCGGGAGCCGTCGTCACCTTAGGGCGCGACTCCTCGCTCGCCGCCCAGGTCGTCAAGAGGGCTATGACGGCTGCCCTGCTCGGCACCGGGATCAACGTCCGTGACCTGAGGGCCGCCCACGCCGGCGTCATCCGCCACGACGTGCTCGCGGGCAAGTCCTCAGCCGGCGCCCACACACGTGCGGGCGACGACCCGGACGACATCGAGATCCTGTTCTTCTCCTCCGACGCCACCCCGATGACCGAGTCCGAGCAACGCGAGGTCGAGAAGTTATTCGTACGCGAGGAGTACCGCCGGGCACACGGCGACGACATAGGGCAGCTGATCTACCCGGGGCGTGCCGTCGAGCAGTTCGTCGAACGCATCGAGCGCGCCGCTGCCCGGGAGAAGACCTCAAGCGCCACGGTGGTCGTGGACTTCTACGGCGGGGTAGCTAACCTTGTCGCGGGCCGCGTCTTCTCTCGCCTCGGAATAAACGCCGTAGTGATGGAGGGCTTCGCCAACGCCAACGCCGTCGGCGGCGCCGTGAGGAGGAATCTGGAGGAGAGCATCGAGCGCGTCGCCCGCATCGTGCCGACCGTCGAGGCCGCCTACGGCGCGGTTGTCGGCCCTGAGGCCGAGTACGTGCAGTTCGTCGACGACAAGGGCGAGTTCGTCCCGCCGGACGTGATGCTCGCCTGCCTTATGGACAGGCTGCGCCCCCAAAAGGTAGTTCTCCCGATAAACCTCTCCCAAGCCTACGTCAAGGTCGTCGAGGACCACGGCGGCACCGTCGAGATGAGCCGCACGGGCCTCGACAACGTCGCCATAAAGGCCGCGAGGTCACGCGCGGACCTGGCTGGCCTCGCTGACGGGCGCTACATCTTCCCGGCGTTCCTCCCTGCGCCCGACTGCTTCATGACCCTCGCCCGGGCCCTCGAGGCCTTCCGCGACGTGCCGCTCTCCCAGAATCGGGCGAAGTTCGGCGAGCGCTTCGGCAACGTGGCCCGCGAGAGGCTAGAGTGCCCGTGGTCCGCCAAGGGACGCGTTATGCGCGGCCTCGCCGAGAGGTACGGTGGCGACCCGGACGCCATCCTGACTGACGGGGTCCGGCTGAACGTCGAAGGCGGCTGGGTGCTCATGCTCCCCGACCCCGACAACCCCGTATTCTACGTCTACGCCGAGCCCGACGGCACCAACGGCGCGCGCCCCCAAGAGCTCATGGGAGAGTACGTCGAGCTCGTTCGGTTGCTCATAGACGACCAGGATTAGAGTCCCTGGCTCTAAGAATGTACTTCAGGTTCAGGGGAGGTTATACTTGCGCTTATGGGTGACCAAAGGGTATTGTGGGGTGGGGCTGAAGGTTTCGACTGGGAGGGTGCCGAGGATCTTAATTACTGCGCTCTCTAAGGGAGAGTTGAGGGGCGGGTTCGAGGCGCTTGTGGAGGAAGAAGGGGCGGTGAGCGACAGGCGTGGGATCTTCTTGCGTGGCAGGATGGACTTGATCCGTGCGAAGCTCGTCCGTCGCGGCGCGGCGGCGTTGGCGCCCAAGGCGCTTGTGCGGCTTGCGCGTGTGCTGCTCGGCGAGGGGCGTGCCTCATGACAGTCTGCGCCAACTGCGGCGCCGAGATCACCCCGGAGATGAAGTTCTGCTCCGAGTGCGGGGTGAGGTTGGATCATGGGCAGACTACCGCCTCTTACGCGCCGGCCTTCGAGGAGAGCGGGGGGGAGACCGCCGCGCCCGCGACGGGCGTCGACGGGGCGGCCCTCATCGAGCTCGACCAGGTCGAGGGTACGGCCGGCAGGCGGATGCACGACATAAATGAGGGCGTCGTCACCGTCGGGCGCGGCCCGGAGAGCGACATCTTCCTCGACGACGTCACGGTTTCCAGGAAGCACGCCGAGATCGAACGCAGCGACAGCGGCTACAGGATACGCGACGTCGGCAGCCTGAACGGAACCTATGTCAACCGCGTCAGGGTGGACGCGGTTGACCTGCGCAATGGGGACGAGATACAGGTCGGCAAGTACAGGTTCAAGTTCGTGTTCGCCTGAGATAGGGCTAACGTGGTGACACTAGAGGATGGGAGTGAGCGCGAGTGGAGAACGGCGGGGCTGGTACTAAGGATAGCTACACGATCGGCGAGGTCGTCGCGCGCCTCAGGCCGGAGTTCCCGACGCTCTCGGTCAGCAAGATCCGCTACCTCGAGCGGCGGCGTCTGATCAACCTGAGTCGCACGCGCGGCGGGTACAGGCTTTTCTCCAACCAAGACATCGAGCTGCTCCGCTACATCCTCACCCTCCAGGACAAGGAGTACCTGCCGCTCAAGGTGATAAAGAAGCGCATCGAAGGCGGCGCGCCTATGACGAGCACGGACTCCGCCGGTGACCTCTCGAGGGTGCTGGAAGAGAGGATCTACACCCGCGACGAGCTCGCCGAGACCCTCGAGACTGAGACGCGCTTCGTAGACGACCTGATCACGGTCGGCGTCGTGGGTCGCAGCGGCGAGCTCACCCAGCGCGACGCGGAGATAGCGCGCATGGCCCTCGAGATGGCGAAGTACTCAATCCAACCCCGCCATCTGCGTGGCATCATGGCTGCCGTGGACCGCGAGGCAGCGATGTTCAAGCAGATCCTGAACCCCGAGCTGCGCAGCGGCGACGAGCAGCGCGCCGCCGAGGCGATGAACAAGGCCCGCCACCTCGCCGCCGTGGACTCGCGCCTGAAGGAGCTGATGATGGCCAACGTCATCGAGACCTTCGCACCCTGAGAGCCCTAGTGAACCAGACCCGAGAGATCGTACGCGAGCTCGAGCACTACATCCGCACCGTCCCCGACTTCCCCAGACTCGGCGTCTCCTTCAAGGACATAACACCCTTGATCGAGGACGGCCACGCCCTCCACACTGCTGTCGATGCCCTCGCCGGCCTCACCGAAGACCTCGACTACGAGCGCATCCTCTCCGCTGAGGCCCGAGGCTTCGTCTTCGGCACGGCCCTTGCCTACCGCGCCCGCAAAGGCCTGGTACTCGCCCGAAAACCCAACAAGCTTCCACGGGAGACCATCTCCGCCACATACGAGCTGGAGTACGGCACCGACGCCCTGGAGTCCCACGCCGACGCCATGCCGCCCGGCATCCGCGTCCTCGTTACGGACGATCTCCTGGCCACAGGGGGGACCGCCCGCGCCATGTGCCAGCTCGTTGAGAACGCAGGCGGAATCGTCGTTGGGGTCGCCTTCCTAATAGAGCTATCCTACCTAGACGGCCGCTCCCGTCTCGACGCCTACGACGTCCGCTCCCTCATAACCTACCATGACCCAACCCAATAGGAGTAACCTTCCCGAGCCCCTCCACGAGGTCCACTCAGCCCCCCGGACCCCCTACGCCGGCCGCCTCATCACCGTATACCTCCGCACCCTCACCTCCCCCCAGACGATAAAAACCTATAATACAGAGCTTCGCATGTTCATCTCCTTTATAGAGGGGGAGATGGGGAAGGGGTTGAGGGAGCTGACAGCGGAGGACATCTCCGTCTACCGGGAGCACCTCGTAAAGACTTATGCCCCGGCGACGGCGGCCAAGAAGCTCGCGGCCTTGCGGCGGTTCTTGATCTTCACCTTCATGGCCGGCGCGACAACAGTTAATCCCGATGCCCTAAGATTCTTCGCCAAGAGCCCACGCGTGGGTCAAGATCCTTCCTACAACGTCCTCACCGAAGTTGAGCTCTCCCGCTTGCTGAGCGCTGCTCGTACGACGAACTACCGCGACTACGTGCTCTTGGCCGTCATGGTCGGGGGCGGCTTGCGCGAAGCGGAGGTGGTTAACCTCAAGATCGGGGATTTCCGGGAGACGGGGGACGGACAGATCCTCCTGCGCATTAGGGGCAAGGGCGACAAGGTCCGCAACGTCCCTATCTCGCCCGAGCTCTGGCGGCTCGTCCAGCGCTACGTCCTACTCTCGGGGCGCAGCTTCAACTCTTACACCGACGCCCGTAAGACGCTCTTCCCCTCGAGGGTCGGGATATACAAACCGCTGACCACCCGCTCCGTGCAGAACCTAGTAAAAAAATACGTCTGCGCCGCCGGCATAACCAAGGCCATCTCCCCGCACTCTATCCGTCACACCGTCGGCACCAACATGGCCGTAAACGAGGCACCCCTCCTGGTGATCCAACAGTTCCTGGGCCATGCCGACCCCAAAACTACCCTGCGTTACATCCGCCGCGCCGAAGAGCTCGCCGCCAAGGCGTACCAATACAACACCCTGCCGATCTAAGCGGTGGCAGCCAGAGAAAATTGAGCATTTCGCTCATAGAACGGGTCCATGAAGAAGAATCGCGAACCGGCCAGGGGCTTGCCCCGACGACACGCGCGAGATTTCGAGCTTTGTCACCCATGCTCTCGCCAGCGATGCTCTCGCCAGCGAGAACTTTTAACTGTCCATGGCGACGGCTCCCAGGCTCTCGGGCGCACCCAGTACGTTTAGGACCTTACGTAAGGTCGTCTTGGTAGATACACGATTTGAGTGATGCGCCGGCGCCTCTACCCCCACTCAGACATCATGAGCCGATAATGACCTAAAATCGCTAGGAAGGGAATGGTTCACGAGCATCCAGGGAGAGGCGACGCTCATGGGTTACGAACCCCACCACGTGCCGAACCGATCGACTTCTCACGCACGTATCAAGGATCGTGGCGCATAACAGGCAGAAGGAGATCTATGGCGCGGTCTGACGAGGCACCGGTTACGGTCCTTGGCTTGTAAGGGGTAAGGATGAGGCTCCCGGTATGTGAGTATCTCCGCGAGGGCACGTATTCTCCTCCGCCGTCCGCGTCCCTGCCTAGAGTGGGGTGGACTCTTGGTGTCGAGAACGGCCTATCGGAGCGTGGTTTAGACCCCGCCCATAGGCGTGACGGCGAGCACAAGGAGGACGCGGGCTCGCGCGGCGACCCGTTGCCAGTTTGTGCGGATGAACACATATTCCCACTACGTAACAAAACTGTAACTGTATGGCAAGAAAATCGTAACAAATTAGAGATAACATTTAGATCTCTTAGTACTGGTAGAAACGTAGAATCCTGTGCTGTAAGCGGGCGCCTGGGGTGGGGGGAGCTAGTGGCGCGACCGGCTACCACAGAGGGAGGTTAGCCGGTTTTTGAAGACACCGGAGCAAAGCACTACGGCTTCGGAAGCGCTTGTGAGGAAAGCGCGTTTGGGTCGGGACACGCAAGGCGCCGTACCGCGCGTAGACGGTAA
>Ga0126314_10000658_pt1 | contig 16443 bp, 5 predicted proteins | sample Plot105B_FD_92535 | JGI IMG/M metagenome (GOLD analysis project Ga0126314, IMG submission 92535) | Serpentine soil microbial communities from UC McLaughlin Reserve, CA, USA - Plot105B | ecosystem: Environmental > Terrestrial > Soil > Grasslands | place: USA: UC McLaughlin Reserve, Lake County...
ACCGCGTCGAGGTGGACATCGCGTTCTCCGGTCCGGTGGACACGGGCGCCCTGCGCTCGCGCGGCGCCTTCGACGTGGGCGGACAGGCCATCAGCGACGTGAAGTGGCGCAACGTGCCCGGCAAGCGTGACGTCGTCACCGCGCAGCTCGGTCACCCGGGCCTCAAGGGTGGGGCCGCCGTGCGCTTCGTCCTCAAGGCGGGGCTGGCCTCGGCGTCGGATGCGAAGGCGCGTGCTCCCGCGGCGGAGTCGTCCTTCGTCCTGCGCGGTGGCAAGCGCATGGACATCACCGGCGTCACCCGCCAGAGCGGCGCCTCCGGGCACTACCTGGAGGTGAGCTGCCGCGACGTGGACATGGCCGCGCCGCCCAGCCCCCGCCAGAACCAGGACTACGACGAGTACTACTGGGACTCGAACAACCGCGGCTGCATCCTGGACGACGCCACGGCCGAGGCCGCCATCCACCTGACGCCGCCGGTGAAGGTGTCCGTCGCGCCCTCGCGGCGAGGCTTCCGCATCTTCGGCGACTTCAAGCGCGGCACGTACTCGCTGCGCATCGACGCGGGGGCGACGTCCATGGGCAATGGCACGCTGCTGTCCGACTTCGAGGAAGGCGTCTCAGTCCCAGCCCGCCAGCCGCAGCTCTCGTTCTCCTCGGCGGGGCGCTACCTGCCGCGCAGCGCGTGGCGCAACCTGCCGCTGCAGCACCTCAACCTCGACAGCGTCGAGCTGACCATCCGCAACGTGCCGCCGGAGAACCTCGTCTTCTGGATGAGCGACGACCAGCGCGAAGTGGCCGACGAGCGCACGTCCAACGTGGTGTTGAAGAAGACGCTGTCCCTCCAGTCGCCGCAGGACACGCTGGCCACCACCTACGTGGACGTGGCCACCCTGGTGCCGGCGACGACGCGCGGCCTGGTGGAGGTCTCCGTGAAGCGCAATGAGCTGGAGGCCGCCTCGCGCATCCTCCTCACGGACCTGAGCCTCGTGGCCAAGAGAGGTGGCCCCGCGCCCGGCACCACGGACCGGGGCGAGGTGTGGGTCTGGGCGCTCGGCATCGAGAGCACCGACCCGGTGTCCGGCGTCGAAGTCTCCCTCGTGAAGAAGAGCGGCCAGGCCGTGGACCGCTGCGTCACCAAGGGCGCGGAAGGCTGCATGCTCAAGGTGCCCGCCGCGGGCGCGGACGACAGCGAGCCCTTCGCGCTCATCGCCCGGCAAGGCGAGGAGCTGACGTACCTCAAGTACAGCGAGCTCAAGATGGAGATCGCCAACTCGGACGTGCAGGGCGAGCCGTACCGCTCCGAGAAGGCCTACCGCGCCTCCATCTGGTCCGACCGGGGCGTGTACCGGCCGGGAGACACCGCGCACATCGCCGCGGTGCTGCGCGGCCAGGATGACCTGGCGCCTCCCGCGGGCATGCCCGTGGAGCTGGTGGTGGTGGACCCGCGCGAGCGCGAGCTGAAGAAGGTGCCGCTGAAGGCCAACGAGGCGGGGCTCGTCGCGCTCGACCTTCCCTTCGAGGCATTCCAGGACACGGGCCGCTACCGCGTGACGCTGAAGGTCGCGGACCGCGAGGTGGCCTCCTACTCGTTCAGCGTGGAGGAGTTCGTCCCCGAGCGCATGAAGGTGACGGCGACCACGGAGGCCCCCGGCTACGTGCAGGGCGTGGAGCTGCCCGTCGCGGTGGAGGCCGCCTACCTCTTCGGCGGCTCGGCGGAAGGAAGCCCGGTGGAGCTCAACTGCCGACTCCTGCCGTCGGACTTCAAGCCGAAGGAGAACGGCCAGTTCACCTATGGCCTGTGGCGTCAGGACGGCAAGGAGCCGCGCCCCGTCACGCTGGGCCAGGCGAAGGGCGTGCTGGATGCGAAGGGCCAGACGGTCCTCAACTGTCCGGCGCAGGCGGCCATGGGCGGGCTGCGCGGCGCGGCGAAGCTGAGCGCGCTGGTCAGCGTCTTTGAATCCGGCAGCGGTCGCTCCACGGTGAACGAGGCCAGCGTGCCCGTGCACCCGGAGCGCTACTACGTGGGCCTGCAGGCCAGCGTGGGGAAGGTGAAGGCTGGCAAGCCCTTCACGGTGAGCGGCGTGGTGGTGGACTGGGACGGCAAGGTCGTCACGTCCAGCTCGCTGTCGCCCAAGTCGGTGCAGGTGGAGTACGTCCGCCTGGAGGAGGAGTACGGCTACTACTACGACGAGTCGGAGGGGTATGACCGCTACCAGCGCTACCTGCGTCCGATTCGAGAGGGCACCGCGACGGCGAAAGTCGCGGACGGCCGCTTCTCCCTCAACGTGACGCCGGGCGGAGACGCCGCGGGCTACCTGGTGCGCGTGCGCTCCGGCAATGCGCAGACGGACCTGGAGCTGGAGGGCGAGGGTCGCTACTACTGGTGGGGCGAGGGCTCGCGCGTGGACCAGACGCCGCGTCCGCTCAAGCCCACCTCGCTGGACGTCGCGGCGCCGGCGCAGGCCCGCGTGGGGCAGGCCATCACCGTGAAGGTGAAGGCCCCGTACAAGGGCCGGATGCTCTTCACCGCGGAGACGGACCGCGTGCTCGCCACCGAGTGGAAGGCCGTGGAGCCGGGCGAGGTGACCTGGACCTTCACGCCCAAGCAGTTCGCGCCCAACGTCTACGTGAGCACCTTCCTCGTGAAGGACCCGCATCTGGAGTCGCGCGAGGCGTTCATGCCGGACCGCGCCTTCGGCGTGGCCAACATCACCCTGGAGCCCGTGGACTTCACCCAGACGGTGACGCTGAACGTGCCCAAGGAGGTCCGCTCCAACGACACGCTCAACGTAGAGCTGGATTTGGGCGCGCTGGAGGGGCCGACCTTCGCCACGGTGGCGGTGGTGGACGAGGGCATCCTCTCCCTCACGCGCTTCCAGAGTCCGGATCCGCTCAAGCAGATCTTCACCAAGCGCGCCCTCGGCGTGGGCACCTACGAGACCATCGGCTGGACGCTGCTGGTGCCGCCCGGAGGCAACTCTCGCTCCACCGGTGGTGACGCGGAAGGGGACGCGAGTGGCCGGGTGCAGCCCGTCAAGCCCGTGGCCCTGTGGAGCGGCGTGGTGCTGGTGCCGGCCAACGGCAAGCTGCGCCTGCCCTTCCAGATTCCGCAGTACCGGGGCGCGGTGCGGGTGATGGTGGTGACGGCGGGGCCCAAGCGCCTGGGCCGCGCGAGCGCGCAGGTGCTGGTGAGAGACCCGCTGGTGCTCCAGACGACGCTGCCTCGCTTCCTCACGCAGAACGACGAAATCCAGGTGCCCGTCTTCATCACCAACCTGTCCGGCAAGGCGCAGGACGTGAAGGTGACGCTGGGCGCGGAGTCGCTGCCGGTGCCGGGGCTGACGATGCCCGCCGCGGCATCCTCTCCGCTCCAACTGCTGGGCAAGAGCGAGGGCCGGGCCCGGCTGGAGGACGGCAAGTCCACGACGTTCGTCTTCCAGGCGCGCGCGGTTCAGGCCGTGGGCGCCGCGCGGCTGAGCGTGGTGGTGGAGGGCGGAGGCTACACGTCGAAGGAGACGTTGGATGTGCCGCTGTCCCCGGCGGGTCCCCGCGAGCGGCGCGTGCAGCGCATCGAACTGGCGCAGGGCGTGACGGACCTCTCCCAGTACCTCCAGGGCTGGGTGCCGACGACGGAGCGCTCCACGCTGTGGGTGACGGCCAATCCCTATGCGCAGTCGCTCCAGCACCTCTCGTACCTGGTGCAGTACCCCTATGGCTGCATCGAGCAGACGACGTCCTCCACGCGCCCGCTGCTCTTCGTGTCGGAGCTGGTGGACAACGTGGACCCGTCGCTGACCCGTCAGGGCTCGGTGGGGGACATGGTGCTGGCGGGCATCAACCGCGTGATGTCCATGCAGACGTCCTCGGGCGGCTTCTCCTACTGGCCCGGCGCCACGGAGCCGGTGGACTGGGGCACCGCCTACGCGACGCACATGCTGCTGGATGCGCAGAAGCTGAAGTACCCCGTGTCACAGGACCGGCTGAACGACGCCATTACGTGGATGGGCAACCGCATGAGCGCCTACGAGGGCCAGGCCGCGGTGCGCCTGGACGGGCAGGTCGACAGCGAGGAAGCCTACATGCACTACGTGCTGTCGCTGGCCGGCAAGGGCCGCAAGGCGCGCATGTTGAAACTGGTGGAGGCGCTGGCGGAGAAGTCGAAGAAGGGCGCGCTCAACGGGCAGGCGCGTGAGGTCGACTACATGCTCAAGGCGGGGCTCTACCTCGCCGGAGACCGTCGCTACGAGAAGGAGCTGCGCACCCCGGACCTGTCGCCCGTCACCGATGAGCGCCACAACAACTGGTCCTTCTACTCGGACCGGCGGCGCCGGGGCTTCATGCTGAGCACCTACCAGGACCTCTTCGGCAACAGCGCCGACGGCGAGCCCCTGGCGGCCATGGTGGCCCAGTCGCTCCAGACGCACTCGAGCAACTGGTACACGACGCAGGAGCTGGTGTGGGGAATCACCGGCCTGGGCAAGCGGCTGCAGGGCGCGGCCTCCCAGTTCACCGCGCCGGTGCTGACGGTGGAGGGCAAGGAGGTGGCGACGCCGAAGGCGAAGGACGCGCGCGGCTCCGACAGGACGTGGTCCCTGGCGCGGGCCAGCGAGCGCAAGCAGCTCCAGCTCGACGTGAAGTCCAAGGACTCAGGCAAGCTGTACCTGGTGCTGAGCAGCGAGGGCGTGCGCACGGACGGACAGCCGCGCACGGGCGGGGAGGGCCTCCAGTTGACCCGCACCTACCGCAAGCAGGACGGCTCGGAGCTGAACCTGAAGTCGTCGCCGCTGGCGCTGGCGGAGCTGGTGTACGTGGAACTGGAGCTGAAGAACACCACGGGCGAGCGGGTGCAGAACATCGCCCTGGTGGACCGCCTGCCGGCGGGCTGGGAAATCGAGAACGCGCGGCTCGGCCGCGGGGGCTCGGTGGACTGGGTGGCGGCGGACGCGCTGTGGACGCCGGACTACGTCAACATCCGCGATGACCGGATGGAGGTCTTCGGCGCGCTCGGCGCGGGGGAGGCGAAGAAGATTGTCTACGCGGTGCGCGCGGTGACGGCGGGGGCCTTCACCCTGCCCACGGCGGAGGCCGAGGCGATGTACGACCCGCGCATCTGGGCGCGCGAGGCGGGCGGCACGGTGCAGGTGTCCGGCCCGTGGAAGGACAGTCTGCTCTGACATGCGCCGCGCTCGTCACCTCCTGAAGAAGCTTGGTTGGTTCGCCGTGGGGCTCGTCGGCCTCACGGCGCTGGGGGTGGCGGCGGCGTGGTGGCTGCCGCTGCCGTCGCGGCTCTCCTCACCGCCCTCGGTGGTGCTGGAGTACCGCGACGGCACTCCGGCGCATGTCTTCCTCGCGCCGGACCAGCGGTGGCGCATCGCCGCTCCGGCGGAGCGCATCGACCCGGCCTACCTCCGGGCCCTGCTCGCGCTGGAGGACAAGCGCTTCTATTCCCACCCGGGCGTGGACCCGCTCGCGGTGGCGCGCGCCGCCGTGCTCAATGTGACACGGGGGCGCCGGGTGTCGGGCGCGTCCACGCTGACGATGCAGCTGGTGCGCATGCTGGAGCCGCGCCCGCGCACCTTCACCTCGAAGCTGGTGGAGGCCTTCCGCGCGGTGCAGTTGGAGCTGCGGCTGACGAAGCAGGAGGTGATGGGCGCGTATCTCCAGTTCGTTCCGTACGGGCGCAACGTGGAGGGCGTGGAGGCCGCGGCGCTCGCGTACTTCGGCCACACGGCGGCCCACCTGAGCCCGGCTGAAATCGCCACGCTGCTGGCGGTGCCGCAGAACCCCAACCGTCGCTTCCCCACGCCGGAGAACCGCGCCCGCCTGCGCGCGGCCCGGGATGACGTGGCCCGACGGCTGCTGGAGGCCCACGCCCTCCCACGCGGCCCCGAGGGTGCGACGGTGACGGACGCGCAGGTGCTGGCGGAGGTGCGTGCCTCCGCCGCGCCGCTGGAGCTGAAGGCGTTTCCCCGCGAGGCCCCTCACGCGGCGGTGTGGCTGCGGGCGCAGCGCCCGGGACACACGCGGCTGCGCACCACGCTGGACGCGGGCACGCAGCGCCTGGTGGAGCGGGTGATGAAGGACGGGGCGAAGGACCTGTCGTCGCGAGGCGTGCACAACGGCACGGCCGTGGTGGTGGAGCGCGAGCGCGGCGAGGTGCTCGCGCTGGTGGGCAACTTCGACTTCTTCGACGAGAAGCACGGCGGTCAGATTGTCGGCTTCGCCACGCCGCGCTCCCCGGGCTCGGCGCTCAAGCCGCTCCTGTACGCCATGGGCATCGACCTGGGCCTGGCGGGGCCGGAGCAACTGGTGGCCGACATCCCCATGTCGTACGGCGGCTATTCGCCGCGCAACTTCGACGGCCGCTTCCTGGGGCTCGTGCGGCTGGAGTACGCGCTGTCCCAGTCGCTCAACATGCCCTTCGTGCGACTTCTGGAGCGCGTGGGCGTGGAGCGCTTCCTGGGGGCGCTGCGGACGTCGGGGGTGACGAGCCTGGTCTCCGAGCCGGGCCACTACGGCCTGTCCGCCGCGGTGGGCGGCATCGAGCTGACGCCCCTGGAGCTGGCGGGCGTGTACGTGGCGCTGGCGGGAGATGGCCGCACGCGGCCCCTGCGACTGCTGGAGGAAGGGCAGCCGCTGGCGTCCCCGGCGGAGGTCATGTCTCCGGGGGCCGCATGGCTCACGCGCAAGGCGCTGTCGCTGAAGGACCGGCCGGACTTTCCGGAGCGGCGCCGGCTGACGGGCCTGCCCGCGCGTGTGCACTGGAAGACGGGGACGAGCTTCGGTCACCGGGATGCGTGGGCGGCGGGCTCGGGGCCAAGGCACACGGCGGTGGTGTGGCTGGGCAACTTCGACCACACGCCGAGCGTGCACCTGGTGGGCGCGGACGCGGCGGGCCCGCTGTTGTTCGACATCCTGGAGGGCGTGGGCCCCCGAGGGCGCTCGCTGCCGGAGGATGAAGTGACGCCTCCGGAAGACCTGATGCGCGTGGAGGTCTGCGCGTACTCGGGCCACCTGCCGACGGACGCGTGCATGCAGCGCAAGGCGGTCTACGCGCGGCGCTCGGCGGTGCCCACCGCGCACTGCCCCTACCATCAGCACGTCGAGGTCGACGTGGCCTCCGGGCTCGCGGTGGGGCCCACGTGCCGCGCGGGGCGGAAGACGGAGTCACGTGTGTTCGTCACCTGGCCCGCCACCATCCGCCGCTGGCTGGAGGAGCAGCACCGTCGCCTGCCCGAGCCTCCCTCCCTGGCGCCCGGCTGCGAGCTCGGTGGTGAGCGCGCCGCCCCCACCATCGTCTCGCCCGCACAGGGCCACATCGCGCTGCTGATTCCCGGCGTCCCTCCGGAGCAGCAGGAGATGCCGCTGGAGGCGGAGGCCTCGCACGAGCGCGCGCTCACCTGGTTCGTGGACGGCGCGCTCCTGGGCACCGCGCGCGCGGATGAGCGTATGTGGTGGAAGCCCTCGGTGGGCTCCCACGAAATCCTCGTCACGGATGACCGGGGACTCAGCGCCAAGCGCACGCTCGTCGTCCGTGAGCGGCGATGACTCACGGAGCGCTTCGAGCGCGCGTCTTTCATCGACGCGCGCTCCCGGCACTCCGGCTCAGCGGACCTCCCAGCCCTTGTCACCGCGCTCGTACTGCTGCCCCGAGCGCAGCGCGCCGTAGAAGAGGAAGTCCTTCACGCCCACGACGGACTTCCCGTCGAACAGGCCCAGCTCTCCTCGCGGTGCCAGCTGGATGCCCAGCTCGGAGGTCTTCAGGCGCACCTTCCCGCCCGGGGGCACCGTCACGTTCGGCAGCACCGCGCCCATGGGGGCCTTCACCTGCGTGGGCGCATGGTCGCTTTGCGCCAGGCTCACCCGCAGGTTCGTGGTCAGCACCATGCCCTGGAGCGACAGCGGCGCCGTGCCCCGGTTGCCCACGTCCACCCAGCCCGCCACCGGGTCGAACGCCTCGAACACCAGCGTGGGGCGCTGCGCCTGCATCCGCGCCCAGTCCTTCTCCACGAAGGCCCGGCGCTCCTTCACGTAGCGCTTCATGTAGTCGCGCCCCGCCTTGAACTGCGCATAGTCGATGTACGGCGCCCCGTTCATGTACGGGTTGATGAGCGCGTGCATCGCGTCGATGTACGGGTTCATCACCTCGGGCGTGAACAGCTCGTCCAGCGCCTTGTCGAGCCGCGCGCCCAGCCGCTCACGCAGCTCCGGGTTCGCCAGCACGCGCGTGCCCAGGTTGGAGAAGACGGGCAGGTAGCCGGGATAGGACAGCGTCTCCGTCTTGCGCTGCAGGTACATCCGCTCCGTCCACGCGTCCGTCAGCGTGAAGTTGAACAGCGGGTGGCGCATGTTGTTGCTGCTCGTGCTCATGGCCTCCGCGGGGTTGAGGTACCACCAGCGCGCGTCCACGTTGTTGAGGTCCCACGGCACGTAGGACCACTTCGCCACCGCCCGGTCGTAGATGAAGTAGCTCTCCGAGTCCTCCACGAAGTTGTTGGACATCAGCGCGTCCAGCACCATGGAGCGCAGGTAGTGCTCCAACTGGAGGTGCTTCTCCAGCGCGGCGGGGAACTCGGGCTCCGGCGTGTAGTTGATGACGTCCAGCACGGCGAAGAGCCCGTCGTCCGGCTGCTGCTCGTTCGTCTTCTTCGTCCAGTCACCCTGGTAGGGCACCTTCCACGTCTTCAGCTCGCAGTCCTTCCATCCGCACCGGTAGATGGTCGCATCGTCGTCCGCGAAGGCGTGGGCCTTGAGGAAGGCCTTGTTCACCTGCTCGATATCCAGGAACACGCCCTCGTTGTGGCCATTGAGCTTGAGGCGCACGAAGGTCGCCTTGGACGCGGGCACGCGCATCGCGGCCATCAGGTCGAACGCCATCTTCTCCGCCAGCAACGTCGCGTCCGCGAACTCGGCCACGAGGTTGAGCGACGTGCGCCCCTCGAAGCGCACGTCCTTGTCGAAGCTCACGTTCCAGCTCTTCTTGACGAAGTAGCGCGCGGAGGCCCCGCGCAGCCGCACCTTCACCGCGTAGCTCTTCCCGCCCGCCTTGAAGACGGCGTCCTGCTCCGGCGTCCACACGTCCGCCTCGAACTTCTTCATCGCCTCTTCGGGGATGAGGAGCTCGTACTCGGGCACGCTCGCCTGCAAGGTCGGCATCACGAAGGGCCGCTGGACCTCCGGCGTCACCGGTGGAGGAGGGTCCACGGGCGGCGGGTCGACAGGCGGGTCCACTGGAGGAGGGTCGACGGGGGGCGGGTCGACCGGAGGCGGATCCACCGTGTCGGGCGGCGAAGGTTGCTCGATGGGCGGCGGCTGGGTGATGGGCGCGGGTGGGGCTCCAGAACCGCAAGCCCACAGCCACATCACCGGAAGGCAGAGCAAGAGTCGTGAGCGAGTCATCCGGGCGTGTTGAGCAAGGCTCATGCCTCATGAAGGCAGACGTGCGACGCCCGAAAGTGAACGTTGCCAGTGCCCCAAGACGCCGTGGGGCGGGTAGTTGATGAAAGGGATTTCCCTTCCTGGGCCGGTCATTTGCTTCACCCTGGAGGGCAGGGGACCCGTCGACCCCCGTGTCGGCGCGGGGCCTTCACGAGGGGCCACCACTGCGTCCGCGAGCCTCCCTGGTGGGGCAGGCGGGCAGGCAAGGAAGCCGTCTTCCCTTCTTCCCACTGCTGTTCCCGACGCGGAACGTCGGGCCTAGCTTCTAGAGGAAGAGGGGAGCGCCGCGACAGGGAGACGCCCGCGATGGAGACCTGGAACCAGTCGTCTGATTCCGCCCGCAACCACACGCCGCTGATGGTGAACCGTCGTATCGACGAGCATGTGGAGGCGTGCGTGCGACACATGGCGACGCACGCGGACCGCCCCGAGATGAGCCGCTATCTCCAACGCCTGGAGCGAGAGTGGGACCTCAACCGCGCCGTCATGGTGGGCACGGCCGCGCTGGGGACGCTGGGCCTGTTGCTGGGCAAGAAGGACGGCGGCCGGTGGCGGGTGCTGAGCGCCGTGGCCGCGGGAGTCCTCCTCCAGCACGGCGTCTTCGGCTTCGGGCCCTTGTCCGCTCCCTTGCGCGCGCTGGGCATCCGCTCGCGCCGGGAAATCGACCTGGAGAAGTTCGCCATCAAGGCGCTGCGCGGTGACTTCGAGCGCATCCCCAATGATGGCGGCCCCATGGCCAAGGCCAACGCGGCGCTCGTGGCCGCGCAGTCCTGACGCCGCGCCTTCGTGCCTCGCCAGGCCCCCGCTCACCCGATGAAGGGAGCGGGGGCTGCCTTGCGTCGCCTCAGTGTCGAGGCGAGGTGTAGCCACCGCCCTGCGCCGGCATCAGCGCCGGAGAGGCCGGCTGGGTCGCGCCATTCGTCGCGCCGGTGTTCCCCTGGTCGAAGAAGCCGTTGAGGCCGGCGATGCCCAGCGAGAAGTTCGTCACCCAGCCGGAGTCCGGCTTGCCGGCCTTGGCGCCGATGTCGAGCGGCCTGCCGAAATGCAGTCGCAGCAGCAGCGGCCCCAGCGCCAGGTTCACACCGACGACGGCGTTGAGGACGCGGTGGTCCCACAGGTCCTCGGCGCTGTTGCCCACGCCACCCACGTCCATCGCCGCGATGGCCTCCAAGTCACTCAAGAAGGCCACGCGGATGATGTCGTTGAGGGGCAGCTGCAGCTCCAACGTGGAGAAGGCGAAGTTGCGGCCGAGCAGCCACCGCTCGTCGCCGAAATTCACGCCGCGCAGGGTGTCGAACGACGACAGGAAGTAGGAGCGCGCGTAGCGTCCGCCGAGCGTCGTGCCCGCGCCGCCGCGCAGGAACAGGTGGGTGCGGCCGTAGATGGGGAAGTAGCGCTCCGCATCCAATCGCAGGTTGCCGTACGCCTGGCTGTCGAACGGCTGCACGCCCAGCGTCATCTCCAGCAACGCGGAGCTTCCTGACAGCGGGCCCGTGGCGTAGTGGTACTTGAGGCTGTCGTAGCCCACCTGACCGCTGAGCTCGGTCTGGAAGCGGATGGAGCCGTTCTTCGCGTTCCACTCCGACAGGAGCTCCCGGTTGGCCTCGTTGCGGTCCGGGAAGAAGAGGCGGAACTCCGTCTGGTCATCGAGGAAGTACTTGGTGCCGCCCATGCTCAGGTCGCCCTGGACGAAGAAGAACGTGCTGAGCGGATAGCGCAGGCTGCCGAGCGCGCCGAAGTAGCGCTCCGCCGACGTGAAGAAGACGGGCGAGTCCTCGAACGTCTGGTCCACGCGGAAGCGCAGCGACTGGAACAGACCGCCGCCCCACGTCGTCCGGCCCGCGTCGTTGATGTACAGCATGTAGCCGTCCGTCAAATCGAAGCTGCCGTACACCGCCAGGGTGAGGATGAACTGGTGGTCCCGCATGCGGTCGCTCGCCGCCGCGAAGAGCTGACCGACGAAGCCGCCGCCGCCCGCGCCCGCGAAGCCGAAGATGGGGCCGAACTCCAGGTTCTTCCGCGAGAAGGGCTCGTACGCCTGCGCATCCGTGAGGGGGCGCACCGCCAGCGGGTTGGGCGGCTCCGGCGGAGGCTCCGCCGGCACGTCCAACGCGAGCATGCGCGGCGGCCTGAGCACCGCGGGCTTCCGCTCACCCGACACGTGGAAGAGCATCCACAGGCCGCCCTCGGGACCGGCGCCGGGCTCGAAGACGCCGGTGGTCAGGTCCGTGCGGCGGACGATGCGGCCGTCCGCCATCAGCTCGTGCAGGTCGGAGCTGCTGTTGTTGAAGGCGGTGAAGAACACGCGGCCGTCGGCCAGGGCCAGCGGATCCGCGTGGTCCCTCTCCTCGCTCGTCAGCCGCTCCACCTGGCGGGGCGCGTCCAGCTTCACGCGGAAGAGGTTGAACTTGCGGTGCGACGTGGCGTCCGACGTGAAGACGATGCCCGCGGGGCCCCACGTCACCTGGCGCTCGGAGAACACGTCGTCGGTGAGCTGCAGGGGCTTGGCGTCCGGGCTCGCGTTCAGGTCGACGACGTAGACGTCGCGCAGGCCCTCGTCCTGGATGCCGATGAAGGCCACGTAGCGCCCATCCGGCGAGAGGGCGGGCGAGTACGCCGCCAGGATGCCGTGCTTGTCGATGCGGTACGCCTTGCGGTCGCCCACGTCCAACTGCACCGTCGTGCCCACCTCCCGGTCGATGCCGGTGCGGATGGGGTTGCGGCGCACCAGCACGTCGGTGGCGCGCTTCTCCACGGTGTGTTTGTAGTCCTGCACGTAGATGACGTCGCGGCCGGTGATTTCGGCGACGAACGCCAGCTTGTCCTTGGACAGCGCGAAGCTGCGGCCGGAGATGGGGTGCAGCGACTCCACGCCGGGCACGCCGTCACCGGCGACCTTCACCGCCTTGTCCGGCGCGCGCGGGTCCATGATGTACAGCCGGCTCTCACCCGTCTCGGGGACGATGGTGCGCATCGCCAGCAGCGTGCCGTCCGGCGAGCTGGCCATGGCGGTGATGTAGCCGGGCGCCTTGTCGAGCAGGTCCAACGCGGGCGCCGACTGCTCCGAGCCGAGGTACGTCTTGTACGCCCGGCGCTTCAGCCAGTTCTCGAACCGCGCCGACAGCCGCTTCGGATCATCTCCCGTGAGGCGCTCCAGCAGCTCCTCGAACTTGATGGACGGTGAGTCCTTGGAGCCGCCCACCAGCCGGGGCGTGTCCTCCAGCACGCGCTGGATGAAGCCCTTGCCGTACTCCTCCTCCAGGAAGGCCACGCGCACCTGGCCGACCTTGTAGATCCACAGGTAGCCGTAGGGTCCGGGGGAGAAGAAGTCGAGGAAGGCGTAGCCCTTGTAGAGGTCCGGGTTGACGAGCAGGTCGCGCACGAGCATCTCCGCCTCGGGGTCCATGCCCCGCTTGGCGTAGAACTCGGCGATACCTTCGATGAACCACAGGGGAATCGCCTGGAGGGGCTCGCCGAACACCTTGGCCTGCTCCGCCACGGTGCGGACCTTCTGGATGGTGAACTGGTGCGCCAGTTCGTGGGTGGAGATCTCCTCGAAGAGTCGGTGGTCACCCAGGTACGGCAGGGTGAGCTTCAGGTCCTCCGTGCTGGTGACACCCAGGGTGCCCTCGGACAGCGGGAAGAGGTTCGTCTGAAGGAACTCCTGGTAGCTGCTGTAGAGGATGTACGGGAAGGTCTCCGTGGGGACGTACTGGAAGGTGTCCACCAGGTACCGGTACGCCTCTTCGATGAGCGGCGCGGCGCGCTCGGCGACCACGCGCTCCCGCTCGTAGAAGTAGAAGCGCACGCCGCCGGCCTTGGCGCCGAGCGTCTTCGCGTAGGTGTAGCTGAAGCCACCATCGGGGCTGCCGCCCAGGGCCGGGCCGCTGCCCAGCGCGGGGCCGCTGCCCGCCGACGGACCGCCATCCCCCAGGAAGCTGCTCAGGGGCGTGCCGCCGTCCTCTCCGATTCCGGCCGTCGCGCCTGAAGGGGGCGTGCCTCCGTCCTCGGTGCCCGCGAGGGCATCCGGAGGAGTGCCGCCGTCCTGCTGCTCAGCGAGCAGGGGCGGAGGGCTGGGGGAGAGGCTGGTGGAGGGCTCGGAGCCGGAGGGCGGGCCGGCGGGGACCGACTTGGTATCGCCGGTATCCGGATGGGTGGTGGGAGCGTCCGGGTTGGCGCCGCCCTGGGCACCGGGCGGCTGCTCATGCGCTGTCCTCTCCGGAGGCTTGGCGACCCCGGTGGCGGCGGGGCCCACGAGGATGTCGACGTGCCGCCACTCGAACTCGAAGCTGTTCACCGGCGTCTTGCCCGGGCGACGAGGCACGACGAAGACCTGGGCCAACGCCAGCTCCGGGAGGAGCAGGGTCAGCGCGGCGGCAGCGAGGAGACGGGGGTTCACGAAGGTCACCTCTGGGGTGGGGTACTGGCGAGACAGGTGCTTCCTGGGAGGCTCGCTCTCAAGAGCGAGCCTATACAAGCGCTTCGATAATTTCTTTCCGTTTACTTGCCGGGCGGTGGACGTCGCCGCTCCCTTGGGGAGAAAGAGGGAGGGGCTTTCGTTGGGTTCCAACGCCCGGTATGCATACGGGCCATGAGACGCTTCTTCCTACTGAGCAGCACGCTGGTCCTCGCCCTGGGTTGCGGCAAGGACGACGACTCCAAGAACAAGGCGGAGTGTCATCTTGCCGCCATCAACCTGTCGTCCTGTCAGCGTTCAACCCTGGCCACGGTGCAGGCCTCTGGGGTGTGGAACGTCAATGTCGAACTGAACGACGGAACGGGCTCCGCGGGCGCGCTGAAGTTGTCGGGCGGTTCCGGCGCGCAGATTCTGGGCCTGCCGGTGACGGAGCAGCAGCTCACGGAAGACACCTTCTACATGGCCGCCGACGTGGTGGACACGTTTGGCCGCACGGTGCGGTACTCGTTCACCGGGTGCTCCGCGACCGCGCCGACGAAGCTGGGTGGCACGTTCCGTCGGTGTGTGGACGGAGAGCTGGACCTGCAGGGCACGTTCTCGGGCGCGCGCATCGAGCGCAACACCGGCGAGGCCGAGTCCTCGGGCCTGGAGCTGGTGAAGGAGTTGGTGGTGCCGCGCGGCCTCGCCAAGGACCTGGTGGTGTCCGGGGGCTACGCCTACGTGCCCGCGGGCATCGAGGGCCTCTTCGTCTACGACGTGCGCAACCCGGCGGAGGCGAAGCAGGTGGGCGCGGCCAAGCGCAACACCGACGTCTACAACGACGCGTTGGTGAAGGACACGACGCTCTTCGTGGCGACGCAGGGCAGCGGCCTCACCCTCTACAGCCTGGCGAATCCGGAGGCGCCCGCGTTCCTGCGCGCCTTGGCGGACCCCGCGGTGGATGTGTCGTCGTTGGCGTTGGAGGGCAATCTGTTGTTCGCCGCGTCGCCTTCGCCCAACGGCGAGGTGCTCATCTTCGACGTGACGACGCCCGCTCAGCCGAAGCTGCTGGACCGCTACTTCATCGAGGGCGCGGAGCCGCTCAGCGGTGAAGTGCCGATGGACGTGGCGGTGGCGGGCAACCGGCTGTACGTGAGCAACTGGAGCTTCGGCCTGTCGGTGTCGGACATCACCACGCCGTCGACTCCGAAGCTGCTGGGACGTTTCGCTGGTGGGACGGCGCGCACGGCGGCGGTGGGCACGGTGGGAGACCGCATCCTGGCCTTCACGGGTGGCGAGGACTGGGGCGCGCACCTGAGTGTGCTGGACGTGGCCTCTCCGGCGAACGTGCTCCAGGTGGGCGAGTTCCGAATTCGTCAGGAGGTCTCCATCCGCGCGATGACGCTGTCGGGGACGAAGCTCTACGTGGCGCACTATCAGGACGGCCTGCGCGTGCTGGACGTGAGCAACCCGAGCGTTCCCCGGCAGGTGGCGTACTACAACACCTGGCGTGAGGCGGACACGGGCCGTGGTGTGTCGTTCTTCGACGGGCTCAACAGCGTGAGCGTCCCTGGGGACGGGTACGTGTACGCGACGGAGTCGTCACGCGGGTTGCTCATCTTCCGCGAGACTCCTCCGGCTCCGTGACGGACTGTCACGACGTCGCCGGTTGAGGAAAGAGGGGCGCCTGGTGTGTGAGGCGCCCCTCCTGCATCGCGTCATGGGGTGAGCAGGGAGTTGCCCGTGCCGGACCTGCCGAGGCTGGCGCCGCGAGCGAGGCTGAGTTCGACGCCCGCATCCTGGAGCGCGAGTCGCGCGGAGTAGGTGTCGCTTCGACCTGCTGCGTCGCGTGCGAGGTTGAGCAGGGCGCGGGCGCGTTCGGCGTGAACGATGACGGTGCCCTGGCCGAACTCGGCGGCGCTGTCGCGAAGGTCGGCGAAGGCGCTGTCGGCGATGTCGAGTGCGTTGCCCACGTCGTCTTCGCCTTGTTGAAGCGCCGCGTCAGCCGCGAGCATCCATTCGCCCGCGCTCTGGAGTGCGGCGAGGCGTTGCTGGCGTGAGCGTTCGGTGTCGACGGCGCGCTCGCCGAACGTGTCGACCTGCTGCTGGGTGGCCTGGGCGTTCTGTTCAATCTGGGTGTCGCGTGCCTTGAGCTCGTCTTCGACTTGCTGGAGGCGGGCCTTGAGCTGCGCCACCTCCTCGTCCGTGGCGGTAGGCTTGGGCGCCTGGGCTGAAGCGTTAGCAGCGGCGTTACCGGTCTGCTGCCCGCTCACGGAGGACTGCTGCTGCGGCTGAACGGGTGTGGTCGTCGACGAGCCCGAGCCTCCCTGTCCGTCGAGTTGCTCATCTTCGGTGGGCCCGAAGCCACCGAGCGAGTCCTGATTCTCGGGCTGCGTCGTGGTGCCGGTGCCCGAGCCGCCAGTCCCGTTCTGATTGTCGGGAGTCGTGGTGCCTGAGCCACCAGTCCCGTTTTGATTGTCGGGAGTCGTGGTGCCTGAGCCGCCAGTCCCGTTCTGGTTCTGATTGTCGGGAGTCGTGGTGCCAGTGCCCGAGCCACCCGTCGCGTTCGGATTATCGGGAGTCGTGGTGCCAGTGCCCGAGCCACCCGT
>Ga0126314_10000659_pt1 | contig 16443 bp, 6 predicted proteins | sample Plot105B_FD_92535 | JGI IMG/M metagenome (GOLD analysis project Ga0126314, IMG submission 92535) | Serpentine soil microbial communities from UC McLaughlin Reserve, CA, USA - Plot105B | ecosystem: Environmental > Terrestrial > Soil > Grasslands | place: USA: UC McLaughlin Reserve, Lake County...
CGAGGCCCACGCGGCGCGGACCCCGGACGCCTGCGCCCTCGTCGTGGGGGATTGGGAGCTGACCTACGGCGAGCTGGACCAGCAAAGTGATCGGCTCGCGGTGTCGCTGCAAGCACTGGGGGTTGGACCCGAGACGCGCGTCGGCGTCTGCATGGAGCGCTCGCCCGGGCTCATCGTGAGCCTGCTGGCGGTGCTCAAGGCGGGCGGCACGTTCCTCGCGCTCGACCCGGACGAACCGCCCGCGCGACTGCGGCGCATCGTCGGCGATGCCCGTCCCCGGGTGCTGCTCACCTCGGGGGCGCACCCGGAGCTGGAGGCCGTCGCGACGGTCCTCCACGTGGACACGTCGGGAGCGCACTTCCCGGACGCCATCGGCAAGCACCTGCGCCGGGACGTCACCCCCGACCACCTGGCCTACGTCCTCTACACCTCCGGTTCGACGGGCCAGCCGAAGGGCACGGAGGTGACGCACCGAAGCATCGTCAACTACCTGAAGTGGAGCGTGGAGGCGTACCAGCTCGACGAGGGCACGGGGAGCCCGGTGCTCGGGTCCATCAGCTTCGACGGCACGCTGACGAGCCTCTTCGCCCCGCTCATCTCGGGACGCGCCCTGTTCCTGCTTCCACGGGGCCAGGAGCTGGACCTGTTGTCCTCCAGGGACTACCCCGAGCAGGGCTTCAGCTTCATCAAGCTGACGCCCTCCCACCTGCGGGCGTTCGACGGCCTGGGGCGACTCCGCGAAGTGCTGGATCGGACCCACGCCGTCGTGCTCGGTGGAGAGGGCCTGCATGGCGGAGACTTGGAGACGTGGCACGAGCAGCGCCTCGCCGCGCGCATCATCAACGAATACGGCCCGACCGAGGCCGCCGTGGCGTGCTGCTTCCACGAGGTGTCCACGGGAGAAGGACCGCTCCCCGAGCGCATCCCCATCGGCCGGCCCATTCCCAACACCGAGCTGTATGTCCTGGACCGGCAAGGACAGCCGGTGCCCGTCGGCGTGTCGGGTGAGCTGCACATCGGTGGCGCGGGGCTGGCCCGGGGATACCTGGGGCGTCCGGACCTGACGGCCGAGCGCTTCGTCCCCAATCCCTTCGCGGGCGAGTCCTCGGGCCAGGAGGGGACGCGGCTCTATCGCACGGGAGATCTGGCCCGGTACCTCCCGGACGGCACGCTCGAGTTCCTGGGGCGGCTGGACGATCAGCTCAAGATTCGCGGCCACCGCGTCGAGGCAGGAGAGGTGGAGGCCGCCCTCGCGCGGCACCCGCGGGTCATCCACGCCGCCGTGGTGTCGCAGCGCGCTCCGGGCCAGGAGCCTCGCCTCGTCGCCTACGTCCAGCCTGCGGATCCACGCATCCCCGGTGGCAAGGAGGCCCTGGAGGCAGCGCTGCGCGAGTCCCTCCAGGAGCAGCTCCCCGAATACATGCGGCCGTCGGTCCTCCTCATCCTCGACGCGCTGCCACTCACGTCCAGCGGCAAGGTCGACCGCAAGGCCCTTCCTCCGCCGCCCACCGGGAGACGGGAGAGCGGGCTCGCGGTGCGCGGCGCGGGGGCGCTGACCGACACGGAGCGAACGCTCCAAGGCCTCTTCAGCGAGGTGCTCGGTCTCGACGCCGTGGCGCCCGGCGCGAGCTTCTTCGACCTGGGAGGGCACTCGCTCCTGGCCATCACCCTCATCGCGCGCATCCGAAGCGTCCTGGACGTGGAGGTCCCCCTCAACGAGATCTTCGAGCGGCCCTCGGTGGAGGAGCTGGCCCGGTGGATCGACGCGCAGGTCGGCGCGGTGGCCTTGCGACTGCCCGACGGCGTGGTGGCGCTGAAGCCGCGAGGGCGCAACCCGCCGCTGTTTGTCGCCCCGCCCTCCGCGGGCAATCCGGCCGTCTATGTCTCCCTCACCCGTCACCTGAGTCCCGAGCAGCCCGTCTTCGGCTTCCAGATGCCGGGCCTGATGGACGACAGCGCCCCCAGGGCCACGGTCGAGGAGACGGCGGCGCACTACGTGGACGTCATGCGACAGCTCCAGCCGCAGGGGCCCTATCGCATCGCGGGGTGGTCCTTCGGGGGCATCGTCGTGTGCGAGATGGCGCGCCAGCTCGAAGCCCGGGGAGAGCAGGTCGCGCTGCTCGGCCTGATTGATGGCGCCTCGCTCGACCGCAAGGCCGCGCAGGACAGCCAGGACCTCCGGCAGGCGGTCTCCACGGGCTCGCAGCTCGTGAAGGTGCTGGTGGAGACCCCGCTTCCACGTGACTACGAGAACTTGAAGCTCGTGGGCGAGTGGATGGGAATCAGCCTGCCCGAGACTCCCAAGGACCTCTGGCGCAAGGACTCAGGCGGGCGGCGCACCTATTTGCGCAGATTCCTCAAGGACGTGGCGCGCACGGCCCGCAACATGCTGGTCACCCTGCGGGCGGAGCGCTCCTACACCTTCACCTCGTATGGAGGCCGCGCCACCCTCTTCAGGGCCGAGCCTCCGAGCGAGGGCAGGGATTCACTCGTCGACAGCGTGCGCAGGTTCGCCCCCAACGGCGTGCAAGTCATTACGGTCCCCGGCAATCACATGACGCTCATCATGGAAGAGAAGAACGCCGCGGTGCTGGCTTCACGGCTTCAACAGTGCCTGGACGCGGTTGCTTCCGGGATGCCAATGCAAGACACCCCTCGGGCGCTGTTGCCCGCGAACGGGTGGAACGCGCAGTTCTCGAAGGAGGTCGCGTGATGCCGCATCGAATCCTGTCAATGGATGGTTCCTCCATCTCCGGTGGAGAGGGATATGTCACCACTGGGATGCTCGGAGCGCTTCGGCAGACGCTCGACTCAGGAGGCGACCGACGAACCCTGCTCAATCAGGTGGACCTCTTCGTCGGCACCTCCGCGGGCTCCTTCAACGCGGCCTTCTTCGCCAGCGAGGCGGACCCCGACAGCGCCTTCGACAAGAGCCTCCAGTTCTGGGGTGAGGCCGTCGCCATGAACAAGAAGGGCGTGTCCCTGGGGCGCTCCCTGAGGGCGCTGGCGGGCGCCAGCTCGTTCCTCGACTCGAACTACATGCGCGGCTTCCTGGGCGGCTACTTCGGGATGACGACGCGGCTGGGGGACCTCAAGCGCAAGGTCGTGATTCCGAGCTTCCAGCTCGATGGGAATCGCAAGGGCGTGCGGACCTGGAAGTCGAAGGTCTTCCACAACACGGGCCCGGACAATGACCCCGACCTCAACGAGCTGCTCATCGACGTCCTGATGCGCAGCGGGTCGCCTCCGCTCTCCTATCCCATCTATCAAGGGCTCAAGGAGCAGGGCAGCGGCTACGTGGATGGCGGGCTCTACGCCAACAATCCCTCGCTCGTGGGACTGGCGCAGGCCATCAACAACATGTCCCGTCCGAACAAGCACGAGCAGGTGGACACGCTGGCGACCGAGCCGCCCAGCCTGGACTCCATCCTGGTGCTGTCATTGGGCAACGGCATCATGTCCACCTATCTCGCGCCGACCTTCTGTGACGGAGAGGCCAACTGGGGCTTCGCCCGGTGGCTCCTGGACTCAAAAGACTTGATGGTGCTGGTGAAGATGTTGCTGGAGGCGGGCTCGGACGCGGTGAACTACCAGTGCCGCATGATTCTCCGGAAGAAGTACTTCCGGCTGAACCCCATCGTCGAGCAGCGGATCTCCGCCTATGACTTGCAGCAGGTGGGGACGGCGCTCGTCGAACTGCTGAGCCAGCAGTCCACCATGGACCAGCTCCAGCGAACGCGGCACTGGCTCGAGAAGTCCGGCTGGCTGGGGGACTCGCAGCAGGGCGCGCAGCCTTCCCAGGTCGGGACCTGAGGTGCGGGGAGCACGAGCATGGCCAGCCCATGGAGAGGTGAGCTGAGATGACCCGGATCCTCCTTGTCTCGGGAAGCGGCGGCGTGGGCAAGACGACGGTGGCGGCGGCGACGGGCCTGGCGGCCTCGCGCCGGGGCCTGCGCACGCTGGTCCTCTCCTTCGACTCAACCCGGGACTTGAGTGCCTCCTTCGGCCTGGAGGTCCCGGTGCTCCCGGGGGCCAGCGGCCTGCCCGTTCGCCTCAACGAGCATCTGCACCTCCAGGAGCTCGACGTCCCGTCGGAGCTTCAGCGCCGCTGGAGCGAAGGCCGTGGCGAGGTGGCCGCGCTCCTGGGCGGCGGGCTGGAGGACGTGACGGCGGAGGAGGTGGCGCTCACCCCGGGGCTGGACGCGCTGCTGGCGCTCCTCCTGCTCGGCGACTACCTCCGTGCGCGGACGTACGAGTTCATCATCATCGATGGGCCTGGCACGGGGGACGCGCTGCGCTTCGTCGGCGGCGCGGACGCCGTGAGCTGGTATGCGCGCAGGTCGAGGGCGCCGGAGCAGAGTGCTCGGAGGGCGAGGCCCTCGCGCACGGACCCCGACGTGCTCCACGCGGCCAGTGACAAGCTGATGGACGTGGGCGCGCTGCTGCGCGACCCCACCGTGACGACCCTGCGGCTGGTGACCACCCATGACAGCCGAGCGGAGCAGGCCACGCGGCGGGCCTGCACGGCGTTCAGTCTGCAAGGCATTGCCCTGGATGGCATCGTCCTCAATCGCCTCGTGCCGGCGGGGACGGACGAGGCCCTGGAGCGGCACCCCGCTGTCGAGAACCTCCAGCGCCTCGTCGGCCCCGTCCCCGTGACAGGGATTGCACTCCAGGCAGGGGAGGTCGTGGGGGAGGGGCCGCTCGAGACCTTCTCGACGCTGCTCTACCGAGGCGAGGACCCGTCGCGAGTCAGGGTCATCCATCCCGCGCATGGGATTGGAAAGGATGCCGTGGATGTGTACAGGCTGGAGGTCAAGCTGCCCTTCGTGAGCAAGGAAGAGGTCACTCTCTCCCGGCGCGAGGCGGAGCTCGTCATCCAGGTAGGTGCCTTCCGCCGCAATCTCCTGCTCCCCAGGATGGTTGCGCCGCTCGCCACTGTCGGGGCGAGCATGGAAGGCGACAAACTTGTCGTTGAGTTCAAGAAAGAGAGGGTTTGAAAATGACCTGGCAGAAAAAGCGTTTGCCGAAGGGCTTCTTCCGGCTCGAGACCCAGCCCGAGGAAGGGGCCAAGGTCGCCGAGGTCGTCGACGCCGTGATTCCAGGAGGAAAAGGCTTCATCCAGCAGCTCTTCCGCGCGAAGAGGGACGTGCTGCAGGCGGTCTCCCACCTGCTCCAGGCGCAGATTCACGAGCTGGAGCACATCGACTCGGCGATCCAGGCGGGGGCACCGCTCAGCCCGCGCATGATGACCATCAAGCAGTTGATGGATGAGGCCAGCGCGAAGCTCCGCGCGTCCAAGGGCGCTCCTCCCCACGCACCCCCGGCGCCCGACAACGCCAGTGCTCCGGGCAATCCCACCCATGGCGTCGCGGGAAGCGCCAGGAGCACGGAAGCGGGGCCGGGCAGCCGCCCCGGGCCCACGGGGCCGGAGAAATTCAAGCCCACCTAGTCCGGGTCATCCGCGTCGTACATCCACGGTTTTCCTCGCCACGAGGGTGGGCGCTGTCCCGCCACGGGTGAGGTGTCGTCGAGAGGCGGTCTCATGGAGCAGGACGGACAGGGACGTATCCTCGCGGAGCGACTCGCCGCGCTTTCGCCCGAGCGGCGGGCGCTGCTGGAGCTGGCGCTGAAGGGGCCACGGGCTCCGGCCCCTCGCGCGCCGGGCCCGCGTCCTTCCATGCGCGAGGTGCTCCAGGAGGGGACGGAGGACTTCGCGACACTGGCGCTGCTACCGGAGGTCGCTCCGTCGTTCTCCTGGTTGTTGGCGGCGCGGGGCTCGCGGACGGATGAGCAGTCCCGGCTCCTGGAGGACGCGCACCGCGACCTGCGCGGGGCGTTGTTCAGGGCCGTGGACCTCACCGCCTGTGCGCGGGTGCTCGGCTTCGGTGATGGTGACGGCCGGGAGTGGGTGGCGTTGGCTCGGCGGCCCGGGACGTTTCAAATCATCGGTCATGCGTCTTCGCCCCGGGACGTGGAGGCGGCCCGCGAGCGCGTGCGTACCCGCTCGTTGGAAGGGCGCATCCAGGTCGTGACGGGCGGGCTGGATTCCGAGGGGCTGGAGGCGGGCTTCGATGTCGCCTTCGGACTGGAGGCCCTTCGCCATCCGGAGGAGCGCGCCTCCCTCTTCGCCGCCTTGGGGAAGAAGGTCCGCGAAGGTGGGCGGCTGGTCCTCGGGGACGTGTTCCTGAAGACAGGCCTGTCGCCGCCGCACGTCGAGCGGCTGTCCTTGCCCCGCCTGGAGGAGCTGGTCACCTGGCTCACCACGAATGGCTTCCTCGTCGTGGACTGCGTGGATGCGGCCCGCGAGGCGGGGAACTTCCTCCACGAGCCCGCGATGGACGCGCGGCTGTCGCAGCTCGGTTGGGCCCATGAGGATGCACGCGCGGAGGCGGCCCGGGCGTACGAGGTGATGGGAGGTCTGCTCCGGGGAGGCGCGGCGGCGTATCTGCTGCTGACCGCGGAGAAGCGGAGCGAGCTGGAGCCACGGCAGGTGGAGGCGCTGAACCGCGAGCGCTTGATGACGGTTCCTCGCTACGCCGACCTCCCGCACACGTGGCTGTATGCGCCGAAGTGGCGGCCCGTCGCGAGCGGTCCACGCCTGGAGGAGGTCCCCTCGCCGCCCGGGCACTGTCTTGTCTTCGCCGACAAGGGTGGACTGGGGGGAGCGCTCGCGAGGAGCGTGGGTGAGGCGGGGGGCCGCTGCACCTTCGTCCACCGGGGCGAGGCATTCCGACAGAACGAAGACGGCGGCTACGAGGTGCCCATCCGGAACCCGGAGTCCTTCCTCCGGCTGACGGAGGCGCTGTCCGCCGCGGGGACCGTGCCTTCCCACGTCGTCTACTTGTGGGGCCTCGATGTTCCGGAGCCCCAGGGACTGACCGTCTCTCAACTCCAGGACGAGACGCTCGATGCGTGTGGCGGCGTCCTGTACCTCACCCAGGCGTTGCTCAAGGCGGGCGCGAGCCACCCGGCTTCGCCTGCACTCTGGATTGTCACCCGAGGAGCCCAGCGCGCGGAGGACGCGGGGGGCCTGCCTGGTCTGCTGGGGGCTCCGCTCTGGGGCGTGGGGAAGGCGATTGCCTATGAGCACCCGGAGCTCGACTGCCGCAGGGTCGACGTGGATCCCCAGCGTGGACTGGAAGAGGGGGCCCAGGCGCTGTGGATGGAGCTGCGCTCGCGCGACGAAGAGGACCAGGTCCTGCTGCGCGAAGGGCGCCGCCACGTGCTGCGGCTGGCGAGGCACCGACAGTGGGACTGGGAGGGAGCGGGCCGTCTCCAGCTCCGCGCGGACGCCACCTATCTGGTGACAGGGGGCCTGGGCGGCCTGGGCCTCCAGGTGGCGCGGTGGATGGTCGAACGGGGGGCGCGCAACCTGGTGCTCCTGGGGCGCAAGCGGGCCAGCGACGTGTCCGCGGAGGAGGTGCGGGAGATGCGCGGCCGGGGCGCGGCGATCATCTCGCTGGCGGGCGTGTCGGTGGACTCGGATCTCGACTTCGTGATGGCGGGCATCTCGAAGAGCATGCCGCCGCTCCGGGGCATCATCCACGCGGCCACCGAGGTGGACGACGGCATCCTCGTGCACCAGACGCGGGAGCGACTGGGCCGGGTGTTCGCGGCGAAGGTCTCCGGCGCCTGGAACCTGCATCGGTGGCTCGCGGGCACGCCGCTGGACTTCTTCCTCTCGCTGTCCTCCTCCACGTCGTTGATGGGGGCTTCGGGCCAGGGCAACCACCTGGCGGCCACGGCCTTCCTGGACGGACTCGCCGAGTATCGGCGCTCCCTGGGCCTGCCGGGGCAGAGCTCCAGTTGGGGCGCCTGGGCACAGCCCGGTGACGAGGCCGCGGCGGCGCTGGACGCGCGCATGCGCAAGCGGGGCGTGGGCATGGTGCCGACGCAGCAGGCGTTCTCCATCCTGGAGCAGGTGTTCGGGCCGGTGCCGGCGGTGGTGGGGGTGATGCCCATCCACTGGCCCACCTTCCTCGGGGGCCTTCCAGGTGACGGACCCCCGCCGCTCTTCGCGGACTTCGGCGGGGATGTTGGCTCGGGCCGCGAGGGCGCCGAGCGTCGTCGTGAGCTGCTGCGGCGCGTGCGCGGAGGTTCCGCGGAGGACGGGCGGAGCGCGGTGCTCGAGTGGTTCAGCGAGCGGGTGGCGAAGGTCCTGGAGCTGGGGGCCACCCAACTCCCGGAGCCGGAGCAGACGTTGCACGAGCTCGGGCTCGATTCCCTGATGGGCGTGGAGCTCAAGAAGCTGCTGCACGCGGAGCTGCGGGTCGAGTTTCCCCTCCAGGAGCTGCTGGGGGGCAAGAGCGTTGGTGAGCTGTCGGGTTCTCTCTACGAAGCCCTGCGTTGAGTCTTGCAAAGGAGTGGAATGTGTCTGGTGATTCCGTTCAGGTCCGCTTCGTCGTCGCTCCCTTCCTCCCCGAACACCAGCCCGCGCTGGGGGTGAGCACGCTGATAGGCGTGCTGCGCAATAGCGGCATCCAGGCGGATGTCAGCTATCTCAACGTCCAGTTCATGCGACAGATTGGCTGGGAGCTCTACTACTACCTCTCCTATGCCACGCCCCCGGAGATCCTCGCGGGGGAGATGGCCTTCCTCCCGGCCTCGCCCGACCTGCTTCTGGGGGAGATGGTCTTCGCCCCCGCGCTGTGGGGAGACGCGGCCTCGAACTGGGAGGAGTACGCGGATCTCCTGACGCCGCTGCTGGAGGTGAAGCAGCACACGGAGGGCGCTACCTCGGGCGGCGCCCGGCGTGAGCAAGCGTTGCACTGGGGGCGCGCCCGCGAGCTGATTCGCGCGCTGCGAGAGGACAGTCCTCGCATCGTCAGGCAGTGGGCCCAGGAGATCCTCAAGGACAAGCCGCGCGTCATCGGCTTCACCTCGACGTTCCAGCAGAGCGTCGCCTCGCTGGCACTGGCGAAGGAGCTGCGCCGGCTGCTCCCGCGAGAGGAGCTGACGCTCATCATGGGGGGCGCCAACTGCGAGGCCGACATGGGCAAGGCGCTCGCGGACAACTTCCCCTTCATGGACCACGTCGTGTCCGGAGAGGGCGAAGGCGTCATCGTCGACCTGGTCAAGAACGTGCTGGAGCGCAAGGGAGGACGCCCCCAGCCCCGCTACGTGGCCGCGCCGCAGATCGAGGACATGGACTCGCTGCCGATGCCGGACTTCGACCACTACTTCGAGGCCATCAAGGACATGCCGATGGCCAAGCGCGCCAACCTGACGGCGGAGTCTTCTCGCGGTTGCTGGTGGGGGGCCAAGTCGCACTGCACCTTCTGCGGCCTCAACGGCTCCGGGATGGCGTACCGGAGCAAGGACCCGGGGCGCTTCGTCCAGGAGCTGCGCACGCTGGCGGGGCGCTACGGCTTCAACTTCTTCATGATGGCCGACAACATCCTGGACCTGAAATACATCAAGTCGGTGTTCCCCGCGCTCATCGAGCAGGGTGATGAAATCACGATGTTCTATGAGACGAAGAGCAACCTCCGGAAGGACCAGTTGGAGCTGATGGTCGCCGGAGGCGTCACCGAGTTGCAGCCCGGCATCGAGAGCCTGAGCACGCCCATCCTGGAGCTGATGGACAAGGGCACCACGCGCCTGCAGAACATCCAGCTCATCAAGTGGTGCGAGGAGTTCGACATCAACGTCAACTGGAACATCCTCTTCGGGTTCCCGGGCGAGGCGCCCGAGGAGTACGCGGAGATGGCCCGGCTGATTCCCTCCCTGGTCCATCTGCCTCCGCCCGGAGGATGCGGGCGCATCCGCATGGACCGGTTCGCGCCGTATTGGAAGACCCCGGAGAAGTACAACCTCAAGAACGTGCGCCAGAAGTGGGCGTATGACTATGTCTACGCCGCGCTGCCCGCCGAGGAGCGCCGTCGCATCGCCTACTATTTCGACTACGACCTCGAGGGCGACATCGACCCGATGGTCTACCTCCAGGACACGCTGAAGCGGACCGAGGAGTGGCGCGACGGGTTCAGCCGGGGCGTGACGCTGGAGCTGAAGACCGTCCACGGTGTGTCCCACGTGCTGGACACGCGGGGCGGGACGTCGCGAGAGACGGAGATCTCGCCGGATGGCATCCGGTTGTTGAAGGCCCTGGACTCCATCCAGAGCCCTCGGGCCGCGCTCGCGAAGGTGAACGAGGGGCGCGAGGGAGGCCCGCTGGCGGAGGCGGACTTCGAGGTGATGCTCGCGCGGTTCATGGAGTGGGGATGGGTCATCCATGAGGGCGCTCGACACCTGAGCCTCGTGCTCGACCGGACGGAGCGCCAGCGCATCATCGACCTGAAGATGGCCGCGCAGTTGGGCAAGCTCGACTGGTCCCGTCTGGGGGCCACGCCCGCCGTGAGCCCGGGCCCCGCGCAGCTCGTCGCCTCCTCCCACTAGGCCCCGGCGATGTCCAACGACTCGACGTCCTCCCCACCGGAGGAGCTGACGCCCCTGCAGCGGGCGGCCCTGGCCATCAAGACCCTCCGGGCGAGGGTGGAGGGTCTGGAGCAGGCGCGCTCGGAGCCCATCGCCATCATCGGCATGGGGTGCCGCTTCCCTGGGGGGGCGGACACCCCGGGGCGGTATTGGGAGCTGCTTCGCGCGGGAGTCGACGCGGTGGGGCCAGTGCCCGCGGACCGCTGGGATGCGGGGACCTACTACTCCGAGGACCCCGAGGCCGCGTGGAAGATGAGCGTCCGCGAGGGTGGCTTCCTCTCGCAGCCCATCGCCGCGTTCGACTGCGAGTTCTTCGGGCTGTCGCCCCGCGAGGCGAGCTACGTGGACCCCCAGCAGCGGTTGATGCTGGAGGTCGCCTGGGAGTCCCTGGAGGACGCTGGGATTGCCCCGGGCTCGCTGGCCGGAAGCGACACGGGGGTGTACGTCGGCTTCCTCAGCAGCGACTACGGGCGCGTCCCCTTCAACGCGCTCCCTACGCGGGACCTCCCCTACATGGGGACCGGGAACGAGCTGAGCTTCTCGGCGGGACGCGTCTCGTATGTATTGGGATTGCAGGGCCCGTCCATGGTGGTTGCGACGGCGTGTTCCTCCGCGCTCGTCTCGGCCCACCTCGCCTGTCAGGCATTGCGCCAGGGCGAGTGCTCGCTGGCGCTCGCTGGAGGCGTGAATCTCATCCTCCATCCGGACAACAACATCGTCCTGTCCAAGATGCGGGCGCTGGCGCCGGATGGGCGCTCGAAGACCTTCGACGCGTCCGCCAACGGGTACGGGCGTGGCGAGGGGTGTGGCGTCCTGGTGCTCAAGCGGCTCTCGGACGCGCTGCGGGACAAGGACCGCATCCACGCCGTCATCCGGGGCTCGGCGGTGAACCATGACGGGCCCAGCGGGGGCCTGACGGTGCCCCACGGCCCCGCGCAGGAGAAGCTCTTGCGCAAGGCGCTGAAGTCCGCGGGCCTCTCGCCCTCTGACGTGCGCTACGTGGAGGCGCATGGGACGGGAACTCCGCTGGGAGACCCCATCGAGCTGCGGGCCCTCGACGCCGTGCTCGGTGTGGGGCGAAGCGCGGAGGAGCCGCTCATCGTCGGCTCGGTGAAGACGAACCTGGGCCACCTGGAGTCAGCAGCCGGCGCCGCGGGCCTCATCAAGGTCGCGCTGTCGCTGCGCCATGGCGAGATTCCGCCGCATCTCCATTTCCGTCATCCCAACCCGGCCATCGACTGGGATCAGCTGCGGCTCCGGATTCCCACGCAACTGACGGCGTGGCCCGCCGGGCCCCGGGTCGCGGGCACCAGCGGGTTCGGGCTCAGCGGCGTCAACGCCCATGTCCTCGTCGAGCAAGCGCCGCCCGAAGTGCCCAGGGCACCGGAGGCGTTCCCAAGGCCCGTCCACCTCCTTGCGTTGTCGGCCCGGAGTCGGGAGGCGCTGGGGGCGCTCGCGCTGCGCTACGAGGAGGCCCTCGGTGGAGCCGAGCTGGCCGCCCAGCCACTGGAGGACATCTGCTTCACCGCGAACACCGGGCGCACTCATTTCCAGCACCGCCTCGCCATCCTCGGGGAGACGCGGGAGGGCCTGCGCGAGCAGCTCCAGACGTTCCTCGCGGGACGAGATGCGTCGCCGGTGCCGCGTGTCGGGGGCGCGCCGCGCATCGCTTTCCTGTTCACGGGGCAGGGCTCTCAGCGGCTCGGGATGGGCGAGGAATTCTTCCGCACCGAGCCGGTCTTCCGTCAGACGCTGCTGCGCTGTGACGAGGTGCTGGCGCCCTTGATGGGACAGTCGCTCCTGGAGCTGCTGTACCCGTCCGAGCGCGACGACCTCGCCCGCGCGCGCCTGGATGCGACGGGCAACACGCAGCCGGCGCTGTTCGCGCTCGAGTATGCGCTGGCACGGACGTGGATGGCGTGGGGCATCGTCCCGGACTTCGTGATGGGGCACTCGGTCGGTGAGCTGGTGGCGGCGTGCGTGGCCGGCGTCTTCACGTTGGAGGAGGGACTCCACCTCGTCGCCGCGCGCGCCCGGCTGATGCAGTCGCTGCCCTCGGGGGGCGCGATGGCCGCCGTGTCCGCGGACCCGGCGATGGTGGAGGAGTTGCTGCCCCGGTACGCGGGACAGGTCTCCATTGCTGCGCTCAATGGTCCGCGCAGCGTCGTCATCTCGGGCCGCGAGGGCGCGGTGAGTGATTGCCTTGGCGAGCTGAACAAGCGGGGCAAGCGCGGCTCTCCGCTGCGGGTGTCCCATGCATTCCATTCGGCCCTGATGGACCCCATCCTCGACGCGTTCTCGCGCGAGGTGGCCAAGGTCCGGCTCCAGCCACCGGCCATCCCGCTCATCTCCAATGTGAGCGGCCACGAGGCAGGTCCGGAGCTGATGGAGCCCCGGTACTGGGTGGAGCAGCTCCGAGGGCCCGTGAGGTTCGCTCGGAGCATGGAGACGCTGAGCAGGGCTGGGGTGACTGCCTTCCTGGAAGTGGGGCCCAAGCCGACCCTCGCGGCGATGGGACAGGAGTGTGTCGTGGGGGAGGGGACGCTCTGGTTGGCGAGCCTGCGGCCGGAGCGCTCGGACTGGCGGCAGATGCTGGAGGGGCTCGCTGCCCTCTACGGGGCGGGCGCGACGGTGAAGTGGCACGGGCTGGACGAAGGGCGCGAGCGGCGCAAGGTCGCGCTGCCGGGATACCCCTTTCAGCGGAAGAGGCACTGGATGGAGCTGGCTGGCACGGGTTGGGATCGTCAGGGCGTGCGAGCCCGGAGCGCCGCGGGCGTCCACCCGCTCCTGGGGAGTCGACAGACCTCGCCGGCCCGGGTGCAACAGTTCGAGTCCTCGTTGGGGCCCGCGACGCCGGCCTTCCTCCGGGACCATGCCGTCTACGGGCAGCTCGTCGTGCCGGGAGCGGCCTACGTGGAGATGGGGCTCGCGGCGGGCCTGGCGCTCTTCGGCGCGGAGGGCGGTGTCGTCGACGAGCTCGGCTTCTCCCAGCCCCTCTTCCTTCCCGATGAAGGGGAGCGCCGCGTGCACCTGCTCTACACGCCCGAGGGCGAGCGCGCGGGGCGGTTCGAGATCTTCAGCCAGGAGACGCACGGCGGCGAAGCCGAGCCGTCATGGACCCTGCATGCCCACGGCAGGCTCTTCGCCGCGGCGCGAGAGTCGGGAGGTCGTGTCGACGTCCAGGCCCTCCGGACCGCGCTCGATACCGAAGTGGCCGTGGACGCGTACTACGAGAAGCTGAGCCGCGCGGGCCTCGCCTATGGCCCCAGCTTCCGCGCGATTCGCGGGCTGTGGCGCGGTGGGAGCGAGGTCCTGGGCCAGCTCGCCCTGTCCGGGGCGGCCCTGGCGGATGCGGAGCGCTATGCCCTCGCGCCCGCGCTCCTGGATGCCTGCTTCCAGATGGTGGGCGCCGTCCTGGAGGAGGAGGGAGACGCCGCCTGGCTCCCTGTCGGAGTCGGAAGAGTCCAGGTGCGCGTGGCGGGTGTTCGTGAGGTGTGGGCTCACGCGCGGATGACGCGTGGCGAGGACTCGAAGGGGCCTGGCTACACGTGTGACCTGGAGCTGTTCACCGCGGAGGGCGAGCTCGTGGCGGTGGTGGAGCGGCTGCGACTCCAGCGTGTCGGCCGCGAGGGATTCCTGGGAGCAAGGAGCAAGCGCTTGCAGAACTGGCTCTATGAGCTGGAGTGGCGGGACGGTCCATCGGTGGCGTCGTCCAGGGCATCGGCAAACGGGCTTCCTCACGTCGCGGAGGTCTTCCCCCGCTGCCTCATCCTCACGGATGGGAAAGGGGTGGGGCATCGCCTCGCGGAGCGCCTCCAGGGGCGTGGCTGGCGCGTGGTGACGGTGGACGCTGGCGCGCGAGGTCCTGGCCTCGACCGTGAGCGGGCCGAAGCGCTCCTCGCGATGCGCGAAGCCGGGGCGCCGGTGCATGTCATCGACCTCTGGAGCCTGGACGGCATGGGCGCGGGGACCGAGGTGCCCGGGACGGCCCTGGCGCACGGCACGCGGGTGCTGGAGCTGGTCCAGGCCCTCGTGCGAGCCCCGAAGGGAACGACGACGTCGCTCTGGCTGGTGACGCGCGGGACGCAGGCCGCCGTTGAAGGAGAGTCGGTCTCCGGTCCTGCTGGAGCCGTCCTCTGGGGGCTCGGCAAGGCGATTGCGCGCGAGCATCCGGAGCTTCAGTGCCGCCGCGTGGACCTGGATTCGAGTGGTCCGGAGCACGAGGTGGAACAACTCCACGACGAACTCCTCGGCGCGAGCATGGAAGAGGAGGTGGCCCTGCGAGGCAGGAGTCGCCGCGTGCCCCGACTGGTGCGCAGCCGTCGGCTGAAGCTGTCGAGCGGCGAGCCCGAAGCCTCGCTGCGCCCGGATGCGAGCTACCTCGTCACAGGAGGGCTCGGTGGGTTGGGGCTCGCCGTGGCGGAGCGACTGGTGGAGCGCGGGGCGCGACATCTCGTCCTGCTCGGACGCCGGGCCCCGAGTGTGGAGGCGCGCGCGCGACTGGCGGTGCTGGTGGAGCGAGGCGTGGACATCCAGACGCTCGCCTGCGACGTGTCCGTGGCCTCCGAGCTTGAACGCGCGTTGGGTGGACTCGAGGGACGGCAGCCGCCCATCCGTGGCGTGGTGCATGCCGCGGGTGTCATCGACGACGGGCTGCTGATGCAGATGACTCCCGAGCGGTTCGCCAGCGTGTTCGCCGCCAAGGTCTCCGGTGGATGGAATCTGCACCGCGCGTTCCAGGGGACCTCGCTCGACTTCTTCGTCCTCTTCTCCTCGGCGGCGTCGATGATTGGCTCCGCCGGTCAGTCGAACTACGTGGCCGCCAATGCGTTCCTGGACTCACTGGCCCACCTGCGTCGTTCCGTGGGGCTGCCCGGGTTGAGCCTCGACTGGGGCGCCTGGGCCGAGGTGGGCGCCGCCGCTGACGCGCAACTCCAGCGGCGCATGGAGCAAATGGGCTTCGGCGTGATTCCTCCGGCGGACGGGTTGCAGATCTTCGAGCAGGCTCTGGGACTGGGGGGACAGCTTGGAATCCTGCCAGTGGACTGGGCCGTGCTCGGGCGGCGGGGCCGCTCCACGTTGTACGAGGGCTTCATCACGGAGGCGAGTCCGGCCGCGAGCGAAGACCTTCGGGCGAAGCTGGCGTGTTTCCCTCCCGCCGAGCGCCGCGCTGAATTGCGCGGGCACGTGGGGGGCCTGGTGAACAGCGTGCTGGGACGGCCGCTGACGGAGGCGTTGGACCCGGGCCAGGGCTTCTTCGACCTGGGCATGGACTCGCTGATGTCCGTGGAGTTGCGCAACGTCCTTCAGCGAAGCCTGGGCGTCTCGCTGTCCGCGACGGTCGCCTTCGACAACCCCACCGTCAACGCGCTCGTGGACCATCTGGCGGAGGAGGTGCTGGGCCTCCGGGAGGAAGCCGCTCCTGTCAGAGAGGTCGTCGAGGACCAGGACCTGGAAGCGCTCCTGTCGGATGTGGATGGCCTGGCCGATGGCGACGTCCAGGACCTGCTGCGCCGTCGCCGCTGAACCAAGCCTCGTGAAGGACACCATGACGACGGATTCCACTCCCCGCATCTCCGACCTGCCGCCGCTCAAACTGGCGCTGCTGGCGCGCAAGCTCGAGTCGAAGCTGGCGCTGGCGCTGAGCGAGCCCATCGCCATCATTGGAATGGGCCTGCGGTTCCCAGGAGGCGCGGACACTCCGGAGGCCTTCTGGGAGTTGTTGCGGGAGGGGAGGGATGCCATCGCTCCCATTCCGTCCTCACGTTGGGATGTCGACGCGTACTACGACCCGACGCCGGGGACGCCGGGGAAGATGTACACGCGGCACGGTGCCTTCGTCCGAGGAGTGGAGGACTTCGACCCCCAGTTCTTCGGCATCTCCCCTCGCGAAGCGGCCCGGATGGACCCACACCAGCGGCTGCTCCTGGAGGTCACCTGGGAGGCGCTGGAGCGCGCGGGCCTCTCGGCGACGGACCTCAAGGGCAGCTCCACGGCCGGCCTGAC
>Ga0126314_10000662_pt1 | contig 16400 bp, 26 predicted proteins | sample Plot105B_FD_92535 | JGI IMG/M metagenome (GOLD analysis project Ga0126314, IMG submission 92535) | Serpentine soil microbial communities from UC McLaughlin Reserve, CA, USA - Plot105B | ecosystem: Environmental > Terrestrial > Soil > Grasslands | place: USA: UC McLaughlin Reserve, Lake County...
CGCAGTCCGTGCGTGCCCTAATACTCTAAGGGCCACTTTCGCTAGCCCGCGCTCTCTTAGGTTGTGATCCATGTTATACCCGCGTTAGCAACAGGTCAAACAAGAAATGGGGCAGGTTGCCTCTATTCACCGGGTTGCCGACAAGGCTCATTCTCGGAAATTGGTGGTAGCAAGCCCCGCGACCAACACACCGCTTAATAGCCGCTTAATAGCGTTCAGAGCTCTGCCACCCCGTGATCCTGCTGCCTTCTGCTGGGACATAGCCACATCTGCCGCGAGGATTTGTTACGAGGAGCTACAGGTTGTTACAGACCAGTTGCCGGAGAATTAGTCCTGTGTAGCCCTGTAAAACCTGCGTAGACCAGCACACTACACAGGACGATTTCCGCCGAATAGGGTTCTCGGAAACTCAGAGGCATGAAAAGAGCCGGGGCTGAATTAGACCCCGGCTTCTTAGCGGCAAGCTATTCGATGTCTTTTGGTAGCTCCCTAAAGAAGACCTGTCTCAGCCATGGGTGGCACAGACAACCCATACCTTCCCCCCAGGTTGTGAAGAGGAACCCTCGTAAGGGAAAGCCCAACTACCGGTCCATGAACTTCGCCCATCGGAGGCTCTGGTAAAGGGTCTGCTATCAATAAGGGGTGCATCTACCTCATTTGTAGACGCCCCGCCTCCAACCGCGACATCATTCTCATTACAGCTAACTGACCCACCATTCCGGGGGACAAGGCCATCACTGAGCTCGGCACGATCAACATCTTCGGACACGACATAAAACGCAAAGCTTGCAAAAGCGCTAGAGTCCTTGCCGTCAAGCTTGTCGGTGTTAAGCTTCTCCACCGCGGTGCCGGAGTTGACCTCAAGGGGGGGCTTAGTCGTGTCCGTCACCTCTAGCTTTAGGGGAGCTGCGTCGTTGCTCTGTAGACTTAGGGCAGCTCCGGGGCCGCTGTTAATCAGGGTGGTTACAGCGTTAGCGGTGTTCACTACGCCCTTCAAGACTGCGACTGAGGCCGGCACGTCGCCTTCGGGAGGCTTCGCCACGGCCAGCGAGACAACTCCCGCAACCAAGGCACCCATCACCGCTAGACCCACGACTATAGATGTCGTCCTCGTCAGCCACCACAGCCTCCGAAGCGTGGCTTTCATTAGCTTCATTATCGTCCTCCGTTCTCTTTTTTTTGTAGTGGAGCGAGAACCCTGCCCCGTCGGGTAAAGAAGTCGCGCCCTGTGCTGTGTTTTTAGGTCTGCTAGGGTGGTCCTATATACGCTGTCTCCTCTCCCCCGGTTTATTAACCCGGATTCGCGGGTAGCCGAGCCTACCGCACTGTACTTCGACCCTGACCGCAAATCCTGAAGCTGTCAAGGCAACTAGTTAATAACGTAACAATGGATAATAATTTTCTTGTACCTAGAGAGTCCTAAGGCAGGGAGTTGGTTCTATTCAGTGGAATTCCGAGAAGGAAAGTTCTAGGAAACCCGGTTGCCGCTTCTAAGGTCTTCCCGGAAACTCAGCGGTACTACAGCAGCTTGCAAGGTCATCGCACCATGCAGTCTCGCTCGTTAGCGTGACCCCCTAGTGACGGCCTCATTTGCCTGCCCGAGGGGGACCGGACCATCCGAGTCACCGGAGCAGTTGCCACCCCCTATACCGGGATAACCTCGTGAACCATCACCTTTGGACACACCCTAGAAGCCGCCGCCGAAATCGCCGCCACCGAAGTCACCAAAGTCACCGGAGTCGTAATCACCGGTGTCGACATCCGTCTCTTGGTCCCCCGCCTCTGCGCTTGTGTCGTCTTCGCCGAAGGCGTCGTTGCCAATAGAGTCAAGGAACTGCTGAGCAACTATGCTACCGACGAATCCTGCCGCCAAACTGCCCAGGATCGTGCCACCCATGCCACCCATCATGCCACCCATGCCGGGCCCCCTGCCCGTACCGCCGAACATCCGCTCCATAGCCCCCGGCTGACGCATCTCGGAGCGCGTCGCCAGCCGCGCCAGGGTCTTGGGGTCATCACGGCCTCCGGCTAACGCTGCCCTCTCACCCTCCGGCGTTTCCGTCACCAGCTCGCGCAGTGCCTGCGCTCTCTGGGACGGCGTTAGCTTCGCGAACGCCTCTTCGTGGGCCTGCTCGATCGTCTCGGGTGGCGCGGTCCTGAGCATGTAGCGGTAGCGCTGCAGCGCCTGTTCGTCGGCGTCTGGAGGCTGGTGCTCCCTCTCACCAGGAGGACCGTGGTAGGTTGGCGCTGCTGGCTGCGATCGAGCCTCCTCCTTGCGTCCGAAAAGCCGGTCGAGAAAACCCATTACGTCACTCCTTCTACTCGGCGTGCAGCGACCGTATGCCTACTACCCGCCGCGCAAGTCTTTCGCAAGTATATACCCACTGATTACCACTGAATTCTTCCCGTCTCTATAAGGGAAGGAGCTATAAACCGCGAAGACGTTAAGCCTCTGCCCTACTAACTGCAGACCCTCAGTCGCTTATTCGCCAAATTGCAGCTAAGGGTGATCTTCTCGGAAACTGAGCAGGGGACAGCTTCTAGAATAACCGGATGGCGGAGCTGAACATCAAACGTTCTCCGAAACGGGCGCTGATATACGGCGCTCCTATCGGCATGTTAGGCGGCCTCATAGGACTGGGTGGGGCAGAGTTTCGACTGCCCATCCTCGCAGGAGTGTTCGGCTACATGGGGCACGCCGCGCTGTAGCGCTGAACCTTGCCATCAGCCTCATTACGGTGGTCAGCTCTCTTCTGATTCGCTTCGGTACGCTGTCTCTCGCACCTGTGGTTGCCCTGTTGCCCGTGGTGCTTGCAATGATTGTGGGTGCAGTCTCCGCAGCGTACGTAAGGCGCATGCTGTCCGCGAGGTGTATTCTGCTGAGTTCACATACCTGGGAGAGGCACGTAAGGAGCGCAATTATGGCGGACACTGGAAAAATTCTGATCACTGGGGCAACTGGCAACGTCGGAAGCGCAGTGGCCGACAACTTGAGCACCACCGACGTCAGCCTGCGGGTGCTAGCCCACGATGAGTCGAAGGCGCAATCGCTGCGGGATCGGGGCGTGGAGGTTGTGGTCGGTGATTTCCTTAAGCCAGAGACCTTGGTTTCTGCTCTGGAGGGTGTGCGTACGGTCTTCTTACTCACTCCGATTCACCCAGGACAGGTCTCCCAAGCGAGCAACGTGATCAAGGCAGCCAAGGACTCGGGCAACGATCCGCGCATCGTGAGGCTTTCGGTTCACCAGGCCTCCCACGAGGCTCCCTCAAGGAACACTAGGCAGCACGCCGAGATCGAAGACGAAGTGGCCTCATCCGGACTGCCCTACACTTTCCTGCGTCCCCAGTCCTTCATGCAAAACACCCTGATAGCCGCTCGTACGGTCGCCTCCGAAGGCAGGATCTACCAGCCATTCAAGGACGGCAAGTTGGGGATGATAGACGCCTGGGACATCGGCGAGGTAGCCGCGAAGGTCTTGACCGAAGAGGGCCACGAGGGCAAGACCTACACCCTAACCGGTCCCGCCGCCATCTCCTTCCACGACGTTGCCCAGGCGCTAAGCGAGATTCTTGGCAAGGAAGTGAGCTATATCAACATCCCTCTGGAGAAGGCAAAGGAAGCCATGCTCAACATGGGTATTTCAGAGTGGAGGGCCGATGTTTTGATCGAGTATGCCAAGGCTCACAGCGAGGGCTACAGCAACTTTACGACTGAGGACGTCGAGCAGCTCACGGGCCACCCCGCAACCTCCTATAAGGAATTCGCAACTGACTTCGAGCGGGTATTCCGCGGAGCATGATCTGAGTAGGCTATTGCCGACCCTACGATCCCCGGCGGCGGGGAAGTGTTCTCGAACAGTTAAACCGAACTTCCGAGAAGACTAGCTCTGAAACTGTTTGGTAAATAGCTGGATTGGTCTAGATCACGTCTTTTTGGTGCTGCAAAGCGATAATGCACGCGCTTCTCGCCTCGTTTTACCGACTCGTGGGACCCCGAAGTGGAGCCCATTCGGATTTACCAAACAGTTTCTAGAAGGTAAGTTCTCGGAAACCCATATCCACGATCCTGCATAAAGCGGCCCAGTGGGGGCGCTAGAACCCCTTAGAGTGCACACTAGCGGCTGCGCTTGCTACGAACTTGTAACGCCGTTGGATAAAGATGCGCGAGCTTGTAACGCCGTTGGATAAAGATGCGCGAGCATGCATACATAGAAGGAGACTGTGAAGTATGCCAGCGATCCTACTCTCAGAATCGGCGGCAAAGCTAGACAACGGTAAACTTCCAGGCATAGCCTCCCACCAGCCCCTCAGAGTCGACTGCTTTTACCCTTACGGTGTGAGTGCCCGGACTAAGGTCCTCGATGTCCGCGCTGAGGGTCTGTTGGTAGCGCGTGGGTCCATTTAGATCACTGGGCCGTCTTTGACCGTCAACGTAAACTCCTGTCCAGGCTACTCTAGTCGCGCGCCGGGTCTCGATCGTTGCCGAGACTCGACTAAGCTTGTCCTGGGTGACGCTCACCCCCTCCTCGGGTTCCAGGTTATAGAAGATAGGAGCACCGGGTGGCTCCTGGCCAGCGTCAGGCTTAGCAGGGACCGTCTGCGCTGTTGGAGTTCCCACGACTAGTGCGAAGAGGGCCACACCCAAGAACAACACCCAATAGCTTGTGAAACCCTTCAAGACGCACATCTGCTTCCCCCTCACAACGTTTGTTGCTGCTTTTGTCACTATTTATGCCCCGGTGTCGCCGGTTTAAAATACAAAGGTTGCGCCCAGAGCCAGGAAGCGGGGGCCTCTAGCGGCGGTTAAGGGCGTCGACCACCCTACCCTTTGAGTCTTTTCTAGTGGGGCCTACTAAGTCTCGTAGGTGCGAAAAAACACCCTGTACCCGAACTTCAGCATGGTCTAGGCTTTATCAACGTATGCAACCGTTTCACGACCAACCATCGGCCAACAACTCGACCAACCAGCCGACCGACTACCCGACCAGCCGACGCGTCACCGTACCGGAGGCCGCTACGCTACTCGGCATCTCTCAGGATGCAGTCCGCTCCCGGCTAAAGAGGGGTACTTTGCGTCGAGAGAAGATGCCAGATGGCACCGTGCTGGTATCGTTGGGAGATGCGACCAACGACCGACCCATGACCGACTCCTCAGCCAACCGACAGCCCGACCAACCAACCGACCAGCGACCGACCGATGAACTGGTGGAAGTCCTCCGTGATCAAGTAGACCACCTTCGCGACCAGCTTCAGCAGGAGCGCGAAGCCAATCGTGAGAACCGCCGCATCATCGCCGGGTTGGTGCAGAGGGTACCCGAACTAGAGCCCGCAGGAGAGGCCCCACCAGACGCACAGAATGGCCCAGGGGCAGTCTCCGAGGACGAGGAGAGGGTAGAGACAACCCCAGAACAAGAGCACGATTCTCGGGCCTGGTGGGAGCCACGAAAATCGCCCGTAACGTCCTCCTGCGAGGACGCCCCCGGTACCCAAGCATCGCCCGATCGGGAGCAGGAGGATCCGAGGGCGGAGGCCGGTAGGCTTAAGGCGGAGCTGGAGGCCGAGCGCTCTAAGGGCTTTTGGCGGCGACTGTTCGGAGGGTAGGGGAACGCGTTGGATACAGCTGAGGCGGAGAAGCTTCTCGGGGCATATTTGTTTGATGGCACTGGCACCCAAATACTCTGGGCCGACCAAGCTTATGAGTTAGCAAAAGAGATCAGCAACCACCGCGAACGGTATGCTGAGGCTAGCTTCGAGGAATTGTTTTACACGTTGTTTGTAATACTCTCCGACCGGCATACGTTGGAGGCCACCAAGCTCTTAGACCCGAAGGGCCTTGCACCACAATTCGCGTTTGACTCAAAATTACAAAGTCTGAACCAAAACTACTAGCGGTTACTTCGAGCTGTCCCGCTCGGTTCCGCGTGCCCGCCAAAGCACCACTCCCGCGAGCAGCACAAGCAGTAGAACTATCCCCGTTATCAGTAGCGCCAGACCAAGGGGACTTGCGCCCTCCGTTGCTCCACTAGTAGCTCCCCTCAGCAAGGCCAGTAGCGTCACCTGCACCACACTCCTTAAGAGCTATCTTTCCGCCGCTTCTTATCCCACCGCGCCTTGGCCGCTTTGCGCGCCGACTCTGACCTTTCCTCTTTGGTCATCTTGGCCGCGCGGGCCGTGGCGTGCAAAGTCGGAGATTACACAAATGGCTCGGTCCTTCTTAGGGTTCAGCGCCCAAATTATAGCGCCCAGAGAACCGCCAACTCCGCCCGGCTGCTTATAGGACTTCGAGGGATAAAGAGGGCGTCCGTAAAGTATCATGGTTCCAGTGTGCTTACACAACAAAACATTAACAGGGCTCCTCCCCCCGCGCCAGGTGACGAGGGTCCTTAAACCGGCCGGGGGGAACTAGCGGCAAAACGTTTAGGCCCCGATGTGGGGGGCAAGAACCCTTTTAGGGGAACCCGAAAGAAATTATGACCGTAGGTCGCGTAACCGAGATCACCGCCATTTCCCCTACGAGCTTCGACGAAGCGATCAAGGAAGCCGTCGGCAGCTTCTCAGAGCAGTTCCGAGGCGTTCAAGAAGCCTGGATCAACGAGATGAGGGTATTGATCGAGGACGGCAACGTCGCCGGATACCAGGTCAACATGCTCGTCACCTTCGTCCGCGACGAACCGCTAGCCTAGCTAATCCATACTCCCCCACGCTGGTGAGGGCCGGGACCCCCGAGATAGGACCCCGGCCCTACAAGCGCGATTACTGCCTAGCTTTAGCTGGACGGGGTATAAGCTATTCGCACCGTGGTGCGAAACTCGGTTATCTCCTGGTTCTCCACCTCGGCGGTCTCGGACAGGACGTCTACGCCCACTATCGACTCGGCCATCCCCGACCTTTGAGAGACGGCGTTCCTTGCTGCGTCCGACCAGCTAGTACAGATGGCGGATCGGGACGAAATAGTGCTTACGCTGACGCCGCAGCTGCCCGGAGATACTATGGCCATCCATGGCGTAAGAAGGGAGCTGTGTCCGTAGCCGCTTGGGTTTCCGAGAATTGATATTAGCGGACACCATAATGTGCTCGTTTGCAGGACTTTGAGGCTAGCGGTAGCATTCCACGCCCCTTAGCTACTCATTAGGTGTAGCAAGCGGCGTAGCGACAAAGGAACAAGCAGCGCGGTGGAGCTCCCTGTATAGTTCGAGGATAGGGGCCGGTGAGTATGGATGGTGAGAACAAAAGCGTGTACTAGACGGGTGTTCTCTGGGGCCGGCCCCTAAGACATTAACTTACACACCTCTACGGCCCAAACAATATCTACCTGGCTCAACTAAAGGGTGCTTACGCTTTAGGTGGAGGGCCTTGTTACCATCAGCTATCTACATGTAGCCTCTAGTTGAGCTTGAAGGTGTTTGACGGCTACCGCCCATAACCCCGCCCGGCTGCTTATAGGACTTCGAGAGCTAAAGGGCATCCGCAAAGTATTATAGGTTTCGTGTGCAACCACAACAAAACACTAAGAGGGCTCCATCGGGTGCGACACGTGTCATGCCCCTTAAACCGGCCTAGCCTAGGCTCGGGGGGACTTGTTCGGGAAAACAAGAAGCCTCACGACTTCACTAGGAATGGGGGAGGTTATTAAAATGGCTTGAGGGTGTATATACACGGCTAAAGTTCGGAGGTTAGAAAAACGTGAGCCCGACGGAATACTACTTGGAAATTTACGGCCCTGAAGGCGACGCACTCCCGCTGGTTAGGTATCGGTCCGACACGCCCTTTCTGTCCATAAACATAGGCGACGCTTTAAATACGTTAGGCTGGCCTGAGTTGTCACAACACAGATACCTGCGGGTTGCCGACGTAGAACACGTCGTCACAGAAAGCCAAGAACGTCTGTTGCACAGGATCATGATCCGCACCAGGGTAGAGGAGCCAGATTAAAAAAGGGGCCGGAGCCCCTGAGATAGGACCCCGGCCCGTAAGCTCCTACACTTCTTATCGGCTATCAAGGTACGAAAAATCGCTATCTCTGTTGAGGACGTACGCCACCGCCAGCCTACTCGCCTCTCCCTCGGAGAGCCCGAGCGCCGTCTCGAGGCTTGCGACAAGCGTCATATCGATCCCCTCGAAGAACTTGCGAGCGTCAGGATGGGTACGGGCGAGCCAATAGTCCAGATCCTGATGAAGATACCCAGCGGCGCGCACGCGCTCGGAGAGTTCTGCCAAAGAAGCAACTTCGTGTGCATCCATGATCTCCTCGAGCACCGCCGCGAAAACGTTCTCTTCCGCTGTAGCGTTCATAAGCCTCCTAACCTAATGGCCAAAACAGAAATAGTACCCAAGCCGGAGCGACGAAGGCCATCCCCGCGACAACCGCCCTCAGCACCTGTGTCCGGGGACGCAAGCTTTACAAAGACGGTCACCGGCGAACCAGGCGAGCAACCCGTCGTCCTCGTGAACCTCCCGAAGATCCCGCCACCACTGCCGAACGCCGCAGCAATCGCATACGGCGCTACGCCTGGCGACCCGCTGGGCGGCCACGTGGTGGCTGCAATGCCCGTGGTGCTGAACGCCGGTGCATTCGCAACGGTGCCGCTCCGGGCGGCTACCGACGCGAACCTCGTAGACGAAGCCGGCCTCTCTACCACTCGGAACGAGGTAGCGACCCGCGCCCTGGTAAGCGTCGAGGATGTGGTCGGCGTGAAGCTCGTATAAACCGAGCCCTCGAAGATGGTAGGCGGGGAGCGTCTCTGCCTGTAGACTGGTGCTGACCATGAAGTTCTCCCTTCGTGGTCCGGGCCTCGGGGTGTGGTACCACCGCCGGGGCCAACTTTATTTGACGCCTGTATTGTCTCATATTTGTATTGCGTAGCAATGGTTTTTGCCTTAAAATAGGGGAAAACATTCTGAGGAGCTTGTATTATGGTACCGTTGCTTAAATTCAAGAAACAGCGCAAACGCCGAACTCTCACGCAGTACGAGCTAGCCCTTTTAAGCGGCGTAGGACGGGACACGATAGCCAAGCTGGAGACCACCGATAGACGAGCAACCCGAGAAACTGCTCAAAAGCTAGCGCGGGTTTTGAAGGTAAAGCCGGAACAACTTCTTTAGAGCCTAAAAAGAGGGCCGGGGGTGCCTATCGCCCCCGGCCCCTTCCGGTCGGTCACTAATTCCACTCGCCCAGGGCCTTGAGCTCTTCCACTAGCAGTGACTCGACGGTGCCGTCTACCAGTTCGCCAATCGTGACCGAGGGAGTTATCATGTGGTGGTGCTCGGCGTAGCCCCCGATCATTGCCGATAGGGGTACCGGGTCCAAAACGCACAGCCCGTTCTTGTCTCCGCGGAATACGCGATGCAGCAGGTCCTTGCCCGAGACCTCGATCACCGCTACATCCTTGCCCTCGGCGGCCGCCTCGCCGATGAATCCGTAGGCGAAATCGGCCTCCGAGAAGACCATCAGCCGCAAGTCACCGGTTACAGTACTTTTGTCGCAGAGGTATCTAGTAGCGAATTCAACCGGACGATCGTTCTCGGCGCCAGGGCGCAACCGCGGCAGGCTGACGTTACCGGCGCCGGGGCGTCGTACCTGCTCAAGCTCCAGAAGTACCCAGTAGTAGTGCACCCTTCTCCTTCCTCTAAGTAAGGGGGCCGGCCCCGAAAGACCGGCCCCCTGCATCCCGTCTAAAACGGAGCCTTGAGGTCTTCGTCCTCGTCCTCGAAGTCATCCGGGAGGTCATCGCCCGGCTCGAAGGCCTCCAGGTCGGGGTAGATCTCCTCCCGCAAATCGAACCGCAGGTATCCTTCATCGTTGACCTTGGTCGCTATGACGAACGAGCCGCCCACCATTCGGTCGGCCAGGTCGTCGAACGATTCGCACTCTTTCAGGATGGCCTCAGCCTTTCGGTGGTCGCCGCCCGCGACGGCGGCAAGAAACACCTTGTAGGCGCCGCCTAGGCGAGAGAGCACCCGCCGATCCGGTTCGTCGATGGACTCCTTGAAGTCGTAGGCCTTGTTCTTCAGCGCCTTCTTCTTGAGGGTCTCGGCTATGGCCGAGTCGGGTACCTCGTCCTTCCTGAGCTTCCTCACCAGGTCTAGCCGCGGTTCCTGCACCCGGGGCCACATCTTGGCGGTCGTGCCGAAATACTCGTCGTTTTTTGCTTCGAGGTTGAGTTCGAAGTCTGGGCCGTACTTCCCGTCCGGTTCCCAGGTGGCATCCTTGATGCCCCACCTTACCTGCGCGCCGTCCGGGATCTCGGTCCCGACCGACCCAACTACCGCATCGTTAAGAGGCACGTAGCGTAGTCCTTTCTCTAGTAATTTTAATTACGACATGGGGTCCAGGGGAAAAAGTGTAATATTAGGGGGACATAGGTTGCGGCTCCTTTCAGACTTCATGGCCCGCGGCCTTTTTGTCATTTCCTAGAGGCTCCCGGACTGCCACCCGTAAGGGAGCCTCATGCCTGCCATTTTATACCAATATGCGCCGTTATAGACCAAGGAACGCCGCACCTTCGAGCCTTCTCCTATTTTTGCGAATTTTGCGAATTTTGCGAACCGCATATTCGGACGATTTTTGTTACCTCCGTCGGGTTCACCGCGTACCTCTCCGAGGGTCTTCCTCGGCCCCCTTTCGGTTCTACCGGCCGGATGTGGCCGTGGTCTACCAGGAGGTCGAGTCCCGGTTGCATCGCAGAGGCCTTATGGAACCTCTTTTTCAAGGACTCGAACGCCTCACGCTTCGAGAACGACGTAACGCCTTTGCGCTCGATCCACCGCAGGATGTGTTTCGCGCTCTCTACCGTCGGGTCGGCACCCATCTCGGCGAACGCCGCTTGAGCGTGGGCTACGAAGTAGTTTGCGAGGTGAATCGCTCGCTCGACGGCGGCGGCGGGGAGGAAACGATCACCGCGGATAGATAGGGGTTGCAGGGCGTTCGCTTCCCCGGCGAGTTTCATCATGTGCAGGATTCCGGCCAAACGTACTACCGCGCCGGCGAGCTTGCCTGCCCAGTCGGTCATGGTTCCCAAGTCGCCGCTCGCTGCGAGTTGTGGTTCGATCCACCGCATGTACTCTAGGAGCTTCTCTTGGGCCGCGTCCGAGAGACGAACGGCCGTAGGCTCTAGCTCTTCTCTGGTCACATCCTCGGGCGCGAGGTCGAGGAGATCTCTAACACAACGACGGTATTCTTGGAGGACGCGCGCCGGGACGGGTTGCGGTTTCTCGATCGTTCGTTGGCCGAGGAGATCGGCTGGTAACGAATAAAGGAACCGACCGATCAGGCCGCGACCCCGAAAGCCCGGCTTGTCCGCTAGCCCGTGCAGCACGTCCGGTTGAACTGCTAGCCCTATAGTAAGGGAGGCGGATTTGATCATCTCAGGAGGGGAACTGACGCGATCGATCCTTACCGGATCGCCAGCATGCCCACGAAGATAGACGCCTAGGTTTGGCACTTGCTGGCTGTACCGACCGGCCATGATGTCAAAAACGTCCCCTTCGGGCGATAAGAGGGCCATCCTGCCACGCTGGGCCTTCATGAGTTTGGCGAGGGCCTCGGGCGTCGCGTCGTCGGCGAGGAGCCGCAACGGCTCGGGTACCTCGAGGTTTTGTAGCTCCTCGGTGGCCTCCATGGCGTTTACTAGCTCTAGGTCTACATCCTCTGGCCCCGCCTTGGCTGCCTTTTGCTGCGCCTTTTTTACGCGCTCCTCGAGGACCTTGCGCTTGGTCTCCGCGAGTGCGATCTCGGCGCCCAGGATCTGGTTCTTGCTCGCCTCGAAGTCGTGGATCGGGGCGGTGACATGGCTAAAAACCACGCTCTTTCGCGATCCGGGTGGCATCGCGACTGCGGTGTAGAGGTTCACGCTTTCGCGCCAGCCCGGCCAGGGCTCAACCGTCAGTAGTTTTGCCAGCGCCAGCGAGCCGACGGTCAGAACGAGGACGCCGGCCAGATCTTCAGGTGTCTGGGTGATCCGCGCCTCTGCCCGGACGAACTCGGCGGCCCACTTGGAGAGCACATCCGTCGGGAACTCGGGCAGTTCGTACTCGTGGAACGGTACTGGGGCCTCCCAAGCTACCTCTTCCGGTACTTCTTTTTTGTCCGAAATGTGGTTCGCAAAATTCGCAAAATTCCCGTGCTGGGTCCAATTCCAGTACTTTGCGAGGCTCTTTGGCATGTACGGCACCATCTCGTTTAGGACTCCGCCGCCCATAAAGGACTCCCCCGCTGCGATCTTCTCGTCGGTGTCCTTGACGATGCCGCGCAGGTCTCGCATGGCCTCCCTGCGCTGCTGCTCGCCCTGCCAGGCGGTCGTATCCCAGGCCGCCGTGAGGACGGCGAGCACATCTTCCTCTGGGAGGCGATCTTCGTTGAGCAAGAAACCCGCAAGGGCCATAGCGTAGTCGTGTCTGCCGCCGCCTTCGTCGGTTTTTTGGCCGCGTGGGGGTGGTAGGTGCTTGGCTATTAGCACTGCCGTGGCGAGCATCCTAACCTGGCGATGCAGGGTCTCGCTATCCACCTCGGCGGCTTCAAGCCCGGATTCCCGATTCCACCTATAGTGGTCCCCGTCGGGATGTTTGGATGGTTCGACTACGGTCTGGCAGCCGGTAGACCTGAACTCGATTAACTTCTTTCTCTGGTCGGTGTCGCGGAAGGTCTGAGTTTGGGTGCCTTCTGCGAAGTACCACCAATGGGAGTCGGGGACGCTATCGCGACCGCTGGTGAGTGTGGGGGGCAGGAACCTGCCCGCTAGCTTGACGGCCAAGGGCGTGTCTAGGTCTACATCAACCAACCACCCGGACGGCTCTCCTAACAGGAGCCCGACGCTCTGACCGTTATTCCAACCCTTCGGAATATCCTCGATGCCCCAGCGTTCCTTTTCCCACTCGTTGCGGCCTGGTTTTTTCTGCCGGATGGGATTGGTATGGGGGTGAGCCCGCGTTCTATGTATTCCCGTACGGCTTTGGCCGTAGTTTCGGGTTCTTGTCCTTGGTACAATGGGGCCATCCTTTCAGGCCCGTCGCTTTTCCTGATCAGAGTTCAAGCGGCGGGTCTTTCGCTATATAATTATCAACTACTCCCCACCATTATAATCTCACCCTGCGCCAAAGTAAACCGTGGTGCACATTATTTGACACCGGAACATGTGCGTGTTAGGCTCCGGGCTATGATATTGGTCTCACTACATGCAAAGGAGATTACATGATGCAAATATCTCTTGCGGGCCGCCTGCGCGTGCTGCGGATTGAGCGCGGCCTTACCGTTGGTGAGGCGGCTGAGAAGATTGGGATAGACCGCCATACCTTGGGGCGAGTGGAGGGTGGTACGCAGAGGCCTAGCGGTCCGACCCTGCTCAAAATAGCTCAGGGATATGGGGTGCCGGTGAAGGAGCTTGTTGAGGAGCCGATCCCCCCAAAAGTAGAAGCGCCTTCTCCGCCGCCTGAGCTGTCGGAGGAGGAGCGGCGTGAAGAGTTGCGCAACATTAGGGATCTACTTGTAGACGTACATGCGCTGCTTGAGGGCCTGGTGCAGGCCTACCAGGCCTCCGGCGATGCCTCGAAGTTGGCGACCCTGCTCGCGGTAGCGATGTTCGTTGTGCTGGGGTCGGAACAGTTCGTAAAGGAGGAAGTGGGCACTGAAGCGGCTGATCGAGAGAGCATGCGAATATACACGGCTGGCGCTCGGCTCGAGGAGCTTGTCGAGGATATCCAAGAAATACTCAGCGCCACTGAGGGGGACCACGAGCCCTCTGTTGTTATTAACCTTTCAGAGTGGCTGAGTCGTCGCGAAGCGGGATAAGCGCACAAATTAGAGCAGGCATGAGTAAGAGGCCCCCCCACTGCGACGGATGCGAGCTTCCCATCCGGGCCTCGCATCATGAGCTAGTTTTGAGGGACTTCGAGACTCGCCAACTCGTCGGCAGGTACCACGCCGCCACCTGTCAGCATTCTGCACGCAAATACTTTGCCCCCGGCGTGGCCCGGCGTGGCGCTCGAGGCTTCCTACTACCACCCCGACCGCTGCGGTCCCGACCAGGAACGTTGTGACTCAGGCACCTTCGAGGTGGTGAAGTGACCGGCTCTTGGCGACCGGCTACCGAGGCCGAGGTAGTGGAGCAGCTAGGTCGTGTGGCGGCGCGCCGTTGAGCTACAAGAGCAGCGTGCTCGAGAGAGGGAGCGCACGTTAGAGCTAGCCCAGGAACTTCGTCGGCGCTTCGAGGAAGATTCCCGCTTGCAGCATCAGGTTCTCAAGCAGCTCAGGCTCGCGAGGGACGAGCAAGGTTACGACGAGTCTTACTCGCTCAACGAACGCGCCAGATCCTACCTAGGACGCCCGGTCCGCAAGGTCCTCGGAGGCTGGTTATCGTGACGAGCTTCGAGCGTCGCCTCGAGCGTCTTGAAGAGGGCGTGGGCGGCTGCGAGGAGTGCGAGGAGGCGCGCGAGCGCGTGCTGATAGCCGTAACGGAGAAGCTTGAGGGCTACCGAGGGGGCGACGAGGGAGAGCCGTCGGAGAGGCCCTTGGCCTGCCTGGCTTGCGGTCGGGACGCGAAGATCCCGATCGAGCTGATAGACGAGGTCCTGGCGCGCAAGCGCGCCTTCGAAGAGGAGGGGGAGGGGGGCGGCTCTCGTGAGCTTTGAGCGGCGCCTGGAGCGGCTCGAAGAGGCTGCGTACGGCTGCCCCGATTGCGAGCCCACGCTGGAGCGGCTGCTGGAAGCTATTGCCGACGAAGTCCTCCAAGGTGGAGAAGACCTCTCGGAGGTGCCAGACCGCTGCCCGACGTGCGGGCGAAAGGTGCTGACCTTCGAGGTAATAGACCGCATCCTCGCCGAGGTGGATGAGGAGGAGGGGGGAGAGGGTACTACCTAATGGCTCCGTGCGCGTTTATTAAGGGGAGTGAAGAAGCCTGTAAGGCAATGCCTATGAAGGGTGAAGGGTGGTGCTACACGCATCATCCCGATACGGCAGAGAAGCGCCGGCGCGACGGCTCAAAGGGTGGTAGGCGGGGCGGCCGGGGGCGTCCCGTTTCCGAGGTTCAGCGTATAACGAGCCGCCTCGAGCAGCTCGCCGATGATGTTCTTGACGGACGTGTGGATAGGGCCGACGCCGCTATCTGTGGTCAGCTTCTGAACTACTGCCTACGGGGGCTTTCTGTTGGTCTCAAGGCTCGGGAGCAGGAGGAGCTTGAGGATCGCTTGACCGAGCTTGAGGGGGCTCTAGAACGTAAGGGGGAGCGCCGCTATGGGACTTAAAGACCGGCTACACCGCATAGAGCGCAACCTAGGTGGTGAGACGATAACCATCCCCCAAAAGAATGGGGGCATCGCCCGGTTCCCTAGAGAGGCCCTTGAAGAGGCGTTTCTTCGAAACATGGACTTCCTGCACGCCCGGGCGGACGGAGAGGAGCCACCCGACCCGCACCCGCTACAGCTGGCGCTTCAAAACGCCCGCCACCGCGAGCCGAGGCACGACACTTTCATCGACCTTATAGAGGATACCGGTCCTGTAGAGGACCTCTCCGAGTAGCAGTAGACATCCACGTAAGGGAGGTGGCGCTGCTAGTAGGGTCTCTATCCCCGAACCGGCGTGTAAAAGGTCCGCTCTGCCTCTCCCTCCCCGAAGGCCCGACGGTCCGCTTCTCCACCGGCGGGCCTTCTCTTACAGCTCCTATTCATGAATGTCCTAGTCTAAAGTCTTCTCGGAAACTCAAGTGCATGAAGGCATAAGGAGAGCCGGGGGCTCTGCTAGGGGAGAGCCCCCGGCTCAAAAAGTGCTGCTGAATACTGCTATTGATCTAGATAGGGGTAGGGGTAGGGTCGCAGGCGTCGCCTATGCCATCCGTATCACTATCCGTCTGGTTGGCGTTAGAATCGGTTGGACAGTTATCCCACCCATACTTGACACCGTCTCCATCAACGTCGCTGCCCCAACCATTACCGGGGCCGGTGCACCAACCATAACCCCAACCATTGCCGCAATGAAGGAGGTGAGGGTGCAGCTAAAGCGGGAGATACGGTGGTGGCCATAACCATTACCATTAGTGCAGCTGCCGTAAGAATCAAAATAGTGCGTCTCATTACTCACCTCCTTCACTATCTACGTAGACAACAACCGGAAAACAACAAAGTTACAAAGTTTTTTTGTGTCTTGGGACACTAACTCAAAGAGCTAGGATAAAGCCATTGCCTCTATTCACCGAGCTGCCGAGAAGGGGTCTTCCCGGAAATTCAACGTCCGGTGTATGGGCTTCTCGGAAACTCAAAAATTGTGCGAAATTGTGGGCTGTGACGGGATAAGATGGGAGCATGCGTCAGAACGTTTCACAGGTCAAGGTACGTCAAGCTAACGGGCTCGGTAGAGTGCACGCAGCCAAACCGCAGATGAAGGAGACCTACTGTGGTAGGCCGCTGAACGAGGA
>Ga0126314_10000663_pt1 | contig 16398 bp, 15 predicted proteins | sample Plot105B_FD_92535 | JGI IMG/M metagenome (GOLD analysis project Ga0126314, IMG submission 92535) | Serpentine soil microbial communities from UC McLaughlin Reserve, CA, USA - Plot105B | ecosystem: Environmental > Terrestrial > Soil > Grasslands | place: USA: UC McLaughlin Reserve, Lake County...
ACGGAAGTTAAGCCCTCCAGAGCCGATGGTACTCCGCGGGAAACCGCGTGGGAGAGTAGGTCGCTGCCGGATTCTTTTTGAGAGAAGCCCTCGTCGCCTCGTGCGACGGGGGCTTTTCCTTTTTGCGGGCCACGGGCGCCCCCGCCTCGGCGGCGAGAGGCCCCAGGCCCGCGGCTGGCCTTCAGGGCACCCTCAGCACCACCTTGCCCACCGTCGCGCGCGACTCGAGCTGCTGGTGCGCCCGCGCCGCCTCCCCCAGCCCCACCACCAGGCCCACCCTCACCCGTAGCTGCCCTTTCGCCAATCCCTGGCCCAAGGCCTCACGTGCCTGGCGCTGCAGGGCCGGCGGGTGCGGCGTGCGCAGCCAGTAGGCACTGATCTTCAAGGATTTGGCATACAGCGCCTCGACGTCCACCGGCGGCGGGTGTCCACTCGCGCTTCCGTACGCCACCAGGTGACCGAAGGGCGCGAGAGACTCGAGGCTGCTCTCCCAGGTGCTGGCTCCCACGGAATCCAGTACCACCTCGACTCCGCTTCCTGCTGTGAGCTCGCGAACCCACTCCGCCACGGAGCTGGTTCCTCCGTAGACGAAGACGTCGTCGGCTCCGGCCTCGCGCGCGAGTCTGGCCTTCTCCTCGGTGGAGACTGTTCCGAGCACTGTCGCCCCTGCTTGTTTCGCGAGCTGTATCGCGAGGAGCCCGACGCCTCCCGCCGCTGCGTGAATCAAGACTCGTTGCCCGGGCCGGAGCTGGGCCGAGGTGTGAATCAAGTGCCAGGCCGTGAGCCCCTGCACGAGCAGCCCCGCCGCCTCCTCGAATGAGACATGCTCGGGCAGCTCCAGCAGCTCCTGCTCTGACGTGGTCGCGAGCTCCGCATAGCTCTGGAGCGCGAGGGCCACCACCCGGCGACCCACCCACTTCGCGTCGACCCCCGAGCCCACCGCGTCGACGACTCCCGCTGCCTCGCTTCCCAGAATCCTGGGCAACGGTGACTTCGCGTCGTACAGGCCGCGCCGACGCTCCGTGTCCGCGAAGTTCACCCCCGCGGCCTTCACCCGAATGCGGACCTCACCGGGGCCTGGCGTCGGCTCGGGTACGTCGTCCAGACGCAGGACCTCCGGCCCCCCCACCTCGTGATAGCGAATGGCTTTCATGCGGAGCCTCCTAACGGCGGACCCTGCTTCGTGCCGCTGCTCTCACGGCGCGGCGCTCCAGGTCGCGACTCGTGAAGGTGCTTCGCGCATTCCGCCCCTCGTGACGGCAGGTCCGTTGAGGCTGTCGGTGTTCCGTTGACGGTGGTTCAGTGCGCGGAAAATGCGACGGAAGGACGGGAGGAACCCCTCGTGTGACTGGCCTCACTCCGCCTGGCTTGCTTGAGTGGTGACTCCCCCCTCACGGAGAGGAACCTCCCGCATGAAGCTGCTTCGTCCTTCGCTCGGTGTTCTGCTCGCGGCCGGATTCTTCCTCGCGCCCATGAGCTCGGAAGCGACCACGGTTCGCGTCGGGCTTGGAGCCGACTACTGGATTGACCAGAGCGCGGCCTTCAGCTTCCTGCTCGGCGTGGAAGGCCGAATCGCGGGGCCTGTCTCCATCGGCGCCCGCTTCGGCGCGTCGCTCATCACCGATGGCAACGACGTGGGCATTCCACTGGACCTGGTCATTCGCGCCAACATCACCAGCGCCAAGGTCTACGTGGAGGGCCTCGTGGGCCCCTGGATTGTCATGGGCCGGGGAGACGCACTCCGAGCTCACGCGGCCTTCGGCTTCGGCCTCCAGGGCAAGGCGGCCAGCATCGGCGTCGAGGTGGGCTACCTGGACCCCGACCCCGTCATCGGCCTGCGCCTGGGCTACAAGTTCTGAGGTCTCAGTAGTGGGGCGGACGCTCGTGCTGCCGGGAATCCACCAGCCCGGGCTCCGCCTCCAGCTTCTTCTTCAGCATGTCCAGCTCCACCCGCAGCGCCTCGATGACACGCTGCTGCTGATAGAGCACGTCGCTCAACTCCTGCAGCGTCTCCTGCTGCTGCATGTAGCGGATCTCCAGCTCGGCGATGCGCTTCTCGTCCATGGGGCCTACCCTTACCCTGGAGAAGCCCTCGTCGTCCCCCCTGGCCACACGCTCCCGTCTCGCCATGAACGTCCAGGAACACCTCCAGCGGGCTCGAGACCTCCTCGCTCGCGGGCAACCCGAGCTGGCTGAGTCCGCTCTCGGTGATGCCATCGACGCCTCCGTCGCCGCGGATGACCTCATCCTGCTGACGCGGGCCCGCTTCGCGCTCGGAGAGTTCCTCTTCCAGCAGCAGCGCGACGACGAGGCGCTTGCCTACCTCCAGGCCGTCGTCCGCACCGAGCGTGTCGACGGCGCGGTGGACTCCGAGGTCAAGGCCTCCGCTCGGATGCTTCGCCAGATTCGGGGAACCGAGCCCCGGTAACGGGCTCGAGGTATCCGCTCAGGGGATGCTGCACGACTGGCGGATCAGCTCCATCCGCCCCGAGAAGCGTCGCTCCAGGTCCATCCGCGTCAGTCGGGCTTCGTCGATGAGCCGGGCCTGGAGCTGAAGCGCACAGAGCGCCGCGAGGGACTTGGGGCTCGCCAGGTCCAACCGGTCCGCCTGCCTCAAGGCTTCCTGCCCGGCCTCCACGTCCCCCACGCGGAACAAAGCCAGACCCAGCTCGTAGTGCGCCAACGAGAGCCTCGGGTCCTCCTGCGTGGCCTTGCGGAACACCGCCACCGCGTCCGTGTCCTTCCGGTCCGCGCCCAACACCAGCCCCTGTTCCACCAGCAGCCGCGCTCGCGGCACCTTCCCCTGCAACGCGGTGAGCACCGACAGGGCCTCCGAGGGGCGCTCGGCCGCGCTCAAGAGCCGCACATACCGCAGGCCGACGAGCGGGTCCGCCGGCGCCTTGCCATACGCGACGCCCATCGCCTCCGCGGCTCCCTCCATGTCTCCACTCTTCTCCCTGAGCTCGGCTCGCAGGACCTCGGGCCTCGGGTCTCCCGGTGCCACCTGCGTGGCCCGCTCCAGCGCGGTGCGGACACACCGCTCCATCCGCTCCGCATCGCAGATGCGCGCGAGCAGCAACTGGGTTTCCACTGCCGCCGGCTCGCGTCGCTCCGCCTCCTGCGCCAGCTCACGCGCCTCCGCAGGCGCTCCGGCCAGGAGCAGCTCCGCTGCTTCGCGCAGCTCGGCGGGGGTCGCCTTCGGGTGTGCTCGCAGCGGCAGCAGCAGCTTCACCCGCGCCTCCACCCCCTGCGTCACCCGCGCGATGGCCAGCTCCTGCTCCGGCATGTTCCTGGGCAACAGGAGCGGGATGAGGTGGAGCAGGACCGCCACGGCGCACACCACCCCCATGCCGCGCAGACCCCGATGACGCCTGGGTGTCGGCCTGACGGAGTTGTCCGCACGCCCCTGGGCGGCATCGTCCACCGGCGCTGGCTGCTCGGCTTCCATCCTCCGCACCTCTCGTCTCCCTGCGCCGGCGTCGCCGCTCACACCGCGCGGAGTCTGGTCCGAAGGCCCCGCGGAAGCTCCACCCCGCAGCTCCAGCACAGCTCGAAGTTGCCGGGGTTCTCTTCACGACAGCCGGGGCACTCCACCGTGCGCGACGCTTCCTCCTCGTCCTTCTTCAGCTCCGCCACCACGCCCTGGGCGTGCTCCACGTCGCCGGGCAGCAGCCAGAGCTCCACCCACGTCTCACCGCTCGGAATCTCTCCGCTCAGCGGGACGAGGGCCTCGCCACGCACCTCCACGGACATTCCTTCGGCTTCCAGCGTTCCCGCCAGCAACCGCGCCTCTCCCACCGTGCGGTGCACGGAGAACCGCACTCGCGTCATGTCTCTCTCTTCACAGAACGAAGGGCGCTCGGCAACCACACCTGCCTTCCTGCCCGTGCCTCCACTCACCGCTGCCTGCTCGTCTGCTTATTGTTCATGCTTTGTCACAAGTGGCGCGGAAGCAGATCCCCCGCCTCTCCCATGTTTGCCTTTCACCGCGCGTCCAGGTGAAGATCAGCACCGACAGACTGTCGGCTCCAGAGCCTCCCCCCGCTCCTGTCATCCGGTGTGTGAAGCCTTTGTCCAGGAAGCGAGACGCCGTCCGATGCGTGCGCACGCTCTCCATATCCGTCCGTCCACCTTGACGCGCCCGGTGTGGGCTCGACACGGCGTGGCCGTGCTCTGCGCGGGCGTCGCCTGGGGCCTTCCCTGGCTGCTGGGGCCCCTGCCCGCGTCCCTGGGCGTCCTCCTCTCCATCGCCGCGGTCCTCGCGGCAGCGCTCGTCGGCGGCTCCGGCTCCGCCTGGGTGGCTACGCTGCTGGGCTCGTTCGCCGTCGCTTCCCAGACCTCCTCGAGTCCCATGGCCACCGCTGCCCTGGAGGTCGCCCTGTTTTTCGCGGTCGGTGGGCTCGTCGCCCTCCTGGCGGGGCGGCGTTCGAATGGAGCCGCCACCCCTGTCGCGGAGCCGCTCGAGGCCCGCCTGCTGCGAAGCCTTGGCGACGCGGTCCTCGCCACGGATGCGCATGGGGTCGTGCGCTACCTCAATCCCGCCGCCGCTCAACTGCTCCAGTGTCCGGAACACGAAGCCATCGGCGCGCCGCTGACCCAGGTGCTGCGCTCCCGGCCCGAGTCCGGCTCCTTCCCCACCATCCGACACCCGACGCCGCTCGCGACCTGGTCCCAGTGGCCCCGCGCCCTGAAGCGACGTGACGGGGGAGAGCTGCCCATCGAGGAGTGCATCGCCCCGCTCAAGGGCCGTGACGGCGAGGACCCTGGCGCTGTGTGGATGTTCCGCGATGCGACGTCACGCCGGCAGCTCGAACTGGAGCGCTCACGGTTGCTCGAACGCGAGCACGCCGCCTTGGGGGAAGCCCAGGCCCAGCGCGAGCGCATGGAGTCCCTCTTCACGCAGACTCCCGCCGCCATCGCCGTCTTCCAGGGCCCCGACCACGTCTGTTCGCTGCTCAACCCCCAGGCCCGTGCCCTGCTGGATGTCGACGGTGGCGCCATCGGCAAGCCCCTGCGCGACGTCCAGCCGGCCATGGACCCGGGCATGCTGAGCCTCCTCGATGAGGTCTACCGCGAAGGGCGGCCCTTCTCCGAACGCGAAGTGCCCCTGGCGTCGACCTCTCCCTACGTCACGCCCGCGCTCTCCCGACAGCAGCGGTTCCATGACTTCACCTGGCAGCCCTGGCGCGATGCGCGCGGAGTCATCCAGGGCGTCATGGCCGTGGCCGTGGAGGTCACCGGGCTGGTGGTGGCTCGACGCGCCGCGGAGGACCTGGCTCGCGATTTGCGCGAGGCCGTCCAGGCTCGGGACGAGTTCCTCTCCATCGCAAGCCATGAGCTGCGCACGCCCATCACCTCCGTGCAGCTCCAGCTCCAGTTCCTCCTGCGCGCGGCTCCCGCGACGGACCCGGAGGGCGCCGTGTCGCTCGTGCACCGCCGCGTCGAGAGCACGCTGCGCTCCATGACCCAGCTCCATCAGCTCGTCTCGACGTTGCTCGACGTGTCTCGCATCCGCGCGGGGCGGTTGGACCTGCGTCGCGAGCCGGTGGACCTGTCCTCCCTCACCCAGGACCTGGTCTCCCGCGTCCAGGAGGACGCCGCGGGTGCGCGGTGCCCGCTGCGGCTCATGGTGGACGAGCCCCTGGTGGGCTCCTGGGACCGCGTGCGCGTGGAGCAGGTCATCACCAACCTGCTCTCCAATGCCTTCAAGTACGGCGCGCAGCGGCCCGTGGAGGTCCAGGTCACCCGTGAAGGTGACTTCGCGCGGCTGTGCGTGAAGGACCACGGAATCGGCATCGCTCCCGAGGACCAGGCCCGCATCTTCCAGCGCTTCGAGCGCGCCGTGTCCCAATGCCACTACAGCGGCTTCGGTCTGGGCCTCTGGATTGTCCGGCAGATTGTCGAGGCCCTCCACGGCGACATCCGCGTGGAGAGCCGACCCAACGCCGGCTCCTCCTTCATCGTCCGGTTGCCCCTGGAGAGCGCCGCCACCGTCGACGCCTCCGCGTGAGGCGCTACTCCTCCTGACGAAGCTGATGCGGCAACACCACGTGCGCGTGCCGTGGGGCCCGGGCGTGCAGCTCGCTTGTCAGCAGCGCGTCCAACTCGCCGAGCAACGCGTCGTAGTGCGGTCCCGCTCCGCTCGCGGGCAGTCGCTCCGCGGCCAGTCGTACCCGAGGGGACTCTTCATCCTCGAACGCGAGCGTCACCGCGAGACCGTCCGGCCCTCCTGCCTGGGGGACCAGCACCGCGGGCGCCGGCTGCCGCGTCGCTTCCTCCAGGAGAGGCGCGAGGCTCCGCGCCTCTTGGGGCGTCAAGTCTCGCTCCGATACCACCTCGCCCTGCTCCAGGACCCACAGGTGCTTGAGTCCCTCCACCCTCAGTGCCTGGGCCGCCGTGTTCGTCCGGCCGCTGCGCTCATAGGTCATCGTCCTCATCACGCCCATCACCTCCCTGGGTGGGAGGTAGGCACTCGGGCGCGCCTCGCCATCCCCGCACGTGCGAACGGAGGCCCGCAATGCGGGGCACCCACCCCGCGGACGTACGCTGCATGACAGCGTGGCGAGCCCGCCGGTCGAGTGCTCCCTCGCGAGCCGCTCTCTACGGTGCGTCCCGCTCGAGCACTGCTTACTCGAGCCTCTGGAGGACTCGCCCATGGGCAACAAGGGAAGTGGCAAGACGCCGAGCGCGAATGACCAACGCTCCGACTCGAAGAACCCCAACAACCCCTCGCAGAAGTCCGCGCAGGACAACCGCTCCAACCAGATGAACCCGAACCACGGAGGCAGCAAGAGCCCGCCGTCCACCACTCCGGGTGGCACGCCCAGCGGCGGTGGACGTCCGGACCCCTCGAAGCACTGAAGCTCGTTTTCGCAAAAGCGTCATCCCATCTCCGGCCGGACCAGCGCACCGGAGATGGAATGACGGGAGGTCAGCTCAGCGCGCCTTGGGCGAGCACTCGCCCTCGCCTCGGAAGTGGCCGGCCGTGCGCACCAGCGCCGTGACGAAGTCGCGCAGGTTGCGCACGTTGCCCGCGCCGCCCGTGCCGTACTGCTCCGCCGGCAGCTCCGTGAGGTCCACCGCCGCCAGCTCCTCCAGCGTCACCACGCCGTCAGCCCCGGCGATTCCCAGCTTGTCCGCCGCCGCCATCGCGTCGAAGCGCATCTTCGCTTCAGGCGACTGCAGGTCATCGAAGAAGAGGTGGTCGCCGTGGATGGTGAGCTGCACCGTCTCCTCGCCGTCCTTGGGCACCGTCACGCCCGCGCCCAGCTCCGGGCTCTCGCAGCGCTCGTAGAGGGTGTTCGTCTTGAAGCCCCAGTCGAACTCCTTCGTCACGCCGCCCTTCGTCGCCTTGCCCACCACGAGCACGCTCAGGCCCTCCGTCTTCATCCGCTCGACGTCCGCCGCGTCCGCGTTGCCAGTCACCGCGGTTGCCACCGGTGCAATCGCGTAGCTGATTTCGTCCCACTCCTTCGCGTCCAGGTCCTTGAAGGACTCCACCACCACGGGCCCTGGCTTGTGCACGTCGAAGACCCGGGCCTGCGTCTGCTGCGCGCCCACCTCGTCGCGCGTCTCCACCTTCACCTCGCTCAGCACGACGACGAACTTCTCGAAGCGCACCGTCCAGCCATCGACGAAGCCCGCCTCGTCGCCCACCGCGGCGGGAATCTCCTTCTCGATGAAGTCCTCGCCGTAGGTGGTGAACGTCACGTTGCCCGTGCCATCGCTGCACGCGACGAGCCCCAGGCACGACAACCCCAGCATCCAGTTCTTCATTGCTCGGCTCCTTCTTCCCACGTCACCACGTAGGCGGTTGTGTCTTCCACGCCGCGCAGCAGCGCGTTGCGCGCCTGACTGTCGGCGGGGAAGGTGTAGACGCCATCCGCGTCCGGGTCGGTCGCGGTGGCGAAGTCGATGCGTTCCAGCCACTTCCTCAGGTCCACGGTAATGCGCACCCGGCCCGCCTCTGTCCCCAGGGACTTCTCGAAGCGCACGCCGGCCACCGGCTTGGGCAGGTCCGCGTTCACATCGAAACGCACCTGACCTCCATCCGGATTCGTCGCCGTTCCGACCACTCGCACCGCGTGGCCTTGCAGCGCGCCCTGCGCATCCCCGGGCGTCGCGAGCGTCAGCTCCAGTGAGCCGTACTCGCCCGTCACCGCGCTCGCCGTGCCCAGGACGCTGACTCCGCCGAGCAGGTCCACCGTGTGCGTCTCCAGCAGTTCGCCCAGCGCGTCGCCCGGCACGTAGTGGCCCGGGTGTGCGTGCGCAGTGCCTCCGATGAGCGAGTACCAGTCGAAGAAGCGTGGCGTGGCGCGGCTCGACAGCAACACGCGGCCCTCGAAGAAACGCACCGGGCCGACGGAGACGTGCGCCGAGTCGAGGGCGACTCGCCAGCCTCGCTCGTTGCGCTCCTCCGACAGCGTCGCGGCCGTCACCTCCACGGGGAAGGCGCGCCGCTCCGCCTCGCTGCCACAGCCGAACGACAGGACGGACGCGGCGGCCAGGGCCAACGCGCCTTTCAGCATGTGTCCGAGCTTCATAGATGGACCTCCAAGGTGAGCGAGGCCATCCGAGGCGACCCCGCGGTGAAATGTCTGGCCGGCACGAGGCTGGCCGGTGCGCTCGGGTTGAAGCGCGAGCTGTAGACGAACTCGCCATCCCTCCAGCGCGAGTCGAGGAGGTTTCGCACCTCCAGCCGGAAGCCCAGCTCCCCTCGACGCAACCCCAGCTCCGCGTCCGCGAGGAAAACCGCCTGGCTGCGCTCGTCGAAGGGCAGGGGACGGGGCCCCAGGAACGTCAGGCCCGTGCCGATGGAGAACACGGAGCCTTCGCCTCCAAGCCACTCCACCGGCCGCTCCCAGCCGACATCCGCCCTGGCGACGAGCGGCGCGAAGTAGGGCAGGAGGGTGTCCGTCGCCGTCACGTACGCGTGCGCCACGGTGCCGCTCAGCGCCGCGACGAAGCCCGGCAGGGGACGCGCCTGGAGCGAGGCCGTCACTCCCGAGCGCAATGTCTCGCCCGTGTACACGGTGGTGCCCACCGTGTGGTCGAAGAAGAAGTCGTTCTCCACCTGCGAGCCGAAGGCACTGAGCTGCACGGCCCAGCGCTCGCCGTCCTTCCTTGCTCCGACTTCCGCGCCGTGCACGGAGACGAAGGGGGCTCGCTCTCCTTCGGACAGGCTGCGCGCCTGTGGTGAGCGGAAGCCGTCGCCATAGCTTGCGAACAACCTCCAGGACTCCGCGCTGTCGGACAGCGCGTACTCCAGGCCCGCCTTCGCGCCCAGGTGCACGCCGAAGGCACTGCGCGAGTAGCCCTGCCCGTCGTAGAAACGCGGGTCCCGGAACGCGAGCGCGTCGAAGACCTCTACGCCCAGCGCGTCCGCTCGGCCGCCCAGTCGGAGCGCCCATCGTCCGAGCGACAGCCTTCCTTCCGCCCAGCCCCAGACGTTCGTCTGCGTGAAGCGCGCGTCGATTTCGTCGGAGAAGAACGTGCCGTCCGACTCGCGATAGCGACGCTGCGATTGCTCCACGCCGTCCCGCCGCGCGCCCAGGCCGAGCTCCAGCGTTACGGGGCGGCCGAATGCCGTCACGTTGCGACGGTGCTCCGCTCGCGCTCCCAGCACCGTGGCGTCATTCGTCTGCTCCAGGCCGTCGCCCCGGTCGTCCACGCGGTAGCCCGTGAAGTTGTTGCGCAGGCGCAGGTCGGAGATGACGCCGAAGAGCTCCAGCTTCGTGCGGCCCTTGCCCGCTCGGGGGAGGTCCACTCCGAGCAGGAGCTGGTGTCGCGACACCGTGCCTCCCTGGCGCGGCGTGGACGCGGAGAAGAAGTCGCTGCTGCCCGTGAGCAGGTCGTCCTCTCGCACGACGCCCGGTGAGTCGAAGCGCGTGACGTAGCTGCCGCCGAGTGCTCGCACGGTGAGCCCGTCTCCGAGTCGCGCCGTCGCCTGCGCGAGCAGTGACGCCCGGCCGTAGCCTCGCTGCGAGCCGTAGCCCTTGCCCTCGCCGAGCTCCACCGCCGCGAAGGTTCCCGGGTCGTCTCCCGGTCGCACCGTGGCCACGAGGCGACGCTGACGGTACTGCCCCAGCGTGCCCGCGAAGTGGATGCCCTGCTCCTTCACACCCAGGTCCATCCGCACCGTGCCGGCGACCGCGAAGTCACCCTGCGACGCGCGATACGAGCCCTCCGTGACTTCAATCGACTGGACGACCTCCGGGATGACGAAGTTGGTGTCCGCGTAGCCCAACGCGTGGATGTGGCTCACCTCGTTCACCGGCAGGCCCGCGACGTCCAGCTCCACGTCCTGACCGTGCAGCGCATCGAAGCCGCGCAGGAAGAGCTGGTGGGCCTTGCCTTCACCGCTGTGCTGCGAGGCGACCATCCCCGGGACGGCGCGCAACAGGTCGACGGCGCTGCTGCGCGGGGCCGCGTCCAGGATGTCTCGGCCGAGCGTGACTTCAGAGGCACTTCGCGGGGTCCTCGTGCCTTTGACCACCGTGTTCCCCGTGGGCTGTGATTCCGGGGGGAGCGGCGCGTCCGCGGTGGTGGGGGGCTGTTCCTTGGAGCGCTCGGTGGCGGTGTCTTGTTGCGAGGCCGCTACGGCGGGGGTGGGAGCACGGTCGTCCTGTTGGCCCGCGCGTGATGGGACCTGTGCTCCGCTGGGGACTGGTGTGGTGCTCGATGGGGGGGGCGCTTCGTCTTGCGCTGTCTGGCTCTTGGCTGATGCGGCCTTGCTCGACGACTCGATGGGGCTCGTCGTGGCTGGGGCCTTCGCTCCCACTTGAGTGGTCTCGTGCTCACTCGTGGCGTCCGTGTTCGTCACGCGGGGCTGGTGCTCCAGACGCGCGTCGGCCTCTTGCGCCGTGGCGACGCAGGGCAGACACAACGCGAGGAGACCTGTCGACAGCACTGCGAGGATACGCACGGACATGGAGGCACCCACGGTGGGTCCGCTCACGCTCTTGCGCCCTCGTTCACGCGGATTGCTCGCGTGACACCGCTGGCGCATCGCCGTGACAGCCCGCCGTCGTGGAGACGGGAAGCGATGTGCGATGACGCGTGAAAACCCTCGTGCTCACTCCGCGCACACGTGCGCGAGAGCACCCGGCTCACGCTCGATGAGTTCTGGTGATGAAGGTCTGGATTGCTACGGGCCCTGTGGCATCGCCGTGGGTCTCGGCGACGCTCCGGGCGCGACAGCGGGCCCGCGTGCGACTTCGGTCGTCCAGGAGATCCAGCGCACCGCGGGCACGTGGACCACGGCCCAGGTCGTCGCCACCGCGCTCAGGTGCTCCACCGAGCCTGTCAGGTGCTTGTGCCCCTCCTGACCGTGTCGCTCGTTCTTCTGACCGTCGGTCTTGCGAGGCTGCTCTGGCGACAGGGAAGACGTCTCGGCTCGGGCCTGGTGCGAGTGGGCCTTGCCGCCATGACGGTGGACATGCGCCGAGCCACCCAGCCCACCCGCATGGCCCACCACCGCGTGCAACACCGGCGCGACGGCAAGCCCGTACACCAGGACCATCAGGCCCAGGCTCGCGAGGTCTCGTCGGTCGTGGGGATTCAGCAAGGCGCGGTCAGCGGGAGCAGGGGACGGTGGCCGCCTCCTACCCGGCTTCCTCCGTGCACGCAAGACAACCCCGGTCCAGGTGTCCTCGATTCATCGCAATCAATGACATGCAGGCGCCCTCGCTCGGGTGTGAAGTGATTCGCCAGGCCGCTGGAGTTGGCGCTTCTCTGGCGCGGGTCGCTCGTGATGCCGCGCAGACGTCGATGGGCCGCTCGCGACGATGACGTCTCGATGTCCTTGCCCGGGAGTGGTCGTCCCGGTGCTCTGCCCGTGCTGATGGACCCATGTCGGCGTTCTATACGGACAGGGCCCACTGTCCGGATGTGTGGCCCGGGTGTGATCTCACAACCTCCATGGGACAGGGTCCGCCGGACGGAGGCGTGTGCCCACGCGGCTGGCCTGTGCGTCGCGCGCGCGCTCATCCGGCTGTGCATCGGGCGTGGCCCGCGTGACGTGCACACCCACCTCATGGGGCAGGGCAGGGCCCTCCTTCTGCCCCACGCGTGAACTCACGCCGCTTGGAGGTAGAGCCCTCTGTCTGGAAGGTCCATGACCCGCGTACGCGCTCACTCGATTGTGGAACCGGTTTGTGCTCGCGTGCCGTGCGCCCAGCTCGCACGTGAGGCAGTACAGCGCCCACCGTCCGGTTGCCTCGCCCTCGTATCTCGCGCTCACCTCGCCCGTGGGGCTGGAGAGGGCACCACGATCCTGTGCGGCACGCGTGTCTCGCGCTCCCCTCGCCCGTGGGGCCTGAAGAGGGCACCACGATCCTGTGCGGCACGCGTGTCGAGCGCTCACCTCGCGCGTGGGACTGGAGCGGGGGCCGCTGTCCGGTGCGGCACGCGTGTCAGCGCCCACCTCGCCCGTAGGATGGAGAAGGGGGCACTGACCAGTGCGGCCCGCGTGTCGGTCGCCCACCTCGCCCGTAGGATGGAGAGGGGGGCACTGACCAGTGCGGCCCGCGTGTCGGTCGCCCACCTCGCCCGTGGTGCTTGGAGAGGGGGCCACCTGTCCGCTGTGGCCCACATGTCGAGCGCACACCTCGCCCCGTGGAGCTCGCCTTGCCCACCGTCCTCCGGTGTGCCCACCTGAGGTTGACCCCACGGTCCCTGGGCTCCCTCGGCCTCGCTGCTCGGCCTCCCTGGGGGACGAGCGTCCCGCCTTCGCCTCGTCACTCCACCCAGGAGGTTGTCCACCAGTCCCCCTCGGGGATGTGGGTGCTGTAGCCCGCTTGACGCGGCGCATTGATTCCCGTGTCACCCAGGGCAAACCGTCATTACAATCTGGATGTGCGTTCTGAATCCGCAGCGCTCCGCCAGTCGTCCTCCGAAGGGGAAATCCCACCGACGAAGCCTCGCTCCGAGCGGCTGAAGTCCCTGGCCACCGAGGAGTTCGATGTCCTCATCATCGGCGGTGGAGTCACCGGCGCTGGCTCCGCTCGCGACGCCGTCCTGCGAGGACTCAAGGTGGCGCTCGTCGAGCGCGAGGACTTCGCCAGCGGCACGTCCAGCCGCTCGTCCCGCCTCATCCACGGCGGCCTGCGCTACCTGGAGCACGGACACCTGGGCCTCGTCTTCGAGTCCAGCATCGAACGCCAACGCCTGCTGAGACTCGCGCCTCACCTGGTCCGTCCGCTCGCCTTCGTGTGGCCCGTCTATGCCGGCGCTCGCGTGCCTCGTTGGAAGCTCAACGCGGGCCTCATGCTCTACGACGCCCTCTCCCTCTTCCGGAACGTGAAGGGCTACAAGCGCCTCAACCGCGAGCAGCTCCACGCGGCCGAGCCCGCCCTTCGCACCGACGCTCTCAAGGGCGGCGCCCGCTACTACGACGCCGCCACCGATGACGCCCGCCTCACCCTGGCCAACGCCCTGGGCGCCGCCGAAGCAGGCGCCGTCGTCCTCAACCACGCCTCCGTGCAGCGCCTCATCGTCGAGGACGGACACGCCCGCGCCGCCGTCGTCGTCGACCACCTCACCGGCCAGGAAATCACGGTGCGCGCTCGCGCCATCGTCAACGCCACCGGCCCGTGGAGCGATGAGATTCGCAAGCTCGATGCCTCCGGCGGCAACGTGCACGCCGTGCGCGGCAGCAAGGGCGTCCACATCGCCGTCCCTCGCGAGCGGCTGGGCAACCGCGATGCCCTCACCTTGCTGTCCCCCAAGGACGGCCGCGTCATGTTCGTGCTCCCCGCCGACAGCTTCACCATCATCGGCACCACGGAGACCAACACGCGCGCCCACCCGGCCGAGGTGCGCGCCAGTGAGACCGACGTCGCGTACCTCCTCGAGTCCGCGAACGCCTTCTTCCCCGAGGCCCACCTCACCCGCGCCGATGTCGTCAGCGCCTGGGCCGGCATCCGCCCGCTCTCCGCCACCGGCTACCATGGCACCCAGGCCGACCCGGGCAGCGCCAGCCGCGAGCACCACATCGACGTGAGCCCCACCGGCGTGCTCGCCATCAGCGGCGGAAAGCTCACCACCTACCGCGTCATGGCCCGCGATGTCGTGGACGCCGTGGAGCGTCAGCTCGGGCAGCCTCGTCGCAAGTCGCCCACCGAGACACTTCCCCTGCCCGGCGGAGACATCCCCAGCATGGACGCGGAGCTGGCCGCCGCGCGCGAGACGGTGGGCGACGCGGCCACCGCCGCTCACCTGGTGCGCGCCTACGGCAGTCGCTGGCGCCAGGTGTGGGCCCTCACTCGCGAGGATGCCTCACTGGCCCGTCCGCTCGCCGAGGGCCTGCCGTACCGCGCCGCCGAGGCCGTGTGGGGCGTCACCCACGAGTTCGTCCACTCGCTCTCCGACCTGCTCATCCGCCGGCTCAAGGTCGGCTTCGAGACACGCGACCTGGGCCGAAGTGCCGCCCAGGTGGCCGCCCAGGTCATCGCACCCCGCGTGGGGTGGGACGCCGTCGAGACACAGCGACAACTCGACACCTATGCCTCCGACGCGCTGCGTATCTTCGGCGTCGACAGCGCGGAGTCCTGAGCCGGTCGAAAGCCCGCGCCCAGCGTTCGCCTGCTTACGCCCGCATGTCTCACCTCCTGAGAGAGTCGTCCTCCGCCTGACAGGCCCGCGAGCAGACGGACGGCCAGCGTGCTTAACTTGCACGTGGGGGACGGGAAGCGATGTGCTCTCGTTCGCCCCGGCCGTGGATCCACGCCGGCGCAGGTGACGTACCTACCCGCTGGCCGGGATGCTCAAGGAGAATGACGATGAAGCGTTGGGTCTGGCTCGGGTTGCTCGGTGGGGCCGTGGCGTGCACCAAGGTGCCAGACCGTCCCCCCGTGGAGACCGAGGACGTCTGTCCCGGCACGGAGGAGATGTCGCTGCCCTCGCGCGCGCAGTCGTCTCTCGTCGCGGAGGCGGATGGCTCGGAGTCGGTGCTCATCACCTTCCGCCCCCGGGTGTCCGCCAGCGCCATGGCGAGCACCGACGCCTTCGCCGAGGACGCGCGACGCGTGGGCGCCCAGGTCACCCGGCGCTTCCCCCGGCTGAACACCGTGGTCGCGAAGGTGACGCCCGAGGCGCGCGCGGCGCTCGCGAACAACCCGGACGTCCTGAACGTGGAGCCCGACCGCCCCGTGCACGCGTTCGCCATGCCGAGCCTGTCTCCCTCGCTCTGGCAGGCCGCGCTGCCCAACACCCGCGGCTCCACCGGTGAATACACCGACGGCCTGAAGGCCGTGCAGGCGCCCCTGGTCTGGGACGCGAACAACGACGGCGAGCTGGACGTCGGCGCTCCGTCGGGCACGAACATCAAGGTCTGCATCATCGACAGCGGCTGGGACAACCGGCACCCGGAGCTGGCGGCGGCGTACATCGGCGGCAAGGACTTCCTCGACGACGATGGGGAGCCGCTGGACCGGGGCACGGTGGACGGCGTGCTGCAGTGGGGCGGAGGCCATGGCACGCACACGGCGGCCACCATCGCCGCGCAGCTCGGCGCGGGCGCGCGCGTGCGCCCCGGCGAGGAGCCCAATGGCGTGGCGGGCGTGGCGCCCACCGTGTCGCTGCTCGTGGCCCGCGTGCTGAACGTCAACGGTGACGGCAACACCGGCAACGTCATCGCCGCCATGGAGTGGTGCATCGAGCAGGGCGCGAACATCGCCTCCCTGTCGCTGGGCTCGACGGTCAAATCGGATGCGGAGGAGCTCGCGTTCAAGAAGGCGCACGAGGAGGGCATGGTGGCCATCGCGGCCACGGGCAACCGCGGCACGAACGAGACGTCCTTTCCCGCCGGCTACGACACGGTGATTGCCGTGGGCGCGGTGGACAACAACAGCGCGTGGGCGGCCTTCTCGCAGTACGGTGACTTCGTGTCGCTGGTGGCGCCGGGCGTGGGCGTGCTGAGCGCGACCATCGTCGGTGGCGCGCCGTATGGCGACGTCCAGGTCTCCGGCACGCGCTACGCCTCCGAGCCGCTGGAGTACACCGGCGTCGGTGTCTACACGGGGAAGATGGTGTACTGCGGCCTGGGCGAGCGCGTGGCCTCCTGCGGCGTGGGCGCCACCTGTGAGGGCTTCGTGGCGCTGGTGGACCGGGGAGGCGGCATCCTGTTCGAGGAGAAGGCGCGCAACGCCATCCGCGCGGGCGCCAGGGCCATCATCGTCGGCAACAACACCACCGAGGACGGCGCGGGCAACTTCACGCTCACCACGCCCTCCGACCGCTGGGTGCCGACGACGTCCGTGACGCTCGCCTCCACCAACACCCTCAAGGGCCTGGCGGGACAGGACGCGACGGTGGACGTCACCGGCCTGGACTACCTGCGCCAGTCGGGCACGTCCATGGCCACGCCGCACGTGGCCGGAGTGGCCGCGGTGGTGTGGA
>Ga0126314_10000664_pt1 | contig 16387 bp, 13 predicted proteins | sample Plot105B_FD_92535 | JGI IMG/M metagenome (GOLD analysis project Ga0126314, IMG submission 92535) | Serpentine soil microbial communities from UC McLaughlin Reserve, CA, USA - Plot105B | ecosystem: Environmental > Terrestrial > Soil > Grasslands | place: USA: UC McLaughlin Reserve, Lake County...
ATCCTGCGAAGCGACTGGCGAAGGGATCTGAGCTCGCTTAGGGTTGCCATCTCTTTCATACCCTCGGCCAAGGCAGCGGGATTCCCCGCAGGTACTAGTATGTTGCCCGGCACCTGAGAGATCGTTTCTTTGGTGCCGAAAACATCGGTAGAGACAACGGGCAGTGTCGCAGCCATCGCTTCTAGTACAGTGTAAGAGAATCCTTCGTACAGGCTAGAGAGCACAAAGACATCGAGTTTGCGTAGCACATCTTTAGTATCTGTTCTCCAGCCAAGGAAAGAAATGTTTTCACCCAACCCACTTGCCTCGACCTGCCGCTTGGCTTCGGGGAGAAGCTCCCCATCGCCCGCAAGCATTAATCGCACCGGAATTTGGGGCAACATTTCGACTAGCCGGATGAACCCCTCTATGAGGAGCCCCGGCGCCTTCTGAGGACTAAAACGCATAATCGTACCGAAGGTTAGAGGTTTCTCACTGAGGTCTTCGCAGGTGCCACCATCAGAAAAGCCCTCAAAATCTTGATCAGCGAGGCCATTCTCGATTACCGTAACCCGGTCTTCTCTGGTCAGTTTAAGTTTAAGAATAAACTTACGTTCATCGTTGGAAACCGCGATGAGTCTTGAGGTCGCCCAGCGGCCCAGAATGAGTTCAACCAAAGTATAAACGAGGGCATACGCTCTTGAAATTTCAGGAGAAGCCATGATCACGGTGTGCGGCGTATAAACAGTAGGGACACCAGAGCAGCGGCCAGCAATACGGGCTATGGCGCCTCCCTTAGAGCTATGGCCGTGAACAATATCGAATGGTCCCTCGAGATTTATCAGGCGCAGCAACTGAAAAACAGCTCGCAGATCCGAAACAAGGGATATCTTACGTCCAACCCCTAGCGGAACAAAACGGATTTCCTCCTTGTGGTCGGCTACGAAGCGCCTGAACTGCTCATCAATGCGGTGCGGTGCGTAAGCTACGGTCAGTCGGTGGTTTTCGGCAATTAGGTCTTCACACAAGCCGCGCACATGACGGCCGACACCAGCGTAACTAGCCTCGATTACTTCGAGTATGTTCATCCGTTTAACTTTCTCCTTGCAGCCTTCTTCTCTAGCAGGCTGCGGAACATACGATCCCCACCGGTTCAGATTAGGATAGGCCTGCAGTGCTTCCGGTTTCGTGAGTACTCACCAAGGTCAAAATCCTATAGTAAACGTTATACATTCGCTAGCTATAACTTTCCGATCGTGCCTTATACCCCTCGGCCTGGCTCTTTTTGCACAGCTACAATTCACTACTTGTTGCCCCTGGTTGGGCCACTACCGGACGCTGTAGGCCTATGCTATTGTTCTATCGTGATTGCAACCCTTCACCGGATAAGAAGTACACACATAGTGCCGTTACGACCTGGTTCGTTGTACCTCTCCATGTCTAACTGCGCTGCCCGAAAGGCATGCGGTTAACTCTTTGTAGCCATTCCCTCTCAGCTGGTGGCGCCGAGCGGACGATGTGTAACATAGCCAATTTCTGGGCAGCAAATGGCAAAGAAGTTACGCTCATAACTCTCGAGTCGGAAACAACGGACTTCTACACCCTTAGTTCAGAAGTGAACCGGGTAGCATTGGGATTAGCGGGGCACTCCCCGCGCTTGTGGGATGCCTTATGGAACAACCTGCACCGTTTGAAAGGCCTGCGCCAGGCAATCAGAGCGTCCCGAGCCGATGCAGTGATTAGTTTCATAGATAGTATGAATATATCTACTCTGTTGGCAAGCATAGGCTTAAACGTTCCAGTGATAGTGTCCGAGCGTAACGATCCGAGGCAATACCATGTCGGATGGGTTAGGAGTACACTAAGGCGCCTTCTTTACCCGCGAGCCTCAGCTGTGGTCGTTCAAACAGATAGGGTACGCCGCTGGGCTCAAGAGTTTGTCCGAGGAGAGGCGGTGTATTCTATACCTAATCCAGTTACTCTACCTGTTCGCGAACTTGATGAATCTGTGGGTCCCTTAGACGCTAGCCACAATATTGTAGCAATGGGAAGACTGGCTCCCCAAAAAGGGTTTGATCTCTTGATACGTGCTTTCGCACAATGCGCCATGAAGTATCCCGGCTTGTCGCTAGTAATTCTTGGCGAAGGGGAAGGGCGTGAAGACTTGGTGAGGCTGGCGAAGGGGTTGGGAATTGCAAACCGAGTCAGTATGCCAGGGACAATTAAGGATCCTACAAAGTTGCTCCGTCAAGCTGACTTGTTTGTCTTATCCTCCCGTTTTGAAGGTTTCCCCAACGCGCTACTAGAGGCTATGGCGTCCGGTTTGCCGGTGGTGAGCTTTGATTGCCCAACGGGCCCACGGGAGATCATCCGAGATGGGGTTGATGGTATCCTAGTCCCGCCCGAAGACGTAGAAGCCCTAGCTGCTGCCGTGGACCGGTTGATGTCGGATGAGGCGGAACGCAGGAGGCTGGCTCTACGCGCGGCAGAAGTTACCGAACGGTTCGAGCTTGAGAAGGTGATGGCAATGTGGGAAGCTGTCCTGGCAGAGGTGTTCGAGAGGAGAAAACCCTGAGCGAGCATCCAGAGGAAGTCGCTTCCGATAAGCGTTTCGAGTTCGGCGAGAACTGGAGCCGGTTTCTTAGGGAACTCAATGATGAGCGAATCGCCGAAGCAGAACGATCTCTCAAGAAAATGCTTGGGGTTGAGTCACTCAACGGCCAGAGCTTTTTGGACATCGGATCGGGCAGCGGACTATTCAGTTTGGCGGCCCGTCGCTTGGGTGCCCGCATCCACTCCTTCGACTACGATCCGCAATCAGTAGCCTGCACCGCTGAACTTAAAAGACGTTATTTCCCTGATGATGACGACTGGACGGTTGAGGAGGGTTCTGTTTTAGACGTGGAGTACCTGAGATCCCTGGGGAAGTTTGATATCGTCTACTCTTGGGGTGTACTTCATCATTCGGGGGCCATGTGGCAAGCGTTGGAGAACGCACAACTGCCGGTCGCGCCAGGAGGCTGGTTATTCATCGCTATCTACAATGACCAGGGACGCAAAAGCGTGGTCTGGAAGCGAATAAAAAAACTCTACAATGGTTTGCCCCGACACTTAAAGCTGGCCTTTGCGGTTTGCGTGATAGCCCCCTATCTGGCGAAAAAGGCGCTCAAAGGGTTATTGACGTTGCAGCTACGACACTACACCCGATCTTGGACGCATTACCACAAGAACCGGGGTATGAGCCCTTGGCACGATCTCATCGACTGGGTTGGTGGATACCCCTTTGAAGTGGCTAAGCCTGAGGAGATTTTCGACTTTTATAGGGAGAGAGGGTTTGTGCTCGAAAAGTTAAAAACTGCCGGAGGTGGGCTGGCTAATAATGAGTTTGTTTTTAAACGGATAGTGAACACTCAAAGTTGAAATGGATTCTATAATGGCGGGTTTATGCATATAGTCCTCCTTATCCGGGACCTCCGCTACGGCGGCGCTCAACGTCAGCTCGTTGCACTCGCCAAGGGACTTTACAAACGCGGGTGCTCCGTAGTGGTTGTGGTTTTCTATCCTGGCGAGCCGCTAGAGAAGGGTTTGCGCGAGGCTGGCGTGCCGATGCGGTCATTGAACAAGCGGGGGCGCTGGGATGTGTTGAGGTTCCTGCTACGCCTGATTCGACTGTTGCGCCAAGAGAAGCCGGACCTGCTATACACTTGGCTCGGGCTGTCCAATATCCTCGCAGTGCTGCTCAAGCCGGTTTTGCCCAGTACCCGTGTGGTTACGACCGTGTCCACCTCCTATTCGGACCTAGCCTATTACGACTGGCTCGAATCAGTAATTTTGTGGACCGAGAATCGTTTATCTCGGTTTGCCGACCTTATCGTCTCTAATTCCCATGCTGGCCGGCGTGATGCCCTTACCCGTGGTTTCCCCAGGGGGAAAATACAGGTCGTGCCCAACGGCATCGACACGGATTATTTTCGACCGGATCCTGGGGCGCGGGTACACGTACGCGGCGAGTGGGGCGTTGCCGAAGAGGAGAAACTCGTTGGTTTGGTGGGGCGCTTGGATGCAATGAAGGATCATCCTACCTTCCTCAAGGCGGCGGCGCTGCTGGCACGAGAGCGAGAGGATGTGCGCTTTGTCTGCGTAGGTGACGCTCCTGCAGATTATCAGCGAGATTATCAGCGAGAACTTGGTGCCTTGGGTGAAGAGTTGGGTCTGCATGGGCGCCTAGTCTGGGCTGGGGCGAGGGAGGACATGCCCGCGGTGTATAGTGCCCTGGATATAGCTTGTTCTTCTTCTTGGGGAGAGGGCTTCCCGAACGTGATCGGGGAGGCCATGGCCTGCGGTGTGCCGTGCGTGGTGACAGACGTGGGCGATTCGGCGTGGATCGTCGGGGAGACAGGCTTCGTAGTTAGCCCAAAGGATCCTCAGGAGCTCGCAAAATCGCTACAGAAAGCCATTACCTTTGAAGAAAAGAATGAGCTAGACCGGGAAATGATCCGGCAAAGGATAATTGACAACTTCTCCTTAAGCGCCTTTGTTGAAAAGACTGCCGACGTTTTGGAGAAGGCGTAAGTGCTCTACCCTAGTAGCCACACCACCGGTAAGTATCCTCTCAATCGACCCGTTACCTGGGCTGTCTTGGTTTTTATTACTATAGTCCTTTTAACCCCCTTGGTCGGGGCAGATATGTTCCTCAACCAGATGAGCTTGAGCAGTGGCCAAGCCCTAGGGGCGAGGCTAGCTATTTACTTTGCTCCTTTAGGCTTGTTTTCGATATTTGTCGGAGTGGTGTGTTGGGATACTTGGCGCACCGGCGCTGTTAGGATCCTCCTTCTTTATAGGAGGGTGGGCTATATCCTCGTTCCGTTCGGGCTGATATCCATATTGTCGATTGCTTACCTATGGCACCCAACTGCATATTGGGGCGAGCACGAAAGACACTCTAGCCTTATGGCATTTTGGCCATTACTATATTTCTTTATCCTTTTTTTTTCGGTAAGCCTTGCTGCGATTCCGGCCGTAGTTAAACATTACCGCGCCATTTTTACTCTAAGTTTTATCGTCCTCGTTGTTACACTGCTCTCGGAGGCCTTGTTTTCTATAGCTTATCCTTCTGTATATGCGGGTCGTGCAGTAGGGCTCCACGGCCAACCCGACGTTGCTGGGCAGCTAACGGTAATTCTAAGCGTCGCTAGTGTGAATTGGAGGAAACCCCGTCGCTTGGACGGTATAATTTGGCTTGTCGCCGGGGTAACAGTAGCTCTTACCCTGTCTCGTATAGGACTTCTATCATACGGCTTCGCGCTTGTAGCTTATCTGGCTCTTGTGGCGAAACTCCGAATGAGAGTACTATTACAGTTTGCGATTTTTGCGATACTCCTTGCCTCTATCCTCCTCCTTGGGCGAACAGCGATTGCTTCGCTTTCAGAAAGTAATGATTTCTATTCGCGCGTGGACACCCAGAGAATCAGCATGCTAATCGAGGTAATAAGCGGCGATATGGAGGCAGGGATCAGCGATGACTCAGCACGTCAGCGCATTAGAGTATGGAACGCAGCCAAAGATCTTATTAGTGAATCTCCAATATTAGGCCATGGAACAAATTTTACGTACGCTGACCCCAATTTTCGGTTGCCCTCACAACCCGGTCTGCTTGGCCCTGTCGAGTTTAAGGGTGCACATAACATCTATCTTAAGCAGTGGGTGGAGAATGGCCTTCTTGGGCTGGGGTTCTTGCTGGCGTTTTATTTTGCATCGTTCTGGCACTTTATGAGGTACAAGGATGTACGCGGAGTGATATTTATCGCCGTATGCTCTCTGACAGGGCTTACCGCTGATAATCTGCTACAGCAGGTCCCGTTTATAATTATGATCGGCCTTCTAGGAGCCTTGGCCTATGTAGAATACCTTGAACTTTCCGCTTCGCGCTCCTCTTTGCCCAAGGCGTAATCTGGGTGGTCACAGAGAGAGATTCTTCAGCCAGGATTCTGCATCTTATCACCAGTCTTCGCACCGGCGGCGCAGAGACGGCACTCTACAGACTCTTGTCTAGGCTCGATAGTGAATTGTTTGACTCGGTAGTAATATCACTCAGTGCTGGCGAGACGACGATTGGAGAACGGATCGAAGCGTTAGGAGTGCCCGTGTATTCTCTCGGCATGCAGCCGGGGCGCCCTACACCAGCTGGGGCGTGGCGCTTGATCCGTAGGGTGTATCAACTACGCCCTAACCTTATTCACGGGTGGATGTACGATGCCAACCTAGCGGCGATCCTGGCGAGCGCTTCTTTGCTAAAGCAAGTACCAGTAGTATGGGGCATCCGCCAGTCCCTCGATCTGAAAGCCGAGCCAAAATGGCGCAGTAGGGTGGCGATCCGTGTAGGGGCACGTTTGTCTGCTTGGCCACAACAGATTGTTTACGTCTCCCGAGCGAGTGCCGACCAGCACGAGGCGATCGGCTCTAGAGCCGATCGCAGATCCGTAATCCCCAACGGCTTCGATGGTGAGCAGTTTCGACCAGATACAGGGGCGCGTGCCAGTGTTCGAGCCGAACTCGGTTTAGGCGAGGGAACACCACTTATTGGGCTGATCGCCCGCTACCACCCGATGAAAGATCATGCCAACTTTCTAGCTGCGGCGCGTTTGGTGCTAAAGCAAGAACCCACCGTACGCTTTTTGCTCGCCGGGCCCTGTGTGGAGGTTTCGAATAAAGAGTTGAGCACACTGGTATCAACCCTCGGGCTGCAGGAGCGAATCCATCTACTCGGCGAGCGGCGCGATATTCCTCGACTCACTGCTGCCCTGGATATAGCTTGTTCTTCTTCTGCTTGGGGGGAGGGCTTCCCGAACGTGATCGGGGAGGCTATGGCCTGCGGTGTGCCGTGCGTGGTGACAGACGTGGGCGATTCGGCGTGGGTCGTCGGGGAGACGGGCCAGGTGGTGCCATCGCGTGATCCAATGGCTTTGTCCGCGGCCTGGCGGGAGGTGTTGCAGATGGAGCAGGGGGTTCGTGCAGTACTTGGTGAGCAAGCTCGCGCGCGGATCATGATGAATTTTTCTCTGGACGAAGCCACCAGACAGTACGAGGAGTTGTACACCGAGGTAATCAATTAATGTCAACGAACCGTAGCCAACACCTCGAAAGATGAGGCTGGTGCTTAGACGTCCTCGAAGCAGCAAAGAAACCAAACGCCGTACATGTGGTTTTAACGGATTTCTTCAGCCGTATCCTGTTTGTGAGCGACTCGGCCGAGCAAGCGCAATGTGTTCAAGAGGTGGCAACAGAACATGACAACGAAAACGGCGGAGGTGGACAGCGCGATGCCAGCAACGCCTAGCCATTGCATAAGTACATAATTTAGAACAACGTTTACAGTAACACCTATAACAGCTGACCATATCAGCCAGTGATTCGCATGAAGCGATGAAGTCAGGCGCACCAATAACATGCCTGCCGATACAAACGGTACTTGCAGGAGAAAGAGTGCCTGTACTTGGGAAACCAGATGTGTATCCTCTGTTGTAAATGCGCCCCTTTGGAATAGGAGACTCACTAGGGGCTCTGAGAAATAAACCAATCCCAGAGTCAGCGGTACGGATACTATGAATATCAAGCCTATATAGGTCTTGAGCGTATGTCGCAAACCGGTCCAGTCTTCGAGCGTCACCATCTTTGAGAAATGAGGCAATACCGCTGTAGCCACAGCTAAAATGGCCACCCCGTTTATGGCTAAGACTACCTTGCTACCATAATTCAATGTAGAAACGCTCCCTGGACCGAGCATGGCCGCCATAGCCTGGTCGATGAGGGTTGAGCTGCTGAATAAGAAGGCCGCTGCGACAGTAGGTGTGTATTGGCTTATGACCTGTCTCGTACTGGAGTCCAGCCCGTGCCAACGTATGTTAAGAGAGAATCCCTGACGGCGCAGACTCCACGCCACAAGCGCCGCTTCTAGCGCTAATCCACCCACTACACCCACAACATAGGAGTAAATGCCCCATAGGTTTCCCAGCAGCAGAAGAAAGGCAACCGTTAGCGCAGACGTTATGATAGGAGCGGCGGCTACTAAGGCGAAACGTTCGCCCGCGTTGATAATAGCAGCCCATATTCTGGACAAACCGTAAATGACCAGGGTGGGTAGCAGAACATAAAATAGTAAACGCGTCAGCGCTAACTTCTCAGGCCCGAAACCAGAAGCCAGAATAGGAAGGAGGTACGGGGCCGATAGGGCCAGCAAGGCTGACAGGCCGACTAAGAAAACGCTGCTCCAAGCCATGACGCTTGACAAAAGTCGTTGCGCTGCCTCCCATCCTTTATGTTGCCGCACCTGAATATAGGTCGGTATGAGCCCGCCGCTAAATGAATCACCTATCACAGTTGCAATGAACTGTGGCACCAAAAAGGCGATGAGAAAAGCATCTAGGGCATCGCTGGTTCCGAATTGGCGAGCTACTATCACTTCCTTGACCGTAGCGATCAGCTTTACCAGGACGGTAAAGCTTCCCACGGTGAGCATGGCAGCAAAGACGCGCCGATTTACTGAACCTTCGCGCCATGCTTTCCAGCGGCTCAGAAGCACCCGCAACAAATCGATCATCTGCTTCCACGCACCAACTCGGTCAACGCCCGGCAAAGCCTTAAGTCCAACAGCCTTCGAACCTCTTGGCGAGCCTACCCGCCACGTCCTTGCCGATCCTGGCCTCGCTCAAGGCATCGGTGCTCCTGGCGATTTTGAGTAGAAACTCCAGAGAAGTACGTACATCTCGAGCATGGCTTCCTCGACATTGCTGGTCAGGCACTGATAGCGCCCAAAGACTTCCACAAAGAACGTGCCTTTAAGGTACCTGGGGACCGCAAAAACACTCTGTCTTGCCCGCAAGGGTCGGAAGTTTCGCTGGTAGTGACCACTGCGCTCTCCTTTGCGAGTCGGAGCGAATTCCCGGTAGTCTGCTTTTAAGTAGTCAGGTTATCTTCGCTCCGAGTTCTTCTCTCAAGATGTCTTTGGCGCCCTCGCGTACCCAAGCTTCAACATCGTCCTGCTTCACGGCGTGTCCGAATCCTTCTTGGGCCACGTGCCTCCCTCTTCGCTCAACCCACGGAAACCAGATACTATCTAGCAATTTCGCAACGGCTGTCCTTCAGTTCATGTTGCTACTCTCAAACACTTAGGAGGTTCGCCAATGACCCAGGAGTTTCGCTAACGATCCGTGCTAACTCAAGTTCCAATCTCAGCTTTATCGTCCCTTTTAAGCATAAATATACCGTCACCCCCTATCTGGGTTAGAGCTAGGGCGCGTAACCAAGGGTTGAACTTGACCTTGTTCAGCAACAACGTTCGTATTCTGCTTTTTGCGATAGAGGGAGCATCATATTCAGTCACATCTAGCACAGAATAAAATTGATGGAAACCTGCCTGCCTTCCTAGCTTGCACAGGTCAGCATAAGAGTACCAATGCACGGCGGGACGCAAACTGTAATTCGCCAAACTTGGCTCATAGTGTAAGTGGTGAAACACAAAACTCTCTTTTATGATACCTGGCAACCAGTTGAAATACTTGAGGTTGTACTCCCCATTATCGCCTTTCAGCGAGATACGGTGCCGGTTGGTAGTGGAAATGAATGTTAGCCCGCCAGGACGCAAAGCGCGGAAGATCTCGTTGAGGCTTTTTATGGGAGAGTCGACATGTTCAAGGACGCTCTCAGAAATGACCAGGTCCTGTGAGTTACTCGGTAGCGGTATTTCTTCGGCAGATCCCTGCAATATATTGTCCGATGAGCCAAGATACTTCGCAGCAGAACGAGCGAGCGAGGGTACAGGTTCGACACCCACTACGTTGTAGGATTTACGGATTAGAGCCTCAGCTAATAGCGGTCGTGGTCCGCATCCTAAAACCAGCACGTCCTTTATCCTGTCAAGGCCTACTAGCCGGTCAAGCCGCGTAAACAACCTATCAACGTATGCACTCCTCTCACCAGGGCGTAGTTTATCTAGCTCTTCTAGCGCGTTCGTATACCATTCAAACGCCCGTCTTTCCAAACCGGGATACCCTTGTGCAAGTTTTCTGTTCGCGTATAACTTATCCATTCTGTGTCTACCCCCTATCTGTTCCGTGTCTACCGTCCGAGTCTCCAACGTCGTGGGTTTTGGCTTATCGACTGCTTCGAGGAGTCCCATTTGCATCATATCTGCACCTTTGACCTTGCATGCGTCATATTTCTCGACTGCGTTTAACCGAAGGCACGGCCAACTGCCTATAGTGGGTAAGCGCCCTGGCTTGCGGCAGACCAGCTAGTCGACCTGTGCTGCTCCAACCACTCCTGGAACATGAGTACATCCCACAGGCAGTACTGCCAATTGCGCTTCCCTGAAAGATGTTCCAACCATTTCTGCCGGATGGGTGCCGGGTCAAAGAATCCTTCATTGTGCAAGCGTCGCTCATCCAACAGCATTTCTGCCCATTCCCGCAACGGCCCCCGCAGCCAACTATCAATGGGCACTCCAAAGCCCATTTTGGGCCGCTCGATCAGTTCTTTGGGCACGTATTTGTATAAGATCTGGCGCAGCAGCCATTTGCTTTGCCCACTGCGAACCTTCAAGGACAACGGCATCCGCCAGGCGAATTCCACTACTCGGTGGTCAAGGAGCGGCGCGCGGACCTCTAGGCTTACCCCCATGCTAGCCCGGTCCACCTTGACGAGAATGTCATCGGGCAGATAGGACATCAGGTCCACATACATCATCCACGGCAGGAAGTTGGGTAGGTTTGCCCATCGGAGTGGGTCTGTCAGCGCCGTTGATGGTTCGGATGCACACAACACGAAGGAAGCTGGGGCCTTCCAGTCTGACATTAGCCCATGGTATATGGTGGTTTCCAGGTTATCCGCTGCCAAGATTTCGACCAACTTCTGGAGCTTATCGCCAGGATTAGATTGCTTGAGCTTGCCGGGCAGCACCGGCCCCATCGCTCTGAAACTCCATTCCCACATTTTTGGCGGTACCGCATTCAGAGTCTGAGTGGCTGCACGGAGCACTCCCCGGGGCATCCACCCGATTGCGTTCCGGACGCCTCGCGCCCAGAAATAGCGGTTGTACCCCGCAAACAGCTCGTCCCCTCCATCCCCAGAAAGGCTCACCGTCACCTGCCGACGCGCCAGTTCGGATACCAGGAAGGTCGGAATCTGAGATGGATCGGCAAAAGGTTCATCATAAAGGCCAGGCAACTTCGGTATCACCGCCATCGCCTCTTCCGGCGTGACGTAGAGTTCCGTGTGGTCCGTCCCTAGATGGCAGGCAATAGCCTTGGCATGCTCCGCTTCGTTGTAGGTGTCCTCGTGGAAACCGATGGAGAATGTTTTTATCGGTTGAGCGCTCTGGGCCTGCATCAAGGCGACAACCGTGGACGAGTCAACACCCCCGGAGAGAAAGGCCCCAAGAGGCACGTCGGCGACCATGCGCAGCCGCACCGCCTCCCGAAGCAGGGCATCTAGGTGCTCGGCCGCTTCGGTGTCCCTACCCGTGAAAGGGTAAGCGATACCGTGCTCGGCTACTTCTTTGGCAGACCAGAAGGGAACGGGAGACGAGTAGCGCTTGAGGGGAGACGAAACAGTTAAGATAGTTCCAGGCGGAAGCTTGTAGACACCCTTGTAAATGCTGTACGGCGCGGGGATGTATTTGTGCCGCATCAGCAGTGCCAGGGCATCCCGGTCAATCTCCGCCTTGAACTCCGGATGCGCGCGCAGGGCCTTGAGCTCCGATCCGAATAAGAACGCCTCTCCGGTCCAGCCATAATACATCGGCTTCTTCCCCAGTCGGTCCCTAACCAGGTGCAGCAGTCGCTCTTTGCGGTCCCAGAGGACGAAAGCGAACATTCCGAAAAAACGTTTGACGGCTCCTTCTAATCCCCACGCCTCGATAGCCCCTAGCATGACCTCTGTATCGGAATGGCCGCGCCAGGAGAAATCGCCACTAAGTTCTTTACGCAACTCGCGGAAGTTATAAATCTCACCGTTAAAGGAAATCACGTAGCGTCCGCTTTTGGAGATCATCGGTTGATGCCCTTCGGGCGATAGGTCGATAATCGATAATCGCCGGTGACCCAGCGCTACCCCGGCGTTGCTTTCAACCCAATAACCATTGTCGTCTGGGCCACGATAAGAAATCGCGTCAGTCATGAAGCGCACGGTCGGCTCAGGTTCCCCGTGCCAGCCGCTTCTAGCCCAAAACCCTGCTACACCACACATCAGGAGACCCCGTCTAGATAAACATCCCAACCTTTGCACGCTCCGCAAAGCGCGAGCAGCAATAACGAGGATCGCGATATCAACCAAGGATCGCTGAGCCTAGCGAAAGGAACAAGCTTAATTACGTTACGCATTGGCCAACTTTCTGTGCCTTTCTAATATTCATTCTATTCTTATCCTCGACACTATCGTACTGTCGGCAGGTGAAGGCGATGGTCTGGCTACCAAGGCGTTACGCAACCACAAAACGAGCACCGAGGGATACCTAACCTGTTTAGCGCCTCGACTTAGCCGAAGAGCCAACTGCCGCTTACACCTCGGTGAACAACTCGTCGAAGGAGATTCCTATTGTGTCGAGGTAGTCTTCTAACACATTCCCTCAGAGCAGCAGGGCGACACTCGGGAGGATCACCCTCCGAGTGGCGACGAGGCGCCAGCCTGATTAACTTAGGAGCTATGTTATGGACGCCGTCGAAGAAACCACGACTCAGCCAAAAACCAAACCGAGCGACTACCACGAGTTTCTTCCTTTGGAGAGAATCCTGTACTCGTATTTTGCGGTTTTAAAATCACACCTGTAGCAATCAAGAGCCCAGCTATTCATCGTACGTGGGACCATAATAATAGTAGTTACCCGGGGAAACCTGAGCGTTATTCATCACTGTGCCGAGAACGTTGGCACCAACAGCCCTCATGCTATCCATGGCTTGTCGGACAGACGCCTGACGGGTGTTCTGCGCGTCCAGAACTAACAGGACCCCATCACCTTTGCTGGCGAGGACGACGGGATCAGAGACCGGTCCTACAGGAGAGGCATCGACCAGCACGTAGTCAAATTCCTCGCGGAAATTTGTGAGAAATTCTGAAAAGCGCCGGCTACCTAGAACCTCCGCCGGATTGAGCGGTATGGGACCTGCCGGCACCACCTTCAGTCCTTCCACTGGCTCCTCCCAAACCTCCTCCAGACTCCGCTCTCCTATAAGGAGGTCTGTTATCCCGTGCAGGTTGCGCAGCCCAAAAAACTTGTGTATCACGGGCTTGCGAAGGTCGCAATCTAAAATTACGACTCTCTTAGCCGCCTGAGCCAGCACCACCCCCAGGTTTGCGCAGGTCGTGCTCTTTCCCTCGCTCGGACCGGGACTCGTCAGCACGATAACCTTGGGTGGAGTGTCAATGAGCGAATAAAGCAGGTTAGTGCGCAGGGTACGATAAGCCTCTGAAGCAGCACTGGTGGGGTCAAGGATAGTTACCAGGCGACCGGTAAAATCTTCTTCTACCTCTCTTCTTTTCCGCAGCCGGCCGAGCCCAACTCTCTGGGAAGAGCGAGCCATCCTAGTATCCCTCCTTCTTCTTACCTGTTGGTACCTTGAACGTAGGTATAACCGCGAAGGTAGGTACTCCTGAGACCTGCTCTATGTGCTTGGGCGAGCGCCAGCTATTATCTAGATACTCAAGCAACAATGCCAGTCCCAGACCAAGCATTAGCCCCAACACCAGCGCCAGCATTCCGGTACGCACAGGTTTAGGACTCACAGGCTCGTCCGGCACCACCGCCCGCGTCCACACCGTGGCGGTTATGGCGCTGGCGCTCGGGCTCACCTGGGAGACCTGCTCGGAGAACACATCCCCGATGGCGTTTGCGACTTGCTGAGCTCTCTCCGGAGAAGAATCCCTGTAATTGACTTCTATAAACTGGGTTTGGATAACCTGCCTTACGCTTAGGTGCTTCTCAAGGAACTCCTCTGGGGTCACCTGCAAGTTTAGTTGCTGGATAACCTCCTCGGCGATAGGCCTGCTGTTAACACCCTTTGCCATTGTTGCGGTAAGCTGTTCGAGGCCCTGGACATCGCCTCCCAGGCTGCCCGGCGTGCTACCTGCCCCCTGTTCCTGCCCCACTAATATCTCGACAGAGGCCTCGTACATGGGTGTCTGAGCGAGGCTGAACGCCACGGCTGCACCCGTAAACACAGCTGTCATGAGAGCAATAACCCACAGCCGCCTCCGAAGACCTCTAAACAGGTCCTGTAAGGAGAAGGCGTACCCGCCCTCGGCCTGCGCGAACAAACTCGATTCTCGCTCAACATCTACTGGGACAGTGCTTTTACTACCATTCGGCCTCAAATTGTGCAACATGTCCTCTGGAGTATCTGACCCACACTATACCTGTCGTGACAAGATACGAGTGTAAACGGTCCCTGAGCTAATTTCTATGGGAGCACTTCGCATGACAAGCCTTAGGTAGTGCAAACGCTTTGGCACAGCTTCTTAAAAGCACAATATCGGGCGGTCCTATTAGCACTCAGTACGAAAAGCTATGATTCCTAAAGATATTCTGAGGCATTGAGGTTAGGCTACTTTCGTCTTGCGTTGCTGAGACTACCGCAAGCAGTCCCCTGCGCCTATCCGAGCGTAGAGCAGTTAGCGAGGCGCGCATGCTGTGCGCGGTATCATGAAGAGGTCTCCATAAGTAATCGTCGCAAGGCAACACCGCGCTACGCCCTAGAAGCTGAAGAGTCGGCGCGGTACAGAGAAGTCTCAATAGGGGAGCACCATGAAATCCACTGGCCAAGTGCGCTAACATGCTGCCCGCGATACTTGCGACTTACTTGCGACTCGAAGAGGTCATGATCCGTCTAGCGAAAATATCGGACAAACACGTGCGGCTGGCCCCAACCGTGGTGCTGGTCGCCGTCGTCCTGCTGGCCTCGTGGATGGGGATCACAGATGGCGGCTACTTTGTAAGCGGGTGGGCCCCGGCAGCCCTCGTCTTAGCAGCTCTGGCGCTGATCGCCTCGCTCGTCGGTGTCCTGCATGGCGCAGGATCCCGGCGGGTGGGCAACGCTGCGCTTGGCCTGTTTGCCGCCTACACGGTTTGGACGTTCGCCTCGCTCCTCTGGTCACCGAACCAGGGGGATGCGTGGCTCGGGGCCGGACAGACCCTGCTGTACCTGCTCGCGTTCTGGGTCGCCGCGGGCCTAGTCTCGCTTGGGGCGGCCCGACGCTGGGTCCTGACCGCATCGGCCATTGGCCCCGCGATCGTCGCCGCCCTCACCCTGCTCTCCCTCACCCCTCCCCGCATAGAGGAGCTTTTCCTAAACGGCCGGCTGGAAGGGACCGTAGGCTACCGCAACGGGGAGGCGGCGTTCCTCCTGGTCTCGTTCTGGGCGGCTATCTATACAGCCGGATCCCGAAGCGTGAACCCGCTCTTGCGCGGCCTAATCCTTGCGGGGAGCGTCCTCAGCGTTAACCTCGCCGTCCTCACCCAGTCGCGCGGGGCGATGGTGGCGATGGTCGTCTCGCTCCCGGTCTTCTTCCTCTTCTCTGGCCAGCGAGTGCGGGGCCTCTTCGCCCTCGCGCCGGTAGCCCTCACGCTACTCTTTACCTTCCCCGGCCTCAACGAGGTCCATCAGGCGTTCGTGAACGAGGAAGAGGCGCCACTGGCCCTCATGGGCGTACTCCCAACAGTGTGGCTGGCCGCCGCGGCAGCCGGCCTCTACGGCGTCCTCTGGGGCCTCGCTGATAGGCGGTGGGAGCTTACGAGCAGTGCTACGCGCCTCGTCGGGGGGGTAGCACTTGCCGGTGGCATCGCCGTCCTCGTCTTCAGCCTGGCCGTAGTGAGCGAGCGAGCGGGCAATCCCATAAGCTGGGCCGAGCAGAGGTGGGAGGCGTTCAAGAACGACGACACAACCGGACAGGAGCAAGGCCGCTACCTCGGAGCCTCTGGGGGTGCGGGGCGCTACACAATGTGGCAGGTGGCCTTGGAGGATTTCGCCTCGCGCCCGCTTTTGGGCATCGGTACCCACAACTACGAGGCGACGTACTACCAGCTGCGGGAGAAGGATGTAGACTACCTCCGCCAGCCGCACAGTCTTCCCCTCGAGGTTCTCGCCGAGCGCGGCCTTATCGGGGGCATCCTCTTCTTCGGCTTCCTAGCCACCTGCTTGGGCTTAGGGCTCTGGCAACGCTTTAAGAACCTCGGCCCGGAGGGCAGGGGGCAGGTCGGGGCGATGGTCGCGGCGATCACCTACTGGTTCGCCCACGCAAGCGCAGAGTGGTTCTGGCAGTTTCCGGCCATAACGGTGCCGGCAGTAGTCTACCTGGCGATGCTCGTAGGGCCGTGGGGGCAGCTCGAAGTTGTTTCGGCTCGGTGGCCCCTTAGGCTAGTCGG
>Ga0126314_10000665_pt1 | contig 16366 bp, 16 predicted proteins | sample Plot105B_FD_92535 | JGI IMG/M metagenome (GOLD analysis project Ga0126314, IMG submission 92535) | Serpentine soil microbial communities from UC McLaughlin Reserve, CA, USA - Plot105B | ecosystem: Environmental > Terrestrial > Soil > Grasslands | place: USA: UC McLaughlin Reserve, Lake County...
CGCAGGAGCCGCGGCGTGAAGCGCAGCCCGACCTGCAGGCCGATCGCGGCAAAGGCCGGCTCGCGGATGATCGCCGGGACCCGGAAGTCGCCGATCGCGACGGTTAGGACCGCGGCGACGATCATCGGCGCCAGCAGTGCCCCCGCCGGCAGCCGTGTGACCACCGCGACCACGGCGCCGAGTGCAAGCGCCGCGGTCATCAGGAGCCAATCGTGGGCGTCTCCGAGGAGGGGCGCACCGGCGGGTGCCGAAGCGCCGTCGTGCGGGTGTGGGAACGCGAGGGCCACGAAGATTGGCGTCAGGACGACGACGACGAGCACGCGCAGGTACTGCATGACGGCCACGAGCCGGTCGTCAGCTCCGAGCTCGTGCGCCATGCCGACGATGCCCGAGGCCCCGCCGGCGACTGTGCCGAGCGCAGCGGTCGGAGGATCGAGACCGATGGTGCGTACGAGCGCCCGGCCGCACAGCAGGCTCAGGACGAGCGTGCCGGCGCTGACGAATGCCACCGGCAGCCAGGCGTGGGCGACGGCGTTGAGCGACGACGACTGGACGTAGACGCCCAGGCTCACGCCGGTGACCGCCTGCGCGACGCGGAAGACGCCCGGGCAACCTTGGGCCTCGTCACGGGCAGGACCGCGGCCGCTACGCCGACGAGCAGCGCCGCGAACAGCGACGCGGATGGCAGGCCGAGCCGGTCGAACGCGACTGCCGCGACCGCTGTAGCGAGGCCAAGGCCGATCCAGCGTGAGAGCGCTGTCACGTGAGCCGAGGCTACGGGTCGTTCTTCGCGCGCCGTCAGGCGGCAGCTGCCATCTCGGCGCCGGCGCGCACGCCCTGCGCGAACCCGGCTTCCTGCGTTCCCCTGCGGCGGCGGTCGTCCATGAAGTTCGATCCCATCGCGCGCGCCGCGCCGGCGTCGGGAGCCACAATCGTGACGGTCGCTCCGCGCCGCTGCAGCGCGAGGCCTTCAACGGCTGCGACGGAACGCGACAGTGGCCCGACTGCGCCACGCAGCGATGCGGCGGTGCCGAGCGAGCCGGTCGGGTTCAGGCACAGGACGCGCGTCCGCTTCGCGACCGGGGCGACGTCGAGGTTCGTCAGGCTCCAGGCACCGCCGTCCACGTAGGTCTTCCCGCGCCACGACAGCGGCCGGAAGACGCCCGGGATGGCGCACGACGCCTCGACCGCCCGCGCGACGGGCACGTCGGTCTCGCCCGGCGCTCCGAAGACCACCCGGCGGCCGCTTTCGACCTCGACCGCGACCACGAGGAGACGGCCATCCCACTCAGCGCCAAGGCGATTGATTGCGGCGCCGAGCCCGCTCAGCGCGCGCTTGCCCGCCGGCACGCGCGCCAAGGCCGCGCGACGCACGGCCGCTCCGCTCAGCGCCGTCGACCGGAGCGCGAGCGCGGCCAGGGGCGCGAACGCCGTCGCGCCTGCGCCACGGCCATAGCGCAGCGCACCGCCGAGGACGGAGCGGCCCGGCGCCTCGTCAGCGGCGGCGGGCGGCTGCGTGGGGAGCGCGTCGAGTCGCGTGCGCGGGTCGATGCCGCCGGCCAGGGCGGCCGCCACGATTGATCCGGCCGATGTCCCGACGAAGTGGTCGCAGCCGCGCGGGTCGAAGCCAGTCGCCTGCTGGAGTCCGGCCAGAAAGCCGCCCATCCACGCCTCGCCCACGACGCCGCCGGCGCCGAGCACCAAGACTTGGGGCCTCTCAAAAGTCATGCTCCCTTTGATGTTCGCAGCAGCGGATTGCCAAACCGGTCCCACGACTAGGGTTGCGCGGGCGTGGACACCTGGACCGCGGTCCGCTTCCTACATCTGCTGGGCATCGCCTTCTTCGTGGGCGGCCAGCTGATGCTCGTCACGGTCGTGACGCCGGCGCTGCGCGGCCAGGATCCCGCCCTCATGCGTACGGCCGCCAAGCGCTTCGGCATCGGCAGCGCCGTCGCCCTGCTCGTGATCATCGCGAGCGGCGCCGCGATGGCCTCGCACTTCGACCGCTGGGGCGACATCACGCTGCACTGGAAGATCGGTCTGCTGGTGGCCGTCTTCATCCTGACCGGCCTGCACACGAAGACGCCGTACACGCGCGCCCTGTCACTGGCGACGCTGGGCCTGTCGCTTGTGATCTTGCTCCTCGGCGTCGCGCTGGCGCACTAACCCATCTGACGCCCGCGCAACACCAGCAGCCCGACAAGACGCGAGACGACCATCGCAACGTAGCCCAAACCCGCCAGCTCCTCGATCATCACGAGGCTGCGGGCGAACGCCTTGATCGGCGTGACGTCGCTCAGGCCGGTGCTGGTCAGCGTCGTGAAGCTGAGGAACAGGAGCTCCATCCAGGTCCGATCGGCCTCAGGATCCACGGCGGCCGTGAAGCTGTGCGGCTCGATCGCCTGACAGACCGTGAAGGCGTAGGCGAAGCCCCACGCCACCAGGGTGAACGTTGCGCCGACCGCGAACAGCTCGTCCCTGGTGATCACGTGGTCGGCCAGCATGTACGTGATCAGTGCTCCGGCGGCGTAAAAGTAGAGGACGGTTTCGAACGCCGACGACCAGGGCAGGAGCGCGTCGCTCGTCGTGATCGCCTGGATCAGGAGCAGGATTGTCGCCGGCGCCCCGAGCAGCACGCCGACCCAGGTGAGCGCCGGCGAGCTGCGCACGGCCAGCAGCACCAGGCCGAGTACCGCTATGCCGAACACGCTGAACAGCGAGCGCCGCACATCGTTGCCCTGCATGAGCGGGTACAGGATCAGCCCGCTGAGCTGTACGGCGAGCAGGATGGCGGATGGCTGCCGGCGGGCGAGCTGAAGCACTCGGCGCAGGTTGAACCGGCTCCCAGACGTAACGGCTTAACGGCGGCCCAAAAGGCCCCGGCTAACGTCGCCGCCCATGGTCACCGCTCGTATTGCTGCCGTTGCCGCCGCGCTGCTGCTCCTTCCAGCGGCAGCCGCGGACGCCAAACCCGCGCCCGCCACCGTCATGACGCGCAACCTGTACCTGGGTGCGGACCTCGGCCCCGGCACGCGGGCGGCGAGCCTGCAGGAGCTCGTGAACGCCGCCGGGCAGATCCTGAACCAGGTCGACGCCAACAACTTCCCGGCGCGGGCCAAGGGACTTGCCAAGGAGATCCTGAGCGCCAAGCCGGACCTGGTTGGCCTGCAGGAGGCGGCCCTGTGGCGCACCGAGCCGTGCGACCAGAACCCGCTGCCGCCGAAGGCGACGACGGTCCGCTACGACTACATGACGTCGCTGCTCGCGCAGCTCAACAAGGGCAAGGCGCTCTACCGCGTCGCGGTCGTCAAGCCTGAGTTCGACTTCGAGGTCTGGGCGAACACGGATGGCAACGAGGCGACCGCCGGTCCCGGCTGCCCGATGGGCAGCGAAATCAACGGCCGCCTGACGATGCGCGACGCGATCCTCGTGCGCAAGGGCGTGAAGGCGTCCACAGCGAGGAGCGGGACGTTCAAGACGCTCCTTCGCGTCAAGCCCGCCGGCGTCAACATCGACGTCACGCGCGGCTGGACAGCGCTCGACGCGACTGTGCGCGGGCACAAGTTCCACTTCGTGAACACCCACCTCGAGGCGTTCGACAACAACCCGACTACGAACCCGACGAACACGGGCAAGGACGTCGGCAACGGTCAGATCCGCGCGGCCCAGGCGAAGGAGCTGATCGCCAAGGGCGGCCCGGCCAGGAGCAAGCTGCCGGTGATCCTGGTCGGCGACCTGAACTCCGACGTGAGGACCGAGGTCAGGAAGGGTGACTCGCTCGCATACCGGGCGCTGCTCAAGGCCAAGTTCGTCGAGCGCAGCACGTCGAAGCATGGCTGCTGCCTGAACGCCGACGTCATCTCGGAGTCGGGTGGCGCCTCACGGAAGGACTTCACCCACCGGGTCGACCACGTGATGACGAACGCGTTGAAGAAGGTCAAGCTCGTGAGGTCGAGCATCACCGGCGGCACCCCGTTCGGGGGCTGGTGGGATTCGGATCACCAGGGGCTCGTCAGCACCTTGCGCCTTCGCTAAGTCCCCGTGAACTCGGCGATCGCCGCCTCCCACTTCTCGAGGTTGCGCTCGACGGTGGAGCGCCCGCCGGTCGGCAGCCAGGGGCTGGCGCGCCGGACGCCGAGCTCGGCGCAGCGTTCAATCGCCTCCGCCTTCGGCGGCATGCCGATCACCTCGACCCCGATGTTGCGCTCGGCCCGGCTGCGCAGCTCCTCGACTCGGCCGCCATCGAGGTCGCCATAGTTCGGGAACCACGAGTCGCCGAAGGCGAGGACGCGGTCGAGCACGGTCGGGCCGCTGCCACCGACCAGGATCGGCGGGTGCGGCCGTTGCGCGGGCTTCGGATACGACCAGATGCGGTCGAAGCTGACGAACTCGCCTGAGTAGCTGGCTTCGTCCTGCGTCCAGATCGCCTTCATGGCCTCGACGCGCTCGCGCAGGACCACCATGCGCCGGCGCGGATCGGTTCCGTGGTTCTGCATCTCCTCGCGGTTCCAGCCCGCTCCGACGCCGAACTCGAGCCGGCCGCCGGACAGCTGGTCGACGCTCGCGACCGCCTTCGCCGTGGTGATCGGGTCGCGCTCCACGACCAGGCAGACGCCGCTGCCCACGCGCAGCCGGCTCGTGGCCTCGGCGGCCGCGGTCAGCGCCACGAACAAGTCGTAGCTGTGCCAGTACTTCTGGGGCAGCTTGGAGCCGCCAGCCCACCTGCTCTCGCGGCTCGCCGGGATGTGCGAGTGCTCCGCGAAGAAGAGGGCGGACTGGCCACGCTCTTCGACGAGCCTTGCGACCGCGCCGGGCGTCATGCCGTCGTGCGTGGGGAAGTAGCCGACTCCGAAGTCCATCGCGCGCAGGCTACGCAGCGCCCCCGTCCCCCGTATGTCGGGGTGTCCCCCTCCGCCGCGCTCCTAGGATCAGAGGCGATGGCCGTCTGCATCGGATCAGACCTCGGCAAGGACATCGCCGGCGAGCCGCTCCTGCGTGGCGTCTCGTTCAAGGTCGAGCGCCGGGACCGGCTGACGCTGTCGGGGCGCAACGGGTCGGGGAAGACGACGCTGCTGCGGATGATCGCTGGGGAGACTTCGATCGACGCCGGCGAACTCGTGCTGGCGAAGGGCACGCGAGTGGCGCTCCACGACCAGCGGCCGCCGCGTGACCGCAACCTGACGCTGCGCGACTACGTGCTGTCGGGGAGCGCGGACCTCGTCGCCCTCGAGCAGGAGCTGGCGCGTCTGGAGCAGCGGATGGCTGACGGCGACCACGACCAAGCCACGCTCGACGCCTACGCGCGGGCGCAAGCGCGCTTGGAGCACGCCGGCGGTTACACCTGGCGTGAGCGCGCGATGGCGGTGGTGCATGGCCTTGGGTTCGTGGATCTGGACCTCGACCGGATGCTGTCGACCTTCTCCGGCGGCGAGCTGACGCGGGCCTCGCTGGCGCGCACCTTGGCAGGCGACCCCGACCTGCTGCTGCTCGACGAGCCCACGAACCACTTGGACATCCAGTCGCTCGAGTGGCTCGAGAACCAACTGATCTCGATCGACGCCGCCGTGATCCTGGTCGCCCACGACCGCTGGTTCCTGGAGGCAGTCGGCACGGCGGTGCTCGAGCTGGAAGGTGGCCGCGCGCGCTTCTTCAAAGGTCACTGGCACGCGTGGCGAAAGGAGCAGGCAGCGCGTGAGCTCGCGCTCGGGCGCGCCATCGAGCGGCAGCAGGCCGAGATCGAGCGGCTCGAGCGCTTTGTCACCCGTTTCCGCGCCGGGACCCGCGCGCGGCAGGCGCAGTCGCGACAGAAGAAGCTCGACCGCATCGACCGAGTCACACGCGGACCGAGCGACGGCAAGACGGTTGGCTTTGCGTTCCAGAAGTCGACTCGCGCTGGCCGCACGGTGCTCGAGCTGGAGCGCGCGACCATCGCCGCGGGCGACAAGCTGCTGCTCGCGGACGCCGAGATGTGGGTCGAGCGCGGCGAGCACCTGACGGTCGTGGGGCCGAACGGGGCCGGCAAGACCACGTTGATTGCGACGCTCGCGGGCGAGCGCGAACTGGAGAAGGGGAAGTTGCGCCGCGGTCACAACGTGGTGGTCGGCTACTTGTCACAGCACTCTGAGGAGCTCGGCAACCAGGGCTCGGTGCTCGAGGTGGCGCAGCGGGCGACCCGGTTGACTCCGAACAAAGCGCGGGCGCTGCTGGGTCGCTTCCTCTTTTCGGGCGGGGATGCCGAAAAGCCGCTCGACGGCCTGAGCGGCGGCGAGCGCCGCCGGCTGTCGCTGGCGATCCTCGTGTCGAGCGGAGCGAACTTCCTGATCATCGACGAACCGACCAATCACCTGGACCTGGAGAGCCGCGAGGCGCTCGAGGACGCGCTGATCCGCTTCGATGGAACCGTCTTGCTGGTGTCCCACGACCGCGCGCTGCTGGACGCGGTCGGGACGCGGACGATCGCGATCGAGGACCGCAAGCTCATCAGCCACCTCGGCGGCTGGGCCGACTATGTGCGCGATCGGGAGGCGCGAAGAGCAACCGAGGCGGAGGCGGCCGCGGGGGGTGCAAAGGCGAAGGACGCGGGCGCGAAGGCGAAGAACGCGGGGGCAAAACGCGGTCGCGCGGAGGCTGACGCCAAGGCCAACGGGGGCGAGCGCGCGAAAGCCGTGGTCTCGAAGAACCGGGCGAAGCGCATCGCCGAGCTCGAGCGCGAGGTGGCCGGAGCCGAAGCGGCGCTGAAGCAACTCGAGGACGAGCTGGCGGACCCCGGTGCCTGGGCATCGGCTACCGGCAGCGAGCGCTCAGCGAAGCGCCACGCCCAGGCCAAGGACCGCGTCGACGCGCTCTATGAGGAGCTGCTCGCCCTCTCCGACGAGTAGGGGACGTTGCCTTCGAGATAGGGCGGCACGCCGAACTTCTCGAAGAGCTTCGCCGGCTCCAGGAAGTGATGGAGGCCGGTGATCTTGCCGTCGGACACCTCGATCACCTGGAGCGCCCACGGCTCCCAGCGCCCCGGTCCAGCCGGCTTGTACTGGGCGAACGCCGCGCAGCCGTTGGCGTTCAGGGCGATCATCCGCGAGTCCTTGCAGCCGATGCCCTGGCCGACGTACCACTTGGCGATGTCCGGAGTACCACGCAGCCAGAGATCGAACGGAGGCATCGAGAACTCGGCGTCGTCGGCGATCAGCGCCACCAGTGACTCGATCTCATAGCGCTCGAAGTAGTCCACGTAGCGGTCAAGCAGTTCCCGGTCGTCCCCCTGGAGCTCAGCGGGGCCGCTCGCGTCCAGGTCGAGCTGGTCGATCGTCGCGCGTGCACGCTGCAGCGCGCTGTTCACCGACGCGACCGTCATGCCGAGCAGCTCCGCTACCTCGGACGCCTGCCAGCGGAGGACCTCGCGCAGGATCAGCACCGCCCGCTGGCGGGGCGGCAGGTGCTGCAGCGCCGCGACGAACGCCAGCCGCAGCGCCTCGCGCTGGGCCGCGAGCTCGGCCGGGTCACCGTCCTCGGGCAGCGCCGTCGCGTCCGCGATCGGCAGGACCCAGGCGCTCTCGGTGAGCGGTGCGCCGAGCGTCGAGTCAGCGGTCGCCGCCGGGCCCATGTCCATCGGGCGTGCCCGCCGCTGTGGGCCCTGGAGCATGTCCAGGCAAACGTTAGTTGCGATCCGGTAGAGCCATGAGCGGAGGCTCGAGCGGCCTTCGAAGCCGTCGTAGTTGCGCCATGCCCGGACGAACGTCTCTTGCACGGCGTCCTCGGCTTCGAAGCCAGAACCGAGCATCCGGTAGCAGTAACCGGTCAGCTCGCGCCGGTGGGACTCGAGCTCATGGTCAACGGCTGGGGTCCTGTCTGCGGTTGTGGCCATGCACCGCATCCTAGGCACCGATGACTTACGACCCCGTAGTCCGTCTTGACCGTGATGGCCCGCAGCGGATTCGAGCGCCGCATGGTCCGCATCCCCGCGGGCTGCGAGCGTGCGTACGACGAGTCCGAGTGGGAGGACGAGCTCGTAATCGTGGTCTGCGGGGCGGTCGAGCTGGAGGCATTGAGCGGCCGCCGCTGGCCGTTTAGGCGCGGCGCGATCCTCTGGCTCGAAGGTCTGCCGCTGCGTGCGATACACAACGCTGGCGACGAAACCGCGGTCCTGATGACGGTTTCCCGACCGATGAATTCCAGGCCGCCGTGCCGTCTGAACTGACATGACAACCCAGACCGACAAGAACCGCTGGATCGCACTCGTCGTGCTCTGCGCCGGGATGCTGATGATCGTGCTCGACGCCACTGTCGTGAACGTGGCGCTGCCATCGATTCAGGGCGACCTGGGCTTCTCTCAGTCGAGCCTCGCGTGGGTCGTGAACGCCTACCTGATCGCCTTTGGCGGGCTGCTGTTGCTCGCGGGGCGCCTGGGCGACCTGATCTCACGCCGCGGCATGTTCCTGTCCGGACTGGTCGTCTTCACGCTCGCGTCGCTGGCGTGCGGCGCCGCGCAAACGGAGGGGATGCTCGTCGGCGCCCGCTTCATCCAGGGTGTCGGCGGGGCGATGACCTCCGCCGTGATCCTCGGGATGATCTTCACGATGTTCCCGGACCCGAGGGAGCAGGCGAAGGCGATGGGCGTCTTCACGTTCGTCGCGGCCGGTGGCGGCTCGGTTGGCCTGATCGCGGGCGGCGTGCTGACCGACCTGATCAACTGGCATTGGATCTTTTTCGTCAACATCCCGATCGGGATCGCGACCGGGCTGTTGGCGCTGCGCTACGTGGCGGGCGATCGCGGCGCGGGCTTCGGCCAGGGCGCCGACGTGCTCGGCGCGGTCCTGAGCACCGCGTCGCTGATGCTGCTCGTCTACACCATCGTCAAGCCGGCGGCCGAGGACGGTTGGGGTGCGGGCACGACGCTCGCGGGCGCAGCCGGTGCGGTGGCCCTCGGCGCCGCGTTCGTCGCGCGCGAAGCGCGCACGGCCAACCCGCTGATCCCGCTGCGCGTCTTCCGGGTGCGTGAGGTCGCGGCCTCGAACGCCATCCAGGGACTGCTCGTTGCCGGGATGTTCGGAACGTTCTTCATGGGCTCCCTCTACCTGCAGCGGGTCCTCGGCTACACGCCGCTCCAGATCGGCCTGGCGTTCCTGCCGCTGACGCTCGTCATGGGGCTCGTGTCGCTTCGCTACTCCGAGCGGCTGATCATGCGCTTCGGCCCGCGACGCACGCTGGTGCCGGGCATGACGCTGGTGCTGATCGGGCTGTTGCTGTTCGCGCGGACGCCGGTCGACGGCAACTACCTACGCGACGTTGCGCCGATCATGCCGTTGATCGGCCTTGGGTTCGCCATCTCCGGGCCGTCGCTGGTGACGCTCGCGATGTCAGGAGCCAGCCAACGGGATGCCGGCCTCGCCTCCGGCCTGATCAACACGACGACGCAGGTCGGCGGCGCGCTTGGCCTGGCGGTGCTGGCGACACTCGCCGGCACGCACACGGAGCATCTGCGCAACTCCGGAGAGTCGGTTTCCGCCGCCCTGAACGGCGGATACCACCTCGGCTACGTACTTGCCGCGGCACTCACGCTGACCGCGCTCGTCATTGCAGCGTTGGTGCTGCGCGAGCGTCCGGCACGCCAGGAGCACGCCACGGCCGAGGTCGCTTGCCCAGAAGCTGCATAGCGCAGAATGCAGCGGATGGATTCGGCGATCAGGCTGCGCGGCTTTGTCAAGCGGTTCGGCGGGATCACGGCTGTCGACGGCCTCGATCTCGACGTTCCGTTTGGCAGCTGCGTTGGGCTCCTCGGCCCGAATGGCGCCGGCAAGTCGACGACGATGAAGGCGCTCACTGCGCAGGTAGTCGCCGACCAGGGTGAGATCGAGGTGCTCGGCTACCAGCTGCCGGGGGACTCGAAGCAGGCGCGCGCGATGATGGGAGTGGTCCCGCAGCTCGACAACCTCGACGTGTCGCTGACGGTCGAGCAGAACTTGCTCGTGTTCACGCACCTCTACCGCGTGCCCGCCGGGCGGCGCAAGGCGGCGATCGACCGCGCGCTCGACATCGCGAACCTGACGGAGCGCGCCGAGTCCAAGGTCGACCATCTGAGCGGCGGCATGCGCAGGCGCTTGCTGGTCGCGCGCGGGCTGCTGCACGAGCCGCGGCTGATCCTGCTCGACGAGCCGACAGTGGGCCTCGACCCACAGGTGCGTCAGGAGCTCTGGGCGCTCATCGACCGCATGCGGACGGAGGGCATCTCGATCCTGATGAGCACGCACTACATCGAGGAGGCCGAGCGCCTCTGCGACACGGTGACGATCATGTCGCACGGCAAGGCGGTCGCGGTTGGGCCGCCGCGTGAGTTGATCGATCGGCACGCGGGCCGCGAGGCCGTCGAGGTCTACGGGCCGCCTGCGCGGCTCCACGAGGTCGAGGTGACCGCACGCGGGCGCGGCTGGAGCACGCGGAGGACGGGCACCTCGATCTCGATTCTGGGCGGCAACGGCAACGTCGACATCGACGGTCACCGGCGCGTCACGAATTTGGAGGACGTGTTCGTCCTGCTGACCGGGGAGGAGATCACCTGATGGCCACCGCTACCGCTACAGCTGTCGCACCGCGCCGCCGGCTGCACCGCCTCGAGCCCGCTGCGCTCCAGGGCGTGCTGATGCGGGAGATCGTGAACTTCTCGTCGTTCTGGCGCTCGTCGACGTTCTCGTCGACGGTCGACCCGACGATCTACTTGCTCGCGTTCGGCTTCGGCTTCGGGTCGCTCGTCAGTCACGTCGCCGGCTACAGGTACATCGACTTCGTCGGCACCGGCATCGTCGCGACGACCGTCCTCTTCTCGGCGGCCTTTACGTCGATGTACAGCACGTTCATCAAGTACTCGTTCCAGCACACCTACGACGCGATCCTCGCCGCCCCGGTCGACACCGAGGAGCTCGTTACCGGAGAGGGACTGTGGGTTGCGGCGCGCACCGGCGTCTACGCCTGCGTGCCGCTGCTGGTGGCGATGGTCTTCGGGCTCAACGCGAGCTGGGGGATGCTGCTGGTGCCGTTCATCGGGGGGCTGTCCGGCCTCGGCTGGGCGAACTTCGGGATCTTCGTCGCCGCGAAGGCACAGCGAATCGAGAGCTTCTCCTACTGGCAGAGCGGCTTGCTGACGCCGTTGTTCCTGGTGGCGGGCACCTTCTTCCCGCTGAGCGGCCTGCCGGAATGGGCGCAGGTGGCCGGCAACTTCAACCCGCTCTTCCATTGCGTCGAGCTGGTCCGGCACGCCGTCTTCGGCTTCGAGGGCTGGGTCGACGTCTGGCACCTGGCGTTCCTCGTGGTGTTCGCGCTGATCATGTGGCGGCTGGCGATCCGCTACATGGAGCGGAAGCTGATCCTCTAGCTGCTCCGCCGGAAGCCGGGGGCGATCGGGCGAGCACGAACCACTGGATCGTCAGGAACTCCGTCAGGCCGACCCTGTACGCGACGCGACGCTTGTTGGTCTCCGGCGGAGGGTGTGCGACAGACACGACCTGAAGGCCCGCTTGCTCGGCGAGCCTGACAGCGTCCTCGCGCGCGAAGAAGCGCAGGTGGGTCACGTCCATGATCCCGTCGGGCTCGTAGGCGAACGTCCCACGCACGATCAGCGGCAGCCAAAGCTTCTTGCTGCGCGCGTTCGGCAGCGAGATGTGGAGCTGACCGCCGCGCCGCAGCAGCCGCGCTAGTTGCCTCGTCGCCGACCACGGGTCGTAGAGGTGCTCGAGGACGTCGTAGGCCAGGATCGTGTCGAAGCTCTCGCCGGACCAAGCGAGGTCTTCCGGCACCGAACCGCAGACGACCTCGTCGTAGCGCGTGCGTGCCTCGGCTGCGAATCCCTCGTCGGAGTCGATCCCGGCCAGACGTGTCGCGCCGCGGCGACGCAGGATCTCCGCGTTGGCACCCGATGCGCAGCCGACATCCAGCACGCGCCCCAGCGGCTCACGCAGCAGCGCGACCTTGTGCTCGTGAACCAGGCGCCCGTAGTCGACGCCGCGCCGGCTCGCGAGCTCGAGTCCTGTCACTCAGGCGTAGCGACGAACGCGACGTTGTCCACGTAGCACCAGCTCCACTCCTCGCCGGGCTGCGCCGAGCGGACGATTGGGTGCCCCGTCTCCTTGACGTGCTTCGTCGCGTGCCTGTTGGGGGAGCTGTCGCAGCAGCCGATGTGACCGCACGACTGGCACATCCGCAGGTGGACCCAGCGGTCGCCCGTCTTCAGGCAGTCCTCGCAGCCGGGGATCTGGTCCGGTAGCTCGAAGACGGTGATCTGATCGAGATGCGCGCAATCGGTCATGGGCGTCATCGTTGCAGCCGGGGTGACATAGGGTGCGCCTGCAATGGGATTCATCCAGCCGGCGCCGCCACCTTTCGACCTGGAGGAGTGGCGGGCGAAGCCCTACCTGACGCGGCTCAAGATGAATTGCCAGGACTGGGCCGTCAACGGCTTTGCCCCGCCGACTGCCGTCTACCTGCTGTACGCGATCAAGCTCGTCCTGTTCCTGTTCTTCGCCGCGCTCGTGATCTCGGTTACGACCCCCGGCGTCGGCGGGCTCGGCGACATCGCCGACTGGTGGACGCAGCCAATCGTGTTCCAGAAGTTCGTCGTCTGGACGGCGATCTGGGAGATCATCGGGCTCGGCTCGGGCTCAATGCAGCTTGCGGCGCGCTACGGGCCGGTGATCGGCGGTGCCGTCTATTGGCTGCGGCCAGGCACCGTGCGGCTGCCGCCGTGGCCGGACAAGGTTCCGTTCACACGCGGGAACCGGCGGACCGTGATCGACGTGGTCCTCTACGCGGGCTTCCTCGCGGCTGGCATCTACCTGCTCGTCTCGAACAGCCACCACGGGCTGCTGAGTCGCACCGGCATCGGCGCGCTGCTGGCGTTGTGGGCGGCGCTCGGGCTGCGCGACAAGGTTCCGTTCCTGGCGGCCCGCCCGGAGGTCTATGGGTTCTTCCTGCTGGTCTCGCTCTTCCCGGCGACGAACATCCTGCCCGGCTGGCAGTTCGTCATGTTCTTCATCTGGTGGGGAGCGGCGACGTCAAAGCTCAACCGCCACTTCCCGTACGTGATCTCGGTGATGGTCGCCAACACGCCGTGGAACCAATCGCGTAGAGCCAAGGCGAAGCTCTTCAAGGACTACCCGAACGACCTGCGTCCCGGGCTGCCCGCGGCGGTCGGGGCGCACCTCGGCACGGCGGTCGAGTTCGGGCTTCCGCTGGTGCTGCTGCTCACGAACAAGGGCGCCGTCCACAGCTTCGCGCTGATCGGGATGGTCATCTTCCACGTGCACATCACGTCGACGTTCGCGCTCGGGGTCCCGCTCGAGTGGAACCTCTTCATGATCTACTCGCTGTGCTTCAACTTCGGGCACTACGCGAATGTGCCGCTGTCGGACATCGACAACCCGCTGCTGATCGTCGTCCTCGCACTGATCGGCATCGTGATCCCCGTGATCGGCAACCTGTTCCCGGAGAAGATCTCGTTCCTGCCGTCGATGCGCTACTACGCGGGCAACTGGGCGACGAGCTTGTGGCTCTTCCGCAGGGACACAGACGCTGAGGGCAAGTTCGACGAGCGGATCCTCAAGACCGCGCGCATAACGGTCGAACAGCTGGCGAAGCTGTACGGGGCGGAGATGGCCAACTACTTCATGGACAAGGCACTTGCCTTCCGCTCGCTGCACGGCCACGGCCGCGCGCTCAACGCCCTCACCGCGCGCGCGGTCGACGACGTCGAGCAGTACTACGTGCGCGAGGGCGAGGTGATCGCCGGCGTCGTGGCCGGCTGGAACTTCGGCGATGGTCACTTCCACCACGAGCAGCTGCTGGAGGCGGTGCAGGAGCAGGCGCGTTTCGAGCCGGGGGACCTGCGCGTGATCATGCTCGAGTCGCAGCCGTTTCATGTCCCGCGCCAGCACTACCGCATCCACGACGCTGCGGATGGGCTGCTCGAGGAGGGCTGGGTCGCCGTCGCCGAGATGGTCAAGCGCGGGCCTTGGCTCGAGGAGTCGTTCGAGTTCCCAGTCGAGGTCATCGGCAGTAACCGAGCCGCGGTCGCGTGACGAGCGCGATCGTCGTCGGCTCCGGGCCGAATGGCCTTGCGTGCGCGGCTGCGCTCACGCGCGCGCGCCTGGAGGTGACGGTGCTCGAGGCGGAGGCGACGATCGGCGGCGGCACTCGCAGCGCCGAGCTGACCGTGCCAGGCCTGCTGCACGACGTCTGCTCGGCGGTCCACCCGATGGCGGCCGGCTCGCCGTTCCTGCGCTCGCTCAACCTTGAGCGCCACGGCCTCGAGTGGTGCTGGCCGGAGGTCGACTGCGCCCATCCGCTGGAGGACGGCAGCGCTGGGGTCCTGGTGCGCTCGCTCGAGGAGACCGCCCGCGGGCTGGGAGACGACGGCGCCGCCTGGAGGTGGGTCTTCACGCCGTCGCAGACGTTCCGGGCGCTCACGGATGATCTCTTCCGGCCGCTGCTGCACGTGCCACGACACCCGTTGCGGCTGGCGCGCTTCGGCATCCCAGCCACCATGCCCGCCACGGCGCTAGCACGCGCGTGGAAGACGCCGCAGGCGCGGGCGCTGTTCGGCGGGGTGGCGGCGCACGCGTTGAGTCCGCTCGGGCGGCCGATGAGCTCCGCCGTCGGGATGGCGCTGACCTGCGCCTGCCACGCGTTCGGCTGGCCGGTCGCGCGCGGTGGCTCGCGCGCGATCACCGATGCGCTCGCCGCCGTGGTGCGCGAGGACGGCGGACGGATCGAGACCGGCGTCCGCGTGGCGTCGCTCGCCGACGTGGCGGACACCGACGTGGTCGTCTTCGACCTCGCGCCGCGGCGCGTGGCTGACATTGCGGGCGAACGGTTGCCGCCGCGCATTCAGCGCGCGTACCGCCGTTACCGCCACGGGCCCGGCGCGTTCAAGGTCGACTTCGCGGTCGACGGCGGCGTCCCTTGGACGCATGAAGCGTGCCGCAAGGCCGGCACGGTTCATGTGGCGGGAAGCTTTGAGGAGGTGGTTGCCGCCGAGCGCGACATCAACCGTGGCCGGATGCCCCAGCGCCCGTTCGTGCTGCTGGCTCAGCAGTACCTGGCCGACCCAAGTCGCTCGGTTGGCGACGTCCATCCGGTCTGGTCGTATGCGCACGTGCCGAGCGGCTACGCGGGCGACGCCACGAAAGCGGTCATCGACCAGGTCGAGCGCTTCGCGCCGGGCTTCCGCGAGCGGATCGTGGCGACGGCCACACGCTCGACCGCCGAAATCGCGGCCGCAAACGCGAACTACGTCGGTGGCGACATCATCACGGGCGCGAACACGACGCTGCAGACCACGATCAGACCGCGCCTGGCGCTCGACCCGTACAGCGCGGGCGCACGGGGGCTGTACATCTGCTCCGCGGCCACCCCGCCGGGGGCGGGCGTGCACGGCATGAACGGCTACAACGCGGCGCAGTCGGTGCTCCGCGACCTCGGCGGCCGATGAGGGAGGTGGTCGTCCGGGAAGCCGGCGCTGAGCGGATCCCCGATCTCGCTGAGCTCTGGGAGTCGCTCGGCCGTCACCATGCGTCGCTTGACGAAGTTCCGGCCGTCCGACCGGCGGCCGAGAGATGGGCGCGCCGCCAGCGGCAATATCGCCAGTGGCTCTCAGACGGTGACGGGCACCTGTTCGTCGCCGACCGCGACGGCCGTGCGGTTGGGTACCTGATGCTGACGGTCAGCGACGGCCCCGCGACCTGGGAGGTTGGTGACCGCGTGGCCGAGATCGAGACGATGGCAGTCCTGCCCGACGAGCGGTCATCCGGCGTCGGATCGCTGCTGATGGACGCCGCGCTCGCCGCTGCAGACGCCGCCGGCATCGACGCCGTCGCCGTGGGGGTGGTGCACTCCAACGTGGGCGCGATCCGCTTCTACGAGCGGGCGGGCTTTGAGCACTTCTACGTCGAGATGCTTCGATTCAAGCGCTGATGTTCGACCACGTGACGATCCGGGTGAGTGACCGCGGCGCGTCCGAGCGCTTCTACGAGACCGTGCTCGGCTCGATCGGGATCGAGAAGACCGGCTCCGCCGGCGACTTCGGCGACGGCTGTCCCGAGTTCGCCGAGTGGGACGACTTCTCGTTGGCGCCGGCGGACGTCGAGCACCCCGTGACGACTGGCCTGCACATCGGTTTCTGCGCGTCGTTGCGCGAGCAGGTCGACCACTTCTGGCGCACCGGGACCGAGGCTGGCTATCGCGACGACGGCGCTCCCGGGCTGCGCCCTCAGTACCGCGACGACTACTACGGCGGCTTCCTTCTCGACCCCGATGGCAACAGCGTCGAGGCGGTGATTCACGGCGGGATGCGCCAGCCCGGGAACATCGATCACCTCTGGATACG